>Ga0224555_1005191_pt1 | contig 11196 bp, 10 predicted proteins | sample 714S23034metaG_FD_180687 | JGI IMG/M metagenome (GOLD analysis project Ga0224555, IMG submission 180687) | Peat soil microbial communities from Stordalen Mire, Sweden - 717 S2 30-34 | ecosystem: Environmental > Terrestrial > Soil > Wetlands > Peat | place: Sweden: Norrbotten County, Stordalen...
ATGCGCCCGGACTGCCCAGGATCACGGACGTGACATCCTCGGGCATCCGGATCGACGACTCGAACTCCGGTCGCAGATTGAGGATCGTCACCTCTCTCGGATCAATCGTGAGCGTGGCGACCCGCGCCGGAATGGCATGATCCGCTGCAAGCACTGGCAGTGGAAGCAGCATCACAGCCAGAAACACTTCGAAATGTTTCATTCCTCCTACCTCCTTTGCATACCTGTCGACGCGCGCTTGCGCATCGTGTATCTCAGCCGAACGGCCTCGACGTAGGCCACGACATCCGGGTTGGTGTAGTTCAATTTCCTTTCGGCAATCCAGCGATCGCCCGCATAGTAGGCCGCCGACACCAGCCTCATATCGCCATGAAACTCCCACATCAATGCAGTCACGTAGCGAGTCCCGGCCGCGATGTTTTCTTCCACGTCGAATGGATGAACAGCTCCGTAACGCCGCGCCGTCGCAGGCATCAGTTGCATCAGTCCCATCGCGCCCTTGTCAGAAACGGAACGTGGATTCCAACGCGATTCAACGTCGATCAGCGCGGCGATGAATTCAGGCGAAACCCGATAGTGAGCGGCGTACAGGCGCACGCATCGTTCCGCCTGAGATGCGTCCGGCTGCGCGCGAGCGCAGGGCAGCGTGGCAAAGAACAGAAGAAGGAGAGGCAGGATTCTCATCGTCATTCCGTCGCCTCCGGAATTGTGAGCCTGGCGGCGAAACGCGCGCCATCGTCGAGCAGGCTCTTGAATCCTTCGCGCAGCAGCAGGTGCCTGCGATCCTTTTCCGTCTTCGCCAGGAACGGCAGCAACACGTCGCGCAGGTCTTCGGTCACATGGTTGGTGCCGAGCAGGCGAAGCGCATTGGCGAAGTCGATCATCTCCGAGACCGACGGCGGCTTTTCGAGCGAATAGTTGCGGAACGAGAGCGCAATGCCCGCCATCTCTCGATGGAACGTCTCGTCAGCGTCTGGCGTGCGGCTGGCAATGATCTCCGCTTCGCGGGCTGGCGTAGGATGCTCGACGCGTACGTAGAGGCTGCGCCGGCGGATGGGATCGCCCAACCGGCGTTCCTCGTTGCTGGTCAGCACCACGAAGGGAATGCTCTTGGCTTCGACCGTGCCGAACTCAGGAATCGACAGCTGCCAGGCCGAAAGGATCTCAAGCAACATCGCTTCAAAACCCTCGTCCACCTTATCCAACTCGTCAATAAGGAGAACACACGGCCGCTTGCATTCAAGCGCCCGCATCAAAGGGCCTGCCCGGAAGAAGTCGCGCCCTTTGAGGCTCGCCTGCACACTCTGCCAGTCCGCATGCTCTCCACGCGCGAACTCCATATAGAGCCGCTGCAACCCTTCGTCGAACTTCCCGATGGCCTGGTCCTCGGTCACTCCGCGGTAGCACTGCAACCGCTCGATATGCGTCCCGGCGGCTTTCGCGACGGACACGGCCAACTGGGTCTTGCCCGATCCCGCAGGCCCTTCGAGCAGCAGAGGCTTCTGCATTCGCGCCGCCAAATAGACGACCTTGATCATCACCGGATCAATGAAATAGCCGGTTGCCTTGAGCCGACTCGTCAGATCCTCATATGACTCGAACATCCGCCAGTCTCCTTCGCATTGCGCTGTTGGAGGATGTGCCAGAAGCAAAACTCGGTCAAATTGGAATGCGCCGCACCGGCAGTTGCGTCGTGATTGTCGATCATTGCCAGAGCGTTCGTACGCCGACCATTCGTCCATGCTGAGTCTCCGCTCAGGCAGACACAGCCATTCTCTTAAATTTGCTGTCGTGAAGTCGCTCCGTCGGAATCGTGCCGCCAGCAGGTTGAGTAACCAGCCATCCCGTGAGATCTTCTGGCGCATATCGAACCCGGTTGCCGACTTTGACATATCTCGGCCCTTTTCCGAGTAAGCGCCATTTCCTCAGACATGCCACAGTTACTTTGAGTTGTTCCGAAACCTCGAATTCTGTGAACAGCGGTTGCATTGAAACCTCCAACTCTGGGTGACGCTACCGGAGCTACCGATAGCGTCGCGGAATGTTGCGTAAGTTAATCGGGATCGAAATTTCGATCAAGCTCGAAGGCTCTCAGTCTTGGAACCAAAAATCCGCATTGCAGGAAGCGGCCGAGAATCAAAGAGCTGCAGCGACTCCCCGATTTTCGGGATTCTTTGCGAGCGCACACGTATTGGCCGCCTTCGAGAAAGCGAATGCCTGGTTTACTCTCTGGAATCGCCCATCTGAGGTTCCTCCGTTGACCCCACAATCGACTCCAAAGCCTCTCTCTTCGCCTTCATGCGGACATGGAGGTAATCTCTGAGCACTTCCTTCGAGACGTGTCCGACAATCTGCCGGATCGTCTCTTCACCGGCGCCGTTTTCAGCAAGCTGCGTAATTAGCGTGTGGCGGTGGTCGTGCCACCTGCCAGTTACGTTCGCTTTCTTGCGCACGGTCTTCCAAGCGGTCTTCAGGGTGGTCACATGTCGCGTGGGATCATTCGGATAAGGCTTCCCGAAAGGAAAGACATACAACTCAGTCTGGATTTCCTTGAACTTCCTGATATACCAGGCTCGATGCTCAAGAATCGCCTCGTACAGTATGGAATTGATGGGAATTGTGCGGCCATCGCCAGCCGGCGTCTTGCTTTTTCCGATCTCGACGAAACGCTTGTCGAGATGAAACTGACTCCATTTGAGAGTCTTGATCTCCGTATCACGCATTCCGGCATTGATGGCCAGCGCCAGAGCGAGTTCGATATGGGGAGACCGGGAGTCCTTGGAACGATCCCGCATGCGATGAGTTTCTTCAGGCTCATAGGCCTTGCCGATCTTTCGCCGCGCAGGAAGCTTGAGTTTCTTCTTCTTGCGAAGGCGCGCGCGGATCAGTTCGCCCGAGTCGCCAAGCAATGTGAGCAGGAAGCGAACTTCTTCGTTGATGCTCTTCGGTGCGGCGGACTCCTTCAGCCGGTCGGTCTGATATTGGAGCACTGCGGCGTCATCGATATCGACGACGAGTTTGTCACCGAGCAACCTGACCACGTGGCCGACGGCATACTCGGCGAAGGTGACTCCGCGGTAGCGCAGCCGGTAATCAGCCAGGTAGTCTGCGGCAATGTCCGCCAATGCACGGATGCGGTTCTGTTGAACCTCAGTGATATTGTGGATGCCGCGTTCGAGATCGCGTCTTCTCTGCTGTTCGGCCTCTCGGGCCACGGTCTTGGAACGCGAGTGTGTAGACTCGCGGACACGTTGATTTCTAAACGAGAAGTCGTACCACCAGATGCTGTTTCGCCTAAAGAGCATTGCTCCGTCCCTCCTTCTCCCGATAGCGGGGGCAAGGCCTGGCGAAGCGCTGTCTGATCCGACCGACCGCCTGGCCCAGACCCGGAAAGCGAGTCTGCACCGGAATCGGGATTGGAGCAAAAACGGGCAGGCAACTTCGCGGGCGCGATGCGGTCAGGCAGTCCGCGAGGGACACCGATCACCTGTTGCTAAGAAGAGAGAGATCGAGGAGCGGGAGGAGCATCTTGCCGCAGCAGGTGAGACAGGTTGCGACCTGTACTGTCTGTGCGTTGAAATGGCTACGGCACAAAATCCACCACACTTAGCTATTTTGGGAGGATTTTTGGGTTCCGGATGCCTTGCAAGTACTTGAATTTATTGGCTCCTCAGGTAGGACTCGAACCTACAACCCTTCGGTTAACAGCCGAATGCGGTACGTTCGCTCCTGCTGCTATCGGTTGCTATCCTTTGTGCGGTTTAACCCCTCCCTCCTTTTCGCCAATTGCTACCTGTACACCCCAAATTATGTCCTATTTTGACGGAGGGTGGGCACAAAAATGGGCACAGTCTTTTGGGGTGAACCCCTCGGTTGAGACAGCCTCTAGTTGGCACGCTCACCTCCCCAACGACCGCAAGGGCGATTGAAGCATAATCCCGCTTTTCGACACAATCCTACCTTATAAGACCTTCCAAGATTTGAGCAGCTCGAGCCTCTCCTCAGTTCCTCCGAGTTGAGCAAATTGAAACATCCAAGAACACCGCCTCGGCGAAATGATGGACAGAGCCAACGCTTAGGACACAAAAGTCTGGGGGATGCTGTGTCTCGCATACGGCATTTGTGCCCTCGAAATGCCACTCGCGCTGCGATAGTCGATTTTTCATCGTTTCATGCGATCCGACCGAACGAAAGGAACTCAAAAATGCCTCCTCCCAAGAAGTTTGTTAAGAAAGCAGCGAAGAAAGCCGCCAAGCATCATCCTAGTCATCGCCAGACGAGCCATTTGCGTCGAGCCTACGAACATATGAGTCGAGTTGAAATTCTGCAGAGGTCTTTGAAGCCATCAGACGCCAAGGTGGTAACGACTCTAGCGACTCTGGCGCGTGAGCAACTAGAGGCCGGAAACAACCAACAAGCTGCCGATCTGTTGAGGGGCGCGGAGCATCTGAGCATTGCTGCGCTTACCGACCAGGTTTCCAAGAAAGTTCAACTTTCGGGCGAACTTGTGCAGTCTATTACAGAGCACTTCAATGAATTGACCGGGAGAGCGGATGAGCACTGGTTGAAGCACGATGAACAGCGAGGCGAATTCACAGCAATCTATAAAGGTTCGCGCAAGAACGCAACTGCGGCATTCAAGCATGGCGCCTACTATCAAGCACTCGAGTTTGCACGTGCGACTGAGGCTTTGGCTCATGTGAGTCCACATGGAGCGCACAAACTGAAGCGAGGCGACAGCGTTCTAAGGCTCACCGCTGTCTAGTCGCGAAGATGCCGTCCGTCCGATTACTGTTTTGTTCGTCCCCGCGCTCGCCTTCTCCGTTGAGCTATCAATGGAGCAAATTGTTGCGCTCAGAAAATCGGCGGCTTCTACTGCCGTGCCCATTCGAAGCCTTGCGCACCGATTGGATGGGTGAGACTACAGATTTCTTTGTGCGGCCCGAACCACTTCATCTTCCTCGTCCAACTCATCCTCTTCCTCTTTTTCGGCGGCTTCATCATCCTGTGCTTCGTCGAGGGCGTTCTCTGCTTCCGAATCCCGGCAGATTTTCTTCATCGGGCCTTCAACCAAAATACTAGCGACTTCATCCCTATTTTCACGCCCTTCAAGTGCTTCCGGCACCGCGCCGCGTTGCTGACTAGTAGCCTTCACAGATTGCCTCCTGGATGTCATTTGGTTTTTGAATGGAGCCGTTTCGGCAAGACCAGTAATAATTGGATAACTTCACGCCGAGAAGACACACAGAATCCAGTGTGAGCAATGTTGACGAACAATATTGTTCCTAATTGCACAGCTAGTTGAGACCGCCCTGCCTGACATGACATTCGCTGCTTGGATGGTCATCTTCGGTAACTGAAGAGTTGGCGAGGCGACAGTCATCCCACTGAGTGAACCCATGAAAACTTCATTTAGAAGCGACTGCCGAATCCCGGACGAAAGCTAAAACGTAGCGTCCGATTGCTCAAGGATGGCAGATAGCATGTGTCACACTTTGGGGAGGAGGATGACCGTTCATGAAAGCTGCCATCTTCGATTCAGCAATAAGGAACACCGCTTTCCATTTGACCATCAAGGATGTGCCTCGTCCTCAGGTAGCGCCGGGTTGCGTGCTCTTGCGGGTTCTCGCTTGTGGCGTGTGTCGCACAGACTTGCACATCGTGGAGGGCGATCTGCCGGTACTCCGGGAATCACTGATACCCGGCCATCAGATCGTGGGAGAAGTAATTGAGAGAACCAGCGCCACCTTACCTCTGGGGACCCGCGTGGGCGTTTCGTGGATGGGTGGCACCGACGGCGATTGCTTTTTCTGCCGGCATGGCATGGAGAACCTCTGTGACCACCCGACCTTCACCGGCTATTCAGTCGACGGAGGGTATGCTGAATATGCGCTTGCACGGGAAGACTTCGCCTGTACTCTTCCGCACGAGCTCGATGCTACCCACGTGGCGCCACTGCTCTGCGCAGGCATTATCGGGTTTCGTAGCCTGCGAGTAGCGGGTGTAAAACCTCGAGACCGCGTAGGGCTCTTCGGCTTCGGCAGCTCAGCGACGCTGTCGATTCCAGTTCTGCATTCCTGGGGATGCGAGGTGTATGTCGTTACGCGGGGCGAAGCGCACCGTGCAGCGGCTGTCAGACTCGGCGCGACTTGGGTAGGTAACGAAGATGCAAGACCGCCGGTAGCCTTAGACTGCGCAATCACCTTCGCGCCAAGCGGCAAGGTGGTAGTTGATGCGCTGTCGAGCCTTCGCAAAGGTGGGGTGGTGGCGATCAATGCCATTCATCTTAACCAAATGCCGGCCTTCGACTATGACAAGTTACTGTGGGGAGAACGACAGATACGCAGCGTGGCGAACATGACGCGTGACGATGCACGCGATTTCCTAGCGCTTGCGAGCAAGCTCAATATTCAACCCCGCGTCTCTGTCTTTTCCCTGGATCAGGCCAACCAGGCACTGGAGGCTGTGAAAAATGAAACGGAGAACGGATCGGCCGTCATTGTGCCTTGAGCGCCATGAGAAGCGCGGAGATGTTGTGGCGAATGTCAGACCTGAGCGCTGGGTTCGGTGTTTTCCTGCACTAAATCGCTGCACCCAGGTTGCCACCGCGTATATCGTCGAAGAACCGTGTGCGCCGCTGCAACACACTCTCAGCGGCGTATAAGTACATTGCGGCCGACCAGGTTTGCCAATCCCTGCCGCTTGGTTTGCCGGTTTGGGCATGAATCCATTCGTTGAAGCCCCACTCCGCTGCGTTTTCATGCCACGGCTTGACGAGTTCTGTCAGCGCCAAGAGCTTTCGTTCTGCCAGATCCATCTCTCCTGCAGCAACGCACGCCGAGACGTAGAAGCCACAAATGAACGGCCAAACTCCGCCGTTGTGATAGTCGCCCGGCCGGTTATAGCGCTCGTATCGTGGCAGCCAATCCACATGATGGGGCAGAATGTACGGAAACAGGCAGGGCGGCAGATCCACGGCAAGCTCTCCTCGGCCCCGCATGGCCTCGCACTCGGCTTCAATCCACGTCAACATGTTCGTGGCCCACTGAGGTGAAGCAATCCCGGTCAGAATCGCCAGACTGTTGCCGAGCAAGTCAAACCGGTCGCTGCTCATCACCTTGTACGAATACAGAGCGTAGTAGGGCGCGGTTGGCTCGACAAGAGCCTCTTGCTCATAGGTATTCTTCAATTCGCCACTGACTTCCAAACGGCTCATTAAACTGCGCAGTTGCTCAGCAGACTCGTGCTCCCCATAAAGACGAAGATACGCATAGACAATCATGTTCACGTACAGCCCGTATCCCATCACGTATTGTTCATCACGCCAGTCGCTGGTGGGCAACTGTGCGACCATTACCCTGTCATCTGGGCTCTGATACAGCATCCACTTCTTGGCCTTCTCCGCTGCCTCACGGAGGAACTCCGGCTGGTTCCTCGATATTCTGTAGAGAGCCAGCCCGAAGAGGAAGAGCGGAGTCGAGTCACTGGAGCCGCGGTTTGCGGGATCGTGGGCCAGAGATGGGATGTGGCCATGCATTGTCTGATTATTAGCAAGCGATACCAGAGTGCGTTCCAGAGCGTCTGCAAGTTGCTCGTTGCCGGTGGCCAGAAAGCCGAGAGCTGAAATCATCAGGTCCCGAGTGTAGGGTTCCGGGTACCCCCAACCAGCGGTTCGAGGTAATCCCTCAAATGGTCCCTGTACGTTATGCAGCAGGATTTGTAGGGCGGCTTCTTTAGCCAGCTCAATGGAGGCTAGCGACTTTTCGTCGAATGACATAGATTCCTCAATTGCGTGTTGGATTGGAAGGCCGGCCGTCGCCGCCTCGTTGCCTTTTACTTGATACCCAACCGGTCGGATACGATCTCCACAAATTGCCTTGCAACCTGGCGATAGTCGAACAACTCGACCACGCGCTTGCGGCCTGCTTCTCCCATGCGCTGCCGTAGCGCGCTGTCCTTCATGAGTAAAAGAAGGTACTTGGCGATGTCGGGAACACTGGCTCGATATTCAGCAGTGCGCGGATTTGGAAACACGATTCGATGACTCTTCTCGTAGTCGTGCCCTTCGCCGTACAGCGCCTCGGTAATCTTTCTTTCCTCTGCGATTTTCGCCAGGAATGCCGTCTCGCCATGCACCATCGTGTCACGAAATGCCATGGCATCGATTGCGACCACGGGCTTTTCGCAGGCATTCGCCTCAACCTGAATCATGCCAAAGCCCTCGAGTCGTGAAGGGGCAGCGTAGATGTCGCAGGCAGACAACAAGTAAGGCATAAAGTTTTGCGAGACAACATTGGTGGAGTAAATGACCTTTTCGCTGATTCCCAGATCCGCCGCCAGTTTGAGGTCGATCAGGTTCTGTTGCTCAGTACGTGTTTGAGGCCAAACCTTGCAGACGTATCTCCAGTCGGGGACCTCGCCATCGATCAGCGCCAACGCCTGCATGACCTCCTGAGCCCCCTTGGATGCGCCGTCGCCACCAGCGGTCAGAATCATCAACTGATCCTTCGATATTCCAAACTCCTCGCGGATCGATTGCACCTTTACGTCGCCCTGGCTATGCGGCTTGTATCGGTCCGTGCCGCAACCCACCGGCAACACCACGATATTGTCTCCGCAGATGCCATCTCTGACGTACACCTCCTTCACCCAATTGGAGGTGACCAGGATCAGGGGCAGAGCATTGAGTACGTCACGATGTTCTGCAATATAGCCATCGGCCACGAGCCACGGCACGGCCTTCATCCCAAATCGCTGGGGGTGCAGAACCAGGTTTGGGATATGGCCCCAGAATCCCACCCCGACCACGACATCGGGCTGAAACCAGCGATAGTACCACTCCTTTTCCAAATCCGATTCCAGGTGTACCGGATGAACATCCACGCCCATCTCGGAAAGGCCTCTGCATAACAACTCACCTTGGAGGGCCAAGCCAGCCGCCGGCGCCGGATATTCGCTCAATACGAGTACCTTCACGATTGTTGCTCCCTAATTGCTGTGCGCTTTGCTGCCGCCTGTGCTGAGTCAAAGCACCAGAATCCTTCTTCGCGAGGAACGGTCCTCGCTTCCCAGCTGTCGACGCCATACCCGTAAACGTCCGTAATCAGCCGGCGCTTTTCGAGCCAGGCGTTCTCTGCCAACACGTCGCGTTGATCTGCATCGTTGCGAACCCGAGGCAAGTACGCGTGCCCTCCATCTTCGTAAGCAAATAGCGATAGGCGGTTTGTGGCGATGTTACCCGATCGCCAAAGGTCAACGACGCTTCGGCAGCACTCCTCATGCCGACGATGACGTGTGTACTCGCCACGCGGACCATGTGTGAGGATCAAGCTGTAACTGTTTCCAGCCAATAATCTGGTTATCGTTGCCTGAATCTGTTCGATTGGCAGCGGCACTTGGTCCGGCCCATCATCCAGATCCGCCATCTCGCCCACCGCGCCCAATTGCTCCAGAACCTTGCGGAACTTTGGTGCACGGTCTGGATCGGATGCCCTGCAAAGAGTCACAACGCGCCAATCAAATTCCGGATGGGCGAGTATGTACCCGCCGCACCAGAGCGTCTCGTCGTCCGGGTGGGCGACTACAACTGCGGCCCGCAAGCGCGAACCGGATATCACCTCATCGAACTGGACCGGGGGCATTGTTCTCCAGGGGTACTGTTAGAGACGCCTAGGTGTGAACCGATTCAGCATCAGAATTGTAAAATCTCTTCTGACGTCGGCTCGCGCAAATAGTCCCAGCTAAAACTCTTTCATAGCGGCTGTGGACATATCTGGTCATTAAGGATCAGGGCGGCAAACTCCCTTCGCCCAAGCCCGTGTCGGACGACCAGGTTTCGTCGGGGATTCATATCTTTGTCGTCCGCAATCTCAGCGCATTTGCAATCACCGAGACCGAGCTGAAACTCATGGCGGCCGCCGCAATCATTGGATTGAGAAGCAAGCCGAATGCGGGGAAGAGTACGCCGGCGGCAAGCGGCACCCCAACTACGTTGTAGACGAACGCGAAGAACAGGTTCTCGCGAATATTGCGCATTGTGGATTTGCTCAGGTGACGAGCGCGGAGAATGCCGCGTAGGTCGCCCTTCAACAACGTGATGCCGCCAGCTTCCATCGCCACGTCGGTCCCGGTCCCCATGGCAATGCCGATGTCAGCCTGCGCGAGCGCGGGCGCATCGTTCACGCCGTCGCCGGCCATCGCGACCACGGAGCCTTTTTGCTGACGTTCCTTGACGACCTCCGCCTTCTTTTGGGGAAGTACATCGGCCTCAAACTCGATGCCGAGCTTTTCCGCGACAGCTTTGGCTGTGGTCGCGTTGTCTCCAGTGACCATGATGACTGTCAGACCGGCTGCCTTGAGCTCTCGAATCGCATCCGGTGTGGAATCCTTGATTGGATCGGCGACGCCCACGATGCCGGCGGCTTTGCCATCCACGGCAATCAGCATCACCGTCTGGCCCTCCTTGCGCAGATCTTCAGCCCTATCAAGCAAAGGGCTCGGATCGACGGACAGGTCGTGGAACAACTCCGCATTTCCGACTGCAACCTGCTTGCCAGAGACGGTTCCCTTTACACCTTTGCCGGTAGTGGAGTTAAATCCGGCGACATCGGACAGGGATAGCTTCTTTGCCACGGCCCCCTTGACGATGGCTGCCGCCAAAGGATGTTCGCTGGAGCGCTCAAGGCTGGCGACGAGCTGGAGCAGGTCGTTTTCACTGATTCCGGGCTGGGGAATGACGGCGCTCAGCGACGGCTTGCCTTCGGTCAGGGTTCCCGTCTTGTCGATGATGAGTGTGTCAACCTTGCCGAATATCTCCAGCGCCTCCGCATTACGGATGAGGATCCCTGCGCGAGCTCCGCGACCAGTGCCCACCATAATGGCCATGGGGGTGGCTAGCCCAAGAGCGCAGGGGCAGGCGACGATCAGAACGGCCACGGCATTTACGAGCGCATGCGCGAAGCGCGGCTGCGGCCCAACAAAGTACCAAACGATGAAGGTTATAACGGCCGAAACAATGACGGCCGGAACAAAGTACGAGGAGACGTGGTCTGCCAGCCTCTGAATCGGCGCCCGTGACCGCTGAGCTTCGCTGTGAGTTTTCGGCAGGCGTGCGTGACGCCGTTTAGCTGACCTTGTTACTTTGAATGAGTCGCCAAGGACGGCTGGTAATGAGGCACAAGACTGGATCTCCCATTC
>Ga0224555_1005192_pt1 | contig 11193 bp, 8 predicted proteins | sample 714S23034metaG_FD_180687 | JGI IMG/M metagenome (GOLD analysis project Ga0224555, IMG submission 180687) | Peat soil microbial communities from Stordalen Mire, Sweden - 717 S2 30-34 | ecosystem: Environmental > Terrestrial > Soil > Wetlands > Peat | place: Sweden: Norrbotten County, Stordalen...
GAAACGCCAGACCACATCGCCCCATTGATGACATTATCGGTTCGCCCCCGCGCGGGGGCGTGGATTGAAACAGTTCAACAATGTCTCGCGCCTGCCTGTCGTTGCGTTCGCCCCCGCGCGGGGGCGTGGATTGAAACAGCACTACCTCGATCGCGCAGAACACCACGCTGAGTTCGCCCCCGCGCGGGGGCGTGGATTGAAACACCGCCGTGGGTGCCGTGATCGTGGACCTCAACGTTCGCCCCCGCGCGGGGGCGTGGATTGAAACTGGGCACATGGGCGGGCACCGCTGGGACGTGGCGTTCGCCCCCGCGCGGGGGCGTGGATTGAAACCATGGTTACCTCACGGCCCCGGCAATACTGCGCCTGTTCGCCCCCGCGCGGGGGCGTGGATTGAAACCGGTTGCAACGATTGAAGCCTTGACTGCGACTCCGTTCGCCCCCGCGCGGGGGCGTGGATTGAAACTTGATGATTGCTGCAATTGCATTATGGCCTAAGGTTCGCCCCCGCGCGGGGGCGTGGATTGAAACACCGACTGGGGAATGATGCTCAATGGCCCCAACGTTCGCCCCCGCGCGGGGGCGTGGATTGAAACTACCGCCCGTGACAAGGCCGCCAGAATCAGGACGTTCGCCCCCGCGCGGGGGCGTGGATTGAAACATAATCTCAGCGTAAATCCTCCCCAGCGCCATAGTTCGCCCCCGCGCGGGGGCGTGGATTGAAACGATGTCTGACGCGATTATCACTCGCGTTCTGGTGTTCGCCCCCGCGCGGGGGCGTGGATTGAAACAGCGTGACACTGTGACCTGCGCTGAACGACATTGGTTCGCCCCCGCGCGGGGGCGTGGATTGAAACGGCGGCTGGGAAGAGAGGTAACCAACCGCCCCGTTCGCCCCCGCGCGGGGGCGTGGATTGAAACAATCATCTACTCCAATAGTTGGTTTGATGCAGGTTCGCCCCCGCGCGGGGGCGTGGATTGAAACAATCATCTACTCCAATAGTTGGTTTGATGCAGGTTCGCCCCCGCGCGGGGGCGTGGATTGAAACCGAACCTGGGCATTGGAGATTCGAGATTGGAGATTTCAGACATTCGGCCACGCGGGGGCGTGGATTGAAAGATCCGGTCGCACAGCCAGGAGTGGCTGTGCCACGTTCGTGGTTTTTAACGAAATTGGAGATTGGAGATTTGAAAGCGGCTCGGGTTCGCCCACGCGCGTGGGGCGTGGATTGAAACCCAACCTGGGCATTGGAGATTTGAGATTGGAGATTTCAGACATTCGGCCACGCGGGGGCGTGGATTGAAAGATCCGGTCGCACAGCCAGGAGTGGCTGTACCACGTTCGTGGATTTGAACGAAATTGGAGATTGGAGATTGGAGATTGGAGATTTGAAAGCGGCTCGGGTTCGCCGCCGTGCGGCAATTTGAAATTCCAGAGTTCGGCCTGACGACGCACCAGATGTGGCTGGGGATAGAGGCTGAGCTGAGGCAAGTTGGAGAGTTTATTTTGCGTCCGAGGCGAGGCTGAGCGAAACGTCCCGGTCAAGCCGCATTCCGATCAACGAGCCGGCGGACAAGGCGGCTTCCTTGCCATGAGGGAGAAGGAGCGCCAAGGCCAAACCCACCCCGGCCCCCGCGATCGCCGTGCCCCACCCTCCCGCCGCGCCAACCGCCGTGGTGCTGGCGATAATGGCTGCTTGCTTCTTTCGTGAGGCCCCGCCGCCTTTCAAATCACCCTCTGGCCCGACGTTGGGATCACTTCCACCCTCACTTGAGAAAACTTCGGTGAGTGATCCGAGGATAGCCAGCTTCTGGCCATTCGGCAGTTCAACCGTATCAAAGACGAGAGACAGGCCCCCGCCCTTTCCGCGGCGGCCGGCGACCTTCACCTCAGCAATGTGCCCGTCAATCCGGGTGCCTTTGGTCAGAATATCCCGGTCCTCGACGGCCACGGGATCAAGCAATGTAGTAAGAATCCTGTCACCCGGATGCGAAGTCTTTGAGCTTATCGTGGAGTGCAACTGGAGTTTGAACTCCGTCCCTTCAGGAATCGTAAGCTCCTTCTCATTCGCGTTCTCGTTTGTGCTTTCAGTCTCTTGTTGGGCCCATAGTGGCAGCGCCAGCAGCGCAAAGGCACATCCTGCTGCCAGCAGCCTTATGAATCTTCGGTCCATCATTAAACTCCCGATTACGAATCCTTCGGTCTTCCAAGGGATGGTCAAATCCTACCCCGTACTTATTTCACCACCAAACCTCTAATCCAGTCAAAGGGAAAATCGGCGCCACTACCTCGCGCCTCCTCTCAGGCTTTGATGCAGGTTCCACCCGGAGGTTGGATGGAGGGTGCGCTGGGGCAATCTTCGTTTGGCCAAGGATGGCTGGAATTGCCGATTGCCGATTGCCGATTGACAGGAGAGGAAGTTGCCGCATCACTCTTTCAATCGACCTGCCGCGGCGGGGCAATCGGCAATCGTTGCCAGCCTACTCACGCGCCTCCGCGTGATGACGTACTTCCACACCCTCCACCAGGAACAGAACGTCTTCGGCAATGTTGGTGGCGTGATCGGCGAGGCGCTCCAGGGCGCGGGCTATGAGCATCAGGTTGATGCCTTGCCGGACCGTGGTGGGATCTTGCTCCATCAGGGCGATCAATTCTTCATACACGGCGTCACGGAGTTGGTCTACAACATCATCGGAGGTAAGGATACTACGCGCGAGTTCGGCATCCTTCCTCACGAACGCATCCAGGCTATTCCGAATCATCGACTGGGCGAGGGTCGCCATATGAGGAATATCGATCAACTCTTTCGGCATGGGTTCGCGCATCAGGGCCAGAGTCCTGCGGACAATGTTGACCGAAATATCCCCCATGCGCTCCAGGTCGTTGTTGATCTTGATGGCGGCGGTAATAAACCTCAGGTCGGTCGCCATGGGCTGAACCCGGGCCAAAAGGCTGGTGGCCAACTCGTCGATATCAATCTCCATGCGATTGATTCTGGATTCGTTCTGCAGGACCTGCTGCGCCGACACCTCATCCTTTTCAATGAGCGATTGGATGCTTCGGTAGACGGAGTCCTCCACCAGCCCGCTCATTTCAAGCAGGCGGCTTCTGAGGTTATCAAGCTCTTCTTCAAAGTGGCGCATGGTCGGTTAGGTGGCAGGCCGTAAGCGGCAGGCAGGGAAAATTTCCCCGCCGCCCATTCCAACTCTTGCCTGCCAATTTCCTCCTCGTCAAGTTGGGTCTAAAAAGCTGCCTTGCAACTTCCCGGTGGCGTGTGCCTTGCTTCTCTTCTCGGACTCTTTCCTCCCACCGGACTGCTTTTCCCGAGAAATAACCTGCCACCTATTACCTGCCGGCTCTAACCAAACCGGCCGGTGATGTAGTCTTCGGTTTCCCGCATGGCAGGTGTCTTGAAGATGATTTCCGTCCTGTTATATTCGATCAGTTTTCCCAAAAGAAAGAAGCCCGTGAAATCTGCCACCCGAGCGGCCTGCTGCATGTTGTGGGTCACAATGATCAGGGTGCACTGGTCCTGGAGGGAAAAGAGCAACTCCTCAATTTTCGCAGTGGCGATGGGATCAAGGGCGGAGCAGGGCTCGTCGAGGAGCAGCACTTCCGGGTCGACAGCCAAGGCTCTGGCAATGCACAATCGCTGCTGTTGGCCCCCGGAAAGAGCGTAGGCCGATTTGTAGAGTTGATCCTTCACTTCATCCCACAGTGCCGCGCGGCGCAGACTCTTCTCCACTTTTTCCTTCAGGGCGGCCCCACTGTGGGTCCCGTTCACCCTGAGCCCATAGGCAATATTGTCAAAAATGGACTTAGGAAAGGGATTCGGCCTCTGAAAGACCATTCCCACGCGACGCCGCAAAGCGACCGGGTCCATAGTAAGAAGATCTTCATTGTCGAGCAAGATCTCGCCCTCGGCCCTGGCATGCGGCACCGTCTCGTACATGCGGTTCAAAGTGCGCAAGAAAGTGGACTTACCACAACCCGAAGGACCAATGAGGGCTGTGATGCGATTGGTGAGGAACTGAAGGGTGATGCCAAAGAGGGATTGCTTGGGACCGTAGTAGAAGTCCAATCCGGAAACCCGCAATTTAACGTCGTCTGCGGCCACTGTCGCTCCTACAGATTGAGTGGGGCGGCTTTCTTGCCCGACCATTGTCGCACCACTGACATCCGAAATCGCCATGGCAGTTCCCACCTACTGATGTTCGCAAAATACGGTGACAAACCTTCGTCGTAGCGCCGCCGTCCAGGCGGCATTCTGCGATGCCGGCAAGATGCCGGCGCTACCCCTGAGGTGTCACTATATTTTGCGAACTTCATTAATGGGCAGACCGCCCGGAAACGAATAATCTGGCGGCAACGTTCGCCACCAGCACTAGAGTCAAGAGAACCAATCCGCCAGCCCAGGCCTGCTTGTGCCAATCTTCATAGGGCGAGATCGCGTAAGTATAGACCATGACCGGCAGCGAGGCCGTAGGCTGATTCCACCCCGGGCTCCAAAACTGATTGCTAAAGGCGGTGAACAACAGCGGCGCCGTTTCACCAGAGACGCGGGCCATGTCGAGAATTATCCCCGTGACAATCCCCTTGCGAGCCGCCGGCACGACCACGGTGGCGATAGTTCTCCATTTGCTCGCCCCCAACGCCAAGCCGCCTTCCCGCAGCATCGGCGGGACCGTGCGCAGGGCTTCTTCCGTGCTGCGCACGGCTATGGGGATCATCATCACGCCCAGCGCCAAACCTCCCGCTAAGGTTGAAAAATGCTTCATCGGTAAGACCACGATGGTGTAGGCAAAAATTCCCATGACGATCGAGGGCACACCGTTCAAGAGATCAGCGGTATAGCGAACCACAAAGGGAAACAACCGGCCCCCGAATTCAGCCAGATAGACGCCACCCAGGAAACCAATAGGTATGCCGAAGGCAGACGCCAGTAGAAGCAGCTTTGCGGTCCCCACAATGGCGTTGGCCATCCCTCCACCGGCTTCGCCAACGGGGGTCGGCAAATGCGTTAGGAAGGCCCAACTGAGGGAGCTTCCCCCATGCCACACCAAGTATCCCAAGATGAAAAATAATACGCCAACCGTAGCCAAGGCACAAAGCCCCGTCATGCTGAACATGAAGTAGTTGACGAATTTCCGCCAGTAATTACGCCAGAGCATTAATGCCCCGACCCCTTCTGAGTTGTAGAGATAATGACAATTCGCGCCAAGCCGTTAATCACAATAGTCAGCGCAAACAGCACCAGGCCCAGCTCGATCAGCGCTTGCAGGTAGAGATTGCCGGTAGCTTCGGTGAATTCGTTGGCAATGACTGCGGCGATGGAATAGCCGGGCGCAAATAAAGAAGCACTGATTCTGGGGTCGTTGCCGATGACCATGGTAACCGCCATCGTCTCACCTAAAGCTCTCCCCAAGGCGAGGAAGATGGAGGCCATGATTCCGATGCGAGCGTAAGGCACTACGACCTGCCAGGTGGACTCCCACTTTGTAGCGCCGAGCCCCAAGGCCGCCTCACGTTGCTCCACCGGGACAGCCATAAGGATCTCGCGTGAGAGCGAAATGATAAATGGCACGACCATGATGGCCAGTATCAAACCACCCGCCAACATCCCCACCCCGTACATCGGCCCCTGAAAAAGGGGTAGGAACCCTAAAGTGCGCTTCAGGAATGGCTCGCCATATTGACGAAGAAACGGCACCAGGATGAATATCCCCAGCAATCCGTAAATTACGCTGGGAACCGCAGCGAGGAGCTCAATGACAAAAGTCATGGCATTGGAGATGCGCGGAGGCGCCAGCTCAGAAAGGAAGATTGCCGCCCCCACTCCCAGCGGAACTGCCACAAGCAAGGCCAGCGCAGAGGTGACAAGCGTGCCATAAATAAATGGCAAAGCGCCGAACTCTCCGCTAACCGGATCCCAAGTGCGGCCGGTTAAGAATCGAAACCCAAACTTGTGAATTGGGCTCGTAGAATTGATATAAAGCTGATGAACGAGAGCTACCGTCACCAGCAGGATGCTCGCCGCGCAGAGAAGCGTGACGACATGGGCGAACGTGTCACCGCTCCGCAAGCCTTGCATAAAGGCATGCGCGCGACGAGTTGCCGCCGCGTGCCCGGTTGGAGCTGGAATGCCTGCCATAGCAAATTATTGGATCTGCGAAATCTGCTTCAACTCTTTCGCAATCACTTCCTTTGGCAGCCGCGCGTAAGACAGAGCTTCAACTGCCCCTTGACCGTCGTTCAGCATCCAGGCGAGAAAACCCTTGATGATATTTTTCTTGTTTGCGTCTTCAATTTTCTTCGGAATCAGCAAGTAGGTGAAGCTGGCAATCGGATAAGCAGCTTTACCGGAAGCGTTGGTGATGGAAATGCGGAAATCTTCGGGCATGGTCGTCGCATAGCTTGCCGCTGCGGCTGTCACGCCTGCAAGGTTCGCCTTGACGAAGGCGCCGGCAGCGTTTTGAACACGACCGTAGGGGAGCTTGTTTTGCACCGCGTAGATGAGCTCGACGTAACCTATCGCCCCGGGCGTCTCTTTAACCAGCCCGGTCACTCCTTCGTTGCCTTTTCCGCCCAGGCCTACCGGCCAATTCACGGAGGTGTTCTTCCCGACCTTGCTTTGCCACTCCGTAGAGACTTTCGAGAGGTAGTCTGTCCAGACGTACGAAGTTCCGCTACCGTCGGAGCGATGCACGACGACGATATCTTGAGCAGGGAGACTTACTCCATTATTGTATTTGGAAATTTCAGGGTCATTCCACTTGGTGATCTTGCCAAGGTAGATTTCCGCCAGAATCTGGCCCGTAAAGTTAAGCTCCTGAGGTACGCCGGAAACATTGTAAGTGGGAACGACGGCGCCCAATACGGTTGGAAAATGAAGAATCTTGGTTTTTGACTGTCCAAGCTGTTCGTCATTCATGGGAGCGTCTGAAGCGCCGAAATCCACCGTCCCAGACAAGAGTTGGCGAATTCCTCCTCCCGAACCAATGGATTGATAGTTGATCTGAATGTCGGAGTGGATCTTGTTGTAATCTGAGAACCACTTCGAGTAAAGCGGGTATGGGAAAGTAGCCCCGGCGCCGTTGAGCATGACTGTAGCCGGGGCAGGAACAGGTGCGGCATTCGAGGGTGAGGAGTGGAACGCCACAAGGCTTGTAAAAACAAGGGCGGCACTTACAATGATGATTGCCAGATGCGAAAGTCTTTTCATAGGTGTTGTCCTCCCTGCTTACTGTTATCCGTCAGTTTTACAAGAGCATTAAGGGGAAGTTAACAATTGGGTTCGGCAGTTTGTAGTCCCGAGTGTTCTCCGGGCTCCCTCATCCCAAATCGCCCCCGACAGCATGCCAAATTACCCGTATTTGAGTTTCGTTCACCTCCCAGAACGTTGGGGCAGATCCTCATCGAACCCATCGGCGCAGGCCATAGAGGCGGACTTCCCGAGCACGCTCCCGGCCCGAAATGTCGGAACAGGAGCTGAGCAAAACCGTCCGGATCAAAAGCATCACGATCAAAATCATCGCGACAGGCCGGGACAGGTCAGCCCCAGCATCAGAGATTTGCCCTGGGCGAGCCGGGGCCACTGCAAAGAGCGCTGAACGGCTTTCATTATCCTGCCACGAAAAGAGCGTCGTCCGAAGCTAGGAGTGACTCGACAAGCCGGACGGCCAATGTCTAGACGCCCCAAATCGATCGTTGCTAAGGTAAAACTCAGTGACTACCTCGTAAACTCCCGCCAAATCAAGAGGCAGGCGTCTTCCGAAGACATCGCGAGTTCAGAATAGTATCAGGCAGGCAGGTTAATCTAAGGTGAAGCCATTGTTACAGGACGGTTACATTGCCCTTGACCCGGATTTGTAGCTAAACCCATCTGACCCCGATGCATAAGTTTCGCGGTCCTTTCCTTCGCGGACCAGGCCTAAGGAGTGGCCGCTTCCAAAGGCGTCGCTACCCTTCGCGCAGGAGTTCAGAATCCTAACCCGATGTCTGCTTAAGTGTCTGTCCTCATTTCTTCTCGAAAGCATTTCGTCAAATGACTGAAACTCTAACGCGGACAGCTTCGTCTGAGCACATGTAGGTCAAGGCGTTCATTTGGAAGGGAGTTGGGATGGGACTTAAGAACGTTGGATTGCAAGTGGCAGCCCTCGTTGTGCTTTCGCTATTGTTATTTCCCCCGGGCCAGTTGCAGGCCCAAACCTCTTCCGGTACACTTCGTGGCCAAGTGTCGGATCCCTCCGGTGCCTCCGTGGCGGGCGCCAGCGTACAAGCGGTCTCTTCATCCGGGCAAACCAGCTCCGGGGTTGCGAAGGTCGACGGGAGCTATGAGATCCGGGGACTCGCGCCGGGAAAGTACGTGGTGCGAGCGCAGGCCAAGGGCTTCACTGTTTTTGAACAGCAGAGCGTGGAGATTGTGGCCGGTCAGGGCAAGAAGCTTGACATCGCCTTCCAAATCGCCGAGGAGAAAGAGCAGGTCACCGTTTCGGACCAAACGACGAACGTTAGCGTCGTCCCACAGGAGAGCGCCAGTACTCTCGTGATCAAGGGGGAGGACCTACAGGCACTCTCGGATGACCCCGATGAATTGCAGTCCGAACTGGAAGCGCTGGCGGGGCCCTCGGCGGGGCCCAATGGGGGCCAGATCTATATCGATGGTTTCACGGCCGGGCAACTTCCCCCCAAGGCGGATATTCTTGAAATCAGGATCAACCAGAATCCTTTCTCCGCGGAATATGACAGGTTGGGCTATGGCCGTATTGAAATTACTACCCGCCCGGGAGCGAGCAAGCTTCACGGCCAGATCCTGGGCAATCTGAATGACTCGGTTTTGAATTCGCGGAACCCCTTCGCGACGCAGGAACCGGGCTATCATTCGGAGTTTTTCAACGGGAGCGTTGGGGGTCCGCTCAGCAAGAAAGCCTCGTTTTTCTTCACGTTTTTTCGCCGCCAGATTGAAGATAACTCGATAGTCTCCGCCTTTGTTCTCAGCCCCACGACGCTCACCCAGACACCGCTGAGCCAGGCTATCGCGAGTCCCAGCACCCGCACCAATCTTAGCCCGCGCTTTGACTACCAACTGAGTGCCAATAACGTCCTGACGGTTCGCTACCAGTTCTTTGACAACAACTCGCGCAATGGCGGAATCGGGCAAACCAGCCTCCCCTCGCAGGGTTTCAATACCCATGGCCTCGAACACACTCTGCAGGTGAGCGACACGCAGGTGTTCAGTGCCAAGACGCTGAACCAGTTTCGCTTCCAATATCTGCACGACATTAGCAACCAGACGCCGCAGTACTCGGCATTCACGGGCGGCGGCACTCCTGCTGGCTGCCTTCTGCTAGCGTCGCCATGCGAAATCTCGGTGATGGGGGCGTTCACAGGGGGCGGCAATTCCAGCGGGATCTCCACTGATACCCAGGACCACTACGAGTTTCAAAACCTGACATCATTCTTTCTTGGCAAGCACACCTTGGTCGTAGGAGGCCGCTTGCGGGATGTGCAGGATTCAAACACTTCCCACGCGAACTTTAACGGCACGTTTACATTCCCAACGCTCGACGCGTATCAAATAACTGAGCAAAACCTCCAACAGGGCTTGCTACCTACGGCGAATGGGGGCGGGGCGAGCCAGTTCTTGATTGTCACCGGGCGCCCGCTCGCCACCGTCAACCTGCTGGACGTGGGGCTGTTCGCGCAAGATGACTGGAGACTCCAACCCAGCATGACGCTTAGCCTGGGCCTGCGCTGGGAGACGCAGAATGATATCCACGATCATTCTGACTTTGCCCCGCGTGTGGGTTATGCCTGGGGACTCCATCGGGGGCAAAAGGGACCGGCGAAGACCGTCTTGCGGGCCGGCTTTGGCATGTTCTACGACCGCTTTCCGTCTAACCTCGTGCTGCAAGCGGAAAGGTTGAATGGCATCAACCAACAAACGCTAAAGATTCCGTCGCCCGACTTTTTCCCCGACATTCCGCCCATCAGCACCCTGGAGAGCCTCTCCAGTTACCTTCCCAGCAGTTATCAAATCGCCCCTAATTTGAGAGCTCCTTACACCTTGCAAACGGCGTTAAGTCTCGAGCAACAGGTTACAAAGAATGCGACGGTGTCAGTCACCTATCTACGTTCCCATGGAGTTCATCAGCTTTTACTCGATGATATGAATGCGCCGCTTCCGGGAACGTTTCCCCTCGGGGAACCCGATCTCGGTCATCGGCCATTGGGCAATAGCGTCGGGGATCTCTATCAGTACGATTCCGTCGGCCTCTTCACCCAGAACCAACTGATTACCAATTTCAACCTGCGTCTGAGCACCAAGCTTTCGCTGTTTGGCTATTACACGCTCAGCTACGCCGATTCCGATACAACAGGGAACAGTCCCAGTGTCGCCATGAACCCGTACAACCTTCTGGAGAGCTACGGGCGAGCGTCCTTCGACGTTCGAAACCGGTTCTTTCTGGCGGGCACCTGGAATCTACCCCATCGCTTTAGCTTAAGTCCTTTCCTGGTCACCGCCTCCGGGGCGCCCTTTAACGTTACGGTGGGCCAGGATCTGTTCGGAACAGGAGTCTACAACGCCCGGCCCGCCTTCGCCCCCGCCGGCGCCTCCGGTCCCAATATCGTGGCCACATCCCTTGGCACTTTCGATATTGCGCCGCAAGCTGGCCAAGCCCTCATCCCAATCAACCACTTTCCCGGTCCCTCACAATTCACCATGAACCTGCGCCTCACCAAGAGCTTTACCTTTGGGAAAGAAGTTAGCAGACCGGCGTCCGCCGGCGGTGGGTTCGGGGGAGGCGGAGGCAGAGGTGGCGGGTTCGGGGGAGGCGGAGGCAGGGGTGGCTTAGGTGGCCGCGGCATGGCTGGTGGTGGAGGTGGCGGGGGTCTCTTCGGCCCAGGAAATGCGGGGACCAAGCGCTACACCCTCTCGTTCAGCGCCTATGCACGCAACCTCCTGAACGATGTAAATCTTGGGACACCCGGTGGTGTGATCGGTACCCCACTGTTCGACCAGTGGAACTCGCTGGGCGGCGTTTTCGGCGGCGGGGGCGGCGGTGGCCAAGCGATGAATCGCCGCCTTGATTTTCAAATGGTCTTCAGTTTTTAGTGTGTTTTCTCACATGCCTGGGCGCTAAACCCACTATTTCGGAAGCGCCCACTTGCTATCCCGACCCATCGACCGA
>Ga0224555_1005199_pt1 | contig 11185 bp, 12 predicted proteins | sample 714S23034metaG_FD_180687 | JGI IMG/M metagenome (GOLD analysis project Ga0224555, IMG submission 180687) | Peat soil microbial communities from Stordalen Mire, Sweden - 717 S2 30-34 | ecosystem: Environmental > Terrestrial > Soil > Wetlands > Peat | place: Sweden: Norrbotten County, Stordalen...
CCCCATCATGATTAGCGCGCCTCCGAGAATGGTGATCCAGCAAAGCATGGCGAAGAGATTTCTCCTTCTTTTACCACGCTTTTGCTTCCATTCGGCTGCTAATCGAGGTGACTTTTTCAACACCCACTCGCGTTTACACTCAAAACCCCTCACCGAGACGACAATAAACCCTCACCACCACGCCCTAAACGAGCTAAAAAGGCGCCTCTATCGCGACAACGGTGAGTCTGTGGGTTATTCAACTCTTACACGTCTTACTCATGGGCAGCTCCGTAACTTTCTAGCTCATAAGAGCATCATAAGTGCAACTAAAGAAAGCACATAGCATCTAATAATACGTACATACAATTGTATACGTACTGAGATGATCACATGTTCACAGCTCGATCACTTGTACAGATATCCGGAAATCGTGTGGGCGAAACCTGTCTCGGATAGGTGGGTTTTTCTGTGTGATGCTCTTCGGCAATACATCGCCCCGTTTGGGCGTTTGGTGTTAGCTAGGGAACGGAAATGGGCCCTGGTTTCTGCTCTTCAGAAATCGATCCGACGAGGAGAGAAGGAGATAACATTACATCTCCTCTCCGCGATCGACGGCATGCCGGAGGAGTATACCTATTTTTGGAGAAGGCTGTGCGTCACGGCCTGTGAGGACGTAGGACCCGCTGATGACACTCTTGCTGCTTTTGTAATCGCCTGCTCTACTGTTTTTCCCCCGAAGAAGACTGGCAATATGAATTATCACCTGCTCTGTTTTCTCGCAGAGCAGAGGTGTGATCTTCCGACTCGTGGCCGAATTTATTGCAGTTACGGCGTGATTGAGCCTGCGGCCATGAAGTCCGAATTGCCTGAGCTAGGAGCGGAGGACAAGCTGGTTGTCTCGGCGGTCGTGCAGCGGAAGGTGTCGGTGCAAACGCCGACGAACACCTGGCAGGAATGGCAGCGGAAGAATGATTGGCGGGCTGAAGGGCTGTTGAGGTTTGTCGGTCTGCGGCTCCCGCTTGGAATGATCACGGTACAAACACCGCTGCCGCCCTACAAAATGCTTTTCGATCTACCGAGTTATTGCTATGACATGCACACGAGGGTGGGGCTGGCGATGCTCAAGCGGCTAGTGCACGGGGTCGAGGGGACAGAAGGTATCAGAGAGTTGTTTCAGCGGAACAAGATCAAGGGTGCCCATAGAGCTGTGGGTATGGCACTGTTTTTTGTGGAGGGCGGTCGCATTCAGAGCGAATTGATCTACGAGCCGTTGTGCTGTCTAGAGCAACGTCTGTTTGCCCATCAATATGGTGGGTTGCCCCTGAAACGGTGGTTAGAACTGCGGATTCTGGTCGAGAAAGCCTTGGCGGAGGGCGTAATTGATCGGGGTCAGGGAGGAAGTTTTGCATGAATTCTATGGCAGAGAAAATTGCAATCAATTGCATGACCGCAGGTCACATTACCGGAACACCAGAAGGCCAAATGGAAATATATCAAACTAACCCATTCTGTTGCATTTGTGAATATTCATACAACAAAACAAACGACTTAACGAACTCCCCAGAGCTCAGTATTTGAACATAATGTTGGTTAATAAAGGACAGCGACAACCTTCTCGTTGGAATCTGGCGCTTTTCTTTTGATGTCCTCGCCTTCGCCTTCGTCGCCTTGCTGGTCTTGGTTTTTGTGTTCGTCGCCCGTCAGAGCTTTCCCCACGGAAAGTCGGACCAGGTCGTGCTCACTGTCGCCGGAGGCATTCCAAAATACGACGTAATTACAGACAAGGATGTCGTTAAGAAAAATGCAAAGACCATCGATGGCTCGCTCAGTGACGTCTCAAAAGTCTGGGGCCACTATGCCATGGAACCGATCAGCCCGGGCGCAACCATTCGATCGAGCCAACTGAGTTCGGGCACAGTCTCTCCAGCAGCCCTTCAAGGACGGCAGGTCTTTTCGTTGCCAATCAAGGCGGTAATGTCGGTCAATCGGGACCAGGGACTGGATCCTTTTCCGCAACCATCCCTGGGTCTGGAGGCGGGTCCGGATCTGGTGGATCCAGTTCGGGATCCTCCAACGCAACCCAGACTGCCAGCCCTGCTACACTTCCCATTCTCGCCCCCTCCTCCGCACAGTTTGGTTCGAATCCAAGCGATCTGCTTGCCGACCAGGTTAATCTGACCTACCAAGTGTTCAACCTGCGAATGTTGCTGGAAAGGTCGCTCACGGACCGGTTGCTTACGGAGGGAGCACCTTCTCACAGGGGGTTTACGCGCCTGCAGGCGGTTATCGGATTCAACGTAACGCTTGATCCACCCAAAGAAGCCAAAGACAGCGCCGCGATTATTGAGGTAACGATCACGCCACAGAAAGCCAGCGTAACTCCTTGGTTGTCCCTGGTAGCTGTTATGCCGCAAGAAAAGACTTACAACTCGGCCGCTCTCAATACCCACGACAACGCCTTCGGGGGTTCCGCGGTAGCGAAAATGATTACGGTCGGGTATACCGAAAGGCATCGCGGACAGGTGTTTTATCTCTTTCGCGACAATGACACGATGGCATTTGAACGGATGCCGTCGAAACCGGACGACAAATCATGTGTGACGTTCGGCTGGCAATTTCGACCCGTACTCGGTCGACGCTCAGTCGCACCGGGGACCCGCCAGATGTTTGCCATCATTGCGCTCCCAGAAACCGATGAACCCGGTGAAGAAGATTCCGTGAATCTTAACATCCATGTCGATACCTACTGGAAACACTACGATCACAGGTCGCTGACAACCACATACCACGAAGCATGGGTCCACTACATCAATCCCGCCAGTATTGCCTCGCTTCCCCTTCGTCTACCAGGCCTTCGTGCTGCTGAATATGGCAATGTCGAAGTGCCAAAGACCACCCGGATCCAAGACAATCTTTCTCCCAGAATAGAAAAGGTGGAATGGATACCGACGAGTAATCTGACCGGAACCGTTGTGGTGCACGGAAAGAACTTTTTTAGCGGCACGACGGTCAGTTTGGCTGGGCAACAGTACACAAGTCCAGGCGACGGACTGGTATTGCAGTCCGACCAAACAATGGTCCTCTCCACTAGCGTCCAAGCTGTTGCAACGGGCGATGGAGTCGTGAACGGTCGCTACGGCAAAGCGGTTTTGTTGGAACCGGAGAGCGCCTCGGGGAATCCACCTATTTATGCCGATACAGTCGAGTTGAGGCCATTTGGGTCGGAGTATTCGGAACTTACAGTGAAGTTAAGACGAAGCGGTGCTCCGTTGCATTCCGTTGACGCGCCCACCCCCAACGCTCTGTTCGTTCGGTACAACGACGCCGTCCTGGATGTTCCGACAAAGGTAAAGCAGGATGATAAAAACCCGGAGATGCTCGATGTCGTTACGCAAATTCCGAACACTGTGCTGGGCACAGGAGACGGGGTCGTAACCGTAAAATTCCCATTCGGAGGCAAAAGCTGGGAAGCAAAGCACCAGATCTACCAGCCCTTGTTACCAGTTGTCACTAGAACGGGCGGAAAGGACAAAGCGACGCTGGCGATTGCGTATCCTCGACCCTACGGCACTGATTTTCGTGGAAACTGGCGAATCATTTTGGACAAGTCCTATCAGATTGGCGACCCAGGGGACAGAGACTCAGAAGCCGACGGGAGCATCAAGCGGGCCACTCCTTGCGCAGATATCGAACCGAGTTGCCACATCGTGATACTGACCGCCAAAACAACACTTCTCGACACTTATCAAAAGTTTGTCATCGTCAGCAATCAAGGCGATTTTGTCAGCGTGAGCATTCCTCCGAGCAATCCAGTCACTCAAGCGGCTCAGATTAACAAGATAAATACGATCTCGATGCTCCAGAACGAAGCGCGAGCCGTGGTCTTTAATGGGCAGGGTCTGACTTCTATCAAACGAGTATTCTTCAACAATCAAGACCTTCCGTTCTTCGCTAAAGGCGACGGCTCGAGCATAACTGTTTTTATTTCGCCGGACGTTACTTCCAAACCGGGACACAAGGAAATCGTGTTCCAAGTAGACCAGAACACGCTTCTAGCAGGAGGCATCGACGTGCTTCCTTCTGGAGGTACTGGCGCAACTGGTACCGGTAACGCAACTCCGGGCAATGCAAACCCTAGGCCAAATAATTAGCGCTTGAGTTAGGAGAATATTTATGCCAAAGAAAAGAGTCGGACACAATGCCGCGAAGCCCCCGAGCGAGTCTACGTCCCAAACGGCCAGTTCGGGCAGCACTGCTTTTCAACTGCACCCTGAACACTGTGAGAAGATTGCCTTACTTAAACCCGAACTACTCCGGGCTGTTCATGAAGTGCTCAAAAAAAACGGAGTAAATGCAGCAGTTCATACAATCTCTTTTCGCCCAGCGGATGCTGTGGCTATGAGCGGCGGACCGTGCGGATCACAACCATGCTGCTATATCAACGGAGTATGGACCTGCCCTGGTTAGGAACCCGTTTGGCAGTATTCAGTCGGATGACATTATGAAACCACGATATCTAAAAGCGATTCTCACGATCATGTTTCTGACCTCTCCGTTCGGTGCAACTTCAAGGGCACAGGATGACAAGGTTAAGAAAGCACCGGGAGCAGATTTTCATCATCCGATCTACCTACCGGTGGGCGTAGGAAAACCGTCCGTCGTCAAAGGTGTCGGCGATGCGTTGCTGCACCCGGATATCGTCTACATCCTGCGATTGGAGGCCGGACAGCAACTAAGCGTAACATTGTCAAGCGCTTTGACGGCGGCTCAGGAACCGAGCATGGTCGCGCTTTCCCTTATAGATGGTCGAGCCACGTCTTTTGAGGATGCTCAGGTACTTGATCGTAAGCTAGGAACGACGGACCGGAAGCAAAAACCTGGAACAATGCAAGCGTCGATCGCCTATGTCGCGCCAGATACGGGGGACTACTACCTCGTCGCAGAATTTCATGGCGGCGGAATCATCTTTCAACTCACGGCGACGGCAGAGACAGCAGTTATTCTTAAGCACCCTTCGACATGCGTTACAGGGCTAGTCACATCGCCCACATACTTGTCGCCCGGCGTCCCAGACAGCCTGATTTCTGATATCACCGTCGGTGACCGCACCAAAGCCGATCCTCCTGACGAACATAATCGCCACTTCTGCCTGACTACGTGCGAAATTCGCCCACCCACGTCACTCGTTCTTACCACCAAATTGCAGGACGCGTTCGGAGCCAAAAAGGAAATACAAGCTTGCTGGGATTCTTCGAATACGATTACAGAAATCAGTTCTCCGCACTAGACTGCTGAAGGTGCCGTTAGCTCTTTCACTTCCGCTCCGAGCATCCGCAAACGGTGTGCTGCACACAGGAATGCCAAACCGCTGAGGCGCGCCACATTTTCCGTAGTGATCAGGATCAGAATACGCGGACAGGGAATCGTGTCCACTCCAGACCACCTCGGAGACTGCTGCCGCAACGCGCCGGACCGCTTCGACGTCTATTACGGAATGGCCGACTACCGGATTGGCGTGGCACGCCTGGACGTGCCGGATGTCTTGCCGCCGGGAGGTGTCGCTCACGCACCGGACGCAAAGGTGTAACGCGGCTGATTTTTGGAATTCAAGATACTTGCAACGCTCTGTGGCATCTAGACGTCTGTTTACGTATCGGCAGCGCGAGGCGACGCCACAGGGTCCCAAGTTGTGTGATACTCAGCCCGACCGTAATCACGAGATGCCAAGACGCGCGAAGACAGGGATCTTCACTCCGTCCAGGACCAACCCGAAAACGATCGCCGCTGCAAATTCAACGGCCAAGACTGAGAGGGGCAGTGGCGCCATGGCAATCCCGCGATTAGCCAACGTTGAGATAATAAGAATGTCTGCCACAGAGGACGCTACCAGCCATACAGTCGGCCGCAGCCCCCAAAGATGGCGACGTCCTCGCATGGCGTAAATTGTGGCTTGGCTGCCATATACGATGGCGACGACAGAAAGCGTTCTCAATGCTTCGATTCCGAATCGCATCTCGAACTTGCCGACCGCCAGGACAGCTATACAAAACGTGAGAAAGCAGGCTCCCAGAATGGCTCCTGCGGTTGTAATCCTGCCGACTTGCCAGGAATTTGGCATGGATGATGGCCGCACTCTGTCCGTGGTCAACGACATGGCCAGGAAGTCGCCTGTGATCATCACAATGACCATCAGCATGGGCGTCAACACCGCGTGTCCGGTTATAACGAGGCCAATTGCCAGTAAAAGCACCTGCACGATCTTCTTGAGGACGGAGTTCAGCGTGTAGGTAAGAATGCGCTGAAAGGTGATCCTTCCTTCTTTTACGGCGGCGACGATGCCGCCAAGCCCAGCCTCCGTCAGCACAATACCAGCTGCCGATTTGGCGACATCGGTTGCGGTCGATACCGCAATGCCCATCTGTGCCTGATGGAGCGCCGGTGCGTCGTTGGCGCCATCGCCGCACATTCCGACCGTATGCCCGTTCTTCTGGAAGGCCTTGACCAAGTTAAATTTTCCTTCCGGAAGAATGCTTGCGAATACCGCGAAATCCTCCGGTTTTACGCCTTCGGGTATGGCACCGGGTGGGCAAACAGCCCCATCCAATCCCACCGCATGGGCGACGATTGCCGCCGTAGCGGGAGCGTCACCCGTCACCATGACCGTGCGCACGCCCAGGGTCTTGAGCTCTGAGATCAGAGAGATCGAGTCTTTACGAGGTGGGTCGCTGAGCGCAATAAGGCCCATAAGCTTCAGAGATGCCGCGGGGCCGGCAGCTACTGCCAACACTCTAAAGCCTTGCTTTTCAAGTTCGTCGGTTAAACCGGCCGCGGTGGGCGACGGGGCGGTGAGGCTCGCGACTACCGTAAACGCTCCCTTCACGATGCGCTCCACGCCACCGTTTGCATCGGTCGCCGTTGCTTCTGACGTTTTCTTGGCCGGGTCGAATGGCACAAACGTGATTAGCTTTGGCAAGTCCGATGCTGGCTTGTTTTTGGAGGCGGAGCGAATCGCTGCATCCACAGAGTCATCGCCACCCTCAGAGCTGGCGAGAGCCGCCATGCCGAGAATGTGGGCTTCGTCAAACCCGGGCATCGGTTTAATGCTGGTGACTGAAAGCTCATTGCGGGTTAAAGTTCCTGTTTTGTCCGAGCACAAGACGTCGATTGTGGCAGCTTCATCTACAGCAGATAGCCGCGTTGGAAGAACACCCAGTTTCGCCAGAGATCGCGCTCCGAGCGCTGCCGCAAGGGTGAATGTTGCCGGCAATGCCACGGGTATGGCCGCGAGAACCGAAGTGAGCAAAAGCGGGATGATCTCACTCCACGGCATCGCGTGAAAATAGGCATACGCTCCGATAAGAAGGATGACGACGCCGTTGAAAATAGCGAGATTGCGCACGATGCGCAGCACCGCTTTCTGCTGCGAACTCGCGGCGTGCGCAGTGCGCACGAGCTCTGCGGTACGGCCAAATTTAGTATGAACGCCAGTGGCTGTAACCACTGCGGTCGCTTCACCGCGCCGCACGAGCGCTCCAGCATAGGTATCAACGCCCTGACCAGCCTCAATCGGCAGAGATTCGCCGGTAAGCATCGATTGATCGAGCAGGACAGATCCCCCGATCAAATGCACATCCGCCGCAACCACGCCGCCGAGCGACAACTTCACGAGATCGCCACGCACCAACTCCGCAGCCGGTACGGTCTTCCACACCCCATCGCGCTTGACGGAGGCATTCAAGGCGAGACGCGAGTTCAAGGCCTTCAGGGTAGCCTGGGCGCGACCCTCCTGGAAATAGGCTAGCGCTGCGTTGAAAACCAGCAGGCCCGCAATAATCGAGGCCTCGAAGTACTTGTGCAGTGCGACCTCAAGCACAATCGACGCTTCGAGCAACCATGGGACGGGCGCCCAGAACTTGGCCAATGCACTTCGAAGTGGATGAGCGGACACATCGGGCATTGCATTGGGCCCGTCTTTTTGAAGACGGCTATGTGCTTCGGCGCTCGTGAGCCCGTTCGAGGCGATGTTCTGAACTGGCTTTGCGGGTGGGTTCGATGGTGCGACTTCGACATTTGTAGCCATAATTCGCTATGTGGAAACTATCTGTTACGACGATTCTTCAAGATTGCGGAGTGGAAACTGCGCAAGTTGCGGCTGGTTCGACGGAGCGAAGTAGCAGCAACGGGCATTGCACCTGTTTGACGACCTTCTCCGCGGTCGAGCCGAAGACCAGTGGGCGCCAGCCAGAGATGCCGTGCGTCGAAATCACAATCATGTCGATGTGTTCACGTTCGATCACCAGCATGATGTTTCCAACCACGTCATTGCCAATTTCGATACTTGAACTCGTCTTAATCCCCTTGGAAACAAGAGCGGCGTCACACGTGGCTAACTGCCGCTCCGCATTACCCTCCACCTTGTGTAGGTACTCCGCTTCAGGAAAGGAGACAGTTTTTGTGCCCATTGGAAACATGGGAATAACGTTCAGAAGGTAGAGTTCAGCATGAAAGTGCTGGGCGAGGTCGGATGCGGTCTCCACAGCGGCATCGGATGATGAGCTGAAATCAATGGGCACCAGAATCTTTGTGGGAATGAAATGGGGAGTAGTCGCTTGTGGCATGATGATCTCCTCGCCACGGGGTGGCTGAAATCCTATCTTCGTCCATCATGGGAATCGAAGACTGTGCTGTTTTGGACATGTAGGTGGCTCTGGAATTTATCTTCATTCCGACACCTGTGAACGCGGCCGTGACACATTTCTGCAGCGGCTTTCAAACTTGAGTAGTGCATGGCGTTCGCACGCCACTGGTTCGACTTGGCAGCAGTGTTCAAGTAATAGGCCGTGATTTCAATGTTGCTTCACCAATTGTTTGCGGATCGATTGCAATTCCAGGCGGCGCTTCTCCGTGGTCTTGGGATACGACATCTTGAGTCCCTTGAGCGCATCGAGGATAATTCTGGAAACAATCAACCGGGCGTTCTCTTTATCATCAGCGGGAACAACATACCAGGGCGCGTGATGGGTGCTGGTCGCGTTCAGGCAATCCTCAAAGGCCTCTCTGTAGCGTTCCCAATATTTCCTCTCGTGAATGTCCGCGAGGCTGAATTTCCAGTTCTTATCCGGCTCATCAATGCGTTCGAGGAAGCGCCTTCGCTGTTCGTCCTTCGACAGATGGAGGAAGAACTTGATGATACGGGTGCTATTACGATGGAGATGCTCCTCCAAGTCCACGATAGAACGATACCGTTCCTTCCAAATGGTTTTCTCGTCGCGCAACTCTTCCGAAAGGCCTTCGTTGCGGAGAATCTCGGGATGCACCCGAACGACGAGAACTTCCTCATAGTAGGAACGATTGAAGATGGCGATCCGCCCGCGTTCGGGAAGCCGGTACGTGGTGCGCCAGAGGAAATCATGTTCCAGTTCCTCGGCGCTTGGCTGTTTGAAACCGAAAACGTCGCAGCCTTGCGGATTGACCCCGGACATGACGTGGCGGATGGCGCCGTCCTTGCCGGCGGCGTCTATCCCCTGAAAAACCAGCAGCAACGCATAGCGGTTGGACGCGTAGTGAAGCTGTTGCATTGCGCTCAACTCTGCAACGTGTTTTTCCAGGACGTTTTGATACTGCTTCTTCGACTTGCAAAAGGGCTTCACGATCGTCGGCCACGCTCTGAGGTCGACCTTTTTCCCTGGCGGGACACGGAAATTCTTTGAATGGATTTTCATCTTCTATTTTCGGCGGTCACTAACTGCGTGGGTGCGCATGGCAATACTGGAAATGGGCTGTTTCACCTTATGCGGACATCGCCAGTTTCGTCTCGACGCGAATGCTCTTCGCAGGAGCCGCTTTTGGCATCACTACATCGAGTGTGCCACCGCTGAATGTCGCTCTGGCCTTCGAAAGATCAACCTCAGCGGGCAGATCGATTACACGGAACATCAGTCGCGCGTGTTTCGAATAGACGTGTTTTCCTGATTGATGATCTTCGTGAGGCTCGGTTTTTCCGCTGATACTCAGCCGACGGGGTTCGACGCTGACCTTGATCTCTTCCCTGCTGAATCCAGGAACTTCGGCGCGTGCGGTAAGCTGGTCGCCAGACACCGAGAGGTGGAACTTTACCGGTGTAAGTAGCTCAGATTCCGCGAGTAACCAATCCTCCCGATCATTTCCGTGCATGTGTCCGCGGCTCTCGAAAATCTCAAAGGCGCGCCGGGCAATCAGATTGTAGACGTCTTGTGTATGTTCGAAGAGTTCATGAACCGATACGAGATTCAAATCAGTATGGTGTGTCATCGCTTCCTTTCTTTTCCTTACTACGGAATAAAGTCTTATACGGGATCTTCGCTAAGGTGAAAGGTGACTGAGACGAGGTGAGAACCCGGAGTTAGCTCTCCGGGCCCTCGTTAATGGAGACCTCATCCCTTCGACCTTCGCACCGAAGGCACGGTCCCAAAACTCCGCCCTATCGAGCGCGGAACCACCATGCCATCGGCGAATCAACCGATCACGTTCGGACCTCGCTCAGAACCAGTAGCCGGGAACCCATGTCCAGCCCCACCAGCGATCACTCCAGTGGCCGGGGATCCATATGGCCTCCGACCATGGTTGATCAAGCCAATAGCCGCCGGCCCATTGCCAGTCATCACCGTCCCAGTAGTAGTCGCCGGGCACCCAACTGGTGTTTGCGCGAGTCGCCTTGGGAACCTTCTCTGCCTTCGGCGCAGGCTTCGGTTTGGTGGTGTGAACTGCCACCGCTGTGGTTTGCTTCTCCGGGTGGCCCGTGCTCTTCGTTACCACATTCGGTTTCGACGAGCTGTCGGTCTGGGCTACCAGGTCGGTCGCTGGCCACGCAAGAAGAGCCATGGCGGCGAACAGAACAGTTGCGAGTTTCTTTGGCATTGTTGGACTCCCTTCTTTTTTTCAAATTTTGCGAACCACTCCATTGGCGGCCGCCCTCCGCTGGCGACTCCAGCAAGAACTTGACGGGCCTCTCCGAAATCGAGTGCGATGATGGCTAGGCTGGGCAGCCGTGGTGCAACTGTCCACGATGAACACCGCCTCTACTTTTGCTCTTCAGTGTGTTCCGTCGCGTGTTGCATTTGCTTAGCAAGCCGCGCTTCTTGTCTGCTAGCCTGGATTATTCACGAAGTCTCTAGCCAAAAAAGTAAGGATGCTCTAAAAGGAATGATGAACACTGGGTTCGCAC
>Ga0224555_1005202_pt1 | contig 11180 bp, 6 predicted proteins | sample 714S23034metaG_FD_180687 | JGI IMG/M metagenome (GOLD analysis project Ga0224555, IMG submission 180687) | Peat soil microbial communities from Stordalen Mire, Sweden - 717 S2 30-34 | ecosystem: Environmental > Terrestrial > Soil > Wetlands > Peat | place: Sweden: Norrbotten County, Stordalen...
GTGAGGACATCTTTGGCCAACCCTTGAGCGCCGGGACGGTGGCGGCGGCCAATGAGCGCATCTACCAAGAGTTGGAACCCTTCGAGCAGGCTGTGGCGACCCAAGTGCCGCAAGCGCCAGTGGTCCAATCAACTGCTGCGTCACCAAGTTGAAGATAAGTTGATTGTCGAGATCATCCTCGGGCTGGTCCAGCAAAATGGGCTCGGTCCCGTACGACAACAGGAAGGCAAGCAAGGCCGCTGTCTTTTGGCCTGGCGAACCTTGCGAAATGGGACGCAGACCCTCGCCTTCGCGCGGCCGATACATCACTTCCAAGCTGTCGTCTGGAAACCATAGGTCAAGTTCATCCAAATCCTCCGGTCTGACCCTTGCTTTCAAATGGTTGACAAACCAGCCGGTCAGCCCGTCGGCATCGTCTTCGGAACCCCCGGTCAGTGCCGTCGTTCGCCCCTTCACTTCTTCCAGGCGGAGTGAGAATTCGCTTGCCGGCTTGCCGGGGCCATCATACAGCGGTTTCAGAATTCCCTTCCTTGCGTCGAAGTCGAGGATATCCTCATCAAGACCTGTTTCGCGGTGGATCGCTCGCCGGTACCCCTGCTCGGCGCTCTCGTGGTCGCCAAACGGAATAACGCTGATATGAACATGGGTTGTGCCCTTCAAAACGCTGCGCAAAAATTCTTGCCGGCGATTCGTCAAGTTCCGGCGCAGCCCGCTTACCCTCTTGAGGATCTCCTCGCGTTGCTTTTCAAGGGTTGCCAACTCTTGTTTCTTGCCGTCCAATTCCTTGAGTTGTTGCTCCAACGTCTGTCTCTGTTGAAGGCGCGCGCCAAATTCACTTGGGTCTTGAACTCCCTGTGTTTGAAGCTGTTGAACGAGAGCCTGGTAATCCTGCTGCGCCTTGGCCACACGTTTGCTCCAGGCGGAGTCCCTCTGAAAGACCTTCCAGGAATTGACGACGGATTTGGCTTCGCCCGCCAGGGCCTCAAGTTTGTTCCCCAAGTCTTTTACGCCTTCAGCTATTTTTCCAGCAGCAGCGAGCACGTCCGAATCCTGGGTCGGATCGAATTGCCCGGGGTCAAAATCCGGCAGGCCAACTTGGCGTGCAAAATCGAGGAGTTTCTCCGGCAAACCCTCCGCATCCTTCCCCCATAACTCAAGATAGCGAGCTTGATTCCGAGTTCGTTGGTACGCTTGGAGAATCGCTTGGTTGCCGGATTTTTCCAGCACCTGAAGTTTGCGGTTGACATCGTCAAGCTCGCCCCGCAGCCGGCTTTCATTAGCCAGGGCCGTGCCAAGCTCTCGCATCTTGGCCGTTAGATTGCGATAACCCGCTTGTTCTCTCGCCCAAGCGGCTTCCCACTCGTCCTTGCCGACAGCAGCGTCTTGATCAATGACCGCCAATAAGGCCGCTGGACTTTCGGCGAACGCGTAAATTTCTTTCTGGCTGTAAATTCGAACTGGAAAACGATTGCGAATATCGCCTGTGGCAGGCTTCCATCCATTCGCCCCGTCGCTTTCTTCAATCGGAGGCAGTATCGGCGGTAGCGAAGGGTTTCGTGCGAAGCTGATTCGGTATCGTTGTCCGTCTTTTCTGTAAACCAGCCGGAATTGCGTCTCGGGGGTCTGTAATCCCCCTGCCGCGCGACCTGCCCACTCGGCCACATATTTGCGTTTGAATTCCGCCGCCAAATCAGGGAACTTTTCCAGTTCTCCTTCACGGCGCAACGTGATCCGCATGAACTCAAGGAGAGACGATTTTCCAGTGCCGCGCCCTCCTATAAGTGCGTTCATCCAAGGATTGAAAAGAACCACGAACGGTTGCGCCATGCCGACAAACTGGCCCTTGCTGACCTCGAACCGCTCAATCGTTTGAGTTGCCTGCGCTTCGTTCGGGTCCCCGGAATATTCGTCGTGGCGTCGAAGGGACAAATTCCCGTCCAGCAGCGCCAGACGTAGTCCTTCGAGCGTTGGTTGCCCCATTTTGACCCATGTGAAAGCCCGCCCGACCTCCGACAGTCTATGGCTGTCCGAACCGACAACTTCGGCAAACTTCTTGTTCACCGCAGTCACCGCTGCGGGAACCACGGAACTTTTGGACAGCCGTTCAATGGCAAATAACTCTCGATCACTCAGGGCGTTCACCTGGGAGGGGTAGTCGGGTGCGGTCCACAAACCATTCTTCGCATCCACGTGCGCCGGAATAACTATGGCGTGATGCTGATGCGCGAACCGTAGAATGTATTCCAAAGATATGGCCGAGCGACCAGAGGGATCACCCCAATGTCCGGTATAATCGCAGCATCGAATCAACCCTGCCACGTCTGAAGTGCCCTTCGTCGGGTCCAGCACCAGCAGCACATGGATGCCGCCACTGGCTGCCATTTCCACTCCTGGGAAAATGGCAAGCGCCCGAAATTCAGCGTGTTGCTGTTCCTTCAGTTCACTGGCTGTGGCTTTCAGCGTGTCAATCCATTCACCCGAATTGTGATCCGTGACGACGACTGCATCAATCTTGTTCCCCATGAAGGCCAACAACCACTCCTTGGGGGTGACTCCCTTTTCCGCGTAGTCGCCGGACTGGGGCGTGTGGGCGTGAAAGTCGAACTTCCACCATTTCGATCCAGGGATGCCTGTGTCGCTCATACGTTCGTCAATCCAATCATGGTTTGCGTTTCTGCTCGACTGTTAAATGCATGTCGTTCACTCCGTCGCTGGCGAAACCGCTGCTGCTCCAGAACCACGGATACCACCATGCACCGGGGGAGGCGAGATCAAAATCCACCCGCCAAATAGATGAAGGGCGCCTGGTTTTGGGGCATCCCGGTGTCGGCCACCATGCAGGTGGCAATGCAGGGAAAATTAAGGGGGGACGACTTCGAAGGCGACGGCGGGCAGGGCGCCGACGGTGGCGCGCGGCTGATTGGCCCGCTTCTTGCCCGCGACGGCCGGGGGCCTCTTGGCGGTGACGTCAATAATCAGGTTTCCCTTGGACCCCGGCTTGATCTTGGCGGCGTCGCAGTGCAGCACGATGTCCGCCTCGGCGTCGGCCAGGGAAACGCTTTGAATGGAGATGCCGTCGGGCGGATCGCTTAATTGGAGTTCAAAATTGTTGGTGAAGGAGTTGCCGGGCGTTCGGACGCGCACGCGGGCCGTCCCGCCCGCGGGGATTCTCACGGGGTTCGGGCCGAGAAGGTCCAACACGCGTTTGAATTGGGGGCGGTCCACCAGGGTGACTTCCGTTTCCTGGCAGGAAACCAGATGCCGATAGGCGAAGGCTTGCATCATGTCTTCGGCCGGGATGGCCGGATGGACAACTTTTTTGTCCTGAATGACGGCGCGGCCTTCCACCTGGAAGTTGCAGACTTTCTCGCCGAAAAAGGAGGGAGCGGAGATGGTCAGGCGGACTTGGTCCTGATTGGCCGGCACGCCGCCGCCGCTCAGAGTGAAACCCGGCGGGGCGTCTTTGAGAGCCAGGCTAATCTCGTTGGAGAAACCATCTTTGCGCAAGGCGTGGATGACAAAAGGAACCGACATGCCGCCGCGCACCGTCAGGCTTGAGGGCACGAGACGCAACGCGAAATCGGGCCGGGGCGGGCTGAGGCGCAGGCGGTAGGCATAGTCCGGGCCGCCCTCCTGTTGGGCGTCGCCCAAATAAAGGTAGTAGTCGCCGTCGTCCGGCAAGGTGACGCGGAAATAGGAATCGGCGTACTGCGTTTGCAACCCGGCGCCCTTGTCCTCGCAATCATCATTGAAAGCGATTTGACGGCCCTTGTCATCGGTGAGCCGGATGACTGAATCCAGCGGGGAATCGAGCCGGCGGGCGACGACTTCGGCCACGATGTCCTGGCCGGCGCGGCCGCGGAAGCGGAAGACGTCCCATTGGCCGGGTTGTTCGATGCGTCCGTTGATGATGACGGGCAGGGTGACGGTTTGGGCCTTGGCCTGGGAATGATTTGATTTGAGCGCCAGGCATTCCGGCAGCGTATCCACTTCAAAGGGAAGGTGGTTGGAAAGACATTTTTCGGTGCGCGCGCACAGCGGATAAACTCCCGGAGCCAGGTCCGTGGCGTCCTCGGTCAATTCGTCGCAGGGCAGATTCCAGCCAGCCAGTTTGACTTTGGTCTTGACGCCCGCCGGTCCGCCCAGGGGGAAAATGCCGGTGACATAAGGCACTTCGCCCATCGTGACGCGATAGACAAAATCCTCGCGGCCACGGTAAATGGAGTCCCTGATTTGCACGGTGTATTGGCCGTCCTTGGGGACTTCGTAGAAGAGCACCGGGTCTGGATGGAAGCGGTAATGGCCGGCGTAGGCCAGTTCATGCCCCTGCGTGTCATAAAGGGAAAGAACGGATTGGAACCAGCCGGGAACCGCGTCCGCCAGATAGGGAATCAGTTCCCGCGCGGCGGCGGCGATGACCAGGCGTTGGCCTTTAACGGCTTCAAACTTGTAACGGTCCACGCCGCCGGGGAGAATCTGGCCGTTGGCCACGCACGGCAAGGTGACGCGCGATTCCACGGGTTCGACGGCGGTTTGGAGGGCGGCGTTTCTCTGGGCTTTGGCGGCCTGGAAGCGTTCGGCCAGGCTGGGTTTGGGCTTGTCAAATTCCGGCAGTTGGCCGATGCAAAAGACCAGCGGCTGGGACAAGGCGGCGGGGGTTTTCAACCTCAACTCCCGCTGGCCCGGCGGCGCATTGGTGGCGATAGTGACCTTGAGGGTGACGGTTTCGGCAATGGCCGGATTGACCATTCTTTTTTGGAATAGGGCGAGTTTCTCGCGGATTTCGGCAATGGTCCTCATCTCCTCGGAGGTCAAGGCGGGGCGGGTTTTCGCCGCGTCTCTTTTCTCCTGCAGGGCCTTGAGTTTCTCCCGCAATTGGTTGACCTGTTGCTGCGTCAGCGGTTTGACGAACTCCTGCACGACGGCTTGCGCGCCGTCGCCGGAAATGTAGGCGTTGGTGACGTTGCCCAGATACTGTCCGCCCACCTTGACCTGAATGGAAGCGCCTTGGCGGGCGCCGGCGGGGAAGACATAGCCAATATGTGGCATGATGTTCTGCTGGGCGGGCAGTGCGGCGGCCAGCGCGAGCACGCACGCAACGGTCAGGATGACGTGGCTTGGCAGGAAGGTCTTCATGCGCGCGGCGGCTACATTATCTCTTTCAACAATCCGCCCCGGTTGGCGTCTTCCGCGGACGTGGGCGTGACGCGGACATCCAAGCCGGCGGGATGGGGCAATTTGGCCTGGGTATCAATGCCGAGCAAGGAGTACATGCTCTCCAGCAGGTCGCACGGATAGACGGGCCGCGTTTTGACCTCTTCCCCTTTGGCGTCGGAAGAGCCGACGAGCTGGCCGCCTTTGAAGCCGCCGCCGGCGACCACCGCCGAAAAGACCTCGCCATGATGGCCGCGTCCGCCATTCCACGGGGCGTCCCAGTCAATTTTGGGAGTGCGTCCGAATTCGCCGCCCCACCAGACGATGGTCTTGTCGAGCAATCCGCGTTCCGACAAATCCAGGAACAAAGCGGCCATGCCTTTGTCCATTTCGGGCACGCGGCGGCGCATGGTTTGGAAATTCTCTTTGTGGGTGTCCCATCCGCCTTTGTAGTTGATGGTGACGTAAGGCACGCCGCGTTCCACCAGGCGCCGAGCGACCAGGCACGATTGTCCGAAGGTGTTGCGTCCGTAGCTGTCGCGCAACTCGGTCTTTTCCTGGGACAGATCGAACACCTTGCCCGCGTCGCCCAGGATCAAATCGTAGGCTTCTTTTTCGCATTGGGCGGAGGCGGTGACTTCCGGCTGGAGGGGCAGAGCGCGCGCCAGCGTGTCCAATTCGTGCATCAGTTCGCGGCGCGCCTTTTGGCGGGACTCGGAAATGCTTTCGCTAATGACGCCTTCCACCGCAAAGGGCGTTTTGGCCGGATCGCCTCCGGTGGCGAAGGGCTGGTAGCGCGCGCCCAAAAAGCCGGCCTCGGAAAATCTGCCCTGCGGCTCGGTCAAAACGATATAGGGCGGAATCAAGCCGCGATAATCGGCGTTGTAACCCTTGAAGAGCGAAACCACGGCGCCGGCGCAAGGATAGACATCGTGCCCGCCCGGCGGGCGGGCGGTCTGCACCATGTAAGAGGCCGTTTCGTGGCCGTTGTTGCCGTGGGTCATGCCGCGGATGATGGAATACTTATCGGCCTGTTTGGCCAGCAGCGGCATGAGTTCGCAAATGCGGATGCCGGCGACGTTGGTTTCGATGGGCTTATCCAGAGGGCCGCAGTAATCGGAGCCGGCTTCGGGTTTGGGGTCAAAAGTGTCCAGGTGGGCCGGCCCGCCCCACATCCAGATTTGGATGACGGATTTGGCTTTGGCTTGGGCCGTCGGGGCGGCCGCCAGCGCGCGCAAACTCAAGTGATGCCCCAGCAGCAAGCCGCCCGCGCCCAGCAAGGCCCGGCGCACGGCCTCGCGCCGGGTGATGGCCGAGCCGCGCAGTCTTGAAATCAGGGCGTCGGAATAGAATGTGAACGGCTCGCCAATCGCATTTTTTTGCATTTTCATATTTTTGCTTTGCCTTTCTATTTTATCCTTCATCCTTCTTCCTTCATCCTTTTCCATTCAGTGTCGGTAAAGGAATTCCGTGCTGTTGATGAGCGCCCAGGCCAGGTCCACCGTCGCCTGGCGTTTGTTGGATTTGCCGGATTGGAAATAGCCTTCCGCCTTGGTCAACTCGTACGAGGTGGGCAGGCGTGAAAGAATGCCCAAATACATCGCGTCAGCGATGTCGCGCGGAGTTTTGTCCTTGGGCGAGAGGTTTTGGACCAGCGGGCTTTGCTCCAGTTTGAGCAGGACGTGGCTTGAATTGAGCAGGTGCAGGCGCTGTTCGGAGCTGGGGCGGTTATTGCGCTCCGATTCCAGGCCGGTATCGCGCGAGGGCCGCCCGAACATCTCCAGGAAGGAGCTGCTGATGCTGCCGTCGGGCAACGCGATGGAACGGACGCTGCCGGGAATGAAGGTGTAGGGTTCCGGGATGGCGCTGGAATAATTCTCCGCCGTGCCGGTCATTTGGTCCAAGGCGTCAATAAGAACTTCCGCTTCCAGGCGGCGCAGGGGGTAATAGGCGAAGTGGGCCGCGGCGGCGGGGTCGTCGGTCCCTGGCAGCGAGGAGAGTTGATAGGTTTTGGAGTTAAGGATCAGGCGGAAAAGTTGTTTGAGGTCGTAATGGGAGGCGACCAGCTCCTTTTCCAATAATACCAGCAGTTTGGGATCGCTTGGCGGATTGTCCGGCCGGATGTCGTCCGGCTCCTGTATAATGCCGCGGCCCAGCAGCCAGGACCAGACGCGGTTGGCGATGTTTTTGGTGAACCACGGGTTTTTCGGATCAATCAGCCAGTTGGCGAAGACTTCCCGCGGATCGCGTTCGGGCGACAGCTTGGTGGTGGCGCCATCAGGAAAGACGGCCCATTGGGCCAGGCGGTTGGTCGTCTTGGTCATATCGAACAGAACAATTTCCTCCTTCCACTCGGAGGTTGCTTTGTAGCCGATTTCGGAGAAGAAGGCCGCCATGCCCTCGAGTTGGTTGGTGGGCCACTTTTCCGCGCGCGTCCCCATGAACGTCAAGGCGACGGTGCGGGCGATGGTGCGCGGCTCTTTGCTTTGCAAGGCCCGGTAGAAGTTGACCGGGGGGACGCGGAAATTGCTGCCGCTGGCGGTGAGCATTTGGCGCACGAACTGGTCGTAGGGCAAATTCTCCTTGATGCTGGCGCGAATCCACTGGTGATAGGCTTGGGCGGCGTTGGGCCACAAGTTGATCGGAAACTCGGCTTTGACGCGCAGCAGGTCGCTCCACTTCATGGCCCAATAATCGGCGTACTCGTCCCTTTCCAGCAGCCGGTCAATCAAGGCGCGGCGCTTGTTGGGGTCGCGGCTGAGCACGAACTGCTCCGCTTCATTGGCCTTGGGCAGGGTGCCGATGACGTCCAGATAGACGCGGCGGACAAAGACGGCGTCGGAGCAGAGGCGGGCCGGTTCAATGTGCAACCGCTTCAGATGGTCAAAAACGACCTCGTCCACGGGGTTGCGGGAGGCCAGAGGGGCGGCGCTCTCGTAAATGGTCATGGGTCGTTCCGCCGCCGGCAAACCGCTGCTGGCGGCCAGGATAAGGCCGCTTAAAATCAAGAGCGTTTTCATTGCATGGCCGTGGCCGCAGTGGCCGCGCCAAAGGATTAGACGCCCGGCGGAGCGGCTTGGATGCAAAAAAAGCACAACATATTTTGTTGTGGCATGGCGCAAACTATGTTGACTTGCTTCATTTCGTAACCATGCCGTATCATGGCGCGTCTGTTCCAACGTGATGAACATATTTCCATCCGCCAAGCCCGGCTCCAAAGCCCCCTTGGTTAGCGACGATACCGTCAGGCTGGCGCCTGGCTCGGAGTTCGCTTTCACTGTCAAGCCGCTGCCTGGCGAAGGGATCATGGAGATGATGACCCGGCTGTCGGTCGCGCTGAAAGACTCGGACACGACGCCGGCCAACTTGATCGTGTTTGGTTCCGTCCGAGCCTGCCCGGCGGCGGAGGAAGCCATGCGGCGGATATTTGGCCGGATTGACTGGCCGGTGACCTGGGTGGAAGGAAACGCGGGCCATGGCCATCCGATTGCCGGAATACAGGCGCTGGCGTTCAGCGCCGGACGGGTGACGCCCATTACCCTTCATGGCCGCGTGGTGGGTTCGGTGTTTGAAGAGGGGGCCATTCGACATTGCCTGCTGGGCGGCCTGGGGCCTGACACGCGTTCGGCCTCGCGGCCAGATCAATTTCGCCAAACGATGGGGAACCTGGAAACAGCCCTGCACCAGGCCGGTTTCGCCCTGGACGACATCGTGCGGACGTGGTTTTACCTTGATAAGCTCCTGTCGTGGTACGGCGAATTCAACGAAGCCAGAACGCGAGAGTACAAGCGCATCAAGTTCCGCACGGGATCGTTGCCGGCCAGCACCGGCATTTCCGGCCCGAATCCGGCCGGGACGGCGTTGGTGATGGGCGCCTGGGCGCTGCAACCGCTTCATTCTTGCGCGCGGGCGGCGGAAGTGGCCTCCCCCTTGCAATGTCCCGCGCCCGCCTATGGCAGTTCCTTCAGCCGGGCGATGGAGATTTCCTGCCTTCGCGGACGGCATTTGTTGGTTTCCGGCACGGCCAGCATTGCTCCGGGCGGGCAGACCATGTGGCCCGAGGACGTCCGCCAACAAATCGTTCTCACCATGGAAGTGGTGGAAGCCATTTTGGAGTCCCGCGGCTTTGGCTTTTCGGACATCACCCGCGCCACGGCTTATTTCAAGCATCGGGCGGATATTCCGGCTTTTGCGGATTGGCGCGCCGGGCGGGAATTGCGGTCGTTGCCGTTCGTGGCGGCCCAATGCGGCATCTGCCGGGACGATCTTCTTTTTGAACTGGAGGCCGACGCCTGGAGTTCAAGGCCAGCCGTGTAATCAGGAGAGGGGGTAGCCGTCGGGGTCCTTGCCGCGCACGCGGCGCCACCAGACTTGGAAGTTGGGGATGTTGACCGTGACAATGAAAAGCTTGCGAAAGACATCCGGCTTGGGCGATTGCAGCGGCCGCACCCCGTGCCAGGAATGATCGGTCCGCTGGAAGAGCAAACTGGCGTTTTTCCGCAAGTCCAGGGACGCCGCCACCTTCAAATCATCGAAACCCGGAGCCGAATGCGCCTTGAAGCGGCCCTCGTCGTCCAGAATGAGAATATCGCCCCCCCACTCGCGCGGCCAGTCTTCGTCCGTGGCAAAGAAGAAGATGTGGGTGGCTAACTTGCGACGGGCATCGCAATGCGGCGAGACGGAGCAGCCTTGCCAGGCATAGTACCATTCCATCGTGAGAAGGATCTTTTGGTCAGGCCCCAGGCCCAGCATCCGGCGCAAGAACGAGTCGTAAGCCTTTCCGTGCAACTCGGCGATAAAAGCCTTCCAAGGCTGCGCCACGTCCATCCCATCCCGGTAGTGGAGCAGGCCGCGGTCATGGGGGCCTTGGCCGTAGCCGCGCTTGACGCCGACCATGCGGTCAAACTGCTCCATGTCGGGAAGGGTCGCCCTCAGACTATCCCAACCCTCCGCCGTCAAAGTGCCTTGCATCCTGGTCCAGGGATACGGCTTTTGCCCTTGAAAGGTTTCGGACGAAACGTGCTCAAGACAATCAAGATTAAGAATCATAAACCTCGCCGGCCATTATTAGTATTCCTGGCGGCGCGGTCAAGTTCCATCATCAAGGTTTACTTTTGAGAAATGCAAAAAGAGCAGGCTGGAAACCAGCCTGCTCTTGACTTAAATCCCGCGTTTTGGGGAAAATCCTGCTGCTACTTGATCTGGCGCCGCACCCAGCCAAGGCCGAGCATTCCCATGCCCAGCATCAACGAGGTCATGCCGCCATCCGGCACACCGGCCAGCGAGAAATCGTTGCCGCTAGACACCGTGTTCAGGTCAACAATCGCCAAGGTTCCGCCACCAGAAGGGACATTGATACCAGCAACGGTCCACGTTTCCCAGTTTCCGGCCGCTTGGTCGTTTTCAAAAACCGAACTGATTATAGTCCCATTCAATTCGAGCACCAAATCTGCCGGTGAAACGGCTGCCCAGGAAGCATAGTTATTAGCCTCGAGGGCGCTGAAATCGTAGGTTCCAGCATTAAGTTGAATATCCCACACTTGCAGGCCGGCCGTGGTGGCGCCATTGACGATCAACATGTTTCCGCCATTTGGCGCGGAAAAACTGGACCAAAAACCGTGCTCCAGATACGGGTCGGTATTGATCGCGTAGGTTCCCTCCACCCATTGACCGCCAGGTCCGGCTTGGTCAGGCGTGGTTACTTGAGCGTAGTCACTGGAAAAGCCTGACGTAAAGCTCGGGTCCAGTGCCGTATTTGCATAAGCCGCCGTCGCGAGGCCCGAAAGCGCGATGGCTGCCATAATGGTTTTTGTCATCATAAATATTTTTTTCTCTTGCAACTTTCTATCTTTGTCCGTTTTCCCCTTTTGGTCTGGGAGACGAACTTTGCTCAATCTTCCTAACCTGACTTCGTTTTTTTATTCTGCAAACTGTTGATAATCAACGCTGGACTTTTTTAGGCACTACAAAGTCGCTGGCGCTTTTACGGCGGCCGTAATTTTCTGGGTCGGCAGTTCTTTCCAGTT
>Ga0224555_1005203_pt1 | contig 11179 bp, 6 predicted proteins | sample 714S23034metaG_FD_180687 | JGI IMG/M metagenome (GOLD analysis project Ga0224555, IMG submission 180687) | Peat soil microbial communities from Stordalen Mire, Sweden - 717 S2 30-34 | ecosystem: Environmental > Terrestrial > Soil > Wetlands > Peat | place: Sweden: Norrbotten County, Stordalen...
TGCCCGTGGGGCCGTTGCGCTGCTTGGAGATAATGATCTCCGCCTCGGCCTTTTCTTCGGCTGACAGATCGTCCTTGCGGTTGTAGTAGCTTTCGCGATGGATGAAGGCGACCACGTCGGCGTCCTGCTCGATGGAACCCGACTCGCGGAGATCGCTGAGCAAGGGCCTTTTGTCGTCGCGTTTTTCGTTGCTGCGCGAGAGCTGGGAGAGCGCGATGACAGGAACCTGAAGCTCCTTGGCCATGGCCTTGAGGCCGCGCGAGATCGCTGAAACTTCCTGGACGCGGTTTTCGAAGCCTCTCTTGCTTGCGCCGGGCATGGTTGCTGACATGAGCTGGAGATAGTCGATCATGATCAGGTCGAGGCCGCCGGCATTCAGCTTGAGGCGGCGGGCCTTGGCGCGCATTTCAGCGATTGTTGAGGCGGCGGAATCGTCAATGTAGATGCGCGACTCCACCAGAAGGCTCAGCGCGGCCTGGAGTTGCTCCTGTTCCGCGCGGCCAAAGAAGCCTTTTTGAATTCTTTGCTGGTCGACGCTGGCTTGCGAGGCCAACATGCGGCGCAGGAGCGACTCCTTGTTCATTTCCAGGCTGAAGATAGCCACGATCGCGTTGTGGCGAATGGCCGCATTCTGCGCGATGTTGATGGCGAGAGCAGTCTTCCCCATCGACGGGCGCGCGGCGATGATGATCAACTCGCCCTTCTGCAGGCCGCTCGTCATGCGATCGAAATCGGTAAAGCCCGTTTCGAGGCCCGTGATGTCGCCTCGGTGGTTGTACAAATTATCGATAGACCCGAAGGAGCCGCGGACGATCGTGTCGATCGGCTGCAGGCCCTGGGTGAGGCCGGACTGGCTGACTTCGAGCAGCTGCGATTCGGTTTCGTCGAGGACGCCGATGGCATCCTGGCTCTGGTCGGCGGCCTTGGCGATGGCGGCCGAGCAGATGCCCATGAGCCGGCGTAACAGGCTCTTGTCCTTGACGATGCGGATGTAGTCCTCGATGACCGGGCGGCGCGGCAATCCCTCAGTGAGCGAGGCCAGGTAGGCCACGCCGCCGACGGCTTCGACCTCCTTGTGCTTGGCCAGTTCGATTGGCAATGTTACGATGTCGACTGTACGCTGAGCATCGATCAACTCGTTCATCCGCAAGAAGATACGGCGATGCGAGTCGAGCGAGAAATCCTCGGGGGTGAGTTTTTCGGCTGCTTCTGAAAAGGCGGCGTTGTCAAGCATGACTGCGCCGAGGATTGTCTTTTCGGCGTCAATGCTCGCCGGTAGACCCTCTTCGTGCGTGAACTCCGCGATTGCTGCCATGAGATCGAGTTTAGGACGAACACTCCCGTGGACAGGGTGTGAATTCTATAGCAGGATTGTGGGAATCAAGTCCGTGCACATGTCTAGCCAGTGCTCAGCAAGAACGGAAGGCCCGCCCAATTCCAGTCTTCTCCTAGTCTTCCGCGTTCCATCCCTCGGGGCCGACCTCGTGGAATGTCCGATTGCGCCCGGAAAACATAAAAAAGAACCTGCGCCGATGGACCTCTCCGGAAAGGTCTCTGAATTTGATCCAGCCATACCAGACCGGAATTCGGCGTCCTTCTTCAGTTGCGGCTTCCCATCCCGGTTCAACGACCTCGCCCATGGTCAGTTGTGCGAATTGCCAACGTCCTCCCGCCAAAAGGAACTCCGGCTCCCGAAGGATGTTCGCCGTCGGAGCGGGGAAGTCCATCGTTTCAAGATGCTTGAATATTTCAGGACCAAAATGGACAAGTTTGGTATCAATCTCGAGGATTTCGGCAATCGATTGTCCAAAGTTTTCGGCAATCAAAAGGAAGTCGCGGTCTCTGCGGCTCTCTGGCGCATAGTCCCGGTGTTCCGGCCTGATAGTGAGCCTCGCTCGTTGAGACCGCACGTAGGCCTGGTTGCTGGCTCTCATCGCTTGTACGGCACGACGTGTTTCCAATGATTGCCATGCGACCGCCAGACCCGTGAGGGCTGCAATGATAACAACCCACCAATCGGGTCGTTCGAGAGCTGAGTACCACATTGCGTTGCTTGATCCAGAACTCGGCGCCGTCGCACAACAGCAGACAGCTTGGTCGTTGCCACTTGCCTTGGAAAAGATAGTCTGTCTCTCCCGATCCTCCTGCGAACTGCGGCCGATGGGGTTGTTCTGCTGGCAGAAAATCCCTGTGGGAAAAGCAAGAATGAATACTCCGATTGCGAACCCTCTCAGCATGATGGCGAAACTCTAACACACTCTGTGAAGGTTCAGGGTTGCAGGAACCGGCGATTGCGATTCAACCTTTCTCGGGAGGAACCTTATACCCCGCCCTTCGCGCCTCGGATAATCCGATCGCAATCGCCTGCTTTCTGCTCGTGACCTTCTTGCCGCTGCGTCCGCTCTTCAATTTCCCTTGCTTCATCGCGCGCATTTCTCGCTCGACGCTCTTTCCCGCTGCAGGCGAGTACTTGCGGGACAATTTGCTTCTGCTGGTGGATTTCTTCCCAGTGGGTTTCTTCTTTGATGTACTGGACGCCATAGCCTCTCCTTGCCAAGTGAGATGGCTTCCCGCTTTTTCGCGGTTGCCTCGCAACATTAGTGGATATCTGTCATCGAGGCGTTGAGGCCGTTGAAGATCTGGTCGAATTTTCCGGATTCGGCGGCAAAGCGCAGACGCTTGACGTTTTCGACGCAGATTTCGGGCGGCGTGGGCTGCTGCTTGAGGATCTCCATGACTTCGGCGATGAACTGATCGAGGGGCATGGCGCGCGGATCGTCGGCGCCGCTCATCAGGTTGGTGGCGACGTAGGGAGGAATCAGCTCCAGCACCTCGATGCCGGTCGAGCGAAGCTGGTAGCGGAGCGAAAGCGTGTAGGAGTGGAGGCCGGCCTTGGTGGCGCAATAAGTGGGGGTGAGCGCGAGAGGCAAAAAAGCCACGCCAGAGGAGACGTTCAGGATGGCCGCGCGCGGCTGCTTGAGCAGGTGAGGCAGGAGCGCAGCGGTGAGGCGGATGGGACCGAGGAGATTGGTGGCGACGATACCTTCGGCATCAGCAAGATTGGGCTGCTGGGCGAGCAGCTTTTCCACGCGCATGATGCCGGCGTTGTTGATGAGACCGTTGAGCGAGGGAAACTCGACGACAGCTTTGGCAGCAAACTCGCGGATTGCCTCTGGGTTTTCGATATCGAGCGGAAGGGACTTCATGCCGGGGTTGGCGGCGGTGGTTTCGTCGAGCGCGTGCTGCCGCCGGCCGGCAACGATCACCTGGTTGCCGAGCGCGTGAAGGGATTCTGCAAGCCCGCGGCCGATGCCGGAGCCGCCTCCAGTGATGAGGATGGTATTGCCGGTGAGATTCATGGCGTTCGTATCTCCACAGGGTCATGATAGACCGATTGCGAGGAGCGCAGGTTGCCACAATGGGACAGGCTAAGCTGCAGGTGGACGAACAGGAACCATGGTGCAGATTCGGCGTTGCTTTCAGCCATTTCGGGAGCAGAGTCTGCGATGATAGCAAGATGTGCCTGAGGGCAAGATGAAGAGATAGGAACCGCCGTTCAAGTGAAACCCGCAATGCGCCGAGTGGCGCTGATCTACAACCCGGTATCCGGCCAGTATTCCGCGCGACGCAAGGCAGCCATCGAGCAAACTCTGGCCGTGCTTCGCGAAGCGGGCGTTACGGCCGAGGCGATGGAAACCAAAGCGGCCGGAGAAGCAACGATTCATGCGCGGCAGGCGATGAACGATGGTTGCGATGCGGTTCTGGCTTGCGGCGGCGATGGCACCGTGCACGAAATTCTGCAGAGTCTCGTAGGCAGCGATGTGGCCTTGGGCGTGATTCCGCTGGGCACGGCGAATGCGCTGGCCGCGAACCTTGGCCTGATCGGCGCTCCCGCTAAAGTAGCGCGCAAGCTGCTCGACGCTGAGCCGACCCGCATCTCGGTGGGACGCATTCACTACCAGGACCACGGCGGGAATCCCAGCTCGCGTTACTTCGTCGTGGCTGCGGGAATCGGCGCCGATGCGCTGGTGATGTCGCGCATGGACGCGGGACTGAAACGGCGGCTGGGCTACGTGCTCTATCTGATCGAATGCTTCCGCACCTGGGCTACGTTTTCGTTTCCCTACTTTGAAGCGGTTCTGCCGGAGAACGGAAACGGCGGCGGCCGCGTGGTGGATGTGTCGCAATTGCTGGCCGTGCGGGTGCGCTCGTTCGGCGGGGTCTTGAATAAGCTGGCTCCGGGCGCCAGCTTGAACAACGGCAATCTGAGCCTACTGGCCTTCAAGACCCAAAGCCGGATGCACTATCTCAAGTTTCTGCTGGCGGCGGTGGCCGGGCGGCACACCTTCAACGGCGCCGTCGAGCTGCTGGAGACGCCCAGCATCGAGTGCCGCGCTCACAATGGCGCCGGCGAGACTCTGTTTGTGGAAGCGGATGGAGAGGTGCTGGGCTTCCTGCCCGTGCGCCTTGAAGTTGTGCCTCAATCACTGACGCTGCTGGTACCTTCCGGCGCACAGCCGTGATGCCAGCAAACTCCCAGGAGCCTTTGGTAGAAGTCAAAACCCTGGGAACACCATCCCTCAGCGGCTAAAGCCGCGTTGATACTTGAGGCTCTACGGCACGACTGAAGTCGTGCCCTTTCAAGGCAGGATCTTCGCCACACGCTGCTAGCGGCTGCGCGCGTGATGCGGCGTCAGCTTCCAGGTAAATAGGAGCAGCGCGATTCCGAGAACGACCGCGACGACAACCGCATGGAGCGCCACGGTCCAGCCATAGTGCTGGGCCAGCGCGCCGATGCCTTCGCCCTCGACGGTGCGGCCCAGATAACCAAACAAGCCGAGAAATCCGGCGGCCGTGCCCACGGCTTTTTTCGACGTGAAGTCGAGCGCGCTCACGACCAGGAGCAGCACCGCGGGATAAACAAAGAAGCCGATCACGCCGAACAGGCCGAGGCTGATCCATAACTTGCCCGGCGGCCCGTAAATGATTCCCAGGTAGGACAAGAGCACGGGAATCATGCACAGGACGCTGATCATGCCGCGGCGGCCGCCCAGCTTGTCAGAGAGCCAGCCCATGAGAATGGTGCTGAAGATGGCGGAAAACTCGAGCGCGGCTGTGCTGACGCCGCCTTGGCCGATGCTGGCGTGTTTTACCTCTTTGAGATAGGTGGGGCCCCAGTCGAGCATGGCGTACCGGGCGATATAGACAAAGAAATTGGCAAAGGCGAAGAGCCAGAGATAGCCGTTCTTGAAGATGTAGTTGGTCAGCAGGTCGCGGGTGCCCAACTCCTGCTCGCCGTCTTTGCGCGTGCCGGCAGGATAGTCGTTGCGCCACTCCTCGATGGGCGGAAGGCCTACGGATTGCGGAGTGTCTCTGAGCCGGATGAGGAGATAGATGGCGCAGAGGATGGCAAGAACTCCGGGGACGTAAAATGCGGAGCGCCAGCCGAGCAGAATGGTGCTGTAGGCGACAAGCAGCCCGGTCAATCCGCCGCCTACGTTTTGCGCGACATTCCAGAACGCAAACATGGTGCCGCGCTCTTTCACGCTGTACCAGTGGCCGAGAGAGCGCCCGCACGGCGCCCATCCCATGCTCTGCACGAGCCCGTTCAAGGCCCAGAGTGCAAGCTGCACGTGATAGCTGCTGACGGCGCCAAACGCGAAGTTGCAGATGGCGGTGAGCACGAGACCGAGAGGCATGAAGTAGCGGGGATTGCTGCGATCGGACCACACGCCCATGAAGAGCTTGCCGACGCCATAGGAGATGGCCGTGGCGGCCAGGATGTTTCCCACCTGTTCCATGCTGTAGTGCAGGGCCTGGCCCATCTCCCGGGAGACAACGGGAAGATTGTTGCGGACAAAATAAAACGTGGCGTAGCCGATGAAAGTGGATTCAAGGATCTGCCAGCGCATCTTCGGATAGAGCCGCTGCGCCTGCTCCCTCGGAAGCGGTGGGATGTGCGGTGCAGGCCGAAGTAAACGCGCAATCCAATTCATGATGTTACCCCGTGGCCCCGATGGATGGCGCCGTCTGTCCGGAAGAATAGCCGGCGCCGGCAACACGATTCCCTTTCCGGCCGGCGCCAAAATCAAGGCGCCCGGCCGGAAGAATGCTCAAGGAAAACCACCAGCTTCTCACTCCGTGTAGAGATAGCCCTTGGCGGTATCCAGGAAATTTGCCAAATCGTTCAACTTCCAGTCGTCGCTGCGGCCGAGCTCGCGAGCCAGCAGATTGGCGACTGTGGGCGCGGCTTCGATGGCGGCACGGGCATCGAGAAAGAGCGCGCGCGTGCGCCGCGCGAGCACGTCCTCGACCGTACGCGCCATCTCATGGCGCGCCGCCCACACCACCTCGCGGAGGCGGAAGGGCAGACGCGGGTGCAACAGAGCGTCTAAACTCACACCTTCGCCGCCGGCATCTTCGCTGGAAAGAGCCTGAACGGCCGGCAGATCGGATCCGTACTCGCACTCCCACGCTGAAGTCGCGGTGCACGGTTCTGGAGTCCAACCGTGCAGTTTCAGATCCACGGTTCGCGATGGACTCTTAGCGAGCGCTGCGACCTGCGCGGCGCGGTCGATGGTGTCCTGGCCCATGCGGCGATAGGTGGTCCACTTGCCGCCTGTGACCGTGACAAGGCCGGAGGGCGAGACCAGAATGGTGTGATCGCGCGAGAGCGTGGAGGTTTTGGCATGGCCTTTGCGGACCAGCGGCCGCAGTCCCGAAAAAACGCTGAGGATCTCTTCCGGGCGCGGCGCGTGGCCGAGATACTTGGCGATATGGGCGCGAAGAAAGGCCTTCTCCTCGGGCAGAGCGCGCGGCTCGGGCGATGAAGAGTCCACGGGCACATCCGTGGTGCCGACGATCAACGCGCCATGCCACGGAATGGCAAAGAGGACGCGCCCATCGGCGGTCTTGGGAATCATCAGCGCGGTATTGCCGGGCAGGAAGCTGCGCGGCAGAATAAAATGCGATCCCTGGCTGACGGCGAGCAAGGATTTGTGCGGCTGGCCGTCCATGTCGATGATTTGTTCGACGTGTACGCCGGTAGCATTCACGACCGCCCTGGCCTGCAGTTCGAAAACGGTGCCATCTTCCTGGTCGCGTGCCCGGATGCCGATGACTTTGCCGTCGCGCTCGATGAGGCCTGTGGCTGCAACGTAGTTGAGGGCCGCGCCACCGAGATCTTCAAGCGTGCGCAGGAGCGCGATAGCATAGCGGGCATCGTCGAACTGGCCGTCGTGATAGAGAATGCCCCCGCGCAGGCCTTCGCTTTTAACGCCCGGAAGTTTTTCGAGAGCCGCCTTGCGCGAGAGCACTTCGGAATGCCCGAAGGACAGTTTTCCGGAGAGCCGTTCATAGACTTTGAGACCGATCCCGTAGTACGGAAGCGAAAAATAGCTGTAAGCCGGAATGACGAAGTTGAGGTCGTGAACCAGGTGGGGCGCATTGCGCAGCATGAGGCCACGCTCGCGCAGGGCGTCGAGAACCAGCGTCACGTTCATCTGCTGCAGATAGCGGACGCCGCCGTGCACCAGCTTGGTGCTGCGGCTGGAGGTTTCTTTCGCGAAATCTGCCCGCTCCACCAGCAGGGTGCGATACCCGCGCGACGCGGCTTCAACGGCGGCGCCGAGGCCGGTGGCCCCGCCGCCAATCACCAATACGTCCCACGGCGGCGAATTGCTGGCAAGTTCTTTCAGAATTTCATTGCGTTTGGTCACGCCTGTTGATTCCTTTCATGGTTCAGAGAGAACGGAAAGCAACACGATTTGAGACGCGGCATGGGGCCCTGCGCAGATACACCGCGGGACATGGCAGGCACACTGCCTCAAATCAATTTGGATTGCTGAATTCCGCCCAGGCTCTGGTCTCTCAGTGGGCGTGGAACCGCGGGACTGAAGCTCACGGTTTCGAAATGAACAGTGCATCTCGCACGAAGCGGACGCACCATTTACTTCAGTTTATCACTGCGAAATTTCAATCGCGGTTCTTGGCTCAGCAAATGCGCACCGCGGTAATCCGAAAAGGGAATGCGCCGGCCGTGGTGCGGCCGGCGCATCGGTTCCTTGCGGGTTAGTAGGTGACCTTCAAGCCAAACTGGACGATGCGCGGCTCCAGTGTGCCGGTAATGATGCCGCCGCCAACGCTGGTGGGCGCGGAGGCGCCGTTGTCAGTGCCCGATACCGTGCTGCCGCCGGAACCGCCCGGCAGGTAGAAGTTTGTATGGTTGAAGATGTTGTAGAGCTCCGAACGGAACTCGATCTTGACCCGCTCGATGGGGGTATTGAACTTCTTGTTGAAGTCCAGGTCGGTTTCGTAGAAGGCAGGCGAACGGCCGTAGTTCTTGGGCAGGCTGCCGAAGGGGCTGGCGATGGTGCCGCCGGCGAGCAGCGAGCTACCGGTGGTATAGGTTTCAGGGATGTTCAAAGCCGCGGCGTTGATCCATTGGACCGTCCCGTTGGCGAGCTGTGTCCTCTGGATATAGGGAACGCCGGAGACCAGGTTGGGGCGATATGCGGCGAATCCGCGCCAGTTCTGCGTCAGTTGAGGCGACACAGCATTGGCTGCAGCCGGCGAATATTGAATATTGAAGGGCGTTCCAGCATCCATCGTGTTCACGGCGCTAAGCTGCCAGCCGCCCAGGATGGCATTGGTAACCGGGTTGGCGCCGGTGAGCCAACGCCGCCCTTGTCCGAACGGCAGTTCGTAGACCAGCGTTGTCACGTTGGTGATGGGCAGGTTGTAGTCCGATTGGCCGTAGTCCCCGTTGATGTTATAGCCGTTCTGCGGGCACGGCGTGTTGGCTTCGAGGGTCGACGAGGCATTGTCCATGGCGTGCGACCAGGTGAAGGAGTTCAACAGGGTCAAGCCGCCGGTAGCACGCTGCTCGTAGCGGGCTTGCAGGGCGTTGTACGAGGAGTGGAACTCGCTCAAAGCCTGGGTGATGTCGCCGTTGTTGAAGGTGGGATAGAGGGTTGAATTATTGAGCAGGTAACCGCCCCAGCTCATGTAGGGACGCTGAAACTGGCCTGCCGGGATTCCAGGGAACTGTCCAGCGGTCGTGAGCGGCAATGCCGGATTTTTCTCATTGGCATTGATGAAGCCCTGCAAATGGACGCCATGGTTGCCCACATAAGCGAGGTCAACCTTGGTGTTCTTGCCCAGGCCCTTCTGCACATCGAGGAACCAGCTCTCGGCGTAGCCGTCCTTGGTGTTGGTTGGCATGGAGTCGATGTCGTCTGTGCCCGCGCTGAAGGTGGTGGCCAGACCCGTGGGGAAGCCCTGCGACATCCGCACGAAGCCATTCGTGCTTCCGCTTGCGAAGCCGGTTGTGGTTCCGACGGTAGACGGGTTGCTGACCACGGTATAGAGAGCGAAGGGCGCGTTGATGGCAAGATTGTTGCCCGAACCGGCGCGCCAATAGTGGATGAAAGCCGTGCCGTAGCCGCCGCGGACCACCAGGTTCGGCGTGATGGCTGCAGCAAATCCAAAGCGCGGCGACCAGTCTGCCTTGTTGGGATGGACCAGCGACTTGCCGAAAACGCCGCTGCCGCTATAGGGCTGGATGCAGGCGGCGCTGCCGCATAGCGGCGACATCGCAGTCGTCCAGCCAGGTGTGAGCGTCTGTAAGGTCCCAGTAGTGGTGTTGAAGTTAGAGACGAAGTTGTCGCGCTCCCACCAGGGCGAGCCATACTCCCAGCGCAGGCCAATATTGAGGGTCAACTTCGAGCTGACCTTCCAGTCATCCTGAGCGTAGGCGCTGTCCATTTGTTGGTAGACGTGAGTGATGAAGTAGGTAGACAACGAGTAAGCACTGCTGGTTCCAAAGAGGAAGTCGGCCCAATAGGTGTCACCGACCTTGCTTGTGCTTGGGCAAGCGGACTGTCCAGTCGGACAGACGCTGTAGCCGGCGCCGTAGGTGAATGAGCCGTAGAGCGGATTCGAGTCTTCAATCTCCTGCCAGACCTTCTCCCACTCGTAGCCAAACTTGAGCGAGTGATGACCGTGGACCCAGGAAAAGTTCAGCTTGGGATCGGCCAGGGAGGGGTTCTGCCATTGCGGGTTGGTGCTTTGGCGTCCAAAGGACGTGAAGCCGCCGGAGATGGCAATGGAAGGCAGACCGCCCGAGACGCCGGCGATGGTCGGCAAGCCAGGAATAGTGCCCGCTGGAAACGAAGTACTGCCGATCGCGAATGTCCACTTGCCGGCCCGTGTACCGGAGAGCGCCAGGCGGGCATCGAGGAACTTGTTGGCGCTGAACGCATGGTTGTAGCCGGCCGAAATCTGCTCATCGTGGATCAAAATGTGGCCGTTGGTCTGCATGTCGATGGGTTCGGGCAGGAGGTTGTAGTTCTTGCCGACTTCCTTGCGATCACTGACCTTGAGGAACCACGAGGAGTTCGCGTTCTGCTGGAAGTCCAGGCGGAGGTCGCCCTTGTCGGCGTTGTCGGTAAACGGCGCGTTGAGCGGGCAGTCGTTGGTGGCGACGCCCGAGGAGGTGCCGCTGGTGACCGTGCACTTTCCGGGAAGAGCGCTCGTATAAAGACTGGCAATCTTCAGGGCCGTGGGATCGGCATCGGCCTTGGCCTGCGTAGGCCAACTGGCGTACGGCGTGCCTGCGGGGATGTAGGTGCCGGGACTCCAAGGATCCTGGACGGCCACGGCCAATTGGCCGTTGAGCTCGTTGGTTGTGGGCACGGTGTCGATAACCGTCGGCGTCAGGGTCTGGCGGAAGCCTTCGTAATCGAGAAACCAGAAGAACCGGTTGGTGATGATGGGCCCGCCAAAGTTGGCTCCAAACTGGTTGCGATTGAAGACTGGCTTGAAGAACGGATACTGCGCACCCGTAACCGCATTGACCGAGATCGGCTTGATGTAGCCGAACGCGTTCAGATCGGTATTGCGAATGAACTCATAGAGCGTGGTGTGGAATTGGTTGGAACCGCTCTTGGTGGCCACGTTGACCGTGGCGCCCGAGGAGCGGCCGTACTCAGCGCTCTCATTGTTGGTGATCACTTCAAAGTTCGCGACAGAGTCGGGCGGGGGCTGAATGATCTGGTTATCAAAGCCCTGGTTGCTCTCGCCGTAGGCATTGTTGTCCATGCCGTCGATCATGTAGTCGTTGAACATGCTGCGCTGGCCGTTCACGTTGAAGGAACCGGCGCGCGTCAACGAGGTGACA
>Ga0224555_1005207_pt1 | contig 11168 bp, 7 predicted proteins | sample 714S23034metaG_FD_180687 | JGI IMG/M metagenome (GOLD analysis project Ga0224555, IMG submission 180687) | Peat soil microbial communities from Stordalen Mire, Sweden - 717 S2 30-34 | ecosystem: Environmental > Terrestrial > Soil > Wetlands > Peat | place: Sweden: Norrbotten County, Stordalen...
CCGGCACCTTGCAGCATTCTCCCGCCCCCGGGGGCTCATTCGCCCCCGCATCCAGCACCACCTTCCAGGCGCCGTCCGGCTGCTTGCGCCACATGGTGATGTAGCGCCCGCTGGTCAGCACGGGATTCCCGTTGGCGTCCTTGCTGCGTCCCTCGAAGTGACCCCACGTGTAGCCCATATCGCCGGAAGGCCCCATCATCGCATCGGTCGGCGTCCAGGTCAGCTGGTAGTCCTTCGGCGACCAGTTGGCCGACTTGGCAATGGCCACCTTGCCAATCAGCGGCGCCGCCCCATTGCCCAGCGCCACGCCATCGTCGGCGAACCAGTCGGCAAAACCCGCGCCTCCGCGCTCCAGCACATCCTTGGCGAAGCGCGCTTCCAGGTCGAACAGCAGCATCTTGCCCGGCTTTACCGTCGCATCGGTCAGCGGATTCGGAGCTTCCTGGGTCATTTCAGGCTCCGGTAACTGCGCCCGCGCCGCGCCCGCACCCAAACCTGCGGTCAATCCCGCAATCACCACGCATAACAAAAAAAGACGCCGCATTCTTCTCACGGTCTTGCCCTCCAACCAGCCTCAAATCTCTCAGGCCCATCCTACAACGCTAGATCTCTGACCGTTTCAACAGGGATCTTCCCGTGCCCCATCCTTTTCGCGCTCTTTGCGAAAAGGTTGGGAAAGCAAAAGCCTGGATACATCGATCCTGGAACCGGCCTAGGCCGCGCGCTTCCTCGGCGCAACCCCGCACCCGCCGCCGCTATGGTTGCTGAGGCGAAGGCGTCGCGCCCGTGGAAGCTGCAGGCGCGGGCAGAGGCACTGCAGCCGGAGATTCTGCCGGCGCATCGCCCCGTCCGCTTTCGCCTGTCACAATTCGCGCTTTCGAGCGGAACAAGTGATACTGCGTAAAGGCAACGTCGTTTAACTGCGTCTGCACGCTGACCGCCGATCCCGCTTGCGCCGCGGCGTCATGCGCCACCGGGACCTTGGTGAAAGCCACGCCGCGCACCGGGCAAATGTAGCTCTGTTCGCCGATCGTCACCGGCGCATACTCCACCAGAATTGCCGTCTGCATCGCCTGGTAGGGTGGTGGCAACCCCGACACCACGCTGATGCGCAGAATCGCTCCGGTCGCCGGATCGATGGCGATCTCTCCGCCGTAACCGGGGTAAATGTCTTTGATCTTGTCTTCGGGCGATAACACCACCAGGTAATTTGATTGCTCTTCGGGCACGACATATCGAAAAACCGCGACCGGCTCGCTGGCGCCTTGTTCCCATCGCTGCCACGTTACTTCACCGCGCATGGCGTCGCCCATCACAATGGCAAGAATCGGGCCAAATTCCCCGACGGTCTTCAGCACTTTCGGAGACTTGCTTTGGTTCTTGCCCGGCTGGGTGTCCGTGTCCTGCACTTCGGAGCCGTCCCGGTACGTGACCATGGTGCTGGAAGTGCCTGTTCTGTGCAGCGACTTGTATTCGGTGCTGCTCATCGAGGGCCCCAGCGTGCTCGTGGAGCGCGACATCCTTCCTACCATAAGCGGTGCACTGGCAATTGGCATCTGCATGGAGGGCGTGTCTTCAAAGTGCGTGGTTTCCCGCGTGGCAATAAAGTTTGGCAGCCGCGTGATCGTGGTTTTCACGTATTCCGTGGCCAGCTCCAGCATCCGCTCCTGGGTCCCGCTGTCCGGCCCGGGAATGGGAACCACGTCCCCGGCGGGAGGGTTCAAAAACGCCGCGAGATCGGCCAGTTTTATCAGCGCCTCGTGGCTCCGGCTCCCTGGGAAATCCTTCTCCCAGTGCGCCAGCCGGGCCGGACTTACCCGCTCCGTCAGCTCCAGATCCGAGAGCTCCTGCGCCACCTTCCCATCGGATTTTCCGCGTATCCTGTCCAGCAACTGCTCCAGCTGCCCCACTGTCACGCTCCTGGCCGCCATCGCCGGCCACGCCGAGACCGCCAAAAGCAGAACCACTGCCCATTTCCGCATCGCGCAACCTCCCGTTTTCGTCGGGGTTCAAGTATAGAGCAGCCACGGGGCTTCCGGTCTCGTGAAATCCTCTTCCAGGACAGCTGCAATCGGAAAGTAAGTAATTATCTTTCAATGCTTTACTTAGAATCAGACTGGCCTCTTCCGCCCCCGCTTTTTCCACCCCGGCTGTGCCCGGAATTCTGTCAAACTCCGCCCCCTCCAGGGCGTCTAACACTGCAAAGGTCGGATCCTTCGCGCAGGTATACTAAGAGCAGGCGAAGCCTCAAACAGAGACCCCCGTGCAGGGGGCTTTTTACCTTGGACGCCCGGCTTTCCCGGGAAAAGGAACTGAATGGGAACACTGCTGGACTCCATCAATTCTCCCGCCGACGTAAAGCGCCTCAATCCCGCGCAGCTCACCGAGCTCGCCCAGGAGATCCGCGACTTCCTCATTCAGACTCTATCGAAAACCGGCGGCCACCTCGGCCCCAATCTCGGCGTAGTCGAGCTCACTCTCGCCCTGCATTCAGTCTTCAACACGCCCGACGACAAGATCCTCTTTGACGTAAGCCACCAGGCCTATATCCACAAGATCCTCACCGGCCGCCGCGACCGTTTTGAAACCATCCGCCAGCCCGGCGGCCTCAATGGATTCATGCTCCGCACCGAAAGCGAGCACGACAGCTACGGAGCCGGCCACGCCGGAACCGCACTTTCCGCCGCACTCGGCATGGCCGTCGCCCGCGACCTCGCCGGGGGCCACGAAAACGTAATCGCCGTCGCCGGCGATGCCGCCTTCACCAACGGCATCACCTTCGAAGCGATGAACAACATCGCCTCGCAAACCAGGCGCATGATCGTCGTCCTCAATGACAACGAGTGGTCCATCGACCGCAATGTCGGCGCCATCGCCCGCTACTTCCATCGCGTTGTCGCCAACGAACGCTACCAGCACCTGCACGACAAGGCCACGCAACTCATCGAGCGCATCGGCGGCAAGACCGCCGTCAAAGTCGTGCGCCGCGCCGAAGAAGCCGCCAAAGGCTTCCTCTGGGCCTCCATGATGTTTGAAGAATTTGGCTTGGAGTACTTCGGCCCCATCGACGGCCACAACATTCCGTTGCTCGTCGAGACCTTCAAATTCCTCAAAACTCTCGACCACCCCGTCCTGCTGCACATCCTCACGCAGAAGGGCCGCGGCTTTCAACCCGCCCTCGAAGGCCAAAAGAAATTCCACGGCCTCGGCCCCTACGATCCTGAAACCGGCCAGACTCCCGACGGCACCCCCACCTATGCCGAAGTCTTCGCCAATACCCTCGCCGATCTCGCCACAAAGGACGACCGCATCGTCGCCATCACCGCAGCCATGCCCAACGGCACCGGCCTCGATCTCTTTCGCCCGCGCCATCCCAAACGCTACTTCGACGTCGGCATCGCCGAGGAGCACGCCGTAGTATTCGCCGCCGGCATGGCCACGCGCGGCTTCCGTCCCGTCTGCGCCATCTACTCCACCTTTCTGCAGCGCGCCTTCGATCCCATCGTTCACGACGTCTGCCTGCAAAACCTTCCCGTCCTCTTCTGCATGGATCGCGCCGGCCTCTCCGGCGACGACGGTCCCACGCATCACGGCCTCTTCGACATCGCCTACCTGCGCGGCATTCCCGGCATCGTGCTCATGTCGCCTCGGGACGAAGACGAGCTCGCCGACATGCTCAAGACCGCCCTCGAAATTCCCGGTCCCAGCGCCATTCGCTATCCGCGCGGCGCAGTGGCAGGCGTCCAGCGCAAGCCCGAGCCGCAAATCCTTCCCATCGGCAAAGCTGAAGTGCTCGCCGACGGCTCTGACGTTGCCATCCTCGGCCTCGGTCCCATGATCTCGCTCGCTCAGGGGCTCGCCACCACTCTCGCGCGCGACGGCTACTCCGCCGCCGTCATCAATCCCCGCTTCATCAAGCCACTGGATCGCGAAATGATCGAGCGTTACGCCGCTCGCGTGGCCGCCTTCGTCACCATTGAAGATCACGTGAAGATGGGTGGCTTCGGCACCGCGGTCGTTGAAGCACTCGATGAAATGGGCCTCGCCGTTCCAGTCGTGCGCATCGGCTGGCCCGACCAATTCATCGAACACGGCAAAGTCGATGCTCTCCGCGCAAAATACGGCCTCTCCGTAGAAGCAGCCTACGCCCAAGTGCTCCCGCTACTAGCCGGCCGCCGCCGCGCCACCCTCGTCGCCAGCTGATCCCTCCGCTGACTCGCTGACTTGCTGCCTTCCTGTATCCTCCAAGCATGTTCCCTTCGCTCCGTCCATCGCGCTGGCCGCGCCGTTGGCCGCTCTGGATCGCGCTGGGATTCATCCTGCGCCTCATCTTCATCTGGTCTCCGCGCACCATCGACGACGATACCTGGGACTACCTCGATCTCGGCCGCAATCTCCTGCACCACTGGGTCTACGGCCTCGGCTCCGGCGACGATCTCGCCCCCAGCCTCTTCCGCTTGCCCGCCTACCCCATAGTTCTCGCCGTCTGCAATCAGCTTTTCGGCAGCCTTCCCCACAGCGGCTGGCTCGTCGCCCTCTATCTTTTCCAATCCATCATCGACATCGTCGGATGCCTTCTCCTGGCCGCCTTCGCCTACCGATTCCTCTCGCCGCGCGCCGGTGAAATCGCCCTCGCTCTCGCCATGCTTTGCCCCTTCACCGCTGCTGAAGCCGGTACCGCCATGACTGAGTGCTTCTCCATCTTCGCCGTGTCGCTGGGAATCTACGCCGCAGGGCGCATCCTCTCAGCAGAAGCGGCCGGCCTCCATGACACACGAGCCGTAATTCTCGCCGGTTGCGCAGCAGCCCTCGCCATGCTGTTGCGGCCCGACGGCGCGCTGCTTTTCGTTGCGCTCACCGCAGGATTGTTTTTCTACATTCTGCGCGGCCGCGCCGAACCAAGCTCTCGCCTCGCGCTGCGCCGCAGCCTCACCACCACATCCATCTACTGCGCCATCGCCCTAGCTCCGCTTGCCGTGTGGACGCTGCGCAATTGGGTTGACTTCCAGGTCTTCCAGCCGCTGGCTCCGCGCTATCTCGGCGACCCCGGCGATCGCCCCAACGTCGGCGTCTATCGCTGGATCCGCACCTGGTCCGTCGAGTACGTCTCCACGGCAGTGGTTTTCTGGCAGGTCGGCGTCGGCCCCATCGATCCCGACGATTTGCCCGCGCGCGCCTTCGACTCCCCCGCCCAGCGCACGCAAACGCTCGCTCTACTCGACGAATACAACCACACCATCTCTGTCTCTGCCGATCTCGACCACCGTTTCGGCGCGCTCGCCGCGGAGCGCATCCGCGCCCATCCCTTCCGCTATTACGTCGCACTTCCGCTCGTGCGCATCACCGACATGATGCTTCGTCCCCGCACCGAAGAGTTCCGACTCGAGGTCTTCTGGTGGCCTCCGAGCGACCACCCCGCGCAAACCGTATGGGCAATTCTGCTAGGCCTCATCAATCTCTTTTATGTCGCCGCAGCGGCGTGGGCGTTTCTTCGCCGCCGTGTCCCCTGGCCGTGGATGCTGGGCGGTTATATCGTGCTGCGCTGTTTGCTTCTTGGCACCATGGAAAACTCCGAGCCGCGTTACTCGCTGGAGTGTTTTCCCATTTTCATCGTTGCCGCCGCCGCGGTCCTCAGCCGCTCCAAAATTGTCCCGTCGCAAGTGCGGTGCGCTCCATCCTAATGATCCGGCCATAAAATACTGCGACCGTGCCCCATCCTTTTCCGCGCTTTTCGCGGAAAAGGGTGGGAACGCACGCTAACTGACTTGCCGACTAGCTGACTTGCTAACTCGCTGACTCGCTGCATTGTGCGACAATCCACATCAGACTGATTTTGTGATGCGAAAGTATTGTTCTTTTGCCGCCCTTGTCTGCGGATTGGCTTTAGCCCCCGTTTCGGCCCACCCCCAGGTCGAGCCAGCGGCTCCCCTGGTTCTTGCCGGCGGCACGATCATCGATGTGGCTAATTGGGGCCACTCCGCCCACGACATTCCCGATGCCATTGTCGTCATCCGCGAAGGCAAAGTCAGTGCGGTCGGCCTGCCCGGCGAAGTGCCCGTCCCCAAAGGCGCGCGCATCATCGATTGCACCGGAAAATTTCTCATTCCCGGTCTCATCGACGGCTTCGCCGGCCTGAACTCGCAGACCCAAGCCAACGCCAACCTCTACATGGGCGTCACCACCGTGGTCGCCCGCGCCGACTATCAACGCGGCTTTATCGATTCCGGCGCCCAGCCCAGCCCGCATATTTACCCCATCGACACCATCGGCGTCACCGACGACTGGAGCCTGCTGGCGCGCCAGCCCGAATGGGTCTCCAAGTTACGCGAGGGGCCGCATCCCGCCGAGTTGAGCCCGCAGGATTCGGCGCGTCAAATGGTCGACACCGCGCGGCTCGGCACGCGCGTCTTGCTGCTGCCTCCTCATCTCACCGCCGCCAATTCCCAGTGGATTATCGCCCGCGCCCACGAGATGGGCCTCGTCACCTACGGCATCTTTGTGGCCACGCCGTATCGCGTCGGCGTTGAAGCCGGCGTCGACGCCCTGCCGCAGATGGATCGTTACGTCCTCGGCGTAATTCTCGACGAACTGCAACGCCCGCTCACCGACGATCCCGACGGCTCCGCGGCCAACACCGCCTACGATTACTCCGAGCACGTCTCGCCCACCGATCTCCGTCTGCGCAATTACGCTCACTTCCTCGCCACGCACCACGCCGCGCTCATGCCCAGCTTCAGCCTCTATTACGCCAATCTGCCCGAGCATCGCAATCTCTGGAAAGAACCGGCCGCGGCTCTTCTCGATCCCGGCCGCATGTTTCATGCTTCCGACCCTGCCACCGGCGAAATGATCTACCCGCTCCCCACCTGGGAGCACCATCTGCCCGCCACGGCGCAGCGCTGGATGGAAGAAGATCTGCAAAAGAAGGCCGGGCTCACCGCTCTCCGTTTCTGGCGCATCAACCAAACCATCTTCGCGGCTTTTCCACACTACCTGGCCGCTTCCGGCGCCGACTCCATGGGCACCATGCCCGGCATTTCGCTGCACACGGAACTGGAGCTTCTGGTTCGCCTCGGCCTTTCGCCACGCGAGGCCCTGGCCGCCGCCACCAACAACTACGCGCTGCAGTTTGGCTGGAACGAGCTCGGCCTCATCGCCGCCGGCCGCCGCGCCGACATCCTCGTCGTCGACGCCGATCCCAGCGCCAACATCTGGAACGCGCGCCGCATCTCCACCATCATCTTCAATGGCGAACCCCTCGACCGCAATTCCCTTCTGCACTTGAAGCGCTGATCAATCGGGTGCCCCATCCTCGCGACGCCTTTGTTTTTGTCGCTAGGGTGGGGGACGGAAGTTCGCGTCACAATGAAATTGTCGTTCTGCAATGAATTTGTCATCCTGAGCGAGTCCCGGCGTGACGGGACGAGTCGAAGAACCTGCGGTTGCCTTTCAGCGAATTTCTGCTCCCTCGCTCCCTCTATTTTGTCTTCTCTGCATCCGCAATCGCATCCCGCGCCCATATCGAGTACACAAACTCCTCGCGCTGCTTCTCCCACTCCGCCATGGGCAGCACGCTCAACTGCTCCGCAGTCAATCTCGGCACGTTCACATCGATCGCCACCAGCCCGGCATCGCGGTCCTCGCGCTGCGCGCTCTTGTTGAACTCCACGCCGTTCTTCGCTGCCCAGTCTCCAATCCTGATCGTCGGCAAATCCGCAATCTGACCGCTCTTCCAGTTGGCAAAATGCAGATTGTCCGCGAGCCACTGCGCCGCAATCTTCGTCACCCACCCGGGTCGATGACTCGCCCCCGGGTCGAAATAAGTCGTGAACACTTTCTTGCCCGATCCGTTCACAGCAATGACTCGCTTGCGCAGGTCGTCAAAAAAATCCGGTCCGTGCGTCGGAATCGCGACCACGGTGTCATTCGTCCCGTTGATAATGAACGTCGGCCCGCGCTTCGCCTGCAGCGCAAACAGCACGGCGGGCCGGTCGCCTAAAAATTCCAGCGCCTTGTACGGCCCGCTCTGGCACATGACATTATGGCTTGTGGCCCAATATCCGCCCGGCCCGTCCAGATCGCCGCCGCCCGTCAATAAAACCGCATGGATGCGATCGTCCACTGCGCCCGCGATCGATACCACAAACGAACCCATCGAAAATCCCATCACCGCGATGCGTTTCGCATCCACTTCCGGCCGGCTCCTCAGATACGAAACCGCCTGCATCACGTCAGTCAGCATCTGCCCGCCCATACGCTGCGGCACGCCCGGCACGTCGATCAGCCGGTCGTGCTCGCTGGTACCGTCCTTGTGCTCGTCGTTGCGCTCGCCCTCGCCAATCATGTCGTACGTCAGCACCATCGCCCCCGCGCGCGCATACTCCACGCCCGTGTACCACGAGTACCAGCTCGTCTTGTCGGCGCCGTGGCCGTTCACCACCACGATTCCCGGAATCCTGCCGTGCACCTTCTCCGGCCGGTACACAATCGCCGGAACCCGCAGTCCGTACTCCGTCGCATACGTCACGCGCTCCGCCACCACGCCCGGCTCCGGGCTAAAACTTCCGTAGTCCTTCGCATCCAGCGCCGGCAGAGGCTCCGGAACAAACAACGCCGCGCAAATCTTCTCCCGCAATTGCTTCGCCGTGGCGTCGCTCATCTGTGCCGTCAGCGGCGCGGCTCTCATCGCCAGCAGCGCCAGTCCCGCACCGAGCGTCCATCCGGTCATCCCGCGCCTCGGGCAACGCTTCTGTTTTTCACTCGCCTGAAGATTCATATTGCTCTCCCCTGCCCCGCCATAGTACAAGCATCATTCGTAAGCATACACAGCCCATTGCATAGTGCAGTGTGGCAGCTTGAATCTGTTTTGAAAGGGCACGGCTTCAGCCGTGCCGCAAACTGCGTAAAATGACTCGTGGGCTTCAGCCCCTGAGGGATGTTTCCTCCCTGGCCGACGCACCACTCGCGCAATGCACGCTTTCAGAAAATGGAGTCCTTCATGGCGCAACCCGTCGATTTCGTTGCCGCGCGAGCCCTTTTGCGCAGCATCCTTGGCACCTTCTTTTTGGCGGCGCTGGCCGTGTGCGGCACTCTCGCGCACGCCGCGCGCGTCTGTGACGTAACGGCCTATGGCGCCAAGGGCGATGGCGTCACCAAAGATACGCACGCCATTCAGGGCGCTATCGACGCCTGCGCGGCCAAAGGCGGCGGCACCGTGCGCCTGGCGTCGGGGACCTTCCTCACCGGACCTATCGTGCTCAAGAGTCACATCACCCTCGAAGTCGATGCGGGCGCGACCCTGCTCGGCAGCCAGGACAAAGCCGACTATCCCGAAGTGCAGGAGTTGCGCGAGCGCGCCCTGCAGCCGCTCCTCAGCGCAACCAACGCCGAGCACATTGCCATCCGCGGCGGCGGCACCATCGACGGCAACGGAAAACCCTGGTGGGACGCCGTCTACGCCCATCGCGCCGGCTCCAACTTCGTCGCCGCCATGCGCCCTCGCCTCATCCTCTTCGATCACTGCCGCCATGTTCTCATCGAAAACATGACCATCCAGAACTCTGCGTCCTGGCAGGTCGTTCCCTATTACTCCGACGATGTCGTCATCCGCAACGGCAAAATCCTGGCGCCCGCGCGCTCGCCCAATACCGACGGCATCGATCCCTTTTCATCGAGCCACGTCACCATCTCCCACATGACCATCGACACCGGCGACGACAATATCGCCATCAAGTCCGGCCAGCCCGGCTCGCCCGGCCCCGATGCGCCCTCCACCGACATCATCATCACCGACTGTACGTTTCTCCACGGCCACGGCATGTCCATGGGCAGCGAGATTGCCGGCGGCGTCGAACGCGTGCGCGCCCGACGCATTCACTTCAAAGACACGGCCAGTGGCGTGCGCATCAAGTCCAATCGCGATCGCGGCGGCGACATCGGCAACTTCGACTTCCGCGACCTGACCATGGAAAATGTCGGCACGCCCATTCTCATCACCGAGTATTACCCGCGCATTCCCCAGCACGATACCGCGCAGCCGGTTACGCGCCTCACCCCGCGCTTTCACGACATCCACATCGGCAATTTGAAAGCGACCGGCGCCAAAGAGGCGGGCACGATCATCGGCCTTCCTGAAAGCCCCATCACCACCGTCACGCTCGACCACGTCGAGATCTCCGCGCAAAAGGGCCTGACCGTCAGCGACGCCACCGTGACGGCCCACGATTTTTCGGTGACGGCTGCCGCGGGCGACCCCTATACTCTGCTTGAAAACGCGCATATCGATCGCAAGTAAGCCGGCTTGCAGGGGTGCCCCACGTCTCGATTCTGAGACGTGGGAAAGCGAGACTCTATCCCTCGCACGATCTCGGGTGCCCCGTCCAAGCTCTGCTTGGGCGGGATCCGCCGCGGACTCGCCGCCATCGTATACCCTTGAAGGCAGCAGCTCCCCTCAAACGCCATGGCCCGATTTCGCTTCCCAGCTCGCACCGAAGGACCCGAGCCCCGCAACCGCGTGCTGCTCCTCATCGCGGTCTATAAATTCCTCCACGCCCTGCTGTTCTACGCAATCGGCATGGGTGCGCACCACCTGCTCCACAGAAACATTGCCGACCAGATCGAGCTCTTTGCCCGCCACCTGCGCTTCAATCCCGAGTCGCGGCTGGTCATCTTCATCCTCCAGAAATCTTCGGTCATCAACGGCCCAGTGCTCGAGCGCATCAGCCTCGTCGCCTACTGCTACGCCACCGTCACTCTGATCGAGGGTCTCGGCCTCTATCTCGAAAAGGCCTGGGGCGAGTTCCTCACCCTCGCCATTACCGCCTCATTTCTTCCCTGGGAAATTCTCGAAATCTTCCGCCGCCTCACGTGGCTCCACGTCGGCCTGCTCATCATCAATATTCTGGTCTTCGCCTATCTGTTGCGCCTCGTCCTCGACCGTGCCCGCAACCGCGCCAAGGAGTGGAAAAGCGGGTCCCCGCCGGAGTCTGGTTAAGCCGGCTTGGGGGGACTGCTCGTTGATACGCCTTGATAAGAGCTAGGAGCTAGAGCCTGTTATTAACTTTGTACGTTTGTTTTGATTGAGATGAGGTTTTGGTAGTTGGGGTATTCATGCTTGGGGCATGGAGAAGCGCGGACGCAGCGGTTACCCCAGCGACGTGTCGGATGAA
>Ga0224555_1005208_pt1 | contig 11168 bp, 9 predicted proteins | sample 714S23034metaG_FD_180687 | JGI IMG/M metagenome (GOLD analysis project Ga0224555, IMG submission 180687) | Peat soil microbial communities from Stordalen Mire, Sweden - 717 S2 30-34 | ecosystem: Environmental > Terrestrial > Soil > Wetlands > Peat | place: Sweden: Norrbotten County, Stordalen...
GAATCTGATGCTCTTCGCGGGCCGCTCGCACCCCGAGCTGGCCGAGCAGGTGGCCAAGGAACTCGACGTACACGTCACCGCCCAGACCGCGCGCGACTTCGCCAACGGCGAGATTTTTGTGCGCTTAGATGAATCGGTACGTGGCTGTGACGCTTTCGTCCTGCAATCGCATCCGGCGCCGGTCAACCAGTGGCTGATGGAGCAGCTGATCATGATCGACGCGCTCAAACGCGGAAGCGCCAAGCGGATCACCGCGGTTGTGCCGTTTTATCCCTATGCCCGGCAGGACAAGAAGCATCGCGGGCGCGAGCCGATTTCGGCGCGCCTGGTCGCCGACCTGTTCAAGACCGCGGGTGCCGATCGGATCGTGACCGTCGACCTGCACACCGACCAGATCCAGGGCTTCTTCGACGGGCCCGTCGACCACATGCGCGCGCAAAACCTGTTGACCGGCTACATCAAGGACAACTACGCCGGCGGCGACATGGTGGTGGTCTCCCCCGACTCCGGCCGAGTGCGGATCGCCGAGAAGTGGGCCGACGCACTGGGCGGCGTCCCGCTGGCATTCATTCACAAGACCCGCGACCCGCGGGTGCCCAACCAGGTGGTGTCCAACCGGGTGGTCGGTGACGTGCAGGGCCGCACCTGCGTGTTGATCGACGACATGATCGACACTGGTGGCACCATCGCCGGCGCGGTCAAGCTGCTGCACAACGACGGTGCCAAAGACGTCGTCATTGCGGCCACTCACGGTGTGCTGTCCGATCCGGCGTCCGAGCGACTTGCCGCATGCGGTGCCCGGGAAGTGATCGTCACCAACACGCTGCCGATCGGCGAGCAGAAGCGCTTCCCGCAGCTCACAGTTTTGTCGATCGCCCCACTGCTCGCGACCACCATCCGCGCGGTATTCGAAAACGGTTCCGTCACAGGGCTATTCGACGGTGACGCGTAGATGGCTTCCGCCGCAGGCAAAGCCCCGACCGTCATCTACCACAACCCCAGGTGCACGACCTCACGTAAGACCCTGGAGTTGCTGCGCGACAACGGTATCGAGCCGAAGATCGTGGAGTACCTGAAGAAACCGCCGTCTCGGGACGAGCTGGCCGACATGATTCTCGCGGCCGGGATCCTGGTGCGGACCGCGGTGCGAAAACGCGAGGCGCTCTATGCCGAACTCGGCCTGGCCGACGCGAGCGACGACCAATTGCTCGATGCCATGGCCGAACACCCCATCCTCATCGAGCGGCCGTTTGTCGTCACATCGAAAGGCACGCGGCTGGCTCGTCCGGTCGACACGGTCCGCGAGATCCTGTGAGCCCGCTCGGGCGGCGCCGTCCGCGAGATCCAGCGAGCCGGCCAAACGCTGCGCGGCTCGCGGCCGCGATTTTACTTCTGACGATGTTGCCTGTCGGCTGTGGGCCGAAAAACCCTGATTACCAGTCGATTTGGACCACGACCACATCGACGACCCCGACGCCGACCGGGACCCCGATACCTTTTTCGGAGTATCTGCAAAACAACGGGGTGTCCGGGGAGCCGGTGGCGCCCGACAAGTTGACCGACCTGACCGTGTCGATTCCGACGCCACCGGGCTGGCAGAAGGCCGACAAGCCGAACATTCCACCCACCACGGAGATGATCGTCAAGGGCGACGGCTTTCCCAACGCCATGCTGGTCGTGTTCAAACTGAGCGGAGATTTCGACGCCGCCGAGTTGGCCAAACACGGCAACGACGACGCCCGGCTCGCGGAGAACTTCAAGGAGCTCGAGGCGTCATCCGCTGATTTTCACGGCTTTCCATCGTCGATGATCGAGGGGAGCTACAACCTCAACGAGAAGCGGCTGCATACCTTCAACCGGATAGTCATCGCCACCGGATCCGGGCCCGACCAGGATCGGTATCTCGTCCAGCTTGCCGTCACCAGCCTGGCCGACCAGGCCGTCGCCGACGCGGTCGACGTCGAGGCGATCCTGCACGGATTCACCGTCGCCGCCAAGTAGCGCTCGGTGCCGGGCACCATCGCATTAGTGTGGTTGTCATGACTTCGTGGACCGCCGCAGACCTGCCCTCGTTCGCCGGACGCACCGCGATCGTCACCGGCGCCAACAGCGGACTCGGCGCGGTGACGGCCCGCGAGCTCGCCCGGGTCGGTGCTCAGGTGATCCTGGCCGTGCGCAATACCGGCAAGGGCGAAGCCGCCGCCCGGGAGATGCCCGGCGATGTCGAGGTGCGCCGACTCGACCTGCAGGATCTGGCCTCGGTGCGGCAGTTCGCCGACGGGGTCGACGCCGTCGACATCCTGGTGAACAACGCCGGCATCATGGCTGTCCCGCACGCAGTCACCGCGGACGGGTTCGAGAGCCAGATCGGCACCAACCATCTCGGTCACTTCGCGCTGACGAACCTGCTGTTGCCGAAGGTCACCGACCGGGTAGTGACCGTCTCGTCGTTGATGCACTGGATCGGCTCCATCAGCCTGCGAGACCTGAACTGGACGTCGCGGCCCTACTCCGCGTGGCTGGCCTACGGCCAGTCCAAACTCGCCAACTTGCTGTTCACCAGCGAGCTGCAGCGCCGGCTTGAGGCGGCGGGCTCGCCGTTGCGCGCGGTGGCCGCCCACCCCGGGTACTCGCACACCAACCTGCAGGGGCAGTCCGGTCGCAAAATCGGTGATGCGTTGATGTCGGTGGGCAACCTATTGGCCACCGACGCCGACTTCGGCGCCCGGCAAACGCTGTACGCAATCTCACAGAACGTCCCAGGCGACAGCTTCATCGGTCCGGCATTCGGCGTGGTCGGGCGCAGTCGACCGGTTGGGCGCAGCCCGTTGGCCAAACGCGCCGCCACCGCCGGTGCGCTCTGGGAGCTGTCCGAACGGCTCACCGAGACCAAATTTCCGCTCTGAGCCGCTGATGCGTTAACCTGACCGGGCGTCACGGCGAGGGTGGCTTGCAGGCCACCGTAATCGACGGGGACCGACGACTGTCGCGATCCTGGCCGTGCCATGAAACCTGACACAGGAGCGACACCATGGCTAGATCTGCCAACGAACTCACCGCCTCGGTGCGGACCCAGACCGGCAAAGGCGCGTCTCGGCGAGCGCGGCGCGAGGGCAAGATTCCGGCCGTGCTCTACGGTCACGGCGCGCAGCCGCAGCACTTGGAGCTGCCCGGGCGCGACTTCGCCGCGGTGCTGCGGCACTCCGGGACCAACGCGGTGCTGACCCTCGACATCGACGGCAAAGAACAGTTCGCATTGACCAAGGCGCTGGCGATCCACCCGATCCGTCGCACCATCACGCATGCCGATCTGCTGGTGGTCCGCCGCGGCGAGAAGGTGGTCGTCGAGGTCTCCGTCGACGTGGTGGGCGACGCTGCGTACGGCACCCTGATCACCCAGGAGGCCAGCACCATCGAGATCGAAGCCGAGGCGTTGTCGATTCCCGAAACGTTGACCGTGTCGGTCGAAGGCGCCGAGGCGGGTACCCAGTTCACCGCCGGGCAGATCACCCTGCCTGCGGGTGTCGCCCTGGTGGATGACCCCGAGCTGTTGGTCGTCAACGTGGTGAACGCGCCGACCGCCGAGGAACTCGACGCCGAGGGTGCCGGCGAGGTGGCCGAGCAGGAGACGCAAGCCGAAGCGACCGCCGATGCCGGGGCGCCCGAAGACGAGTCCGAATCCGAATAACCCGTGGCCGACCCACAACTGGTGGTGGGCCTGGGCAACCCCGGACCGAACTATGCCCAGACGCGGCATAACCTGGGGTTCATGGTGGCGGACCTGCTCGCAGCTCGACTGGGTTCAAAGTTCAAGGTGCACAAGCGTTCCGGCGCGGAGATCGTCACCGGCCGGCTGGGTGGACGTCCGGTGGTGCTGGCCAAGCCACGCTGCTACATGAACGAGGCCGGCCGCCAGGTGGGCCCGCTGGCCAAGTTCTACTCGGTGTCGGCCGCCGACGTGCTGATCATCCACGACGAGCTCGACATCGACTTCGGCCAGATCCGGCTGAAGATCGGCGGTGGCGAGGGCGGCCACAACGGGCTGCGCTCAGTCGCGGCCGCGCTGGGCACCAAGGACTTTCAGCGGGTGCGGATCGGGATCGGCCGCCCGCCGGGGCGCAGGGACCCCGCGGCGTTCGTGCTGGAGAACTTCACCGCCGCCGAGCGTGCAGAGGTGCCGACGGTCTGCGAGCAGGCCGCCGACGCCACCGAGTTGCTCATCGAGTTGGGGCTCGAGCCGGCCCAAAACCGCGTGCACGCCTGGTAAGGCGACGCATTCGGCTTACACCGCTGCAAGGGTTGAACCCATCGCGGACGTAAAGATCCCGTCAGGGAAGCCGTTGTCGCGCGTCAAGAAGTCGTGAGTGCCGTTGCCTGCGCTATCGCGGACTGGTGGGCTTGGCGCATGGACCACTCCGCGGTAGACGCAGGTGTTAAGCGCCGCGCGCTTCGCCCATGGTGCGCCAGGGGCACGTAGAAGTATGTGACTCGAAAGTGCGGCGAAGTTCGACGACGGGCGATGCCGTGATCGCCAGACATTGATCTGCAGGCATTTTCACAAAACTGCATAGATTGACACATCGTTTCGCGCGCCAGGTTGACCATGAGAGATGCACCCGGCAAAGCAACGATGCAATGGTTGCTGCCACCTAATACATTGCTGCACAACATAATTCAGTGACTCAAGCGATCCATGCTTTATCGTGCCGTTTACCTGCGCGGAACCCAATGTGCACATCGGCACCCGCATCATGCATCACGACCGGTTGGCAACAAGCACCTGCACCACGAACACATCAATCATCGTCGACTACTTCGGAATTGAGGCTGAGACCAATGCTTCACGAGTTCTTGCACAACTTCACGCATAACCTGTTCAAGCCGCTGCTGTTGTTCTTCTACTTCGGGTTTCTGCTCCGGATCTTGAAGGTGCAGTTCGAGTTTCCCTACGTGATCTACCAGGGCCTGACGATGTATCTGCTGTTGGCCATCGGCTGGCACGGGGGCGAAGAGCTCGCCGCGATCAAGGCGTCGAGCGTCGGTCACATCGTGGGATTCATGGCTACCGGCTTTGCCTTGAACTTCGTGATCGGTGTGCTCGCCTACCTGCTGCTGAGCCGCCTGACGGCGATGCGGCGAGTCGACAAGGCAACGGTCGCCGGGTATTACGGGTCGGACTCGGCGGGGACCTTTGCCACCTGCGTGGCGATTCTTCTGAGCGTGGGACTGGTTTTCGACGCCTACATGCCGGTCATGCTGGCCGTTATGGAGGTCCCTGGCTGCCTGGTGGCGCTGTACCTGGTGGCGCGGCTGCGGCATAGGGGGATGGACACAGACGGAAACATGCCGGACGAGCCCGGCTACGTTTCACCGGTGCCGGCAAGGTTCGGACCTGGTGCGGCCGCCCGGCCATTTCCCGGACAAGAACTCGACACCGAGCGTGAGCGTGGAATTGCGCAGGAGCTGGAGCTCTCGCTGGAAAAGCGGGAGCATCCGGATTGGGACAGCGTCAGCGAGACGGGCAAGAGGCCGCCCCTCTTCACCCGTCAGCTGCTGCGGGAAGTGTTCCTCAACCCGGGCCTGTGTCTGCTTTTCGGCGGCATCGCCATCGGATTTATCAGCGGGCTACAAGGACACAAGGTCACTCACGACCCCGACAGTTTCTTTGTCGTGGCCTTCCAGGGCGCGCTCTGCCTGTTCTTGCTCGAGATGGGCATGACGGCCGCCGGTAAGTTGCGGGACCTGAGGCGTGCCGGCCGGGGATTCATCTTCTTTGGCTTGCTGGCGCCGAACTTGTTTGCACCGCTGGGGATCATCGTTGCCCACACCTACGCCTACCTCACCCATACCGATTTCAAGCCAGGGACCTATGTCTTGTTCGCGGTGCTTTGCGGTGCGGCGTCGTATATCGCGGTACCCGCGGTGCAGCGGCTGGCGATCCCGGAAGCCAGCCCGACCTTACCGCTGGCCGCATCGCTCGGTTTGACGTTCTCCTACAACGTCACGATCGGGATCCCGCTCTACATCGAGTTCGCTCGCGCCATCGGGCACTGGTTCCCGGCCAGCTGAGGCTCGACAAACTCGAAATCCGAAAAGTCAAGTCCGGCAATGTCGCCCGTAGCAATTCGTCGACCGGTTCTCCGGGAAGGGCACCGCCTTGTCTACTCACGCAACGACCAGTCCCTGCGCGCGCCAACGATGCCGCGGCTGCTTAGTGACCAGCTGAGCCAAGGAGGTAAGCAGCGATGGATTTCGGGATCCTCCCGCCGGAGATCAACTCCGGGCGCATGTACACCGGCCCGGGGCCCGGGCCGATGCTGGCCGCCGCGGCGGCCTGGGACGACCTGGCCGCCGAGTTAGGCTCCACGGCGGCTTCCTACGGGTCGGAAGTCGCTAATTTGACCAGCGGGGCGTGGCAGGGCCCGTCGTCGGCTTCCATGGCGGCCGCGGCCGCACCGTATGTGGCGTGGATGAACGCCACTGCGGCACAGGCTGAGGAGACTGGCAGCCAGGCCAAGGTCGCGGCCGCGGCGTACGAGGCCGCGTTCGCGGCGACGGTGCCCCCGCCAGTGATCGCGGCCAACCGTGCGCTGTTGATGATGCTGATCGCGACCAACATCCTGGGACAGAACACGCCGGCGATCGCTGCCACCGAAGCCCACTACATGGAAATGTGGGCCCAGGACGCCACCGCCATGTATGCCTATGCCGGCTCCTCGGCGAGCGCCTCACAGCTGACGCCGTTCAGCGAGCCGCCGCCGACGACGAACACCGCGGGCACCGCAGTGCAGTCGGCCGCGGCGACCCAGGCCACCAGCACCTCGGGCGCGTCGAATATCGGCACGCAGCTGTCCCAGTTGATCAACTCGCTGCCGACTGCGCTGCAAAACCTGGCAACGGGCCTTGTGGAGTCGCCGACGACGGGGTCGACGAACTTGCTGTCGGGACTCTCGTTGCCGAATTTAGCCTCGGCGTCACTGCCACCGGCGCTCGAGACCGACCTGACGAACTGGAACACCATGTGGTCGACCCTGACCGGGTCGTACTCCCTGCAGGGGTGGTCGGCCATCCCGGGTGGCCCGTTCCTGTCGTTCGGTCAGACATACGCCTGGGGTCAAAACGGGCAAAGCGCCGCTGCCTTCATGGCCGGCCCGAAGCCCATCTCCGGAGCGTTGGCCCCGCTGGCCGCTGAGTTGGCGAACCCGCATTTGAGCGCGGCCTTCAGTACAGGACCGGTCTCGGGGTCGATGGGTCGCGCGGCGCTGGTGGGAGGCATGTCGGTACCGCAGGGTTGGACCCAAGCCGCCCCGGAGATCCGGACAATCGCCGCGACGCTACCCACCGAACTGGCGGCCGCCCCGGCGGCCGCACTCGCCGGCGGTGAAAGCGGCGTCTTCAGCCAGATGGCCCTGTCGAGCCTCGCGGGACGCGCGGTCGCCGCGGCCGCGACCCAGTCCGCGGGTGGTTCTGCTGCTGCAGGCTCACTGGGCGGCGTCGTCACCGCGGCAGACCCTGCCGCGGCCACCATCATCGTGATCCCGGTGCTGGAGGACTGACTGCGATGACTGCCCCGACGACGCACGTTAGCTCAGCGCTTTCCACCCACCCACGCACGAAAAGGCAAGGGATATAGCCATGTTCTACGCAGCGTTTCCGCCGGAGATCAACTCGGGCAGGATCTACAGCGGTCCGGGATCGGGGCCGATGCTGGCCGCCGCGGCGGCCTGGGACGGGCTCGCCAACGATCTACAATCCACCGCGGCGTCCTATTCGTCGGTGATCTCGTCCCTGACCAGCGGACCCTGGCTGGGTCCCACGTCGCTGACCATGGCGGCCGCGGTCACTCCTTATCTGACCTGGATGCAGGGCACCGCCGCGCAGGCCGCCGAGACCGCGAGCCAGGCCACCGCCGCGGCCAGCGCCTACGAGACGGCGTTTGCCGCCCACGTGCCGCCTGAGGAGATCGCGGCCAACCGCGGCCAACTGGCGTCGCTGGTTGCAACCAACATCGTCGGCCAGAACAATGCGGCGATCGCGGCCACCGAAGCCCAATACGCCGAAATGTGGGCCCAGGACGCCGTGGCGATGGACACCTATGCCGGCTCCTCGGCGGGCGCCTCCAAGTTGACACCGTTCACCGCGGCGCCACAGACCACCAACTCGGGCGGGCTGGCCAGCCAGGCGGCCGCGGCGGCCCAAGCCGCCGCCACCCCGGCCGGCACCGGTGCCCAGGCGATCGCGTCGACAACAACTGGAGCCTCGCCATTGCTGCAATGGCTGGCGGATCTCAGCACCGATTACACAACCACCATCACCGGTCTGCTGAACAGCCTCTTCGGACCAACCGGTGCATCAACGTTCACGGCGCTCTACAGCATGGTCAAAGTCCCGCTGGGGTTTACCACGCAGTTCAACGACATTGGGCTGCTGACCAACTTCCCCGTATCGCAATTTCTCAAATTTTCGCCTGCTCCCGGGTTTGGCGCCATCCCGAAAGAAGGTCTGGGAGGCGGACTTACCGGACCCTGGTGGGGTCGGGGCTGGCTGACCAGTTCGGTGTCGGCGGATATGGGAAATGCCGGCACTTTGGTTGGAAAGCTGTCAGTCCCCCCCAGCTGGGCGACGGCCACACCGGCTATCAGGACGGTCGCGGCCGCATTGTCAGCCGCCGGGCCGGAAACCGTGCCGGCGGCCGCGATCGCCGAAGCAGGCATGTTCAGCTCAATGCCCGCGGCAGGGATGCTCGGCAGCGCGATCGGAGCCGGGGCTCCCACCGTGGTGGCCAAAAGTGGTGTTCGCGGCCGTCTCACTCCGCTCAAAGACCTCAAAAACAAACAGTCGCCCGAGCAACTCAAGCAACTGGTCGCACAGATATCGGAGAAGCCGGAGAGCGTGCAGCACCACACCGTCGATCAAGACGGTCTTGACAGTCTGCTCGAGCAACTTGCGAAGAAACCCGGCATCCACGCCGTGCATCTGTCCAAAGGCGGCAAGGCGAAAGTCGTGCCCTCAGATGCGGGCTGAGCCGTCAATACCTGTGGTGCAGAACACCTTACAGTTCTGCATCGATAACGCCGACGCCGAAGCCGAGGAACGTTGGCCACTACCCGAAGCAGGAAATCCCCTCGGCATGAAGGAAGGGTGAGTTATGAGAATGCTCCTTGCGGTACTCGGCGTTTCCACCGCGATCGGCCTCGCCGCGCCGGCGTACGCCGACCCGGGCGACGTGAGCGGTGACGATGCAGGCTTCCTCGCTGCTCTGCAACAAGTCGGCATCAAGTATCCGAGCCCAGATGCCGCCGTCCGCGCCGGCAAATCGGTGTGCGGGTGCTTGAATAACGGCGAATCGGGCCTGGAGCTAGTCCACGAGGTGAAGACTCGTAACGCAGGATTCACGATGGAGGACGCATCCGATTTCGCCATGATCGCAGCGAAATTCTATTGCCCCCAACAACTCTCCAAGAGCTGACTCCAAGCAGCCTAGCGGCGAGTCTCGGTATCGCCGGCCAGCGGGTGGGCATGTCAGCGCCGTAGAGCCTACGGGCTAGGTGACCAGCGTGACGGAGTTGGCGCGCCGCAGCTTGCCCGACGGTGTTTTCGGGATCGTCCCGGGACCGAGCACCACGACGTTGCGTGGCCGCAGGTCCACCTCACTGACGACCTCGTGGGCAACCTGGTGCTCGATGCGGCGCACTTCGGCGGGGTCCTCGAAGGCATTGGACTCGACCGCGACAGCGAAGGTCTCGCGCGAATGTCCGGCGTCGAGCCGCACGGCCACCGCGCAGCCCGGACGGACACCGGCGACCCGGCCTGCGGCTCGCTCGATGTCGGTCGGGTAGATGTTGCGGCCGGCCATGATGATGACGTCTTTGACCCGGCCGCACACCACGATGTGGCCGTTGTCCATCAGATAACCAAGGTCGCCGGTGTCATACCAGCCTTGCTCATCCTGGGCCGGGATGAACCCGCCCATCGTGATGTAGCCGGGGGTCACCGGCTCACCCCGGAGTTCGATCACCCCGACGCCGCGGGTCGGTAAGACATTGCCGTCCTCGTCGACGATGCGAATCTCCAGGCCTTCCAGTAGCGGTCCCAGCGATGCCAGCCGGCGAGTGTTGCCTCTGGAAGCGGGCACGGCGCGGCGCAGCGCGGCCATTAGGTCGGCATCCACCTCGTCGACCACCAGGCCCGCATTGCACTCGGAAAACGACACCGCCAACGTGGTCTCGGCCATCCCGTAGGCCGGCAGGACGGCCGATGCCCGAAGGCCGAACGGCTTGCCCGCGTCAATCAGATCGTCGACGTCGGAGGGGTCGACGGGCTCGGCGCCCGAGAGTGCGAACCGCAGCGTCGACAGGTCGAACTGCCCGGGCTCAGCCTGGTTGCGCAAGCGCTTGGCGAACAGCGCGTAGGCGAAGTTCGGAGCAGCCGTCATCGTGCCCTTGTATTTGTCGATGAGCTTGGCCCACAGCAGGGTGTCGCGCAGGAAGTCCATCGGGGTGACCTTGACCAGCTCGGCGCCGAAGTACATCGGGATGGTCAGGAAGCCCACCATGCCCATGTCGTGGAAGCACGGCAGCCAGCTGACCATCACGTCTTTCTCGACGTCGTACTGAGCGCCGATGAACATCGCCTCGGCGTTGGAATACACATTGCGGTGGGTGATTTGAACGGCTTTAGGAGACCCAGTAGATCCGGACGTTAATTGCATCAACGCCAGATCGTCCTCCCCGGTCTCGATGGGGTCGATCGGGTCGGACGCCAGCAGCTGCTCAACGGTCAGCACCTTGATGCCGCGCTCCCGCAGCACTGGCACGGCCACCAAGAACGGGTCGGAGACGATCACCGCCTCGGCCTCGATCATGTCGACGACGGTGGTGGTGTCCTCCGCCCAGACCACCAGGTCGGTGCGCGGCGTGGGCTGATGCAGCATGGTCAGGCTGGCACCGCGCATCCACAGCCCTTGAGCGGTCGGCGCGATTTCCACCGGCGCGCCGGCCAGCACGCCAACCGCGTCGCCGTGGCCGACCCCGGCCGCGGCCAGTCCGCCGGCCACCCGGCGGGCGCGCTCGTGGACCTCACGCCAGGTGTGCCGGACCGGCTCGTGCGGCTCGCCGGTCACCATGCCCTTGGTGCTCTCATGAGCGTTGCGGAACATGTTCTCGGTA
>Ga0224555_1005210_pt1 | contig 11165 bp, 7 predicted proteins | sample 714S23034metaG_FD_180687 | JGI IMG/M metagenome (GOLD analysis project Ga0224555, IMG submission 180687) | Peat soil microbial communities from Stordalen Mire, Sweden - 717 S2 30-34 | ecosystem: Environmental > Terrestrial > Soil > Wetlands > Peat | place: Sweden: Norrbotten County, Stordalen...
GTCTACCTACTGCCCGGCAACCACGACCCGCTGGACGCGTCGTCGGTGTACACCAGTGCCCTGTTCACCGCCGAATGCCCGGCCAACGTGAAGGTGCTCGATCGGCCCGGGATCCACGAGGTCAGGCCCGGCCTGCAGATTGTCGCTGCACCATGGCGATCCAAGGCACCGACGACCGACCTGGTCGCCGAGGTGCTCCGGGATCTCGAGGCGTTGCCGGCCGACGGGATCACCCGGGTGCTCGTTGCCCACGGCGGCGTCGACGTGCTCGATCCGGATCCCACTAAGCCGTCGCTGATTCGGCTGGCCGGCCTGGAAGACGCGTTGGCATGCGGCGCGGTGCACTATGCGGCGCTCGGCGACAAGCATTCGGTAACCGACGTGGGCAGCAGCGGTCGGGTGTGGTACTCGGGCTCGCCCGAAGTCACCAACTACGACGACGTTGAGCCCGATCCCGGCCATGTGCTGGTGGTCGATGTCGACGAGACCGATCCCCGGCGCCCGGTCAGCGTCGACGCCCGACGAGTCGGCCGCTGGCGATTTGTCACCCTGCACCGGCCGGTTGACAGCAGCCGCGACATCGCCGACCTCGACGTGAATCTGGATCTGATGCCCGACAAGGACCGAACTGTCTTGCGGCTGGCGTTGATTGGCTCGTTGACGGTCACCGACCGCGCTGACCTGGACGCATGCCTGGACAAATACTCGCGGTTGTTCGCGTCGTTGCGGGTGTGGGATAGCCACAGTGATCTGGCGGTGATACCGGCCGACGGCGAGTTCACCGACCTCGGGATCGGCGGCTTCGCCGCCGCGGCGGTCGAGGAGCTGGTTGAGGCGGCGCGCGATGGAGACGGCGAGACCGCCGGCGACGCACAGGCGGCGCTGGCATTGTTGTTGCGGCTGACCGACGGAGGTCACCAGGGTCGGGGTGCGGCGTGAAGTTGCATCGGCTGGTCCTGAAGAATTACCGCGGCATCGACCACCGCGAAATCGACTTTCCCGACCACGGCGTGGTCGTGGTGTCCGGAGCCAACGAGATCGGCAAATCGTCGATGGTCGAGGCGCTGGACCTGCTACTGGAATCCAGGGATCGTTCGACGAAGAAAGAAGTCAAACAGGTCAAACCGACCCACGCCGACGTCGGATCCGAAGTCACCGCCGAGATCAGCGCGGGCCCTTATCGTTTCGTCTATCACAAGCGTTTCCACAAGAAGTGTGAGACGCAGCTGACGGTGCTGGAGCCACGTCGCGAACAGCACAGTGGTGACGAGGCGCACGACCGCGTGCAAGCCATGCTGGCCGAGACGGTGGACACCGAGCTGTGGCGTGCCCAGCGCGTGTTGCAGTCAGCGTCGACCGCGGCGGTGAATCTTTCGGGATGTGATGCGCTGACCAGAGCACTCGATGTCGCCGCCGGCGATACGGCGGCGCTGCATGGCACCGAGCCGTTGCTCATCGAGCGGATCGACACCGAGTACGCCCGCTACTTCACGCCGACCGGCCGTCCCACCGGCGAGTGGACAGCGGCCATCAAGACGCTGCGCGATGCCGAGGACGAGGTGCGGCTCTGCGCAGCGGCCGTAGCTGAGGTGGACGACCGAGTAGAGCGGCATGCCGCGCTGACCGCTGAGCTGGCTGAGTTGTCGCAACAGCAGGACGCCGCCGCTGCCCGGCAGACCGCTGCCCGAGCCGCCGCCGACGGCATCGCTCAGCTCACCGAACAGGTGCGTGAAACCGAGCTGATCGCTGTGGCCGCGGCCGCGACCAGCTCCGCGTCGACCGCTGCCCGCACCGAGCGGCTGCGGCTATGCACCGAAACCGACACGCGCACTGCGACAGTCGCAACGTTGGAAGCCGAAGCCCGCGAGGCCGCCGAGGCGCAGGCGACGGCGCGCGATGTCGCCGCGGAGGCTGACGCCGTCGTCGAGCGGGCCAACGAGCTGGTCGTCGCCGTGCAGCAGCGGGCCGAGACAGCTCGGCGCATCGTCGACGAATTGGCCTGCCGCGAGGAAACCCGGCGATTGGCGGCCAGGCTCGCGAAAATCGATGTCGCGCTGCGTGAGCGTGACGACATCGCCGCGGAGCTGTCCACAATCAGGCTCACTGACGACCTCGTCCAGCGGATCGACAAGGCCGCCGCAGCCGTCGATCGGGCCGAGGGCCAACTCGCGTTGGTCTCGGCGACAGTCGAATTCGTCGCGGCCACCGACATTGAACTCGTCATTGGTGACCAGCGGGTGTCGCTGCCGTCCGCCCAAAGCTGGTCGACCATCGCGAATGGCGAGACCGAAGTCGAGGTTCCTGGTGTCGTGACCGTGCGAGTCACTCCGGGTGCATCCGCGCTCGACATTCAGGCGCAATACGCTGCAGCGCAAGAGATGTTAGCCGCTGCGCTGTCGGCAGCACAGGTCGATGATCGGGTTGCGGCGCGGCTCACCGATCAGCGACGCCGCGAACTGCAGAGCGGCCGCGACCAGCTGACCGCGACCCTGGTCGGGTTATCCGGCGACGACGACATCGAGCAGCTGCGCTCTCGGCTGGCGGAATTGCGTGCCCTACCGGCGCTTCCCGACGACGTGGCGATGGATGCCACCGTCGCCCGCGCCGAACTCGATGCTGCCGAGGCGGCCCGCGCCGAGGCGGGCGCAGACTGTGAGACGCAACGCCGAGTTGCGGCGTTGGCAGCGAGTCGGCTAACCCAGATATCGACGCAGACAACACTTTCGCTTGACAAGCTGGTGACGCAACGCGTCGAGCTGGATGCGGTCGCTGACCGGCTGGCCGAGCAGCGGGCAGCCGTCGCCGACGAGGAACTGGTCGCGACCGCCGACGCCGATGCGCTGGCGGCGAAAGCCGCCGCGGACCGGGTCGCCGAGCTATCTGAACGACTCGCCGCCGCGGCGCCTGAGGCCGTGGCCGCAGAGCTGGCCGATGCCGTCGAGTCGGCCGCGACGTTGGGTGACCGTCACGATGAGATCGCGCGTACCCTGCATGAGATCAGTGTGCAGCTAGCGGTATTCGGCACCGAGGGCCGCAAAGGCAAGCTCGACGCCGCCGAGATCGACTGCGAGCACGCCCGCAGTCAGCACGACCGGGTTGGTCGCCGGGCCCGTGCGGTGCAGTTGCTGCGAGACGTGATGGTGCGCCACCGCGACGCCACCCGGCTACGCTATGTCGAGCCGTTCCGCGCCGAACTACAGCGACTCGGACGTCCGGTTTTCGGCCCGAGTTTCGAGGTCGACGTCGACAGCGACCTGTGTATCCTCAACCGCACCCTGGATGGGTGCACCGTCCCGTATGAATCACTGTCGGGTGGGGCCAAGGAGCAACTCGGCATCTTGGCGCGGCTGGCCGGCGCGGCACTGGTCGCCAAAGAGGACGCGGTCCCGATCCTGATCGATGACGCGCTCGGCTTCACAGATCCCGAGCGGCTGGTCAAGATGGCGGCGGTGTTCGACACGCTGGGCGAGCGCGGACAGGTCATCGTATTGACCTGCACGCCGGCTCGATACGACAAGATCAAGGACGCGCAACGTATTGCATTGTGCGCCTGACAATCAGCTGCGGATGAATCCGATCGCGGTGAAATCCAGGTCGGCCAGTCCGGCCGCGCCGAAGTTGGCCAGGCTGGTGCGCACCGCGATGTCGCCGGGGGACTGGAACAGCGGCAGGTTGAAGCCTTCCCGCCAGATCATCGTGTCGACCTGGTTAGCGAGCTCGCGCGCCGCGTTCTCGTCCAGCTCCGACAGCGTCTGATCGATCTTGGCGTCAATGCTGGCATTACCGATCCTGCCGAAGTTGCCCTCACCGTCGGAGGTGTAAATCTGCGGCAGTGCAGACAGCGGGAAAGTGTTACCGGCCCAACCGAATTGCACGATGTCAAAGTCACCGACGCTCACGTACTGGTTAAAGAATCCGTTGCCCGCTTTGACGTCGAGCACCAGCTTGACACCGATCTGCGCCAGGTTTTGTTGGGCGACCAGCGCGATCTGCCGGGCGGCCGGTGAGTCGCGAAGCACGTCGCGGACGACAAGCCGCTTGCCGTCCCGTTCCCGCAGCGTCCCGTTTAGCTTCCAGCCCAGCGCGTCCAAATCCTTACGGGCCTGGTTGGGGTTGTAAGCGGCCGGCGCACTGTTGTCTCGGTACCCCACCTGGCCGACGACGTACACGTGATTGTCCAGCGGCGTCGGATGATCCGTCAGACCGTGCTGCACGACATTGACAATCGCCTGGCGGTCGATGCCTCGGCAGATCGCCAGCCGTAGCTTGTCGTCGGACAGGATGGATCCGGATGCACCGTTGAAGGTGAAGTGATACCAGGTGGGCGCCGGCGCGCTGCGGATCACGACTCCCGAAGTGCGCTCGGCGGTGATCATGTCGTCGAGGGTGCTCACGCCGGCCGCATCGATCGCGTTGTTCTGCAGGGCGGGGATGATGGCGGAGGAGTCGAGCACCAGGAAGGTGATGGAGTTCAGCCGCGGCTTGCGGCCCCACCAGCGGGGATTACGGGTCAGCACGATGCGCTGCGCGCTGTGGTCGATCCTCGACACGATGAAGGGTCCGGCTGACGGCCCGGGCGCGTCGAGCTGGCCCTGGTTGAACACGTCAGGGTTCTCGGTCATGCTGCGGGGTTGCATGCCACCGGCGAACATCCCGCGCCACTCCGCGTAGGGCTGGGTGAAGGTGACCACCGCCTGCCGATCATCCACGCCCATGGTCACCGACTTCACCCGCTCGAATCCGGCTCTGCTGGCGATCAGGTAACGCTTGTCGCGGCCACTAGTAGCGTCGACGTCGGATTTGATGTCCTCCCAGGTCATCGGGGTGCCATCGCTCCACACTGCTTTCGGATTGATCGTCAACGTGACGACCTGCGGGCTGGTTTTGGTCAGCTCGGCAGCGGTGAAGTAATCGGTGTTGAGTTTCAGCGACCCGTCGGCCTTGGTGATGAACGCCCCCGGCAACGTCGGCGAGACGATTGAAGCGACGTCGGCGGTGTTGCCGTCGATGTTCATTTCGTTGAAGTTCGCTGGAAACGAGCCGATCGCGAGCCGCAGGTCGCCGCCGTCGCGCAGCGTCGCCGGGTCTCGGGGGTTGACGTCGCTGCTGGTGCCAACTCGCACCGTGCGCCGCCCGGCGATGTCCTTGTAGCCGTCCGAGCAGCCCGTGACGATCACACACATCGTCACAGTCGCCAGCAGCGCAAGCCTGCGAATCATCGGGACGATGCTAACCACCGGCGACATCCGGGTGCGCTCGCGGGACTGCGGCCAACAGGCGCCTCGTGTACTCATGCTGCGGGTTGCTGAACACTTGGTCGCCATCGCCCTGCTCCACAATCTTTCCCCGGTACATCACCGCCACATGATGGGCCAGGTGTTTGACCACTGAAAGATCGTGCGACACAAACAGATAGGACAACCCGAATCGCTTCTGAAGGTCCAGCAGCAGGTTGATGATGCCGGCCTGAATCGATACGTCGAGCGCCGACACCGGCTCGTCGAGCGCAAGGATCTTCGGCTGCAGTGCCAGCGCCCGCGCGATACCGATCCGCTGTTTCTGCCCGCCGGAAAACTCGGCGGGATAGCGGCTGGCGTCGCCGTGGTTCAGCCCCACGATTCCCAGCAGTTCGGCGACCCGTTCGTCGCTTCGACGCCTGTCAAACCCGTTGGTAACCAACGGCTCAGCGATAACGTCTGACACCGGAAGCCGGGGGTCCAGCGACGCCACCGGGTCCTGAAACACCACCTGTAATTCGGTGCGGAGCCTGCGACGGGCGGCTGTGTCGAGGGCTGCGACGTCTTCGCCGAGAATCTCGATGGCACCTGCCTGGGGTCTGGCGAGCTCTAGAATCTGGCTCAACGTCGTCGATTTGCCCGAACCCGATTCGCCGACGATGCCCAAAGTGCGGCCCTGCTGCAAGGTGAAACTGACTCCGTCGACCGCGCGTACCTCGCCCACCCGTCTGCGCAAAACCACGCCCTTGGTCAGCGGGTAGGTCTTGGCTAGGTCGGTGACTTTCAGCACCACCGGTGGATCAGCGGCGGCGTTCTCGATCGAAACGGGTTGCTTTGAGACGTGATAGATCTCAGCCGCGCTGCGCCCCGCGACGTCGCCGGTGCGGATGCATGCCGCCCAGTGACCGTCCCGAATGGTAACCAGATCGGGTTCCGCCGAACGACATTCGCTGATCGCCAGCGGACACCGAGGGGCGAACTGGCAAGCATCGGGCAGCGACGTCATGGTTGGCGGCGCGCCCGGGATCGGAACCAGCCGGGTGCCCTGCGGGGAGTCGAGTCGCGGCACCGAACCCAGCAACCCGGCCGTGTAAGGCATCCGGCGGTCACGGTAAAGCTCCTTGACATCAGCCATCTCGACCGGACGCCCCGCGTACATGACCAGCGCCCGGTCGGCGAACTCCGACACCACACCCAGGTCGTGGGTGATGATCAGCACACCGGCGCCGGTGACGTCGCGCGCAGTTCGCAGCACGTCGAGGATTTGCGCCTGCACGGTCACATCCAGCGCGGTGGTCGGCTCGTCGCAGATCAGCAGGTCCGGATCATTGGCGATCGCCATCGCGATCACCACCCGCTGACGCTCGCCGCCGGACAGCTCGTGCGGAAAAGCCCTCGCCCGGGTTTCCGGCTGCACGATGCCGACCAGTTCGAGCAGCTCGACGGCACGCTTGCGGGCACCCGCCCGACTGATCTCGCGGTTATGGATCCTGATGGCTTCGGCAATCTGGTCGCCGACGGTGTAGACCGGCGTCAGCGCCGACATCGGGTCTTGGAACACCGTGCCGATCGATTTACCGCGAATCCGCGACATCGCCTGGTCGGAGAGCCCGAGTAACTCTTCGCCGTGCAGCCGCACCGATCCCGAGACATCAGTGTGTTCGGGCAGCAACCCGACGACGGCCATCGCGGCAGTGGTTTTGCCCGAACCGGATTCCCCGACGATGGCGACAACTTCGCCGGGGTCGATGCGGTAACTCGTGCCGCGCACCGCGGACACGCGCACGTCGCCGGTATCGAAGGTGACGTTGAGATCCGCCACCTCGAGCAGCGCTGTCATTTTCGGCGCCGCCTCTTGCCACGCGATGATCGGCTGCCCGGATCCAACGCGTCCCGCAGGCCGTCTCCAGTGAGGTTGGCGCACAACATGATCAGCACCAGCGCTCCGGCCGGGAACAGGAACACCCAGGGGAACGTGGTGGTTGAAGGGGTGCCGTCGGCGATCAGCGTGCCCAGCGAGACGTCGGGTGGCTGGATGCCGAATCCCAAGAAGCTCAGCCCGGTTTCGGCCAGGACCGCAAACCCGACGTTGAGGGTCGCGTCGATGACCAGGATCGAGGCGACGTTCGGCAGGATATGACGCATGATCACGCGGCGGTTCGGTACTCCCATAAACCTTGCCGCGCGGACGAATTCGCGTTCTCGCAGGCTCATTGTCAAGCCGCGAACCATCCGTGAGCTGACCATCCACCCGAAGATGGCAAGCAGCACGATGAGCCACAGCATGCTGCTCGACTGTTTGATGCGCGGAGTGATGATGGCGATGATCAGGAACCCTGGTACCACGAGCAGCAGGTCCACCAGCCACATCAGCGCCCGGTCGCGCCAGCCGCCGAAGTAACCGGCAATCGATCCGACGGTGGCGGCAATGCTTGTCGATATCAGTGCCACGCAGAAACCGATCAGCATCGACTTCTGCATGCCGCGCAGGGTCCGGGCCAACAGATCCTGGCCGAGCGCGTTGGTGCCGAACCAGTGCTCGAGCGATGGTGGCTGCGAAAGCCCGTTGTAGTCGAGCGCGTTGTAGTCGTAGGGGAGTAGTCGCGGCAGCCCGTAGCAGCCGACGAACAGCACCACCAGCAGAATCAACGCCACCACGGCAGGTCTGTTGCGGATGAAGCGACGGATCACCAGGCTTCGCCGCGACGTGAAGGTGGCCGGTTTGACGCCCACCCGAAGTGGGGTGGTGTGCGCGCTGGTCTCTTGCGTCACGACACTCGCACCCTCGGGTCCAACGCCGCATAAATGATGTCGGACAACAGCCCGGCGAATAGCAGCGCCGCACCGGTGAACAACGTGATCGTCGCGACGACGTGCGTGTCCTGACTCGAGATGGCCTGCACCACCCACTCGCCCATGCCGTGCCAGCCGAAGATCTTTTCGACGAACACCGCGCCGACGACCAGGCCGCTGACCCCGTAGGCGAACAATGTGGCCAGCGGAATGAGCGCGGTCCGCAGGCCGTGCTTGAACAGCGCCCGCCGGCGGGTCAGGCCCTTGGCCCGTGCGGTCCGGATGAAGTCCTCGCCGAGCACGTCCAGCATCGCGTTGCGCTGGTAACGGCTGAAGCTTGCGGCCGCGCCCAAAGCCAGGGTGAGACTCGGCAACGCGGTGTGCCGAATGCGGTCAACGAGTTGGTCCCAAATTCCCCCCGGCGGGATCGGCGAGGTTTCCCCGGTGTACGAGAAGATCCGCGCCCCGAACAGGTCGTTCACCCGCAACGCGGCCAGGATGAGCAGCCCGGCCAGCACGAATGACGGGATGCTCAGAATGATCAACGACAGCACGGTGATCACCCGGTCGCTCAGCCTGTACTGACGGACCGCTCCCCAGGCCCCGAGGACCACGCCGGCCACCGTGCCCACCAGCGAACCGATCACCACCAGCCGGAGGCTGACCCAGACGCGGGACCACAACTCTTGGGAGACGGGATGACCGGTCACTGTGGTGCCGAAGTCGCCCCGGACCAAGCCGGCAGCCCACTCCCCGTACCGGATGGGGATGGGTTTGTCCAAGCCGAGCTCGACGGCTTTGGCGTGGATCGCTTCAGCCGGCGGCTGTGGGTGACGCTCGATGAAACTGTCCAGCGGATGAAACGCGACCGAGGCCAGCCAGAACGCCAAGAATGAGGCCACCGCCAGCAGCACGATGTAGTTGAGCAAGCGGCGCAGCAGGAAGCGGATCATGTCTGGCCGCCCTGCCTGTCTCGCATTGGGCCAGGGTAAAAGATGTCATTCGGCACGGCGCGCCGCGGCCCAAAGGCGCAGCTAGGCGGCGCGGCGGCCGACCCCGGTCCTCGCTCAGATACGGGCCGGACTCTTCTGATCGGATTGATCCGGACCGGTGAAAATCCGCGTGTTCACGGTTAAAATCGCTCACCTAGATCGGGCGTGCAGCAAACGACACTGTGACACAAGGAGATTGGCGTGACGGTCACTGACGACTACCTAGCCAACAATGCCGAATATGCGAAGTCGTTCCAGGGCCCATTGCCGCTACCTCCGAGCAAGCATGTCGCCGTCGTGGCGTGCATGGACGCCCGGCTCGATGTGCACAGTCTGCTCGGCATCGAAGAGGGCGAGGCGCATGTCATCCGCAATGCCGGCGGAGTGGTCACCGACGACGCGATCCGCTCCCTGGCCATCAGCCAGCGGTTGTTGGGAACCAACGAGATCATCCTGATTCATCACACCGACTGCGGGATGCTGACCTTCACCGACGACGACTTCAAGCGCGCAATCCAGGACGAGACCGGCGTCAAACCGCCGTGGTCGCCTGAAGCCTTCCCCGACCTCGCCGAAGATGTCCGGCAGTCGTTGCACCGCATCAAGAACAGCCCGTTTGTCACCAAGCACACCTCGGCGCGTGGGTTCATCTTCGACGTGGCAACCGGCCGGCTCGACGAGGTCAAGGTCTAGCGCACGGTCGGCGCATGAGGGAGAGCTGGCTGCGGCTTAGCAGCCTCTCGCTGAACCTCACGAGGCTCAATAGGCTCTTCAGTCGTTGAAGTGAGGGGATAACTGCCTCCCTCACTTCGATATCGCTTTCGAGAAGAGAGTCCCGCCCAACTGACGGTGCTGGTGTGGCTATTGATGACGAAGCCGGACCGAGCGAATCCATTGACAGCTGCGGGCCGCACTGGTTTGATACACGGTAATAAGCGTAAATCAGACCAACTCTACCAACTTTACCTGGAATCGAGGGTTGATGACCAGCCAAGAAACAGCGGCCAGCCCGGCAGCCGGGCAATATGAACTGAGCCATCTGCGCTCGCTGGAGGCCGAGGCGATCCACATCATCCGCGAGGTGGCCGCCGAGTTCGAGCGGCCGGTGCTGCTCTTCTCCGGCGGCAAAGACTCGATCGTGATGCTGCAGCTGGCGCTCAAGGCTTTTCAACCTGGCCGCCTGCCATTCCCGGTCATGCACGTCGACACCGGCCACAACTTCGACGAGGTCATCACCACCCGCGATGAATTGGTGGCTGAGACCGGAGTCCGGCTGGTCATCGCCAAGGTGCAAGACGACATCGACGCGGGCCGGGTTGTCGAAACCATCCCGTCGCGCAATCCGATCCAGACGGTGACGCTGCTGCGCGCGATCCGCGAGAACAACTTCGACGCCGCGTTCGGCGGCGCTCGGCGCGACGAGGAGAAGGCGCGCGCCAAGGAGCGGGTGTTCAGTTTCCGCGACGAGTTCGGTCAGTGGGACCCCAAGGTCCAACGGCCCGAGCTGTGGAATATCTACAACGGCCGACACCACAAGGGCGAGCACATCCGCGTGTTCCCGTTGTCCAACTGGACCGAATTCGACATCTGGTCCTACATCGGCGCCGAGAAGATCAAGCTGCCGTCGATCTACTACGCACATCGCCGGAAGGTCTTCAAACGCGACGGAATGCTGCTGGCGGTCGACCGCCACCTTCAGCCGCGCCCCGACGAGAAGGTGTTCGAGGCAACGGTCCGGTTCCGCACCGTCGGCGACGTCACCTGCACCGGCTGTGTGGAATCGAACGCGGCGACCGTCGCGGAGGTCGTCGCCGAGACGGCGGTGTCGCGGCTGACCGAGCGGGGCGCCACCAGAGCTGACGACCGGATCTCCGAAGCCGGCATGGAAGATCGCAAGAGGCAGGGATACTTCTGATGAGTGCAACCACGTTGCTGCGCATCGCAACGGCCGGCTCGGTCGACGATGGCAAGTCCACACTGATCGGGCGGCTGCTTTATGACTCCAAGGCCGTCATGGAAGACCAGTGGGCCTCGGTGAAACGCGCCTCGAAGGAACGAGGCCACGAATACACCGACCTGTCACTGGTCACCGACGGGCTGCGCGCCGAGCGAGAGCAAGGCATCACGATCGATGTCGCCTACC
>Ga0224555_1005211_pt1 | contig 11163 bp, 13 predicted proteins | sample 714S23034metaG_FD_180687 | JGI IMG/M metagenome (GOLD analysis project Ga0224555, IMG submission 180687) | Peat soil microbial communities from Stordalen Mire, Sweden - 717 S2 30-34 | ecosystem: Environmental > Terrestrial > Soil > Wetlands > Peat | place: Sweden: Norrbotten County, Stordalen...
GGCACTCGTGTTGAATAGCTTCCAAGGCCAGCCCATCGGCCCCACGCTAGGGGTCTATGGTCTGAGCCGTTTAGTCGCCGGACTCTGATACAACGCCTGCGTCTGACCGGATTCAATAACAGCAACGCTGCTGTCAGCATTCTCACGGCGGCTTCGTACCCCCTCAAGTTGGCGCTCACGGTGTTAGCGCTACGTCCAAGTCAGAGGATTAAATAATTCCATCCATCATCTTCATCGAACTTGCACCGTGTCCGCAACTGCGTCAACTCATCCTCAGGAAGGGGCTTTGTATCGAATGTGTGCGCTATATCCTTGGGAACGTGCCTGAAGGTGCCGGGTACCTCGCTTCCTTTTGAGACAGCAAACACTTTGAATGCACGTCCATTGCGAAGGTCTGCGAAGACAACATCCTTTTTCAGAGGCACCGCCCTGAAACACACACTCGTCTCATCGACTGGTAGAGGGCCGTTGTGCTCCCAAGCGTAGTCGAAAAACTTCACCGTTCGAGTAGCCGTTTCTGAACTCATTTCAATGCACCGGAGTTGCTCGTTTCTTCTCAAATCTGGATTCTTCTAAAGAACATTGAGGGCACGTCTCGAAATGCTCACTGAGTTGGGCGAGACAGGCTGCGTACTTTCTCTCATCGAACAGTTCCGGGGGCACGTCTTTTCCTGTTTCGAAATCGAAATGGTTCTCTGCGAGTCTTTCGTAGAGACTCCATCCCGTTGGACAATAATGAGGGTTACCCATTTCCGACCCCTACCCCCTTTCTCAGCCCGCCTCGTTGTTCTGACGTTTAGCCCTTCACCAGCGTCAGCCTCCGAGGTTGGAAAAATGCTGCTCTCGCTTTCTCTACACGGGCCAGCTCGTTTTGCATCTTCGGCTCGAAGAATACCTTTGGTATTTCCGGGTCCTGACAGACCGGGCATCTCGCGGGTACGCAAAAGTCGTATCTACCGACATAGCAGTGAGCGCAGAAGCCGCCATCCATCACAGGGAAGATTCCACACTTGGCGCAAGATTCACCGCTTGATGTCTCATGCTCTTTGAGCATCGACAGCCGCCATGATGTGATCTTGGTGACTCCGTCGTCTTGTAATCTCTCAGCCTCTCGGTGCAGCCTGAGTTCAGATCGCATCTTCAATTTCTCGACATGCAAAAGGTAGATTCCAGATCGACCCGATTGGCCCTTTATATCCGCGACCTTCGACAACGCACCGACTTCAACCAATCTGTCAATGCGTCGTCGTGCTGTGCGCATGCAAACCCTTGCCTGTTCGCTAATCATTGCAGGCACGACATACAATTCACAGCCACGAACTCTGAAGTCCAGCGTGTATCGCAAAGTGGAAAGAGAAGGATAATCAAGCTCAGACTCCTGGACCATCTTTCGCATCGCGGACTGACACTCCGAGCAGTCGCACTCTGACTGCCATCGTTCGGGAGTGCCGTGTGCTAGCTCTGCCGTGTTCGTCTCAGACATGTTTGGCCATCCTTAGTGTGCAAATGTAGCATGAAAATGGAAGGCAAAACAAAGGCGAAAGAGTGTCGGTATTGAGTCCACGCGTGTAGGTAAATGATTTTAATTGGCGGAAGCGAGTGGGAGTCGAACCCACCGGTGACAGGAAACCTGCCGCCCGCCGGTTTTGAAGACCGGGACGATCACCGGACCGCATGCGCTTCCGCAAAGACTCGCCACAGCTTTTCAGGGATCTGCACGGATATTACTTTATACGCGACTCAGCCTCTCCGATTTTGATTCGTATCGATCGTGGCCTACTTCGGCTGGGGCACGATTCTTAGATAGGGCTTCGGCGCCTTCCACCCTCCCGGATATTTCTGTTGAGCTTCTTCGTTCGACACCGAGGGCAGGATGATTACCTCTTCGCCCTGCTTCCAGTTCACCGGCGTGGCTACTTTGTGCTTGGCGGTGAGCTGCATGGAATCGATGACGCGCAGGATTTCATCAAAATTGCGGCCGGTGCTCATGGGGTAACTGAGTTGGAGCTTGATCTTCTTATCGGGGCCGACTACGAATACGGTGCGGACAGTGGCATTGTCAGCGGCGGTGCGGTCTTCGGAGGTGGTGCCGCTCTCGGCGGGCAACATGCCATAGAGCTTGGCGATCTTGAGTTCGGGGTCGCCGATCATCGGGTAATTCACCTTGGCGCCTTGGGTCTCTTCAATATCGGCAGCCCATTTGCTGTGATTGGTCACCGGGTCGACGCTTAGGCCGATGATCTTGGTATTGCGCTTGGTGAATTCCGGTTGCAGCTTTGCCATATAGCCGAGTTCGGTAGTGCAGACGGGCGTGAAGTCTTTGGGGTGGGAGAACAGAATCGCCCAGCCGTCGCCGATCCATTGGTGAAATTGGATGGGGCCCTGGGTAGTTTCGGCGGTGAAATCGGGCGCGGTGTCGTTGATGCGCGGAATTCTGGAAGTTTCGGTCGCGGTGCTCATATCTTTACTTTCTCCTCGTCAGTTTAAGTTCCAGTGAAGGTTGGATGAAAAACGAAACCCACCCGATTCGCCGGGTGGGTGGGAAGAATTCTCGATCGCTCCCTACCCGCACGGCGGCGAGTCCATACAACCACAAAGGCCAGGGTTGACGGGGCGAACCATAGGGTGAGGATAAAAGGCTGTCGTCACGCTGTCAAACTGCAACGGTTGCGTTTACTTCACGGCGGCGATGATTTCGCCGGCAGCGCGCAGGCCGGACTCGGCGCCGCCTTCCATGAAGCCTTGAAAATTATATGAAGTGTGCTCGCCGGCAAAATGAATTCGTCCCTGTGGAACCGGTTCGTAGCCAGCAAACAGCGTGTACTGGCCCACCTTATAAGAGCTATAACTGCCGAGCAGATTCGGATCGCCGGTGGGGTAGCTGAGCGCGGCCAACCCGTTGTAGTGCGCGCTCACCCCCGGCCAAACGACTTCCAACTGCTCAAGAAATTGGCTGGCGTAGCGAGCCGTCAGCGGTGAACTCTTGCTCATGGTGTATGGGCTCGTCGGCCGGAAAGCGGCTCCGTCCGTTCCACCCGTATAGTTGGTCAACAAGCCATCTGCGCCGGGCTCGGCGCGGCTGCTATCCCAAGTGCTTTGAAACGGCAAATCGGTTTGAATGAATCCGTCGCCGCTACCGGGCCATGCGCCGCGGCCGTTCCAATAACGATCGTCAAATTGCAGGACGAGTTTGGAATTCGTCCCGTAACCCAGTTGGTCGATTGCGGCCTGTTTTAGAGCGTCGAATTGCGCCTGGCTAGAATCGAGGCCGCGCAGCACGCTGAACGGGAGGGCAAGAATCACGTAGTCGAATGTGGCCGACTGTTCGCCCGAAGCGGTGTCGAAGGTCAGGGTTACGGTTTGATTGCTATGGGCGACAATGGTCGTCATTCGCCAGCCACGTTGAATCGTGCCGGCAGGAAGACTCTGCGAGATCAGCCAAGGCAGTTGCTGGTTGCCGTTCGCGATGTGGTACCGCTCGTCGGAGTTGAGGGGAAAAATCAAATTGAGAGAACTCTGCTGGGCGGTATTCAATCCGTCTTCGGTCACCGTAGCCACATCGAGGTATTGCCCCAGGCGCGACCCGTGCCCGCCGGGGACATAGGCTTCGATCCAATCGTAGGCGCTGAGGTGATCGAAGAAATATCCGGCGCGGTTGTAGTTGTTATACAGAACGGCCGGCCCGATGGCATTATTTTGCTCGGCGAGGATCGGAGTGACCGCCTCCATGTCGTGCGCAAGTTGCTCGTCTGTGTAGTAGTCGCCGAAATAGTTGGTGTCCTGCGAGTGGGGCGGCTCGGCCGCGACCACATCCGATAAGGTGAGGCCGAAGCGCCGCGCCAGGTGGCGGATCAGGACGTGATCACTGTCGATAAACTCGCCGCACCACTCGCTGGTTTGACCGTCTTGCCAGAAGCTGTGATTGGAGTGCATCCGTCCCCCGATTCTTCCGGAGGATTCGTAAAGGGCGCAAGGCAAGCCATGATCTTGCAGGAGCAAGGTCGCGGTAAGGCCGGCGATGCCCGCGCCGACAATTCCGATACGGGGCGGCGCCCAGGCTCCGCGCCAGGTTTGCGCGATTGCTCGGCTGCCGAGAAACAGCCCGCCCAGCGCCAAGCCCGAAGCCTTCAACATAGATCGGCGCGTAATCAGAGGGTGATGGGGTTGCTTCTCTGCAACCTGACAGCGGATGGTGCGCCAAATCCGTCTCATGGAGCGCCCGCGCGACATTTTCCGAAACCTCCCCATCTGGCGTGGTTCAGCCTGGGGCGCGCCTTCCAGCGAGCCAAGGCTCCGCGACCTCAGCAGCTTACTCTACCCATGCCAGATGTCAAACCACTAAAATAGTTTTCCTGCATCGCGGAGGCGGAATCCGGCATCCTTAATCCAGTGCTATGTGACTAGGGCTCAGTGGCGGATACAAGCCTGCCGGCTGGTTCCACGAACGGCTAGCGCTTCACTTTATATGACCCATTCACCTCGGCGTTTTTCCATGCAACAGTGGGACGTTTTTTCATCGCGTCCTCTGGAAGGTAATTCTCTGGCAGTGTTTCTCGATGGCCGCGGATTGACGGAGGGCGAGATGCAGGGGATCGCCAAGGAAATGAATCTGTCGGAGACTACCTTCATTCTGCCTCGCGACCCGGCGCTTGAGCGCGAACGGGGGATTCGGGTGCGGATTTTCACGGTGCAGGAGGAATTGTCCTTCGCCGGGCATCCCACGCTGGGCACGGCTTTCGCGCTGCGGGGGCTGGAGATGGCAAAGAACCCAGGAGAAAAGTCCGGAATCGAAAAGCCCGGCCCGCAAAAAATCGTGCTCGAACTGAACCTGGGCAAGGTTCCGGTGACCTTCGAGGACGGCGGGGACGAGGAGACGTTCGGCGAGATGACCCAGGTAGATCCGACGTTTGGCATGCAACACGATCGCGAAGCGGTCGCTCACGCCACGGGAGTTCCGGCGGCGAATTTCGACGAGTCTCTGCCCATTCAAACGGTTTCGACCGGAGTTCCCTTCACCATCGCTCCGCTGAAATCTCTCGCCAGCCTGCAGAAGTTGCAGATCGATTTGAACGGGGCCGCGGAATATCTGGCCAGGACGCAGGGGAAGTTTTTTTATTTCGTTTGCCGCGAGACGGTCGATCACGAGGCGCGCCTGCATGCCCGCATGCTTTTCTACAACGGGGAAGACCCGGCGACGGGATCGGCTGCCGGTTGTGCGGCGGGCTGGATGGTGGCGCACAGCATAGCCCGGCCCGACGAGCGCGTGCTGATCGAACAAGGGGTCGAAATGAAGCGGCCGAGCCGCATTTTTGTGCGAGCCTCCTGTCAGAACAATCGAAGCAATAACCGCATAGTTAACGTGCGGGTTGGAGGGCACTCGGTTGAGATTATGCGCGGCGAAATTTTTCTTTAGCCGATAGCGTGGGAGCAGCCTGGAATCAGGGTTTTCATCACTCCATAAAAGTCAATAGCCGGAAGCTGCCATTTGCTTCGACGCTACTTTACAGCCTGAGCGCCAACCGTTAGCATCGGTTCACTCTAACATTCTTCGCGAACTGAGAAAACTTCTGCTGGACGGCGGAAGCAGGCGGTGATGAAACCCAAACGCACGATCCTATGTGTTGACGATAACGAACAATCCCTTTCCTATCGAAAAATCATGTTGGAAACCCGCGGCTATCGCGTCGCCAGTTATTCTCGCGGCGAAGAGGCGCTGGAGCGCTTCAAGCTCGGCGGAGTCGATCTGGTGGTTGCCGATATGGCCATGCCCGGCGTGGATGGCCCGCAGCTGATCGCGGCGATCAAGAGTCTTTCGCCGCAGACTCCGGCCATTCTGATTTCCAGCAAGGCACGGGTCTACGATCACGACTCGCAGGCGGATGTATTTCTGGCGCGCGGGATGTATGCGCCGGCCGATCTGCTGGAACGCATCCGATTATTGCTGGTGCGTAAGCGCGGACCAAAAAGAATGGCGGAGCGGACGCGAGCGCTGCCGCGGGAGATTGGCGTGGCGTGATGCGGAACCTTACTCGTAGGCCTCGCGGCGATGTGCGACTCGAGTTATCGTAACGAGCCTGGCCGCATCGTCGACGATGTAAACAATCCGCCAGTCACCGACTCGGATACGCCAGTGGTCTTTGTAGCCTCTCAACTTCTTACATCCTGCCGGACGGGGATTACCGCTCAAAGCCGAAACTTTACCGTCGATGCGACTGAACAGAGCGTCGTCGAGCGCATCGAGTTCTTTTTGCGCCGAGTGCTTAATCTCAAGACAATAATTAGGCACGCGAGCGGCTTCGTTTCAGCCGGTTAGTCCGGTATTGCTCGTAAAGAACGCCCTTCTCCTTGCGGCGCGATTCAGAGACCAGGCCATCCCAGAAGTCTTCCCAAATGGTTCCGTGTTTTTTCAGGTCGATCAGAACGCCGACCTTGCGACCCTTATCGTCGGTGACAAACTGTATGCCGCTCATGGTTTCTCGTTTCTTGACCCATTCTACGCCCAACCTGTTCGCCATTCCACGTTTTTGACTGGCTGATACCTGGCCCGTTTGACTTCAAGGGTGCGGGCAGTGCGCGGGAGATATCTTCGGCTGGGCATGGGGCAGCCCCCCGACCCGCCGGCGAAAACGCGGGTCTTCAAGATGACGCCGATAGAACGGGCGGAGCCGATTCAAGCCCAGACCATTCCGCTGGTCCAACCGAACAACGAATCCGCTGACCGGCCGATGCCATTCATCCCATCGTGTAAACTCGAAGTTGATGGGTGCATTCATCGAAGCTATTGATTTGCACAAAACTTATCGCGTGGGAAAGATGGATGTGCCTGCGCTGCGTGGCATCTCTTTCAGCGTGCAAAAGGGAGAATTTGTCACTGTGGTGGGACCCTCGGGCAGCGGAAAATCCACGCTCTTCTACCTGCTTGGCGGGCTGACGCATGCCGATTCCGGCAAAGTCGTTCTCGATGGAGAGGACATTGCGAGCCTGTCCGATGCGGAGCGCACCCGCATGCGCAAACGCAAAATCGGATTCGTATTCCAGAAATTTAATTTACTGCCGACGCTCGATGCGCAGTCCAACATTGCGATTGCGCAGGAAATCTCCGGCAATGGCGACCGTGATCCTGCGTTCTTCCTGCGGATTTGCGATCTGCTGGGCCTCAGCAAGCGGCTCAAGCACCGGCCCTCGGAACTTTCCGGGGGCGAGCAACAGCGGGTCGCGCTGGCTCGCGCTTTGGTCAATCAGCCCGCCGTAGTGCTGGCCGATGAGCCCACGGGAAATCTGGACTCGGAGAACTCGAAGATTGTTCTGAAGATGTTGCGGCAGTCGAACCAGGAACTGGGGCAGACGGTGCTGATGATTACACACAACCCTGAGGCCGCGGCCTTAGGCGACCGAATCATCCACATGCGGGACGGTCACATCGTGAAGCCAGAGGAAGATTCGCAGTGGGCGATCCACTAGAAATATCGCGATTTACGCGAATGACACGGATCAAAATAGAAGACGGATCAGAATAGAAGAGAGTGAGTGGATGAATCCTTGTGAATCGGTGAAGATCCGTGGCCGGCATTCGGTGCCGCTAAAGCCCATGCCGCCAGCTGCCGATAGAACAACTTGTGGCAGCCACTTCCGCACCCGCGCGCCCGGCGACCCCACCTCAGCTCTATGTGGCTCGTCAGCCAATCCTCGATAGCAAAGAAAAGGTTTTCGGATACGAACTGCTGTTTCGGGATGGACTAGAGGACTACTTCCGCGATACCGACGCGGACGCGGCGTCGCGCAGCACGCTGGATACTTCGATCCTGATGGGGCTGGACGTTCTCTGCGATGGCCGGCGGGCCTTTATCAACTGTACTCGGGAAACGTTGTTGAAGGACTACGTCACGCTGCTGCCGCCGGGCCAGGTAGTGGTCGAAATTCTCGAATCGGTTCCGGTCGACGACCTGGTAAAAGCGGCCTGCGTCCGGCTGAAGCTGGCGGGCTACACGATCGCGCTGGATGACTACGTTGCCGACGATCCCCGCGTGGAACTGGTTCAATTCGCCGATCTCATTAAGGTGGATTTAAGGGCCTCATCGCCCGAGGAGCAGGCGATGCTGGTCAAGCGTTTCGGCAGCTCGAGTTGCCTGATGCTGGCCGAGAAAGTTGAAACTCGCGAGGAATTTGCGGTTTGCCGGAGAAACGGTTTCTGCTATTTCCAGGGTTATTACTTCCGCCGCCCGGAAGTTCTGCATGCCCGCGAGATTCCGAGAAACAAGGTGAACTACTTGCGCCTGCTGCAGGCGATTTCGCATGATGAGATCAACGTCCGCGAGATTGAGGACATCATCAAGGGAGAAGCGTCGCTCTGCTACCGCCTCTTGCGCTATCTGAATTCGGCCGCTTTTTGTTTTAGCGTCGAGATCCATTCCATCCGGCATGGGCTGTCCATCCTGGGAGATCGGGAGGTGCGCCGCTGGGTGCGCCTGGTGGCAGCGCTCGGCGCGGGACAGAACAAACCTTCCGATCTGGTGCTTTCCGCATTAGTGCGAGCCCGATTTTGTGAATTGGCCGGCGCCCGTATTTCTCATGGAGACTCCGATCTTTTTCTGATGGGACTGCTTTCTATGATGGATGCGATTCTGGAGATGCCGATGGGCGTGATCCTGGAGGGGATTGCGCTGGATCGCGAAACCCGAGCGGTTCTGCTCCGCCAGGAAAGCAAGCTGGACCGGGTGTATCAACTGATGCTTTGCCATGAATTGGCCGAATGGCCACGATTTTCCGAACTCTGCGGACAGATGAAGGTGGCGGAAAGCTTTGTGAATGAGTGCCACTGGAAAGCAATGGTCTGGGCCCGCGAAGTCACCGCCGGACACTGAACCAACGGAGCCCACGATTCATTTCTACCCACTGGCCCCGAGAAAGCCGGATCATGTAAAATGATCAGGCTGAGCGGGAGTAACTCAGTGGTAGAGTGCGACCTTGCCAATTCTCTCCTATTCAATACTTTCAACAACTTAACAGGCTCACGGGGACTGCCAAGTACCTGAAAATACATGCGAGACAGGTGTCTCAACGGGTGCCAGTGCGGGTGCTGCGAAAAAGTGCAAAGTCGCACTCTAAAACGCGACCCGCCACGAGTCGCACTCTTGAGGCGAGTGCCAGCGGGTGCTGGTGCGACGTTCAGCCGTTCACAACCACTGCCCCCCGCTCAAATCCAGATCGATCTTCTGTCGTCCAGCCTTAATCGCCGCCTCGATTGCGGACTCCTGCGTGGGGAATGTGTCGGGCAGGTAAAACTCCGTTTCCATGACTCCATCCGCATCGTGCTCCTGAATGGACACCTCCGCAGAGAATCCCCCAACCTTTAGCTCGTCTGACCGTGCAACGATGACGTGACCCTTGTACCCCAGCCTGCGCTTCATGATTACGACCTCTTCGGCTTCAATTATTGCACTACGGGCTGGGGCGATTCTCCTGCGATGCCGCCCGCCCGTCGTCGCCCCGCCCCCCGATCAGCGAGCCGATTCTGCGGAGCCTCGGCTTGCAGGTGAGGCTCTGCCCCAGTTGATGTGTCCTAGTCCCGTTTTTGGCCTTTGTGACCACCTAGAAACATGCCTGTGATCGTGCTCCAGCCTCGGCGACCTTCCTCCAATTGCCAACCGTCCTCCATGCGATCCCGATGCCGCTCGCCTAGAGGCGAACAAATGGCGAATATGCTAGACTGAACACCGTGGACGAGGGGCGCAAGCGCGTGCTACTGATCTATGATGCGGAGCGCCTCGCTTCAATGGTTCTAAACCGATACCCTCAGATGCCAGTCATAAAACTCTTTACGCAGACAATCTCTGAGGCAACGATGGCCCATTTTCTCGGACTAAACCATGTTGCAGTTGGCGGGTTGATTCCCGTTATCGAGGGTGCTGGAAGGCGTCTTGCAAACGAACGTGGGCTCAGCGGAAACACGTCCATCAAGAATGTGTTCGAAGACTTGGCAACCCACGCGAAAGATGACGTTATAGCGCGACGAATTGGAGCTACGGACGAAATCGTCAACATGCTCGACTCATTCGTCTGTTTCATTAAGGATTACTTCTTTTTCTCGAATTCTCAGGGGTACCCTCTGGCGGACAAGACGAACCGAAATGGCATCGCGCATGGAGCCTACACCGACGCTGAATATGGAAGGCCGATCAGTTTCTACAAAACGATAGCAGCAGTCGATTTTCTGACATTTATATCTTCTTTGAAAACATCAAAGATGTCAGGATTCGTCCCTAGTCACACATCCGAATCGAAGGTTCTTGCGGCACGTTACGTCGCGGCTGCATTAGAAAAAGCCGAATGAGCATTCAGCCATCATGTGCACGGAGCCACGACATGACCTTGGACGACTTTCGTAAATCACTCACCGAGGCCAAGCCGCCTGCGGAACTGACGCTCGCCCTCGCGGGTCTCTGGTGGGATGCTAAGGGCGATTGGACGCGGGCCCACGAATCGGCTCAGCAAGACGGAGGACCTGAGGGTTCGTGGGTGTACGCCTATCCATTGCTGGCAGAGGAGCCAGATATAAGTGCCCTGCTCGGAGGCAGACATGCGGTTCACAACGGGATCGGTGAGCCAATCGTTGGGAAAGAACTTGAACCAGATGTAGCCCGCTTGATCTTCTGAGTTGAAATCGGATTGTTTCTTCTTATCCATTCGATCCTTCCTGTGCGTAGTTGGATGGCCCAAGCCAGATTGGGTAGGATTAGTCGTCAAATTGTCGTCGTGGTTTTCCATGATCCTCACAGTACGGGGCGGGCGGTCGGCTGTGAGTCCGCCGCCCGAATTCCCGATCATCACCCCGCAGGTAGCGGGGCAAAGCTTTCCGTCTAACAAACCGAAAGTCAACAAATCGGGCGCAGCCGAACCCATTCCGTCCCTTGGGAGGCCGACTGCGCCCGTTCTCCGCTCAGTGGAAGCGGAACTTTGCGTTGATTTGAGCGCCGAACATTGACAATTAGAGTCACGGAGTTCAGTGCCTTTTGAGATTGTGGAGGGCGTTCTCAGCCCAACCCTCGTCACTTGGGGTACTTGATAACACCAAGGTTTTGCCCTGACGATTCTTGTAGACCTTGTGCTTCTTTCCCCGAATCAGTTCAAAGCCATATTGCTTCAAGAGACCGAAAAGCTCTCGCT
>Ga0224555_1005212_pt1 | contig 11162 bp, 10 predicted proteins | sample 714S23034metaG_FD_180687 | JGI IMG/M metagenome (GOLD analysis project Ga0224555, IMG submission 180687) | Peat soil microbial communities from Stordalen Mire, Sweden - 717 S2 30-34 | ecosystem: Environmental > Terrestrial > Soil > Wetlands > Peat | place: Sweden: Norrbotten County, Stordalen...
CGGAAAGGCTATCCATGGCTGGCATTCGTACGGAGCGTGGGCTTACGCGCCGGATGGCGTCTGCGGTGAATACTTGCTGGATGACAAACTGCGCATCCATACAGGGAGGGAAGAAGCTGACGGAGGAGTTCAGGCTCTCGAAGGCATTAAGCGCATTCGCGGTAGCCTGCATGACGCGCGAACGGTTGTGCGTCTAATCGGGCTTTCTGGAGTCGGAAAAACCCGACTTGTGCAATTTCGTCGCGTGATCGCCGGCTGTCTACGCTGGATCCGTAACTTACTTGTTTTCCGGCAGATGGGCTGAAGATCGGTCACACGCCGTAGGGCGGTAGGGTCTAAGAACTAATGCATGTTCGATTATGTCAACTAATACGATTCTTATTGACTCCAATTGGACTTGATGATAGACACTGTTGAGCATGAGGCCCGCTGCATATTACTTCGTGCATGTCGCTCGCTTCCGATCCGGAGAGCGGTTCCCAGTTCTGCTATATCGCGAGACGCTCCAGCCGGTTGTCCTGGCGACCCGCTACATTCTCGATGAGTGTAGGCCGAGGAGCCAAGCGAGCACCCTGCTGCGTAGCTTGAGAGTGCTGCAGTGGTTTTACGGGTGGTGCGACACTGCCGGCGTGGAGTTGGAGTCGCGACTGCGGCGGAGACAACTGCCCACGGCGGCGGAGATCACGGGGTTCTGTCGCTATCTGCGCATACGGAAAATTTCTGAGGTAGGGTCTTTGGCTGGCCTGACAGGTCGGGAAGTGGTCGATACGCTGTCGCCAGCGACGTTCAATTTCTATCTGGGCGTGGTCGAGCGGTTCCTCATCTGGGCTGTCGATGAGTTCGTTCCCGTGGTGGGGCCTGCCTGTGAAACGAGGACGAGTGCGGAAACGAGCCGAGAGCGGATCCAGCGGGCATTCCGGAGCAACAAGCTTGCCGGAAAGTCGCTGAGAAAGCGCTATGGGTTGGACGAAAACGAAATTGCGGAACTGCGAGAAGTGGTCAGACCGGCATGCCCGCGGAATCCCTTCAAACCCACCGTGCGGTTTCGTAACTATGTCATCGTCGAGTTGATGCTGGCGACGGGACTGCGCCGTGGGGAAGTGCTGAAGCTCAAGCTGCGCCATCTTCCGCAAGGGCCGAAGAACACGCTGACGGTGGAGAGGGCGCCGGACGAAAAGGGCGACCCTCGCCGCAACGAGCCAGCGGTGAAGACGCGCGAGCGTGAGATTCCGATTCCCAAAGCTCTTGCCGTGGAGCTATGGCGTTATGCGCAGAAGCACCGCAAGCCCGGCCGACATCCTTATCTATTCACCAGCCAGCGTGGCGGGGTGCCCCTGGATGTTTCGGGGTTGAACGGGATCTTCAGTTGTCTTGTAAGGCGCTGCTTCCCGGATTTACGGGGAAAGTTGCACCCGCACAATATTCGCCACACCTTCAACAACCGGCTGCTGGAGAAAGCGCGGGAGCTGGGCTGGAGTGACGACCAACAGCAAAAAGTGCAGACGTATCTGAACGGATGGGCGGAGGGATCCATCATGCCGGAGATTTACACACGCGCCGTGGTTGAGGCGCAGGCCATGGAGCTTGCCGAGAGGTACCAAGCGGAACTTTACCGGAGTTAACAGAGTGCCGGTCCACGCGAGAAAGAGCTCGAAGTCCCTCAGGCCGCGGTACGCCTGGAAGAACCCAGGCGTTGTCATTGACAGGAGCGGTCATACCGTCAGCACGAAACAAGAGTGCTGGCGGCTCAATGAGGTTACTCGCGCTGTAATCGTGAACTGGAAGCTGATGGAGAATGCTGCGGACATTGAAGATGCGATGAAGGCCTATGTCGTGCATTCGATCGAGGCCCATGCGCCCCACACAACTTGTCAAATCTTCAAGGATCTCAGGTCGCTGCTCTCCGTAACCGGCCCCTTACGTTCCCTCGCGGCGCTCACCTACCCGGTTCTGGAACGGGCGCTGGCCGAGATGCGGAGACGCGGCGCCGGGGTGAGGTTCAGAGCGACACAGCAATGGTATCGATGGGGTGTGGCTCAGGAGGTGCCGGGTTTTCGCGAAGACATTCTTAGCCGATTGGACCAGATTAAGATCTCAAGCTGGCCAGTTGGACAGTCCGTCATGTCCCGTGATCCGGCGAAAGGTCCTCTCGACGAGCAGGAGCACTGGCTGGTCCGGCAGGCGCTGAAATTGGAAAGAGGAACGCTTCTTGAGCGAGTGTGTGTCATGCTGCTGTTGGAGCTGGGGGCTCGTACTTCACAGTTGTTGCTCCTCAAGGAATGCCACATTCACATGTACCGTAGGACTTCGGGAGAGGCCTTCTACGCACTCGACGTCCCTCGTAGGAAGCAGCGGACAGCGGTTGGCTATGAGACCAAGCGGCGGCGCATTTCCAGCGAGCTTGGCCGTGCTCTGGAACAACTTATTGAACAGAATCACAGGCAGCACGGCAACCGTGGCTCGGACATGCCTCTGCTATGCACGAGCCGGCACACGTATTTGAGAAAATTGCCCGACGCGCTGAAGAAGGAATACGATCTGCATCTTTCCGGAGTGGCCTTCGATCGCCACGTCCGCGAGTTCGCCTTGAGGGCAGGCATTGTTTCGCCGCGCACCCAGAAGATTCTTGGGCTATCGGCATTGAGGTTTCGCCATACTTTCGGGACGCGTCTGGCCGCGCAGGGTACGCCGGCGAGGCTGATCGCTGAAATGCTGGATCATTCTCAGGTGAGCAGCGTGCTGGTATACGTGAAATCCACCAGCAGCGCGGTCGAACGGTTGGACCAAGCGCTCGGCGGCAATGAACGGTTCACCACGGTTATCCGCCGATTTCTGGGAGAGGTGCGGCCCCGGACGGGAGCGGAGGCCCCGGGGAGCATTATCCCCGGCGCGACTCCCACCTTAAAGAATCTCGGCGGGATCGGAGCGTGCGGCGCGGATTTCTTATGTCATCTGTACCCGCCGCTTTCCTGTTATGCCTGCCCAAAGTTCGTCGCCTGGACGGAGGGTCCGCACCGTCGGATGTTGGAGGAGTTGCAGCTTCACGTGCAGGGATTAAGCCAGCGCGACGGCAATCCCAGTAATCGCATTCCCAAACAGCTCGAGGGTGTCATCGAGGCGATCCAGGAGCTGCTGAAAAGGCTCGAAACATCGCGGGGGAGAACCGATGACGCGAAGCGGTAAGACGCCGGAGATCCGTCGGCTCCTGGGGATGATTCGAGAGGCCAAAAAGCTTGGAACCTATCCGGACATCATCTGGGAATCCTGCTGTTGGGAGACCAGGCAGTACGACCGGAACCGGCGAGCTCACACTCGCGATATGAATCGTTTGCTCTTTGCCGAGCGCCGGGAGCGACACGCGGATCCCCTTGTACCGTTTGTCTCTCCCTATGGAGATTTCGCCAAGGCGCTGATTCGCCTGCGGGCAAGTAACCGCGCCGTGGGGGCGAGTCGTCAAGCGGCGATGGTACGGGCACTGCAATTTTTGTACGCGACCACCCAGAATTCTCATGACCGCTCGGACCCCACGCGGCTTACGCGCAGGCATTTCCATCTTGCCATGGAGGAGGTGCAAAGGCAGTGCTCGGCGGGCACGGCATACAATATTGGGAATGCGCTGCGGGAGGTCGCGGAGTTCTTGAATGCTCACCAACTTAGCCGCACGCGCATCCGGTTTCAAAACGTCGTCCCGAGGCCCATGACAGGGGATGGCCTGGATTCGGCCTCCCAGGCCGAAGGCTTAAAGAAGATGCCCGCAGCAGAAGTCCTGGAGGCGTTAGCGGAGATCTCCAGTCAAGCCACGGACGATGACGAGTGTATCGTGCTTCGGATTATTGATCTCTTGGTGGTGGCGGGATTCCGTGTGGGCGAAGTGCTCACGTTGCCACGCGACTGTTGGGTAGAGGAAACGGCTCTCGATCCACAGGGTCGAGATATCAGGGACATCACAACGGGTGAAGCAGTAAAGAGATGCGGCCTGCGTTACTGGCCGGAGAAGGGCGGAGATCCCATTGTGAAGTGGCTTCCGAGCTGCGCGGCGCCTCTGGCGAGGCGCGCGGTGGGCGATCTCGTCCGGCTCTGTGAGCCTGCCCGACAGGCGGCGGCCGTTTTGGAGAAGAATCCCCATCGGGTACCGCTTCCCGGCAATCCCGATCCCGATGCCCTGCTCTCCATTCGAGAGCTGATGAAAATTCTGCCCTTCCCGCCAGAACAGGCTGCGATCCGTGGCTTCCTGTACAAAACCCTTGGACTGGAGCCAGTCGAGAGGGCACGCTTGCATGGCGAGCACAATCCCTCCTGCCTATATCGCGTCCGAGACATTGAACGCGCGCTCTTGAAACGCCGCGGGGCACTGGAAGTCCTATGTCTCTCCGGTGGCCGGGTTCAGATGCTGTCCGCGTCGCTGTGCGTGACATTCCACAACCAGCTCTATTCGAGCCGGTCGACGTTGACGTTCCTTCCGGAATTACTGAATGCCGGCGTCCTCCGCGGCCTGCTGGGCCACCGGCAAAAAAACACGGTCTTTTCCCGCCGCGGCTTTAAACACCCTAACGGTTCTCCGATGAGAATCCATACCCACGCTTTCCGCCATTGGTTGAACACTTTGGCTGACCAGGGTGGTTTGTCCGAAGTGGAATTAGCCCGGTGGATGGGTCGACGGGACATCCGCCAGAACCAAGCATACAAGCACGGGACGGTGGAGCAGCGTGTCGCCTGGGCGCAGGAGATGTTGGTAACGGGAAAACTGCAGGGTGCAACGGCCAGCATCTATCACGGCATTGAAGATCCAGTGGAAAAGCAGGAGTTCCTCCAGACTTTCGTCGGCATCGCTCACTTCACGCCGTATGGGGTCTGCACGCATGATTTTGCGATCATCCCGTGCCCCTACCATCTGAACTGCCTGGCGGGCTGTTCTGAATATCTGCGGACCCAAGGGGATGCGGAAGAAAGGCAAAATCTGGTCCAACTCCGAACCTTTACCGCGGGCGAGCTGTTGAAAGCGGAGCACGCGTTCGAGGGTGGCGTTGGTGGCGCGGGCAACTGGGTTGCCTTCAACCGCCGGACCCTCGCCGGAATCGAGTCTGCCCTGGCAGTCGATGAGCAGGATAAGCACGAGACTGGGGCTAAAGTGGCCGTGTTCGCCGGGCAGCATGCCATCGGCGCACCGGTCGAATGACATGGCAACTCATATGAGAACAATGAGAAAGGAGAAAGCGTCGAGGGCGATCCGCCAGGGGCCGAGGCCCCTGCGTGGCGAATTACTGGTCAAGGCAGCCCGGGCGGAACTTGGCCGCATGACGAACCTGTCTCCCCAGACCGATCCCATCAATATGCTGCGGCTCGCCAAGCGGCTCAAGGTAACGCGTCAGGCGCTTTACAACAATGATCTCGGGCCCGTGGTTGCTGAATACGCTGAACTGCAGCGCAAAAACTTCAGCACGGCGGTGGCAGCCGCCTTGCTGCGCCGTCCGTTAGAGGAGCGCATTCGCATGTTGGAAGAGGAGAATGCGGAACTCCGCCAGAAGCTGGATGGCTGGATCGAGCGCTGGGTAACGGTGGAATACAATGCCCGGCTCTTCGGCAAGAATGCCGACAAACTCTTCGAGCCGATTCCGCCGCCGCCGCGCAAGACGCTCGCCTTCAGAAAAGGGAGGGAAGCCCGTGGATGAGATGAACGAAGCCGGTGGGGGCCAAGGCGTGAAAAAAAGTGGACAACAACGGGGCACGGAAAACGTCGAGAGTGTGGTCGCCTATCTGGACCAACTCGACAAGGCCGGAGAGATGGTCCCGCTGAATGCCGAGGGTGGACCGAACTACAGCGAGATCGCACGGCACTGTGGATTCGGACGGCAGGTGTTTTACACCAATGAAAAGGCTCGCGCGCTGATCGAAGAGCGCATGCACTGTTTGGCTGGGTCGCGCGAGAGCCAGAAGGTAAGAAGCGCGCTTCACAAGGTCGATGCCCAGGACCGGCAAATCCAAAGACTCGAGGAAAAGGTGGCCACCCTCTCGGCGGAAGTCGAGGCGCTGCGCCAGAGGAACCGGGAACTCGAAGAGCGCCTGCGGCAATACGAACTGATAGAAGAAGTCATGGACGTAGGAAGGTATCGCCCTTGACGGCAGAAATCACCATGCTGGTGACTTCGGTTTATCCCGGGCCGCGGGGCGGCGCGGTGTTCTTTGGAAAAGACCCCTCCGGCAATCGGCTGCGCGCCGTGGCCGATGGGGCTCATATCGGTCGCCCTCCCCAGCGTGGCGAGACCTGGCGACTTCGGGGAACCTTCGCGCGGCATCCGCAGTTCGGCGATCAGTTGCAGGTTGAAAACGCCCACCCGCTGAAACCCGATGGCCGGGTTATCGCTCATTACCTCACCCAGCATGCCGCCTTCCGGGGTATCGGTATCGGGCCGGCAAAGGTGGCACGGCTGTCGAAAACGTTTGGCGAGGGGCTGGTCGCCTTGCTGGATCATGCGGACGTCGAGAAACTCAGTGTGGTGCTGGGCAAGGAGTGTGCCGGCAAGCTCATCCAGCGATGGCAGGAGAACGCCCAGGAAGCCAGCGTAGCGGCTTTCCTCGATGCCTGTGGCGCAGACGTTCGATTGGCCTCCAGAGTGCTGCGCTACTGGCCGGCCCGCACGGTAGAGAAGCTGCGCGAAAACCCCTACCGTCTTCTCTTCCTGACGGGGTGGCCGGCCGCGGACAGGATCGCCCACTCCTTGGGCATTGGCGCGGATGACGACCGGCGTTTGGTCGCGGCAGTCGAGTCGGTCATCTATTCGCGGCTTCATGCCGAAAAAGACACGCGGGTCGATTCTACTGCGCTCCAGGCCGGCATTTTGAAACTGCTTCGCGTTCGGGAACTTCGAGTAGCTCAGCGGGCGATCAAGCTGGCCATCGCGGACGGCACCCTGGTGGGCGATGAGCTGGCCGGCTATCAAGCCTTCGGCTGCGCGGTAATGGAAAAGTTTCTCGCCACGACATTCCAAGGACTGCTCTCGCTCCCGGTTCAGGAGCAGGATCAGGGTGGCGGCGCCACGCCGGTCCATGACGCTATTCTTTCGTTCGAGCAAGCGAATGAGATTTACCTCAATACTGAGCAGCAGTCCGCTGCGGAGATGGCGATGTCGCAAAGGCTGAGTGTCCTCAAAGGCGGCGCGGGCGTTGGTAAGACCATGGTCCTGAAAGCCATCGGCGCTGTCGTTGCAGCGAGGAATGGCCGCGTGGTCCAGATGGCTCTGGCCGGCCGTGCTGCTCAGAAAATCCGCGAAGCCACCGGCCGGGAAGCCTTTACGATCACCGCAGTCCTGAATCAACTCAAACAAGGCCGTCTCGCGCTGGGTGACAACGATCTCGTCGTCATTGACGAATCGTCGATGTTGGACCTCATCCTGGTTTATCGCTTAATGCGGGCGTTGCCTCAACGGGTGCGACTGCTGCTGGTGGGCGACCCCTTTCAACTGCCCCCCATCGGGCCAGGGTTGGTCTTTCATATGTTAGCGGGGAGCGATGCCGTGCCCCAACAGGAGCTCACTCAAGTGCATCGCCAGGCCGCGGGCAGCCCCATTCCGGCGCGCGCGCACGAGATCCGCCACGGGCGCGTTCCTTCCTTCGATTCCTTCGCCGGTCCCGCGCCAGGAGTGGCGTTCATAGAAGCCGCAAGCCGCCACATCCCGTGCACCGTCGTTGACGTTCGACAATCTCTGGCGAATCACGATGAGGTGCAGATCCTCGGAGTCACCAAACGCGGCGAAGCCGGGGTGGAGACCCTTAACGCGGCTATCCACAAGCTCGTCGCGACCGGCCAGCCGTGGGTGCCCGGATGGGACCTGGCCGAGACCGAGCCCGTGATCCACCTTGTGAACGATTATGATCGCGATCTCTTTAACGGCAGTCTGGGACGCATCCGCCGTATCGTTTCAGAACGTTCGGAAGTAGGGACCCTCCGCTATGCGATCGAGTGCGACTTTGACGGCGTGGTCCACCGGTTCACCGAAGATTCGATGGACCGGCTCGAACTGGCCCATGCAATCACCGTCCATAAGGCGCAGGGAAGCCAGTTTCAGCGCGTCATCATTCCGGTGGTGTGGAGCCGCCTGCTTGACCGCACTCTCATTTACACGGCCTTGACGCGTGCTATTGAGCAGGTCGTGTTTGTTGGTGACCGGGAAGCCCTGACCCACGCCATCGAGGCTCCGCCGCATTCCGAAAGACGGCGGGTTGGCTTCCGGTTCTGACGCGGGCGCATCTTTTTCCCACTAGCTGCCCACCTCCGTGGGGCTCCGGAGCTTGCCCTCGCAAGCCCGCAGGGCCTCGCACCTACCTTGGCACATAAGCGTTGAATCCTAGAGTCGCAGGGGCAAAGCCCCCCTTCTTCCATCTCCACCACCGATTCGCGGCAGCAAAATTCTCAGCGCGTGTCAGAAGTGCCTTTTCCCCGAACCAGTTTCGCGTATCCAAGGACAATACGATCGTCACCGCATTCGACGCGTGCCCGCCCAACAGGCTTCGATCGACCCCGCGATGCGGCACTCTTCGAGAACAATTCCGGGTTGTCGGTCGCAAATCTCAAACAAACCCAAAGGAGATAAGACCATGTCAACAACGTCAGCAGTTTTGGAAATGGAAACGAACGGCCAGGACCTGGCTCAGAAAACGGTCTGCGTGAAAGTGCATTTGGGACTTCTCGGCAACACCCGCAAAGTCGGCACCTCGAATATTGAAGTCGATGCCGACAAGAAACTGATTCGTGTGACGAAGGTGTTGATCGATTCCGAGGAGCTCAGGATGATTCGCCGGCTCGATGGCGAGCTGCGGCGATACCTCGATGACACTTGTTTGCCCTTTGAAGCCGGCATTCATCTTCTGCCGCTGCCGCTGCTCGAAACCGTGGATGAGGAACTCCAGCAGTTCGAGCAGAAGCGCAGCGAACTGGTGGCGAACTTCCTTTCAGCCTATCCCGCCTTGTGCCAGCAGGCTGCGGAACGCTTGCGGACTCTGTACGATCCCAGGGACTACCCGCCCATCGATCTGGTACGCTCACGATTCGCCTTTACTTGGCAATACGTAAGCTTCGGAGTGCCGGGGCAGCTGCGAGAAGTATCCGCCAGGGTTTTCGAGAACGAGCGGGAAAAGGCTGCCCGGCTGATGTCCGAGGCCTCAGAAGAGATTCAGCAAGTATTGCGTTCGGCTTTGGCGGAGATGGTGGAACATCTGCGTGAGCGTCTCACGGAGGACGCCGACGGTAAGCCCAAGCAGTTGCGGGAATCCGCCGTCCAGAAGCTTCGCGCTTTTCTGGATACGTTCGATTTTCGAAATGTCACCGATGACCGTGAACTCAAAGAGCAAGTTGAGAAAGCCCGCGCGTTGCTTAATGGAGTCAACACCGATGCGATTCGGAACGTTGACGCACTGCGGGCGCAAGTCCGTGAGGGCATGGCGGCGATTGCTTCCCGTCTGGATACCATGATTGTTAACAAGCCGTCTCGCAAGTTTCGCTTCAGCCACGATGCCTGACCCGCGACGGCGCGGATCGACGGGCCGGATTCCGCCACGTTTCTGATCCCTCAGATAGTGGATTATGCGCAAAATGGCGAACTGCCTCGCGCCGCTACGGAAAAGTAGACACTCTCATAGTGGACACTCGAAATGGCCAAATCCGCCCTATCCCACAGAAATCTCTACTCATACAGACATAGTGGACACTCGTCACAAAACAGAAGCGAAAACCTTACTTGACTCACCAGAACTCCAAGTCATCCGCACACTCGATGGCGACGTTCGCCGTTTCCTTTACGATACGTGCCTGCCGTTCGAGGTGGGTATTCATCTTCTACCGCTGGGGTTGCTGGAGACGGTGGATGAAAAGCTGAACGAATTCAGGGAGAAGCGCAGGGTGTTAGTCGAGGTGTTCCTCTTCGCCTATCCCCGCCTGTGCCAGGAGGCAGCGGGAAGGCTGCGCACGCTCCATAACCCGGCTGACTATACATCCGCGCATAATTAAAGGGACATGATGGCTAGCAAAAGGGCAGCAGCCTGGGTCGGATCAGTTCAGGATAGGATTGCATATCCCCGAAGACGCGGGTCAAAGTGGCGACCAGTTCGCCTTGACTGGCAAAGTAGCGATCATGGGTTCCATTTTTGCGGGTGTATTGCCACAGCCGCTCGGTGGGATTGAGTTCGGGCGAGTAGGGTGGGAGTTGGTGGACTTCCAGCCAGTGGCGGTTGGACTTAAACCAGCTCCAGACCTCGGAATCCTTATGATACGAGGCGTTGTCTTGAATGAGAATGGCCCCGCGGCGGCGATAATGAGGGGCCAGGCGATGCAGGAAGTCCAAATAGGTGGAAGCATTGAAGACGGGGGCTTGGCCATAGTGGAAGCGGGCAGTCCAGAGCTCGATAGCGCCCAGGATCTTCACGCTCTTACGTTCGCCGGTGACGGGGATCTCGGGCGGATGGCCGACCCGGCTCCAGGTAGCGTGCAGGGTGGAGTCCTGCCGGAAACTGGCTTCATCGGTAAAAATCAGCGCCCGGTTCTCGGCGCGGGCTTTTTTTTAAGGCGGGGATAGATGTAGCGATGCCAGCGGTCCTGCTGGTGGCGGTCGGCACGGGCCAGCACCCGGCGGGGCCGCTGCACGGAGAAACCCAAGTCATGAAGCAGCTTGCGCACGTGCCCAGGATGGTAGACGACGCCGAACTCTTCCTCCACCACCCAGGCGATCATCGGCGAAGTCCAGATCCCGGTGTCCAACCCATAAGCCACCGGGCCGCTATCCAGGATGTCGCCGAGGCGGCGGTGCTGCGCCTCGCTCAAGCGCGCGGGCCGTCCGGACCGGTAACCTTCCAGGAGGCCCTCGACGCCGTGCGCCTGATAGCGAGCCAACCACTCGGACACCTTGGAACGCGGCGCCTTCAGAATTCTGGCCAGATCGCCGCTGGTCCGGCCTTCGGAATTCAGGACCACGGCCTGCAGGCGCTTCGCCACGCGGTACGCACCTTCCTGCTCCGCCTCCTTACTCAATCGGATCAACCGGCGATAGGTCAAGGGATGCAACCGCAGCAGGCGAGGAAGCATGGCTACTCCTCCGGCGAGAAGTATGCCATATCGGGGCGTCTATGTCCCTTTAATTATGCGCGGATGTATAGTCGATCATCTGCCAGAACCT
>Ga0224555_1005213_pt1 | contig 11158 bp, 10 predicted proteins | sample 714S23034metaG_FD_180687 | JGI IMG/M metagenome (GOLD analysis project Ga0224555, IMG submission 180687) | Peat soil microbial communities from Stordalen Mire, Sweden - 717 S2 30-34 | ecosystem: Environmental > Terrestrial > Soil > Wetlands > Peat | place: Sweden: Norrbotten County, Stordalen...
GGCCACCAGTATCAGCGAGATGGCAATCGCGGGACCGGCTCCCGGCCGTCCGGCCAATGCGGTGTGGGTAATGATGAAGTCCGCCAGCGGCGTGTTGACCATGCTGGTGGTGTCGAACTTCTCCCCGGAGATCGCCGTGCCGATGACCGTGAAGATACCCGAGCCGATGACGGCTCCGATGCCGAGAGCTGTCAGCGACCACGGCCCCAGGGTCTTCCTGAGAGCGTGCTCGGGCTCTTCCGAGTCCCGGATCAGCTTATCGATCGACTTGCGGGCAAGCAGTTGGCTGGGCAGTGCAATTCTCCTCATCCCATTCGCTGTGGGATCCTGTCGGCTGCGGGCAATTCCCGGTTCAGGACGCTACGCAGCAGCGTAAAGGGTGAGGATTCCTCATGGAACTCCCCACTCTTCAGTTTGAGCCCAGACCTGCCAACTCCCCGCATACAAAGGAGAGAGGCCATCTGGATGGGGGAGGAGTGAGTTCCGGATCAACCTGTGCCGGTCCGGCCGGAACCGTATTCTGGCTGCTTCTAGATCGGAATGGGAGCTGGCTTCCCCTTGATGGGCAGCCTCCAGGCGGCTTTTCAACAGAAAAGCCGCTCGGCCGACATGCTTTTGGGATGCATCAGCTCCTGGTCCGCTTTTACCGCTTCGACACTCCGCGCGCCAGCTTCTTCAGCTTCTTCTTGTTTTCGCCGCGCGGTCCGGCCCGCTTCGCCTTGGGGGCGGCTTTCTTGCGGGCGGTGCGTTTCACTTTCTTCCGTTCCAGCTTGTCTTCAATCTTGGTGGTATCTGCCACTTATAACCTCTTTCGTTGCAATCTCTTCAGGGTTTCCCACAAATCGGCCCGCAAATCGCATGGGTATGATCTATATGTTAACAGGGATTTCACCTGAGGCGAAAGCGGAACGCGCTTGCCGGCCGCGCATCGAGGCCGGGCCGAGCCCGCTTCCGCTGCCAGCGTACAATGATAGTAGACATGAACAAGGAATAAAAAAACCCTGCTCGGCTTCGGCCGTTCCACCGCTCCAGACGAGTTCTGCACCACACGCCCCAATCAACCGCACCAAGTTGAACGGAGTTCGTTATGCGTTCTGACCAGATACACCGCGCGCTCGCGCAGGGTATGAACCGCTTTGAAGTTTGCCAGCTCGTCGCCAAAGGGGTGAAAGCTACCCACAAGACAGGCGCCCGCTTTGAAGATTCAATTAACGATGTCCTGCAATATCTAGGCACCCACAATACAAACAGGGAAGGTCTTCACCCCGCTATTCCGCAAGTCAGCGTCAAGAGCCTCAAGCCGGCGGCATAGCAGTTTCCAGGGGGCTGCGGATCGCGGGCCAGTATGCGGCAGGCGGCTTTTGCTTCAAACCGGCCGCTCCAGCTATCTCCGGAAGAGCAGAAATTCACCCAGACGCAAAAAGAGGGACGGCAGCGATGCCGTCCCTCTTTGTTGATTCCATTCCAGTTGCCAAGGGGGTTTGCCCTTGGGCGGCCGGAACTAGACTACCTGTACGTTCTCTGCCTGCCAGCCCTTGGGGCCCTTGGTGACATTGAACTGAACGCGCTGACCTTCCTGAAGCGAACGGAAGCCGTTCGACTGGATGGCGGTGTGATGGACGAAGACATCCTCGCCGTTTTCGCGGCTCAAAAATCCAAAACCCTTGGCGTCATTAAACCACTTGACTGTTCCCTGTTCCATAATGTGTTGCTCCTTCTTCGATACTGATTTACCGCGAACGCAATGTGGAAGTTTGCGAGTAGGCGGTTACCGGAACAGGCAAGAACTTCAGATCGAATTCTACGATTGGATTTAGTGTAGCACGGATTTGCAAGTGTCACTGAAAAAATGCGTGCAGCCCTTTGCGAAAGGCCGGCGCAAAAGACTCGCCCGAAAGGGTTTCTCGCCGGGGCAGTGAATTGGCTTGGGACTGCCCAAAAAAGCCGTTAGGCAGTGCGGCTGGCGGCGTACACTCGATTTCGCTGGAAGGAGCGACCTTTGACCATAGAGAACAGCCGGGTTCTTGTCCTTAACCCCGGATCGACGTCCACCAAGCTCGGCGTCTACACCGCAAACGGCGCGGAGCTGGTGCGGACCATCCGCCATGGGGACGAAGAACTGGCGCGATTCCAGGGGCGGCCCATGGTGGCGCGGCTTGGCTATCGCGCTGGCTTGATTGAGCAGGCGCTGGAAGAAGCCGGATGCAAATCGGCGCGGTATGCCGCTGTCGCAGGCCGGGGCGGGCTGCTGCCGCCCATGGCCTGCGGCACATACCTGGTGGACGAAGCAATGGTGGAAGAGCTTCGCCTGGCGCGCCGCGGGGAACATGCCTGCAACCTGGGAGCTCTGCTGGCGCTGCGGTTTGCCCGGGCAGCCGGGGTAAGCGCCTACATCGTCGATCCGGTGACCGTGGACGAGTGGCAACCGTGCGCGCGCCTCTCCGGTTCGCCGCTGGTCGAGCGCACCTGCATCGGCCATGCGCTCAACACCAAGGCCGTGGCGCGGCGGTTTGCGCGGGAGCAAGGGCGCAGCTACGAGGCGCTACGGCTGATTGTGGTTCATATGGGCAGCGGAATCACCGTTTCGGCGCACCGCGACGGACGGATGATCGACAACAATTCCATCGAGGAAGGCCCGTTTGGCCCCGACCGCACCGGGGGACTGCCTGCGCGCGAACTGGTGAAGCTCTGCTTCAGCGGCAGCTTCGCGCAAAAGGAGATGGATCGCCATATCTTCGGCGATGGCGGGCTCTTCGCTTACCTGGGAACACGGGATTTGCAGGAGGTGGAGACCCGCATCGACGCGGGGGACGCGCAGGCCGCGCTGGTCTTTGAGGCCATGGTCTATCAGATTGCGAAAGAGGCCGGAGCCATGGCGGCGGTGCTCCAGGGCAAGGTGGACGCCGTGCTGCTGACCGGCGGAATGGCCCATTCCGAGCGAGTAGTGAAGCTGCTTGGCTGCTATCTGGAGTGGATTGCGCCGGTCAAGGTTTATCCCGGCGAAGACGAGTTGCAGGCGCTGGCCGAGGGCGTCTTCCGCGTACTCAACGGCGAGGAGAAGGCCAAGAGGCTGTGGGAAGAAGGCCGTAACCCGGCACAGGCCGGCGCGGGCAGGAAGGCCCTGGTGATCGGCCTGGAATGAGATCCCGCAGAGCGGAAACCGTTGAGGCGGAGGTCTCGTGCCAGGTCTGAAGAACCCAGTCCTGGGACGCCCATATTCTGCGATGGGCAAATAGCTACATCTTCTGCAAATTGGCGAACTTTTCCATCAGCTTTTTCATGCCGTGATGGCTGTTGAACATGACGGTGAGCTTGGCGTCTTCGCCGTCGCCCTCGCGATAGAGAACGGTGCCTTCGCCGTATTTGCTATGGCGGACGCGCTGGCCTTTTTTGAGCGGAGCGGCGTGGGCGGGCGTGGGCAGGTTCATCTCCTCCAGAGACGATGCCGGACGCGGCAGCGAGCCGGGCTTGCCGTGCCCCGACTTGCCGCCGAAGAAGCGGGCGATGTTGTCGATGGAATTGGGTGCTTCCGGCACTTTCGCACTTTCGCCTTTTGGACTAGCTGCGCTGCTGGGCGGCGCGACCTTGGCGCTGGCGGTCATCCAGGAGGCGGTAAAGGGCTTGGATGGCCCGGCTTTGGCGCCGGTTCCCGATCCCCTGCCCGCGGCCAAACTCGGCGCTTCCTGGCTTTCGTCTTCGTAGTTGTAGTGCCGGTCGCCAAATTCGCTGGCGTGGGCGTGCTTGCGGCCTGCGCCGTAGGTGTTGGGGTAGCCGGGGGTGGACCAGGACGAAGCCTGTGGCCTGCCGCCAAGGTTCTCCACCAGTTGGCTGGGAATCTCTTCAAGGAAGCGCGAGGGCATGCTCACCTCGGGGGCGTCGTTGCCATAGCGCCTTCTGTAGTGGGCGCGGGTGAGCACCAGCGTGTTCATGGCGCGCGTCATGCCGACGTAGCAGAGGCGGCGCTCCTCCTCAAGCTCGTCGGGATTGTTGAGGGTGCGGGAGTGGGGAAATAGACCCTCCTCAAGCCCGGCCAAAAAGACCAGCGGAAATTCGAGACCCTTGGCGGCGTGCAGGGTCATCAGCGTGACGCGGGCTTCGGGGTCGAACTGGTCGGTGTCAAAGGCCAGGGCCGCGTGGTCGAGGAATTCGCCCAGCGTTTCGCCGCGTGCTTCGGCGTCGTGGGCGGCGTTGGCCAGTTCCTTCAGGTTTTCAATGCGGCTGAAGGACTCCGGTGAACCTTCAGTCTCCAGGGCCTTGATGTAGCCGCTGCGGTCAATGAGGAAGCGGATCAGCTCGGGGAGGGTGGCGGCGTCGCCTGGGGCTCTGAAAGCGCTTCCGTTCCCTTTTTCGTCTTCCGCAACTTCTTCAGCGTCCGACTCGAAATCGGGGTTCGGCGGGGTTGAAGTCGCAGAGACCTCCGCCTTTTTCGGCATGACGAGAAAGGGCCGCTTGGGCTGGGCCGCGAATGGCGAAAAGCTGCTGGCGTCCAGCAGCGGAAGCTGGTCTTCGCCCTCACCGCCAAAGTTGAAGCTGGTGGCGGATTCCGCGCTGGCCGAGTCTGCGCTGGCCGCGCCAAACTCGAAGCCGGTGTCGGCGTCCTCGTCCGATTCAGCGCCGGCGGCCACGTCGGCTGAGAGCTTGCCGGCAAAGTCGGGATCCATCATGGCCTGGGCGTCGAGAATGAGCTGGCGAAAGGATTCCAGAGCCACAAGGGCGCGGGTGGGGATGAGGCGATTCTTGAGCGCGGCGGCGAGAGCGTCCCAGGTGGACACGCCGATTTCAAGCGCCAGCCGCTCCAATGTTTCAAGCGTGGTTTTGCCGATGCCGCGGACCGGCGTATTGATGACTCGCTGCAATGCCATGGAGTCATGCGGATTGCGAACCAGGCGCAGGTAGCCGAGCAGATCCTTGATCTCGGCGCGCTCATAAAAGCTGAATCCTCCGACCATGGTGTAGCGAATGTTGTAGCGGCGCAGCGCCTCCTCAACCAGCCGCGACTGGGAGTTGGTGCGGTAAAGCACGGCGCAATGCGCCGCTCCGGGGTTTTCACTCTCAGTGGAGCTCGACTGGCGAATGAAGGTCTGGATGCGGTCGGCGATGAACAGGGCTTCGTTTTCGCCGTCGGGAGCCTCGTAGTAGCCGACCAGCGAGCCGCCCTGCCGATCGGTCCACAGCTTTTTGCCCTTGCGTTGCAGGTTGTTGGCGACAACCGCGCCGGCCGCCTCCAAAATAACCTGCGTGGACCGGTAGTTCTGCTCCAGGCGCACGATTTTGGCGTTGGGGAAGTCTTTCTCGAACTCCAAAATGTTGCGAATGTCGGCGCCGCGCCATGAGTAGATGCTCTGGTCCTCGTCGCCCACGGCGCACACATTCTTGGCTTCGCCGGCCAGCAGTTTCATCAGCTCATACTGGGGGCGGTTGGTGTCCTGATACTCGTCCACCAGCAGGTAGCGATAGCGGCGCTGGTAGCGTTCGCGCGCTTCGGTTGACACTTTGAGCAGCCGGACGGCCTCCAGCAGCAGATCGTCGAAATCGAGCGCGTTGTTCTTGCGCAGCTCGACCTTATAGCTCTTGTAGATGTGGGCGATGCGCTCGCTGTTCGGGTCTTTCGAGGCGAGGTAATACTCCTGCGGATCGACCATGTGGTTCTTGGCCCAACTGATCTTGCTCAGCACCGTGCGCGGGGTCAACTGCTTGGTATCCAGGCCCATCCGCTTCATGGCCTGCTTCACAATGGCCTGCTGGTCGTTCTCGTCGTAGATGGCAAAGGAGCGGGTGAGGCCCTCGCCGCCCACCTTCAGGGCCTCGATGTCGCGGCGCAACATCCGCACGCAAAGCGAGTGAAAGGTGGCGATGAGCGGTTTGGCTAGGGACGAGTGATCCAGAAGCCGCTCGACGCGTTCGCCCATCTCCTTGGCCGCCTTGTTGGTGAAGGTGACGGCCAGGATGGAGTCCGGCGCGACGCCTTTTTCGCGAATGAGCCAGGCAATGCGGCTGGTGATGACGCGGGTTTTGCCCGAGCCGGCCCCGGCCAGGATGAGCAGGGGGCCTTCAGTGGCCTCAACAGCGGCGCGCTGTTCGGGATTCAATTTGTCGATGAGCTGCTGCAAGGCGCAAGTCCGGAAGGGAAGGATCCTTGATCCAGTGTACCGTTCGCGGCGGAGAAGGAACCGCGGGGGCTGTTTCCGCGGAGGCGCGTTATCCTGAAGGCACCATGACACCATCCAATCAACCTGCTCGCCGCGTAGCCGTTTACTGCGGATCGGCCAACGGAAACAATCCCGCATTTCTGGCCGAGGCGCGAGCGCTGGGCGAGGCAATTGCCGCGGCTGGCCTGGGGCTGGTGTATGGCGGAGCCTGCGTGGGGCTGATGGGCGCGGTGGCCGATGCGGCTCTGGCCGGTGGCGCCAAGGTGACCGGCGTGCTGCCCGAGGTGCTGGCCGGCAAGGAAATCGCTCACGCCGGCTTGACCGTGCTGGAACTGGTCCCAACCATGCACAAGCGCAAAGCGCGCATGGTGGAGCTGGCCGACGCGTTTCTGGTGCTGCCGGGCGGCTACGGCACGCTTGAGGAAGTGCTCGAGGCGGTCACCTGGGCGCAACTTCGCCTGCACGCCAAGCCCTGCATCCTCATCAACACCGCCGGCTACTGGGATGGGCTGCTCACGTTTCTCGATACAGCGGTTGAGGCGGGCTTTTTGAAGCCAAAGAACCGCGAACTGCTGCGGGTAGCCGCGAGCGGCGAGGAAGCTGTGGAAATGACCGTAGCCATCTGGGCCTGAAAGGCTTGGATATTCACTCAAGTGAGCGGATCGGTGAGAGGGGCGGGAACAGGTACTGCCTTCCGAGGCCTCGATAGCGAGACGTGAGACCACCGGCGAACATACTCTATTCAGTCAGTTTCGGTGAGCTGGCCCTTTAAGAGCTCTGCAAGGTAGTCTGCCAACATCGAGACGTTAAAGTTACCCTCGTTCCAATGGCGGTCTGCATCCTGAAGCGCCAGGTAGTACGGCTCTCTATTTTCCCTTATGCGTTCAGGCACAATCTTCTTGCCGGGAAGCAATCGTCCCTGCCTCATACAAATAAGGTAGTAGCACGCCGCTCTAGCTGTTCTACCATTGCCCTCTACAAACGGGTGAATCCAATTGAGCCTCCAGAGCGCATACGCAGGGAGGAGTGTAGGGTGGTCTAAGACATCCCAATTTTCATGTATCAGAGAGAAGAACCGGTCCATGTCATTCGCAACATCTTTAAAATGAGGCGGATGATGATTGCCTACATAGATCGGTTCCTCCCGGTAACGTCCGCCAAATTGGGCTATATTTGCCACGGCTGCGGCGTTCAGACACCATAATGTGTACTTGTCGAAGGCTTCAATGCCCTTCGTCAAACCAATCTCAATGCAATTCAACAAAAGGTCGTACTGTCGCAAGAGGTTCTGCTCTTCGACTTTTGCATAGAGGTCCGGATTGTCGCTTTTTCTGACGCTCATAGTGAAAGGCGAACCGCAACTAGCAGCGCTCGCATGGCGATGAAATGAGACGGACGCTTTGCGATGCGCGCCGCACGCTCTCCTTCGTTATTGTGTTTGAATTCAAAGCGTTGCCAAAGGCAAAGCTGATCCTCTGCTCGCGCAACTCCTCGTCGGAAACGGCCCGCTCACGTGATTCATTCAAAAGCCGCAGCAAATCTGGATTCGCTTGAGCGACACCAAGAAACTGCTTCCGATCTGCCATAACGCTACCCTCCAAAAACCTGCCCTCTCGGTTCAAACATCATATCGCATGTGCGTAGGCCGTGCTCTAGTAAAACAGAACGGTCTATTGATGCTTCATATGACCGTTTGACTCATCTGTTCAATTGCCGCCGGTCAAGATACTGCTAGTTCGGCGTCCCGCTGGTCTCTTCCGCGGCGAAGGTGCATTCGCGGCACTGGCAGACGCGGCGCAGGTATTCCCATGAGTAGATGCCGCCGGAGTGGCCGTCGAGCCAGTTGAACTGAATGGCGTAGCGGCCCACGGCGTGGGCGCTGGCCGGCTTGGGCGGCGGCGTGTACATAGGCAGGACGGCGGTGGGTTTGGGCCGGGGCTGGCCGGCTTTGCGGCCTTCCAGCTTGCGCTCTTCAATGCAGGTGGCGCAAGGGCAGGCCTCGCGCAGCCAGGCAAAGCTCCAGGCGCTGCGGTGGCCGTCCACCCAGTCGATCTCCATGCCCTTGCCCTCGGTCAGCAGCACGCGGACCTTCTCCGGGGTAACGGCGATGCGGGGCAGCGGCAGGTTGGCCTCCGTCTCGCGGGCCTCCTGCTCCTTGTCGACAATGCGGATGCCTTCGTGGCTCATGTATCCAGTTTACAGGGGGCGGAGAACGGGGAATAGGGATTAGGGGTTAGGGAATAGCACGCGCTCGTTCCCTCGGCAGGGATTGACTGCCGAGGGAGAAAAGAGCCCAGTGAGTTCCCGGCTTTCTAACCCCTAATCCCTAATCCCTAACCCCTGCCTTTAAGGATTTCTCCAGAAGAACCATGCGGCCATCGAGAGGCCGATAAAGACGACCAGTCCGCGAAGCACCGGTTGCGGAACCATGCGGGCGAAGCGGGCCGAGGTGTAGCCGCCGATGGCGCAGACGACCATGGCCAGCAGGCAGTAGCGCCATACCACCTGGCCGCGCACGGTGAAGATGACAAAGGCGATGCCGTTGGCGAGAGTGGTGGAAACTACCTTGAGGGCGTTGATCTCGTGCAGATCCTGAAAGCCGAAAAGCGAGAGCAGGGTGATGATGAGAAAGCCGGCGCCGGCGCCAAAGTATCCAATGTAGAAACAGACCACGATGGTGGAAAGAAAGACTGGCAGCAGGCGCGGCGGATGGGCGCCTCCCGCGGCGCTTTTGCGGCGTTCGAGCCATCGGGCAGCCGGACCGCTGAGGGCAAAGATGCTGGCAGCCACCAGCAACAGCCAAGGCACCAGATGCAGGAAGGTCATCTGCGGCGTATTCAGCAGCACCACGGCACCGGCGGTGCCGCCCAGCAAACCGGCCACTCCCATGGGCAGCGCGAGTCGCAAATTCCTCTTCAGGTCGTTGCGATAGGCGGCGATCGAGGTCAACTGGCCTGGCCACAAGGCCACTGTGTTGGTGGCGTTGGCCTGGACGGGCAGCATCTTCATGCCCAGCATGGCGGGGAAAAGCAGGAAAGAGCCGCCGCCGGCCACGGCATTCAGCACTCCGCCCAGAAATGCGGCCACGGCGAGCCAAAGCCAGTGCCAGTCCATGAATTGGGGCAGACTGGAAAGATGCATCATCTGGCTCTATTGTATTATTGATCCGGCCTTCAAATAGTGTGATTGCTTCCCACCCTTGCGCCTGACCACCCCACGGACGAAGACCTATCCGTGGGGATCCCGGCAAAGCGCAAGGATGGGGCACCCAATGCTGAGTATTTTCGGGCCGGATCAATAGGCCGGTTGGTGCGGACTGTCGGAAATGACATCGAGCAGGAATTTGCTGCCTTTGTTCAAGTTCTGCTGCATTTCAGCCAGGCCGGAGGTCAGACGATCCAGACTGTTTGAGGACAGTTGTTTCTGCAATGAGGTCTGTACCTCAGCCATCTGCTGTCCCACTCTGCCGCAGGTTGACTTGATCTCGCCGGCCCTTTGCAGGTGAGCGATATAGAAAGAGAATAGACTCAACTTTAACAATCTCACGGGCACAAGTATCCAAGCAAGACACGCGGGCCTAGATGACAGGGTGCGCGACCCAGAAGGTCGCGCAGGGGTTCCTCGTATCAGATAAGCTAAACTCACGCACCGCGTTCTTCAGTCGACAATTTGCGTTTAATAGCTCCGACGAGTGGAATGACCGGCTTCAGGATAGTTTCAACTATCGGCATAACGGGCTTAAGAATCATTTCGAGCTTGGGGAGAGGCGGCTTTTGGGCGTTGTGTCCTGGAAACTGGTCGAGAAGAACGACGTTGAGCAGGGACTTATTCACCTGGATGCGGCCGTTGTAACTGATAAACCCGAGCTTGCGAAAGCGATTCATAAAGAAGCTGACGCGGGATCGTGTGGTGCCGATCATCTCCGCCAGCGTTTCCTGTGAAATGGGAGGGATGAAAGTGTCCTGTTCTCCTGGCTTGCCGAACTCGGCCATCAAAAGCAGAATCCTCGCCAAACGCTTTTCGCTGGAATTGAAAAGCTGATCGATGAGATCGGCCTGGGTTCGCATACTCCGGGCCAGCAGGAATTTGAAAAAGAGGTCGGCGAACATTGGTTCGTCATGCATCACGCGGGCCATCTCTTCGCGTGTGATCTTGAGCGCAACGCACGAGTTGACAGCGGAGGCCGTGGCCAGACGCAGCCCCGGAATTGACGCGAGAGACTCCTCTCCAACGAAGTCGCCTTCAGCGAGGAGCGTAATTGTGGCCCCTTTGCCGTTCTGCGAGACGACCGTGAGTCTTGCGCGGCCTTTCTGGAGATAGAAGACGGTGTTGGCGGGATCTCCTTGGGAGAAAAACGTGTCTTTGGGCTGCAACTCAACGATTCTACGCCCAAGCCCCGCGTTCGCAAGGAAAGTGGCGCAATCGAAGGTACCTTGGGTGTCTCGGTTTTTCAAAATACATTCCCGTTCTAAGTGGTTTGCTCGGTGAGGAGGATGGATGCCCATAAAACAGCCACTTTGGATTGGGAATGACCGGTGATTGTGGCGAATCCATCGAAGACCGCAGAAGAAACGCTTCAGACTAAGTGATCGAAGCGGACCCCATGGTCTGGCATCGGCAACGCAGTCCCCGAGCAACTACAGGGAGAGTTGGCGTCACATTTAGGCAGACTGCCCGCGCTTGTAGGGCGATTACACTCAAACACTTATCATTATCGCGCTTGGCTCAGGCCCGTGTCTGTTCGGTTTTGCTCATATCGCGATGAATCCATTGGCGCCGGTCAGACAATCCCGATTGGGAAGGGCTCTGTTGGCATCGCATCCGGTGGACGAGGCACAAACAATCGCTTGCGATGTCGAGCAAATGTGACCATTCGTGAAGGTTCTAACTCTGGCAATATCTCAATGGGCATAGCTAAGCGCCAGCATTTGTCATTGACGGCGCCATGTGCCGGCGAAATGCAATGTTGATCGGAGAAGAGACCTTGACGCCATCCATGAGGATACGGA
>Ga0224555_1005215_pt1 | contig 11155 bp, 10 predicted proteins | sample 714S23034metaG_FD_180687 | JGI IMG/M metagenome (GOLD analysis project Ga0224555, IMG submission 180687) | Peat soil microbial communities from Stordalen Mire, Sweden - 717 S2 30-34 | ecosystem: Environmental > Terrestrial > Soil > Wetlands > Peat | place: Sweden: Norrbotten County, Stordalen...
TTACTGGTTATTGTCTGATGTTTATCACGGGAAAACATTTGTTGATGGAGTTATGAAACAAAAAAACAGAGGAATAGAAAGGTTGGCTGCCTGATGTCTATTTACACTCCTATTGACAAGACTCCCGGAGGCTCACGGATTCCGTTAAAGCAACAACGCCGTGCTTGACCATGTGATAGAGGTCGGCATTCGGAGAAACTACTAAACCGGCGGCGCTCGCCACGTTAACGATGTGGCAAGGGATCTTTTGCTCAAGCATGATAGGGATAAAAACCCGCATGCCATACACCACGCTCATCAGGTCTGATTCCACGATGTACCGGATATCCCTGAGGGGAAGCTTCCACATTCTTCCCGAGAACCCCACTCCGGCATTGTTGAAGAGGATATCCACACTGGAGAATCTATCCAGCGTTTTTTGCGCCAGCATTTCGATCTGATCATATTCCGTAACATCCAACTCAACGGCAATAACATCGCCATCCATGGCGGCCAGGTTCTTTTCCACCTCCAGAAGAGGCTTTTTGTCAATATCGGCAAGCACAACTTTCATGCCCCGGCGAACGGCTTCTTGCGCATATTCAACACCCAAACCATGAGCGGCTCCAGTTATAATGGCTACTTTATCTTTGAATTCTTTCATTCGTTCTATCCTTCTTTCTTGTTATTGTAAGAAAAACGCCCGGTCAAATCCGGCGTAGACTGCCGTACCGATCTTTCCCGGCTTGTCCGCATCGCCAATAACGATAACCTTGTCGAAATTTGCCTGCAACTCGGGCAGAAAATCATTTCTGGATTGGGCGCCGATTGAAAGAACCAGGGAATCCATCTCTATGTCCTTGAAACTGCGAAGGACATCATTATAAACTTGGATGCTTTTCTTATCGATCCGAATTATATTTTCTCCCGTGATAAACTGAACATTATACTTTTTGAGGCGCGGCATCAGGTCATCCATGAGGATGGGCTGAATATTCGGACCGATTTGCTTGAGGACCTCGACGACCGTGACGGCATTTCCCTTTTCAGCTAGATATTCAACGGTTTCCAGACCCGTTAGTCCCGATCCGAGCACGATGACTTTCTGTCCTTCGAGCACGGCCTGATGTCGAAGTATCTGTTCAACCGTATAAACATTTTTTCCATCGATACCAGGGACCGGCGGAATCTTCGGTGTTGCGCCGGTGGCAAGGAATACCGCATAAGGTTCCAAGGTCTTGATGTCCTTGATGGTTGGAGTGGTATTCAATCTCATATCGACTCCTGCTGTTTCGAGTTGGTGCCGCATGGCGTCAATCATCCACTTTACTTTGTCTTTTTTGGGAAGGGCCGAAGCAAAGAACACCTGTCCACCCAGATCTGCCGTTTTTTCGAATAAGACAGGACTAAACCCACGTATAGCCAAAACGCTGGCGGCTTCCATGCCGGCAGGGCCTCCTCCTATAACGACCACTTTGCGGGAATTTCCGTTCTTCTCAAATTCTTTATAAATAAGTTCCCTGCCCATGCGCGGGTTGACGGCACATTTCAGAACCCTACCCACAGTCATCTCTTCCCAGCAATATAGGCAGGAAATGCAGTGACGGATTTCCTTTTCTCGACCCTCGTAAGTCTTTTTACCCCATTCCGGATCCGCAAGATGGGCGCGTCCAAGGGCTACAAAATCACAGTCCCCTTCGGCGATCGCCTTTTCCGCAATCTCCGGATGACGGATAACGCCGACACCGATGACCGGGATCTTAACGGCCCCTTTAACAGCACGTGCCAAATAGAGCCGCCAACCCTCGTCAAATGACATGGGTTCCACAGCAGGTAAAAGGCTGTCATAGGCCCCGGAGGATACATTGATGACAGCGATACCAATACTTTCCAGATATCGCGCAATCTTAACGCCTTCTTCCAATACAATGCCGCCATCCATGAATTCCTCGGCGGAAATCCGGACACTAATCGGAAAGTCGGGCCCGCAGATCATTTGAATACCGTTAATGATCGACGTTACAAAACGCATCCGGTTGGGAAAAGAGCCGCCGTATTTATCAATGCGGTGATTGGTAAGGGGGCTGAGGAATTGATTAATCAGATAGCCATGAGCGCCATGTATTTCAACCCCGTCTATTCCTGCCAACTGGGCCAGCCGCGCCCCCTTGACGAATTTGCCGACCATTTGATCGACTTCCTCCGTGGTCATGGGCCTTGGTTTGACGCCGATGCGTTTGCACATCACATCACTTGGAGCTATCAGCTCCTTGTGCGTGTTATATTCCGGATTTCCCTCCGCCCCTGGATGCTGAAGCTGAACAAAGATCTTGGCCTCATGGCGATGGACTGCTTCCGCCAGCTTTTCCAAAGAGATGATATGTTCGGGATCAGTTGCCCCAAGCTGGTTTCGGGTTCCTATGCCGGTTTGATTATCTATACGGGTAATCTCGGTAATCACTAATCCGGCACCACCTGCGGATCTTTCTTCAAAGTACCGGATCATTTCCGGTGTCGCCTCACCAGTTGTTGCTGCAAGTGTCGAATCCATGGCCGGCATGACAATACGGTTGCGGATTTCCAGCCTACCGATATGCCCCTTTTCAAACAGATGCGTGTATTTCATGATAAGTCTCCTAACATTCCTTTTCTTTGCACAAAAATATCCATCACCTTAAAGGTAGTCTTTGTCCCCTGTGCAACCAGGGCTATATTAATTTTTCTAAGATAGTGCCACTGAGCAGCTTATGAATAATATTTTCTCCAGGGAGTGGACGACCGCTGTACATTGTTTTAGCCGCTGCCACCAGGACACGAATATCAAACCGCGAGGGATAAACCGGAATGACTTGTTTTTCAAGGTTAAGCAGCTTATACACCGCCATTGTTGCCGATCGCACAGAGTATTCTACGGTGAATACACAATCGTCCGGAACTTCGGCAAACTGACCGAGAAATGCAAAGTTTGTACTTCCCTCGGGAATAACCTCAGGACGGTCGCCCTTAACGCGAGGCATAAACAGACTCGTAATATACGGCATCATACAGGGAATAACATTCACCGTTTTTAAAATCTCAGGAATTTTATCCTTTAGACCCATGTGATACAGCAGCTCGGTAACAAGCTCTTCACCGGTACAGTCACTCATTTTCTTTTTTACATAATCACCGACGTTATCCGGGAAAAGGCCGTATGCCCAGTTAATCAATACATCCTTTGGCTGATTGATAAAATGGGGCTGTTTGGAAAGGGACCAGCTCATCAGCCAGCTTGAGTCTTTAATGGTGACAATACCTCCCATGCCTGGGTCTCTATCCGTTAATTCCTTCAGGTATTTACCCATAAAGGGATCCTTGAAGGTCATGGTGAAGGATAACCATTTTGTCTGATCAATGTGGTCGCAAAATACCTCAGGATGACCAAAGACAGGATCCTTCGCAGCAATGTTCTTCCATAAATTCCAGCAGCCGCGGTTTTCTGTATCTCTATTTAAAACAGCAGGTGCGTGCATACTGCCCAGTGTAGAATTCTCTGTTATGGAGCCGTTGATTACAAACACTAAAGTATCTTTATCAACAGGTATTTTTTCCGACTTACCATTTCGGAGCAGATGAATACCGGTTACCGTTTTTTGTTTGTCAGCTATGCGAAAATCTAGATCAGTCACCTGAGCATGAAGATCAAAGTTTACATTATACTTCTTAAGCCAGGTAATTAAAGGGAGTATCATCGAATCATACTGATTATATTCCGTATGAAGAATTCCTTTAAGCTGGTTCATGCCGGGAAGCAGGTGCATAAAGCGCTGCATATAACGCTTCATTTCAAGAACACTGTGCCAGTTTTCAAAAGCAAACATGGAGCGCCAGAAATACCACATGTTTGTTTCGAAGTAGGATGGGTCGAAAAACTGCTCAATGGTCGCCGCCCCAAGAATCTCCTCCGTGGCAAGCAGCAGCTTTGTGAGCTGTTCAATATGCAGATCAGACAGTCCTAATGTTAAAAAGTCCGCCTTTTTACCACATTTATGAATCAAACGGCAGTGAGATTCGACAGGTTCTGCAAGGTTCAGCTCACGAAATTCATCCAAAACCGTTCTTTTAGAGTCATTCAGTGATGGGATGAAGCTGTATAAATCCCATGTGCATTCATAATGCTCCTCAAGTTCTCTTCCACCACGAATACTGTATCCCTTTTCGGCATCCCCGGCTCCATCCATGGCGCCGCCCAAAATGTCGGATTCTTCTAAAATTGTAATTTTTTTACCGTCCATATGTCCATCACGGATCATATAAGCCGCCGCTGCAAGAGATGCGATCCCCCCACCAATCAGATATGCCTTTTTGTTTTCAATCCCGTTCTTTTTTACCGGATTGATTCGCTGATAATTCCCCATACTGCACACTACCTTTCTTAGCGGATCATCTGATTTTCAGATCGTCCGCCGGGTGGCGACATCGGACAGAAGGCGCAAATCCCATGTCCTGACGTCATAGATATCAAATAATTGGTGGCTGCGCGCATTTCCCAATCCTCGTTTCCTCGGTTATGAATATCCCTTTACCAATAGGATGTCCCACTATCTGTCCTTGAATCTTAGAACGCAGACGCCTTCTTTTCGATGTTGATAGTCTTCGGTGATGGGAAGTGCTTTTCAAGTGCGTTGCCCATCACCTTACGTTTTTGATGAAGATTTGGCGGAAACATGTGAAAGTTTCAGATCACGGCCGCTTCTTTTACGAGTTGCCAAGCCCTGCTCAGCTTGTCAACACGCGCTTCCTGATCAGTGCGTACCTCGACGAGACGCTTTTCCAGCTTCGCCTTCGTTTCACTTTTTGCCTTCGCCGCTTGTTCTTGCATCGATTTGATCTTAGCTTCCCCTTCGCGTTTGATGGCTTCGATCTTCTCATAAAGCTGATCTCGTCTAGTCATTAGTCTGTCCAGAGCGGCAACGATTTTAACCTGCAGCTTGGCTTTGGCTTGCCCGAGGGCTTGGTCGCGCCCGACTTTCAGCTTCGCGATTTCAGCTTTTTCGGCTTCGATTTCTCGCTCGATTTGAGCATCAATGAACTCACCGCGTGCGCGTCGAACCACGATACCGCCAAGGTGTTCCATGCGACTGTCCAACGGAGTGACCCACCCTTCATCAACCTCGGCGACGACAGCCATTTTACCTGGCAAAAGGTGTTTCGAAACTTCAGCTAAGAAATCGCCGCCGACGCCGATCTGTGCTACATCATACAGTGAACCAGCAATGGTTCCTGCCGCTGCTCCGATAACAAGCCCCACAGGGCCGCCTAGTAACCCGACAAGGGCCCCCGTGGCAAATCCGAGAACAGTTCCGAACGTACCTTGTTCATCCGCTTGCTTGACACCAATCTTGCCTTTCGAGTCTTTAGCAATGATGGCAGTTGCGTATAGCGTGAGACTGCCTTCAGTGTGGAGTTCCTAAGAGCTTTGGTGCCTTCGTAGGCGCTGCTTTCGTCATTGAATACAGTCGCGATCATCTTATTCATAACTTTTCTCCTTATGTATTATCATGGTCATAGACCACAATGGTATGGACGATTACGGTTTGATTCAACTCCATCTGGTCGCCCGCGCAACCGGAGTACATTGCTCACTCATTTACCCCGCGCATGCGCGCCATCGCTTTCCGCTTATCGTTGTTACTTGCCGTGCGGTCTGAAGCCTCTAATAATCAGCGCAACTGCAACCGTCACGATAACGGCGAGGATTGAATAGTTCAATAATCCGTTGAAGGGGTCACCCCATCGTCGGAGGAACTCCCTTAGACTTTTCTTTTGGTGAGATTGCCAGGATTATAGAAATGCTACATATGTGCAAATAGCCTGCCAATAGCTAAAGGAAAATCAGATATTTGGATTCATCCTTTAATAACATGGGATTAGATGAACAGGAGAGGACAGCCTCAAAAGTATGAAATGTTTCGTTTGGCCTCAATATTTGGTGGAACCTCACCATGTTGAGGGATACTTGAAAGGGAGGTGGACATAACAAGCTGCATTATTCGCGACAGCCGCCCAGATCAACTCAGGTTGAACACTGGGCAGCCGACGCTAAGTAGTTTCACTCAGGGATGAATAATGATGGGTGGGAAAAAAATATCTATGCCCGGCGGTGGAGGCGGCGCATAGATGACCGGCGGCGATACATAAACACTCCTGCCACGCACATAGCGGTCGCGATCATACCCCCGCCCCCTGTGCTCATAACGGCCATTGTCATGTTTTCCCATACGTTTATCGTTATCTTTGCCAAGCGCCGGCGCCACGTCTATACTGCCGATCATTGTGACTAAAAATAGCCCCAACATAATCTTGCCCACTATGGATTTAAAATTCCATGTGCTTAATGTTTTCATAAAGTCACTCCATTCTTGGATCGATTCCAATCGCCTGTTTGGCGTCAATCTTTAGTAAGTTAGAAATTATTTACTGTTTTTTTCTACCCCTCAAGGGGGTACTGAAAAGAGTGGCAGATAATAATTTCGTTAACGCACTTATCCCGTTTATCGGGATTAGTTGTACAACATTACCGATTATTTCCTCTTGGACTTTCCATATTTCCCTGTCCGGAATACTATATCTGTAATATTCTTCTGTTGATCCGACATACTGTTATAGAACGCCTCGAAAGGCGGGATCAATTTCTTCAACTGAGCTAAATGGGCTTCAGTAATTTGACTGTGAAGTTTCATATGCTCGACAGCGTTCATGGTCTTAGTGTTTTCAGCCATGTCCTTGGTCAGGGTGTCCATTTCTTTCGCATTTTCCCGCATTACCGAAGTAAGTTTATTCCATAATTCTTTCTGGTCCTCGGTGATATTTAGCGTGCCTTGAAGCTGTTTGATCTGGGCCTCAGTATGCTCGACTGCAGAGATTCCAGCAACTGCTGACGATTTCTTTTTGCCTGAGGCTGCAAAAGAAAGATTTGGATTGACGAAAAAGATAGCGGATAGAAACGCCGCCATCACCAAAACGAGGGTAGCTGAAAAAACAATTTGATAAGCTTTTCTTTTCATGATCTGTCTCCTTTTAAGTTTAATCTTTAGCGTTTCCCAACGATAAAGGGTTATAAAATAAACGACTCAACTTTCGCACATTAGAGTCGTCCTACATATGTCGCTTCTTAAATCCCTGTTTATGATAACTTTCATTGGGTTTTCTCTTTGTCAACGGCTGCCTTCTTGTAGAGATTGTCATCGACAAGTTTGTAAAATAGTTCGACGTATTGCTTATCTCTGAACATAGAGATCCTGATGATTACTATGGTGACAGCCACACTCTTTTCGAGTGGTAATACATCGATGTGCATAGGCACAGGAACAGTTCCCTTTGTCTTCAGAAAATATCCTTCCTTCGGCACCGATTTTATTAACGTTGCTTCAATCTTCAACTGGTCACAAGTTTGCATCACTGCCCGATAGGTCATGTCGAGATCAAAGGGATAATATTTTGTCGCTTTGCCACTTTTCCAGACAACATAACCATCGTAGGCGGATCCCATAACTGGAAGAAACGGTAAAAACGGAACTACTGCGCATCCTGATAATAAAGCGGCAATTAAAAACAGCGCAAGGCGTGGGAATCTTCTATTTCTCATCATTTTTCCTTTTCTTGGCTCAGCTTCTGTCAGCGTCGCGCCACTCGACAGTGCCGAACCCGTCGCCGCCAAGTAATGTGTAAACGATGCTGACGGTTCCCGTACTCTGGTTACTGTCGGCCCGATCGGGATATTGCGCATTCCGGATAGACGCTATGTATTGTATCCCGAGAGCGTGACGGCCGTAAACGCGAACGGTGAATCCCATGTCCAAGCGGTCTATGTTTTCCGTTCCACCCGGATCCCCGCCACCCATGCCACTCACATAATACGCGCGCCCTGTTAAGTCGAACATGGCCCTGTCGCCAAGGATGAGGCGTAGCGCGAGGAGTCCCTGCGGGGCGACGCCATAATGGTAGTCACGGTCGCCCACTTGGGTGACATTACCGGCCGCAGCGTAACCAACTCCTCCGAGAACCGAGCCTTGAAGCGCTATCGCTTGGGAGAGCCACCATTGAAAGGTAGTACCGAGAGAGATGGAGGTGCTGGAGACGCGGAAGATGTGCGGCGATATGTAGTCATAGCCGCCGTAGATACCCCATATCCCGCGATAGGTGTTGCCTGCCTCGTAGTCTTTTCCGAGTAGGAGGCCTCGGATCATGATGTCAGTGAAAGGGTTATCTGAGGTGCTGACACTGGTGAATTCAAGCTGGAAGTAATCAAAAGGACGCGTATAGGTATAGCCGGGCTTTCCGGGGAGCCCGTAGGCCATGGAGAAGTCCATGCTTGCCTCGTTCTGTTTGATGGTGCTCGAGTTGCCTTGGTCGCTCATGTCTGTATTCTGACTTACGCCGAGCCGCAAGCGCCAGAAGGTGGCTGGATCATGGCTCGGAAACACGGGCTTGAAGCGGTCTCCAAAGGAAAGACGGTTTATCTCCGTGGATGGCGAGAGCAGTGTTGCACCCAGTTCGCGCCAGAACCCTGGTTTTTCGCCATCGCCCTCGAGCACGAGGCTGGCCATCCGGAAGAGCGCCTCCCCGAAAAAGCTCCCACTAATGCCGGTGGCGATCTGGTCATTGATAGAAGGATCATCTGTCTCCCCGCCCATCTTCCAGAGATAGCTGCCCACGTTGTCATAGAGAAGCGCTTCCCAGTAATTGAGGCCAGCCGATCGCGCAAATCCATGGAACATGGTTCCCTGATATGGATGCCCGAGCTGATTTATGGCGAAGGGATCCTGGTCGACCACCCAGTGCTCCGTAACGATGTGGTCCCAGGTGGTTGACAGTGTCGAACTATAGGTTTTTTTCCCATTTTCCACATCATTAGGATAAGCAAGCCGGTCGTACCCGCTGAGGAGAAGGAGAAAGACAGGGTTTTCGAGGGCTGGGATGAGGTAGCTCTTGCCAACGCCAGTCTCCCAGAACAAAACAGGTTTGGGCGCTTCGGGAGTGCCTGTATCAATTGGCTCCCCGGCAAGGCAAACACCCGGTATGAACATGGTAAGTACCACGAGAATAGCCAATAGGCATCGACGGATACCGGCATAACTGGTTCCGCTCAGACCTATCAAATGGGTTAGTCTGCCACCTGCCTGTTCTATATTGCTGTCGACCTGTTTGGACATGCCGTAGTCTTTTCCGAGCTATTTTGTTTTAAACGCAAGAGTCCGGATCGATATAAAACATCTTTCCGGACCCTTAACCCGATGCTCTTATTGCACGACGATTTGAAAAAGAACCCTCATGTTTGCTTTTGCCGCTTTTGAGTAAAGCTCTTGGGGCGCTGCTTCGTACATTGCCGGGTCTGATTCACCATAGCCGATCATGGTAAGCCTGTCCGGTGCAATGATACCTTCGTTAATGAGATATTCCTCAACAGCTTTTGCTCTTCTTTCGCTTAACTTCTGGTTGTACTCTTCAGTGCCGGAAGCAGATGTATAACCCGCAATGCGGACATGAGCATTAGGGTTATCTTTCATAATCTGGATATTCCTTTTCAGGATCTTCTGCGCTTCTGGCGTAAGGGTCGACTTATCGAAATTGAAATGTATGTCCTCAAAAGCAAGGACAATAGTCGTTGGCTCCGCTGCGGCGGCCATAACTTTTTCCTCAACCCTTGGTTCAGACGCCAGGATGACGACCTTTTCCGGCTCAGAGGCAGTATAATATTGTGTCGGACATCCATTTTTATCCATATGGGGACACCCAACCATCAAACTCATGGAGAACACGGCAGCTACGAACATGATCACTCTTTTTACTGTTATTGCTTGCATCTTTACACCTCCTGTTTAATTTTTTGTTTGCACATCCTAAACATTTCCTCAAGAAATCCTGTTTTTCTAATTTTTTCCTCTTTCATGGTCTCCCTGTTGTTCATGCTTCTGCTGTTGTTGTGATCCTTTTCGGTCCTTATTTTGGACACCCCAACTATTTTGCTTCTCCCAATGTTTATTCTTTTCCCAACTCCTCCAGTTCTGTTGGACTTGCTGGTGGGGTACTGTTTGGTGGTTCCATTGATTCCCTTTCCAACGATTTTGCCTGTAGTCATTCCTCCAACCTGAGGGTACACTTCGGTAAAAAGATGGACTCCCTCGATAGTAGCCCCAACCTGAATCATATTTATGCGAGCGGTACCATTTCCCTTGCCACGGACGCCACCACCAACCACCGTAGAAAAAAATGTCCGCATCTACGCCAGGGACAGCATAGACATTCGTCTCCGGTATCACTACCAACTCCGGTGGTCCGCCAAATACGATGGGCGGCAGAGAAACACCAACGTTTACATTTACCCTGGCCATCGTTGGAGCAGGTAATATAAGTACCAACGCCAAAAACAATGTTCCAAAAAGTAACTTCTTCATTTTATAGCCTCCTCTACATATAACTGTTTTGTCTCTCATATCTTTTGCTGCTTCCCGCAACCAGCAGCAATATGCCGTCCACTAGCGCGCCCCCCTGTAAAACACCTTTTCGGATCCTTAACACGATTCTCCTATTGCACGACTATTTCAAAAAGAACTCTCATGTTTGCCTTTGCCGCTTTGGAGTAAATCTCTTTAGGCGCCGCTTCGTATACTGCCGGGTTTGTCTTGCCATAGCCGATTGTGGAAAGCCTGTCCGGCTTAATGATGCCTTCGTTATTTAACTCCTAAAAAACTTTTCGTAGCCTTCGATTTTTTTATAATCCGCTTCCCCAATAAATAATAAGAATCGCTTTGGGGTAAAATTAAAAAGTATATATGGTGGAATAGCAAATAGCCTGCCAAGTGCGTAAGCAGAATCAAAAAGTTATTATTATCATTTAATAACGGTGGCTTATATTAATAGCAGAGAACAGTAGAAAAGTATAAAATAATTTTTTTGCCCTCCGTATTTGGTGGAACCTCAATATGTTGAGGGTACTAGTGAGACTCGCTGAAAACGAACGCAGTAAAGTTTGAAGCGTTAGTCGAACTATCCCAGGAGCGCAGCGACAAGAGCTATAGTCAATAGTTGTGTATGAAGAATTTAGGCGGCGATCCGTTTTTCTTCCATACCGTTAACAAATTTCACTCCTTTAACAACATCAGCCAAGCGTTCCGGACGATGTAAACGAATCCAT
>Ga0224555_1005216_pt1 | contig 11155 bp, 13 predicted proteins | sample 714S23034metaG_FD_180687 | JGI IMG/M metagenome (GOLD analysis project Ga0224555, IMG submission 180687) | Peat soil microbial communities from Stordalen Mire, Sweden - 717 S2 30-34 | ecosystem: Environmental > Terrestrial > Soil > Wetlands > Peat | place: Sweden: Norrbotten County, Stordalen...
TTTGTCGCCATTTCCTTTTTCCAGCGCGGCGAAATCGTTTCGGGATATTTCAGCAGCTTGACTGATTTCAAGCCGCCGCCGCGCGACGTGAATGTGTAGAGCGCGTCCGCATTTGAAATCACAATCAAATTTTCCGGCGTGTTCGTGTCGAAAATTTGAGGCGGCGCGGACGTCGTTGTTGAGACTGCCGCCGGAGTTGCAGTGGAAGCCTGCGGCGTCGAAACGACATTGGTTCTGGCAAATTCCGCCTGTTGCTGCTGCAAATGCGCCGCCTGCTTTTCCGTCTGGACAAACCAGAAAACAAGCAGCACGGCGCAAATCGAAACGGCGATGATTCCAGTTCTGTCCATGAAAATTAAAGTGAATCCCCTAGGCTGAATTTGTTTTCCAATTTCGCCACCGGATCGTGTCCGCAGCCGCCGAACGGATGACAGCGGCAAATCCGTTTCGCCGCGAGCCAGCTTCCGGCAACCGCGCCGCGCGAGCGGATTGCGTCAGCCGCGTATTGCGAGCAGGTCGGCGTGAAACGGCAGCCCGCCGTTGGCCCGAATAAAAATGTCAGTGCGGGAGAAATGGTGATTTGATAAGCGCGAATTGCCAGTGTCAAAACTCGAATGACTGATGACGAAACCATGATGACTAAAGAATGACGAAGCCCAAATGACAAACCAGAAACTGCGGCGCGTGCGGAAGTTTCGGCATTTGTCATTTGTGATTCTTTAGTCATTCGGATTCAGGAATTAGTCATTTTCAAAATGCCGGCCCGGTTCAGCGCCGCCAGAAAATCCCTTTCCACGTCCGCGAATTTTTTCCCGGCGATGGAATTGCGCGCGACCAGTACCAGTTCCACCGGCTGCGAGAATTCATGCTGGTGCTGCCGGAAACTTTCGCGCAGCAGACGCCGGGCGCGGCTGCGTTGCACTGCGCCGCCGATTTTTTTGCTCGTGACCACGCCGAGTTTCGGCGACGCGCCGTCGGGCAATTCGTTCCAGTTCGCAATCAGGCAGCCGAGCGCGAGCCGCCGGCCCTGCTGCCGGACGCGCGCGAAATCCCGGCTTTGCGCGAGGCGCGAGGCGCGGGTGAGCCGCAGGCGTTTCGGCGATTCGGCGGTCATGCGCGCGAAATCAGACCGGCGTCAGGCGTTTGCGGCCGTTGCGGCGGCGATTGGCGAGCGTGGCCTTGCCGCTCTTGCTGGAATTGCGGTTGAGAAATCCGTGCTGCCGTTTGCGGCGGATTTTCGATGGTTGATACTGGCGTTTCATAAATTCAAATCTGCTGGTTCCGCGTGTAAAACTCCATTGACGGAGCGGCGCAGGATAGCAATGAAACGCCTCGTGTCAAGGCGCGGTTGAAAGCGGTAGTGGGTCAGTTTGAAATCGGAATTAATCGGACGACAAAGTTACAGATCCGGTGCGCCCATTGTAAGTCATCGTATAATTTTGAAGAAATGTTCTTCCAATTAAAGCCTTGTGCCATTGACCGCCAGCTTCCAAATGAACTCCTGCAAAAGCACCGTAAAGCGTAACATTTAATGAAGGGACACGAACTTGTGCCAAATGTATGTTCACCTCATGCTTTCCGCCAATACCCGAAAATGTTTTGCGGTCAATAATTGGCAAGTTTAGCTGTGCCGCCAGCACGCTATCTATGCAACTTTCTGTCGCTCCACTATCAACAAGGGCACGGATTCCAGACATACCGGGAATTGGTGCATGAGTTTGATCCGGCTTAAATGCGGCATCAAAACCTATATCAACAAAGATTGTGGGGCCATAAAAAGTAAGTAAATCTTTGCCAGAAGCCCCTCCGGCAATGGTAATAAAGCCACATTCAGTCTTAGGCATAAACTGGCTTAAACATTAGTGACGCAGGAAGCGTCAATGGAGGTGCGCCAACCTGCTTGATAAGATATGGCCCGCGCCCAAAACGAAGCACGGCATCTTCAGCGGCAGCCTCAAACGAATCATAAACGGCAACAAAACCCTCATCATGGAACAACACCCATTTCCCCATGTGCTTTTGTTCCAATTCCGCCTGCATTTTTGAATATGCAGCAATATCAGACTTCACATCAGCCATAAGTCAATTTTACTCGGTTTCAGCCATCAAGCAAGCTCACAATTTCTTCCGGTGTCCAAGTATGATTTGTAGTCACTCACTTCACATTCAACTCGCGCTGGCTTCCGGATTTATTATTCATGTTTTCTTCGCATTGCCAAGCTTGCGTTTTTTGCATATTGAATTTTTCAAATGCGCGGCGTATTTTCAGAGCCATGAACTTGACTGTTGAGCAGGTGGCCGAGGAAGCGCTGGCGCTGCCCAGCGAGGCGCGCGCGTTGCTCGCGGACAGGCTCGTCGAAAGTCTTGATCCCGCCGAGGACGGCCTTGTCCGCCAGCTTTGGGTGGCGGAAGCGCGCCGTCGCCGCGATGATGTCCGCAGCGGTCGCGTGAAAACGATTCCGGGCGACGAGGCGTTGGCGCAGGTCAAACGCGCCGTGGCGAAGTGAGGATTGAATTTCATCCCGAAGCGCTGGCGGAATTCAAGGATGCGGCGCAATACTACGCGGGCTGCCAGGAAAATCTGGAGTTTCGTTTCATCGCGGCGGTTGAATCCGTCCTTGACCGCATCCGGCAAAATCCCAAATGGGCAAGAATTTTTGAAGACGACATCCGGCGCAGTCTCACGCAAGTTTTTCCCTACGCGGTGCTTTATTCAATCGAGCCGGATTATCTTCTTATCATCGCGGTCATGCACTGCAATCGCGAACCGGGCTACTGGCGTCATCGCGTCGAGCCAAAGCCTTAAACGGTTGTTCATATTCAATTCATGGAATCTCATTGAGTCCCTTGCAACAGGCTTTCGATGGGCGCGTAATCGTCGGTGAGCAAGGGCGAAGTCGCGGCGGTCGCCGGGGGTTGATCCAGAAATGATTTTACCCGCAATGTGAACGTCGGCAGCGTGACCGTCCCGGCGTCAATCAGTTTATACGCCTCCGCCGCCGCGCGCGTGTAGTTGAACGGCTCCGACGATTTTGTCGCCACGAAGACGACGTTCTGGCTTTCCACGGCGGGAAACATATAAACGCGCGGGAAAACCGCGCTCAACGTCCGATACATCGCGCCGATGAGCGTGGCGCGGAAGCCTTGGATTTGGCCGATGACGTTGTAGGCGAGCACGCCGTTGGTGCTCAAATGCCGGCTGGCCAGCGTGAAAAATTCCTTCGTCGTCAACTGGCGCGGCAGCGACGAGCCATAGCGCGTGGTGGAATAGGCGTCCATCAGGATGACATCATAAATGTTGGTGGTCTGGCGGAGAAAAACGCGCCCGTCGTTGATGTGGATTTTGAGGGTGGGCGATTCGGCGACGGTGAAATATTTTTTGGCGACTTCTTCCACGACCGGGTCAATCTCCACCACATCCACCATCACGTTGGTGTAATAATGCTGCCAGGCGCGCGGGGTGCTGCCGCCACCCAAGCCGACCATCAGCACGCGCTTGATGTCGTGGTTCCAAATCCACGGCATTTGAAAGTATTCCGTGTATTCAAAATGTCCGGTCAGCGGATTGGTCAGCGACATCGTTGTTTCCCATGAACCGTTGAAGCTCAACGTCCGCTTCCCGTTTTCATCATAAACCTGGATGTGATGGTAGGCGGAGATGCGGTCGAACAGCACGACCTTCTGGGCGCTGGACACAAAAGGCGCGAGCAAAATTAAAAGGCAAATGGCACGGCGCAGGAGGATTGTTTTCATGTCGTTCATTTCATAGGACGAACCGCATCAGTAAAAAGTTTCCGGCGCGAATTTAATTATCGCGTCCCTATTTCGGGGCAACAGCCTTGCAATTGCCGCCGAGCCAGAAATCCATCGCGAGCGCAAGTGCGGCCAGAAACAAAACCAAAACGCCCATCGCCCGGAAAATGGCCGTGACCGTCATGTAATCAATGAAAATGTAGCCGGAAATGAAAACCCCGCCGATGCTGCCCGCAGTGCTGGCCGCGTAAATCAGGCCGCTCACCGCGCCCACTTTTTCCAGCCGCCGCGCCGTGATGCGGATCATATACGGCGCCAAATTCGCCAGCACGAAACACGGCAGGAAAAAAATCACCGCGCTGCCGAACGCCGGATCCAGTTTCATCCACAACATGGAAATGTCCTGGCCCGGCGGATGACGGTTCACAATCGCGTCAATCAGCGGCGGCGAAAGTTGCGGGATGAAGAAAATAAAAATGCCGGCGACGGCCAGGGGCGCGGCCAGAAAAGCCGTCCGCTGAAAACGGTCGGCCAGCGCGCCGCCGACGGCGTAGCCCAGCGACAGTGCCGTCAGGATGACGCCAATCTGGCTCGTCCAGACGTAAAACGAGCTGCCGAAATCCTTGGCCAGATACAGCACGCCGATCATTTCCAGAACCATGATTACAAACCCGCCGAGGAAGACAAACGTGATCGTGGCGATTCGGAGCATGGCGAAGATTAGGAGGAATTGCGGCGTGATGCCAGCGTGGAAAACCAACGGCCAGTGTTCACTTCACATTCAACTCGCGCTGGATGCCGAATTTATCAATGCGCTTGCGCAGGGTGGCGCGCGTGATGCCGAGCATCTTGGCGGCGTGAACCTGGTTGTTGTTCGTTTCCTTGAGCGCTTGAATCACCAGTTCACGCTCGACGGCGGGAATCACCTTCAATTTCGGGTCGCGCCTGGCCCATTGAAACAGTTGTCGTGCGAGCGCGGCGGCGTCACCGTGGGACAGGCTTCCAGCCTGTTCGCCACTGACAGGCAACGTGCCTGTCCCACTGCCCATGCCGGAAATTTCCGGCGGCAGGTCGCACGACAAAATCGCATCGCTCTTGGCCATGACGTGCGCGCGGCGGATGGCGTTCTCCAGTTCGCGCACGTTGCCGGGCCAGTGATATTTCTCCAAAGCCTTGACGACGCTGGCGGCAACGGATTTCGGCGGGCGCTGCAATTCGCGCGCGTTTTTTTCGAGAAAATAATTCACGAGCAGCGGAATGTCGTCGGGCCGCTCGCGCAGCGGCGGAATCGGAATCCGCACGACATTGAGGCGGTAAAACAAATCCTCGCGGAACTGTTTCGCGGCGACGGCGGCTTCGAGCGGCTTGTTCGTCGCGGCGATGACTCGGACATCAACTTGAATCGGTTGATTCCCGCCAACGCGCTCGAACGTGCCGCTTTGCAGCACGCGCAGGATTTTCGTCTGCGTTGCGGGCGTCATGTCGCCGATTTCGTCGAGGAAAATGGTGCCTTTATTGCACTGCTCGAATTTGCCGATGCGCTGCAAGGTCGCGCCGGTGAACGCGCCGCGTTCGTGGCCGAAAAGTTCGCTTTCCAGAAGCTGTTCGGGAATGGCGGCGCAATTAACGGCGAGGAACGGCTGCTGTGCGCGGTCGCTGTGATGGTAAATGGCGCGGGCGACGAGTTCCTTGCCCGTGCCGCTTTCGCCGGTGATGAGCGCGGTGGCGTTGGTGGCGGCGACCTGACCGACGAGTTTGAACACCTGCTGCATCGCGGTGCTGCGGCCGACGATGCCCTGTTCGTAATCCTCCGATTCGAGAAGCGGCTGGTAGGAGACGACCTGTTTCATGTCGCGCGCGGCCTTGAGCGCGTTGGCGACGATCTCCTTGATTTTCACCGCGTCGAACGGCTTGAGCAAATAATCATACGCGCCGAGCTTCATCGCCTCGATGGCGGTCTGCGTGGTGCCGTAGGCGGTCATCAAAATGACGAGCAGCTTGGGATTGCTCGCGCGGATTTTGCGGAGTGTTTCCAAACCATTCAGGCCGCCCATGCGAACGTCCATCAGCACAAGGTCGGGCTTGAACTTGGGAATAACCTTCAATCCATCTTCGCCGCTGGACGCGGTGGTGATCTCGATTTCCGGCGAATCAAAAATCCGCTGGAACGAATACCTCACGTCCTCTTCGTCGTCAATCAACAGCAGCTTGCTCATTTGCATGGCAGGATAGCGGATTCCGGCGAAAGAAATAGTGAATTTTGCACCGCATTTTAGTGTTGTATTCGTCCTTTCAATGGTGCAAAATCCTGACCGTTCCTCAACTCAACCAAAAAAACAGTATGAAAAAAAATCTATTGCTCGGCATTATTACACTAATGGGCGGCTCGCTTTTGACGGCGTATGCCGGCCCCAAAGACGACGTGCAAAGCGCGGCCACCGCGCTTGGCAACGCGGCCAACTACACATGGCAGACCACGGTGGACATGGGCGCTAATTCGCAATTCCAGCCCGGCCCGACGGACGGCAAAACCGAGAAGGACGGCTTCACGACGGTAACCATGAGCTTCGGCGACAACTCCAGCGAAGTTGTGTTCAAAGGCACCAACGCCGCTGTCAAGACGGCGGACAATGGCTGGCAGACGATGGCCGAGGCATTGGACGCTGGCGGTGGCGGTGGCGGCGGTTTTAATCCAGGAATGATGATTGTTCGTCAGGCGCAGAACATCAAAGTCCCGGCGGTTGAAGTGACAAATCTCGTTGCCTTGGCGGGCGATTTGAAAGTGGACGGTGACAAGATCACCGGCGATCTGACTGAAGATGGTGCGAAATCGCTCATGGCTTTTCGAGGCGGTCGTGGTCGTCGCGGCGGCGGTGGCGGCCCTGGCGGCGGCGGTGGCCCTGAAATCACCAATCCCAAAGGCACAGTGAGCTTCTGGGTGGCGGACGGCAAGTTGACGAAATACCAATTCCATGTCACAGGTTCCATGAGCTTTGGCGGCAACGACATGGACATGGATCGCACCACGACGACGACGATCTCGAACGTCGGCTCGACCAAGATTGAAGTGTCGGACGACGCCAAGAAAAAATTGGAATAAGAATTTCCGTTTCAACGCCGGGCGGCTCCATGCGGGCCGCCCGGCTTTTATTTCCGCCCGGCTTGGGCAATCTGCACACCCGACGCACGCAAAATTTCGTTTCAACAATTTGCTTGCGTCCATGCGCGAACGGGGCGAGTTTTGCCCGGAAGCCATGAGCCGGATTTTGGACATCATTTTGGGAACGGCTGGCCTGGTGATTTTCATCGGCGTCGCCGGCTGGGCGTTTTTCTATTTGCTCAAGCGCAGCGATGATCCCGCCAAAATCATTTTCAAATTGCTGTTCTCCGTTGGACTCGTGGTGGGCGAAGTTTTTTTTGTTCATTCTTTGACCAGGCATTTGAGCGGCGGCGAATCGCCCGGAGATTATGGCGTATCCTTTATGATTGCGGGTTCCATTGCCGCCTGCGGAATCATTTTGAGCATTTTTTGGACGCCGCATATCAGCGATTTCCTTGTCAGTCCGCTGACGGATTTATTCGACGGCGGCAAGGAGCCGCCGGAACCCAGGCCGTATTATTCAATCGCGCTCTCGAAACGGAAATTGAACAGGCCGCTCGAAGCCATCGTCGCCGTCCGCGAACAGCTTGCGAAATTTCCGTCCGATTTTGAAGGCGTCTCCCTGCTTGCCACGATCCAGGCCGAGGACATGAAGGATTTGCAGTCGGCGGAAATCACGTTCGACCATTTCTGCAATCTGCCGGTCGCGCCGGACAAACAGGTCGCCGCCGCGTGGACGCAGATGGCGGATTGGCATTTGAAGCTCGCGCAGGATTCCGATTCGGCGCGCGTGTCGCTGGGAAAAATCATCGCGAAATATCCCGACACCGGATTGTCGCTGGCGGCGGCGCAGCGCATCGCGCACCTGGACGGGACGGTGAAACAACTGCTCGCGCCGCACGACCGCCGCGCGATGTTTTTGCCGGAAGGCGTGAAAAGTGCCGGCCTGCGCACGTCAATGGCGGATTTGGTTCCCGAAGAAACCAATCCCGAAACGCTCGCGGCGGATCTGGTGAAACATCTGGAATTGCATCCGCTCGACACCGAGGCGCGAGAAAAACTGGCGATCATTTACGCGCGCCATTACAAGCGGCTGGACCTGGCGACGCTGGAATTGAAACAACTGGCCGAACAGCCCAACCAGCCGCACAAGCTCGTCGCGCACTGGCTGAATTTATTGGCGGATTTGCAGATTCACGGCGGCGCGGATTATGAGACGGTGCGCGACACTTTGTTGAAAATCGTGGAGATGTTTCCTGATTTACCGGTCGCGCAAGTTGCGCGGTCGCGCATGGATCGCCTGAAACTGGAATTCAAAGGACAGTCCAAAGCGCCTGAAAATAAAACTCTGGGCGTTTATGAACAGAACATCGGATTGAAATACGGCACGCTACGCCGGTCGTAGCATGGCGAAACCGGAGCTTGCTGATCAGTTTTTAAAGCCGGAGCCGCAGGGTTGCGGCCGGAAATGCGGACTTAACATCTGCCGTAAATTCGCGTGACTACATCAAGGCGGACTTGTCTAATCAGCAGTGGAAACTGTCATGGATCATTCATCAGTGGAACCGGACTGCCTGAAACAGCCGCCCGTGGAACTGGGTTCCGACGACTTCGCGGGATTGTATCAGGCGCACAGCCGCGAGATTTATTATCTGACTCTCCGGCTTTTGGGCGATTCTTCGAAAGCCGAAGACGCGACGCACGACGTTTTTCTCAAAGCCTACAAGAAGTGGGGCGATTTTCGCGGCGACGCCTCTGCGCGGACATGGCTTTACCGCATTGCCATCAACCATTGCAGCAACCTCCGGCAAAGCTGGCACAACCGCAACCTGGTCAGCAACGCGGACGAATCTGTCTGGGAAAATGCCGCTGCAAAGACCGATTCCCCACTGCGCGTCTTGGAGATCAAGGAACTCGGCGAGCGGATCCAAAGAACGCTCGATGAGCTTTCCGACGAAAACCGGCTGCTGTTGCTGCTGGTCGCCGACGAAGAATTGAGCTACTACGACATTGCCATTTTGACCGCACAAACCCCTGACGCCGTGCGAGGCAAGTTACACCGCGCACGCAAGGCCTTTACGATTCTTTTTCAGAAAAACAGTTGAAATTTATGAAGCACGAAAAAAAATTCTCATCGCGGGAACAAATTTCTGAAACGCAATCGCGGCAAACGATGGCGCGCAAATTCGACTCCGTCGAGGAATTGCTGCGTTTCGATTCCGGGCAGATAACCGTGCCGCCAGCCATCGCTGAACGGCTCCAGAAATCAACGGCGCAAATCAATCCACCGGCGGCACGTCCGTGGTGGAAAAATCTTTTTAGGTTAAAATCATGAACCGTTTTAGGAAACAATTTCTGGCCTCGCTGACTCCCGGAGTGCGTATCTTGCTCGGCGTGCTAACGGCGGCCGCGCTGGCGACATTTATTGGACAGGCAACCGATGTATTTAATCTGGACGGATGGCTGGCGTTGAAGACGCATCCATTCTGGCACGGTCAAATCTGGCGGCTCGTGACTTATGCGTTGTTGCCGGCGGGAATCTTGAATTTTATATTGAATGTCTTTGCGCTTATCGTGCTTGGCGGATGGTTGGAGCGCGTCCGGTCGGGGGGCGAACTATGGATTATTTGCATCGTGTCAGCGGCCGGAGCCGGCCTCGCCGGGGTGCTGCTGCCATTTGCCTCGCTGACCGGCGCAGCACCGATGATGTTTGGTCTGCTCGCGGCATGGTGTTTTCATTGCGGCCACGAAAAAATTTCCCTGTTTCCATTCGGCGAAATGACCGTCCGGCAACTGGCTTTGGCGGCAGCAGCGGTCAGTCTTTTGGTCACGTTGTTTTCCGTCGGATGGCGGATGGCAATCGTCATGGCGGCAGGCGGTTTGAGCGGATGGTTTTATGTCTGGGCGCGGCATAAATGGCTGATGAGCCGCGCCAGTCGCGTTGTTCCTTCAGAGAGAATCAGCCGGCTTGAATTATGATCTGCACCCGGCAAAGCGTGATTCCGCAGGCGACCCAAACGCGCCGGGTGCTCGCACTCGAACGCTCCCGGCTTGCGCGGGCGATGCTGGCGGATTGCCGGCTTTGCGCGCACGATTGCGGCGTCAACCGGCTCGCGGGAGAATTTGGCTTGTGCCGCGCCGGAGCCGAACCGCGATTTTTTTCCGCACAAACGGAAGTGTCGGACGAACTGAAACTGATCCCGACGTTTGCGATTGCGTTGAGCGGATGCGATTTGCGCTGCGATTTTTGCATCACGGGCGCGGAAAGCTGGAATCCGCGCGCCGGTGAGAATTTTAACGCCGCCGACATCGCAAAAAAGGCGAAAGCGGCTTTGCGAACTGGCGTGCGGACAATCATGGTTCTTGGCGGTGAGCCGACGATTCATCTGCCCGCCGCGCTGGAACTGGTCGCTGAATTGCCGGACTCGGCGAGATTGATTTGGAAAACGAACGCACACGGCTCGGCACAGGCGCGTGAATTGCTTGATGGAATGTTCGATGTCTGGCTGGCGGATTTCAAATTTGGCAACGACGATTGTGCGCGGCGGCTGGCAAAAATTTCAAATTACATTCAAGTTGTTCAGGAAAATTTGCTTTGGGCGAACGCGCACAGCGAATTGATTGTGCGCCATTTGCTGATGCCGGGACACATTGATTGCTGCTGGCAGCCGGTCGCGGAATGGCTCGCGGAAAATCTGCCCGGCGTCAAAGTGAATTTGCGTTCCGGTTTCTGGCCGGCTTGGCGCGCGACGCGACATTCGGAATTGCGCGGAACGGTTTCCGACGATGAAACTGAACATGCTGGAAAAATCGCGCGGCTATGCGGATTAAATTTGGTTCCATGAAAAAAAATAAACTCGAATTAAGCACAGAACTTTTGATCCTGCCGGACGGACGAATTCTGGTTCAGAATTTGACCCGGCCGATGGCGGAACTTTTGAACAGATTAAATCCGAAGGACAAGACAATTGCGCCGCGCGCCAAAAAAACTTCAAAACAATCTTTATGAACTTTCAAAGCGAACTCGAAACGCTCATCCGGGCGCGTTATCCGATCCTCTACATTGTGAGCAGCGAGGAGATGCGCGTGCAGGAATTGGTGGTGGAAATCGCCAAGAAGCGCCAGAAGAAAGTTTTTGAGTGGAGTTACAGCACGGGTGTTGTCCCGGCAGGAACGTCCATCCAGTCGCAGAAGCATCGCAACGCGGCGACGAAAGACCCGTTGATGGCGCTGGATCAGGTCATCGAGCAGGTCGAGCCGGCCATTTTTATTTTCAAGGATTTTCATCCGTTTTTGACGAAG
>Ga0224555_1005218_pt1 | contig 11153 bp, 8 predicted proteins | sample 714S23034metaG_FD_180687 | JGI IMG/M metagenome (GOLD analysis project Ga0224555, IMG submission 180687) | Peat soil microbial communities from Stordalen Mire, Sweden - 717 S2 30-34 | ecosystem: Environmental > Terrestrial > Soil > Wetlands > Peat | place: Sweden: Norrbotten County, Stordalen...
CGCGTCGGAGAAGGTTTCATCTCCGCACACCAGTTCGCCGGTCACCACGCTGCGCGGACCGCGCTCGCCTAAACCGTATTGCACGCTCTTGACCTGCACGTCATACCAGGCAGCCCAGAAGGTGGACAGGATGCCGCCATGGCGCGTCGAGTCGCGATACCAATCAGCGGCGCCTTCCCAGGCGCACATCGCGGCCAGATGAGGCGGCTGCTCGGTCGCCGCCAGCCACTGGTTCATGGCGTAGTAGGAAATGCCATGGATGCCCACCTTGCCGTTGGACCACGCCTGCACCGCGGCCCACTCGATCGACTGGCAGAGATCCGCGGTCTCGCGCGGCGAAAAGTGATCGACGAAGCCGGGCGAACGGCCGGTGCCGCGTGAATCGACGCGCACCAACGCATAGCCGTCGGGAACCCATTTCTCGGGATCGGCGACCTCCCAGTTCTGGTATTTGTTGGTCGAGCCGTAGGCAACATCCGGGTGTGTGGCGACCATGATATTCCACGCCCCAGGGTAGCCTTGCTGAAACGACAACCCCTTGGCGTACGGGCCATAGGTCAGCAGCACCGGATACTTACCGCTGGCAAGCGGACGGAATACGTCCGCTCGCAGAACCAAACCATCATCCATTTTGACCGCAACGTCCCAGTCAATCTGCATCCCGTCGCGGACCTCTCTGCGGATAGCGCCCATGCTTATCTGCTCCTATTTCGCGGTGACGATGACACCGTCACCCAGCGCTCTTTGCGGGATACCTCTGCCGCGAGACCGGCCTAATTTTCCACCAGGACGATGGCCCCGCTCTCGGCTGACTTGCCGATGGCTTCAAAGGCGGCGATGTTGGCGACCATCTCGGCGAACGTTACCGGGTAAGGCGCACGCCCCGCGGCGGCATCGGCGAAGGCCTCCACGTTGGCGCGAACCATCGACATCGCCGGATATTCGACCGTCTGCTGCGGGCCGCCATGCGCGGCCTTGGTCAGCAGCCAGCCCTCCGGCGCTTGCGGGTGCGCTTTGTCGCGCATCTCCACCCACCCCTTGCTGCCAAAGACCGCAAAGCGGATGGAAAAAGGCGGCCCCAAAATCGAGGAGATCACCCCGTTGGCGCCGTTGGTGAAATTGAGAAGAATTGCCAGCGTGTTTCGTGTGGGGTGGGCAACCGTGCGCAGACTAGCCAGCACGCTTTCAGCCGGACCATTCACGGCTATGCAGAGGTCCAGCCCGTGGATACCGAGCGCCACCATCGTCGTTCCGCCGGGCGATTCCGCCTTTTGCAGCCGCCAGTTGTCAGCCGCTAGCGGGCGAAGTTCAAAGGTCAGGGTCGCTTCCGTCGTCTGGATGGCGCCGAGTTCGCCGGATTTCACCATCCGCAGCACATCCTCGAAAACTGGTTTGAAACGGTGTTCATGGCCAACCGCAAGCACCACTCCGTTAGCTTTGCAAGCCTCGACTTCGGTGAGCGCTTCGCGCCGCGTAAGCGCCAGCGGCTTCTCGCAAAAGACGTGTTTCTTGGCCGCGGCTGCGGCCACCACTTGCGCGGTATGCTGCGTGTGGGGAGTACACAAGATCACGCCATCGACGTTAGGGTCGGCCAGGGCGGCGGCGTAATCGGTCGTAAACTCGATCCCTTGCGACCGCGCCCATTCCCCGGCGGCGGCAACCGTGTCCACGGCCTTGACCACCCGAACCTTCGGGCTGTCCTTCAGCATGCCGATGATGGTTTTTCCCCACCAGCCCAAGCCGGCAACCGCGACCTTGAGTGGAGCGTTCTCGTTCTTCATCACAAAATATTTCTCCTGGTTATGGTTTCCCGTAGGGATGTCTTCTGGGCGATAGCTGCTCGCGGATTGACTAGAGCGTGTTTCACCACTAATTCTTTGCAGGGGCGCGGCTTTAGCCGTGCCTTCGTAGCGCGAATCGGGGAAAACAAGCGAGGCGCTATGAAACTGTTTTTCCCCGCAGCCCGCTAGTATGGTGTCCCAAAACTTGGTGACCTAACTTAGGATGTCATGCTGAGCGTAGCGAAGCATCCCATGAAACTGTCCCGCTCGGCGCCGATGGAGGCTCTTTGATGAAATCCTTCGGCCGCGCCTCAGCGCCTCAACTTCTCCCCGGCTCGCTCAGCATGACATCCCTAAACTTTATTGTAATTGTACGGACTTCAGCGGTACCCTCACCCTCATGCCTTACGCCTTTTTCGGCTTGGCAACGATCAGTTGGCTTGGGTTAACCAACAGCATTGCCACGACGCCGATAATCGGCAGCAGCGTCAGCTCGACCAATGCGGCTCCGCCCCAGCTCAAATGAACTACCAGCCAGCCCATCAGGTAACCGGCGACGGAGGCGGCTCCGAACAAAGATGTCAGGAAGATGCCGGAGGCCCTGCCCACCATCCGCGGACGCACGCTGCGCTGTAGCAGAGAAAGAATATTGACGAACAGGAAGCCGCTGGCGAAGGCGCCCGTCAAAAAGCACAACACGGCTTGCGCATTGAAAGCGACAGCCACGTTGTACATCGAGTACCCGACCGCCGCCATGGCGGCGAAGGCGACGGCAATCACCCCGCGCTGCGGGAAACGGTCGCCGCACCAGCCCCCTATAAACGAACAGAACCCGCCCAGGCCAAAGAAGCTGAACGCCTTCGCCGCATCCATCTGCGAATACTTCAAGACGCCTTGCAGATACATCATGTACACGCTGATGAAGCCGTAAAGCGAAAAGCCGGTGACCACGGCCGCAATGAATCCCATGATGACGTTGCGGTTCCACAGGGCTTCCGGAACGTGGGCAACGGCTGCCTGGTCGAGGGCTGCGGCCGACACGCCAGGTCCCTTGCTCTCGCTGAATCCCTTGGGAACGAAGATGGAAACCACGGCACACAGTACGAAGCCGATGATGGCGAACCAGACGAATGGCACATGCCAGTTATTCGCCGTGGCCGCCAGCTTGGCGCCGATCCGCGGCCCCAGGAACCCGCCTACGCCGTAAGCCAGAATCATCCAGCCGATATAGAACGATCTCCGGCGGTGGAAATAACTGCCGATGGCGGCAAACAAGGCTGCCATCTGCATCCCTTCGCCCACCCCGGTGATGGCGCGGTAAAGCAGCATGTCCCAGAAGCCCGTCGCGTAGATGGTCGCCAGCGTGAACACCGAATAGATCAGCATCCCCAGCACGATGATCGATTTGCGGGAGGTGCGGTCGAGCAGGTAACCGGTGGGAATGCCGGAGATTGCCAGTCCCAGGGTAAATACCGTGGCCATCAGTCCGGCCACCGGCAGGGAATACCCGAACGCTTTTCGAATCGCCGGAATCAGGGTCGGGAAGATCTGCCGGTCGGCGGCGTTGATCGCGTAGGACAGGCACAGAATAATAAGGAAAACAATGGACAATGCCATCGTGTACGGCAAAGTCGTAGACTGCGTTTCGCTTGCGGCAGGGAGCGGTTTTTCCGTCGTACCCATCTGGCGGGGCCTCCTGGGTTTTTGGGTGAGGTCTAGTATTTACCCGTCCGGACTGGAGTTACAAGCAGAATCGTTGTTTCCGCCGAAAGTCTGTTTATGCGGCAGCGGCGATTCCGGGGGCCTTTTTGCCTGCTATTCCAGTTCCCGGGTTGCTGTATCCAGATTCCGAAAAGGGCGTCCTGGCGACCAACTTTGAAATTGCTCTAGCTGTACCTCTTGTCGGAGGCGGTTCCATCGAACCAGTCGAATCCGTCCGCGCTGGTTTTCACAATGACGTTCTTGATCCGGGTGTAATCCTTGTAGCAATCGATGCCGTTTTCCCGCCCGATTCCGCTGTTTTTGTAGCCTCCCCATGGCGACGCGGGACCGATTCTGTGGTGATCGTTGATCCAGATCATGCCGGCTTCGAGCTGCTCCGCCACGCCATGCGCCCGGCGAATGTCGTTGGTCCATATCCCCATGCCTAAGCCAAACTGGGTGCCGTTGGCGAGCTCAATCGCTTCCGCCTCAGAGTGGTAGCGCATCAGGCACACTACCGGGCCGAAGATTTCCTCCTGGGCCACGGTCATGTCATTCGTAACGTTGGTGAAAACGGTGGGATTGACATACCAGCCCGGCCCCGGCAATGCATTTCCTCCGCAGGCCAGCGTCGCTCCCTCGCGGACGCCGATTTCGATCCAGCCCAGAACCTGCTCACGCTGGCGCTCGGAGATCAGAGGGCCGATATCGGTCCGGTTGTCGAGCGGCGGGCCGACGCGCAGTTTGCCGACCTTTTCGACGAAAGCGGCCGCAAAGCGGTCGTAAAGCTTGTCCGACACCAGCACACGGGCCCCTTGCACGCAGGTTTGCCCGGCAGCGATGTACCCGGCGAACACGGCTCCATTGACGGCGGCGGTGAAATCCGCATCGTCGTAGACAATCACCGAAGCCTTGCCTCCCAATTCGGCCGCGACTTTGGCCAAGTTGTGTCCGGCGGCCGCGGCGACGCTCCGCCCGGTCGAGGTTCCACCCGTCAAATCGACCTTCGCCAATAGCTTATTCTCGGCCAGGGCCTTGCCGGCCACCGCTCCGAAGCCATGCACCACGTTCACGATGCCCTCCGGTATCCCGCTCTGGGCGATGCGTTCGGCAAGCATGTTAATGGTCAGCGGAGCCAGTTCCGAAGGCTTGATCACCACCGCATTACCCGCCGCCAGGGCCGGTGCCAGCTTCTTGGTGAGGATCAGCAGGGGATGATTCCACGGGGTCAGCAGCCCGACCACCCCCAGCGCTTCCCGCCGGGTGTAGTTCAGATAGCCGCGCCCGAACGGCGGCACCGCGTCTTCCAGGGTCTCGGCAACGCTGGCAAAGTAGTCATACCACTCCGGCAGCCGCCCCAGTTGCGCCCGCATTTCGCGGATCGGACGCCCGGTCACGCGCGATTCGGCTTCGACAAAGGCCGGCATATCCTGCCGCAGCTTCGCGGCCAGCGTGCGCAGGGCGGAGATGCGAAAGTCCGCATGGGTGCGCCAGCAGGAATGCCTGGCGGCAGCGCTCGCCGCCGCGACGGCGATCTCGACGTCCCGGGGCGTACTGCGGGCGATTTCCGCCGCAACCTCTCCGTTCTCGGGATTGATCAAGGGAAAGTATTCTCCCGATTCACTGGGGACAAACTTGCCGTCTATAAACTGCTCACAGCGTTGGCTGCTCATTGTCATTCTCCAAAGCATTGTTGAAACGGGTTTTCGTGAGCGAGTCTACACCAGCCGCCGCAAAGGTATATCCCATAAAAAATCCGGGCAGAGATACACCTATTTTGAAACTGCGGCATTAGGGCAGGTTGAATTCGCGCGCTAGCGGTTCAGTCGATGTCAGCTAGCTGGGCCTTGAGTAGGCCCGAAAGATAATCTGCCAGTTGTTCGACATTGAAGTGACCCTGGTCCCATGACCGATCAGCCGCGCGAAGGGCCTCGTAATAGGGCTGCCGGTTCTCTCGTATCCGCTCCGGCACTATCTTCTCCCCCCAAGCATTCGGCCCTGCTTCATGCAAATCAGGTAATAGCAGGCGGCTCTCGCAGTTCGTCCATTGCCCTCGACAAATGGGTGAATCCAATTCAATCGCCATAGCGCATAGGCCGGAAGGAGTGTTGGATGATCCCACATCGTCCAATTCTCGTGTACCACCGAAAAGAACCTATCCATTTCATTGGGAACTGTTTTGAAGTGCGGAGGAAAATGGTTCCCAACGTATATCGGCTCTTCGCGGTAACGGCCTCCAAACTGGGCAATGTTTGCGACCGCAGCGTAATTCAAGGCCCAGAGCGTGTATTTATCGAATGATTCAATGCCCTTCTCAAAACCAATTTCGATGCAGTTCGATAGTAAATCGTACTGCCGCAAGAGGTTCTGCTCTTGGATCTTTGCAAAAAGCGCGGGATTATCTTTTTCTCGGACTGACACAGGGATCGAGGGACCGCTTGCCTATAGGCCTAGTCAAATTTGCCGCAACAGCCTGATGTTCTCAGATGCGAGCCGCACGCTGTCTTTGGTAATCAGCTTCGAATCGGGAGCATTGCCGAAAGCAAAACTGATTCTTTGCTCGTGCAATTCGTCCTCACTCACCAACCGATTGCGGTTTGCCTCCAAGAGCTTCATCAATTCCGGGTCTGGTGCTGGAACGTTCTGAAACTGCTTACGATCAGCCATAATTCCCTCAGAGTGGTTAGATACGCCCGTCAATAATAACGCTGCACGGAGTTTCTGAAACTGTGAATATCTCGCTCTGTTTCCCTTTGGGTCAATACTTCCCTAACTGGCTTATTCCTCAAGACCCCACCAGGAAATCGAGAGTCGTCCCCCCCTTTTACGAGCGCTCGGCGGCGGCGGCACAGGCGGCGGAGTCCACGCCGAACAGTTTGCGGGCATTGCCGCTCAGCACCGCTTGGAGCTGCGCCGGGGGCAATCCCGCGCCGCTGACGAAGTCCACGGGCGCGAATTCAGCCATATCGAAGGCGTAGTCCGTTCCCAGCATGACGTGATCGGCCCCGGCCAACTCCACCAGGAAACGAAGCTGTTGATCCATGAACACGATGGTGTCGAAGTACAACTGGTGAAGGTATTTCTCGGGAGAGCGGACCCGGTTCACCTTGGCTTCGCCGCGCACCTCATAGCCGTGCTTCAAGCGTCCGAGCTGGTAAGGGAAGAAGCCGCCGCCATGGGTGAAGCCCACCTTCAGCTTCGGGCACTGCTCCAACACGCCGCCGAAGATCAGGCTGGCGACGCACATCGCGGTATCCAGCGGATTGCCATAGAGATTCGTCAGGTAATACTTGGTAAACATGTCCTTGGTGCCGACGTAGTAGGGATGGAAGAAGACAAAAACCCCTAAGTCTTCGCACTCTTTGAAGAAAGGCAGAAACTGCGGGTCGTCGAACTGCACGCCCTGCACGTTGGACCCGATCTGAATCGATTTGAATCCCAGATCCCTGACGCAGCGGCGCAGCTCCTTGGTCGCCAGTTCGAGGTTTTGCATGGGCAACGTGCCCATGCCCACGAATTTTTCGGGATGCTGCCGGCTCAAAGCGAACAGCCCGTTGTTGGTCATGGTGGCCACATCGAGCGCCAGCATTGGCGAGGCCCAGTAATAAAACAGGGTAGGAGACACCGAAACGGCAGCCATATCCAGCTTCTTGGCGGCCATGTCGGCCAGGCGCGCAGCCGTGCTATGAAATCCGGGCGTGAGCGGATAGCTGTAGCCTTGGTCGTGCTCGATCCAGGGCTCGTCGCCCTTTTTGATCAGCTTGGCCTGCCACGGGGAACCCGGCTTTCGAATCGCCTCGACAAACTCCGGCGCGATGAAATGGGTATGCATATCAAAATTCATAAGGTTGGTCTCCCGAACTCCTGAGTAGCCGATTCGTTTCAGGTGATCCGCTTCAGGCAATCTGTATAGACACTTTAGCATTTGCCTGCGGACCCCGGCCAGCTCACTTCCGGGCCGGTCGCACGCCATGTCATAATTCCGATGCTACATATCTGAATTGCGGAGCGTTCATTGATGAGTTCCCCCAATCCTGCAATCAAAATTCCCCGCGAACGTCTGTCTTATTCAGCCATCGTCGACCGCCCCCGGCGCAAGTTGCCCGGCGGGGCTCGGGTCGTGGTTTGGCCCATCGTCAACGTCGAAGACTGGGACATCAACCGGCCGATGCCGCGCGTCGTAATTCCGGCTCCCACCGGCATCGCGGTGCTGCCGGACATTGCCAACTGGGGATGGCATGAATATGGCATGCGGGTCGGCTTCTGGCGGCTCAAGCAGGCGCTCGACAGCCGGGGCATACGCGCCTCTCTGTCGATCAATGGACGCGTCTGCGAGACCTATCCGCGGGTGGCGCAGGCCGCGCTCGATGCCAAATGGGAGTTCGTGGGACACAACTACATACAGGTCCCTCTGCCCCGTGTGGAAGATCAGCCGGAGGCGATTCGCCAGACCATCGATGCCATCGAACGCTTTGCCGGATACCGCCCCAAGGGCTGGATGAGCCCAGGCTTCGCCCAGACCATGTCTACCGTCGATTACCTGGCCGCCGCCGGCATACGCTACATCTGCGATTGGGCGGTTGACGACCAGCCCTGCGACATCGCCACCACCCACGGCCCCCTGGTGGCCATGCCTTATCCCATCGAGGTGAACGACGTTGTCCTGATGGCCGTCCAGCACCAACGCTCCGAGGTGTTGCTCGAGCGCATGCGCGACACCTTCGACCGGCTCTATGCCGAGGGCGCCGAGCAGCCGCGCGTCATGGCGGTTTCCGTTCATCCTTATCTCAGCGGCGTGCCTCACCGCATCAAGTATCTCGAACAGGGGCTCGATTACATTCGCGGACACCAGGACGTGCTGTTCTGGACCGGCGAGCAACTGCTCGAGTGGCACACGGCAAGCGCAGCGGCGGCCGTGAAGTAGGGGTTGGTTGGGATACGTTCATTTCCACTAGAGGTGTCATTCTGAGCGACCACAGGGCATGGGGCTGAGGCGCCGCCGAAGGACGTTATCAAGAAGCCCAGAGCGGCTCTGGGTGGGACAGTCCCCAGGGATACTTCCGTTCAGCATGACACTCCCGAGGTAGTTTGGTTATGCTAACCATTTCCGGGACACCACACTAGAGCGCTTCTATCATGTCCTCCAGCGCAACGCCTCTCGATACGGACCTGCCTCACGAACCTGGAGTTCCGCGCTCGATCTACGTGCAGTTGGGTGGCGCCGTCCTGATCTGGGCGGCCAACTGGGCGATGACCAAAAGCGTGCTGCACGACATCTCTCCCGTGAGCTTTGTCGCCTATCGCTTCCTGACCGCGGCTCCGTTCATGGCCGCGCTTACCATTCTCATACGGCAAGCCCTGCTTCCCGTCCGCGGCGAGCGTCTGCCGCTGGCTCTGATCGGCATCGTGCAGATCGCCGGCAGTCAATGCTTCAGCACCGTGGGACTGCAATATGTGGCGGCGGGCCGTACAGTGGTCCTGATGTATACCATGCAGCTCTGGGCCTTGCCGCTAGGATGGCTGATCAATCGCGACCGTGTCAGTTTGCCGGCTTTGTGCGGCGGAGCGCTTGGCTTTTCGGGCCTCTTCCTTTTCTTCAACACCCCGCCGGTGAACTGGCGCGATCCCCAGGTCGTGCTCGGCAACTGTCTCGGCCTCAGCGGCGGTTTGTCCTGGGCGCTGGGTGCCTGCCTCTATCGTCGCCGCAAGTGGCAGACGCCATTCTGGACGCAAACCTTCTGGCAGGTGCTGTGGACCGCCGTCGCCGTCGCACCGCTATTGCTGGGACCGCAGCGTGCCACCATTTGGACAGGACCCGTCATGGCCATGATTGCCTACAACTCTATCGCCTGCACGGCGCTGTGCTGGTGGTGGTGGGGCAAGGCGCTGGCGGTCATGCCGGCCTCGCGCGCCGGACAAATCGTCACTCTGACCCCGGTGTTTGCGGTCATCATCGGCGCCCTTTGGGCAGGCGAACCGCTGACGCCCGGCACCGCGGCGAGTGTTGTTCTCATCTGTCTGGGTATCGTGCTGGCGCTGCGCGGCAGGCGGAGCGCGCTCTTGCCTGCTCAAGAACAATCACGCTGAGGAGTGTCACTGGCGCATGAATTTGAGGAGGTCACGCGAGACATCTCGGGGGCCATTGCGACCAAGGCGAGTCCAAATTTTTGTGTTGGTCCAAAGCACGCGATTTTCGTCAAGCACGGTTAGCGTGACATAGAGATAAGCCCCTGCGTCGGTCTTAGACGTTAACCTCAGCACCAGATCCGATCCCGCCGAGTCAGAGACGAAGGAGAATCGATTCGCAAGTTCTTTCTGAACGGTGTCAGCAAATGTCTGGTATCCGCTCTGGTTATCGATGTAAACAGTCTTTGCGCTTAAGAGCTTTGTGGGTACTGATGTCTTGACGTCCTTAGCTAAAGCGAATACCGAGACGAACATGATAATGACGAGTGCTTTACACATTGGGCTCTCCCTTCTTTTTCCGAGCCGAGCGGCTAGCAGTTTACTGCCGAAAATACCAGACGACAAGGGGGAACCAGATGGTAACAATAGTGCCCGACATTATCGACAACGACGCTCAGAGGACGAATAGCCCACCAGGGCTGAGGGAACTACCCTTCAGTTGGCGTGATCGAGGATGATCTTCATCCGTTCGTCGGCGTCGGAATCGAGCATGCGGATCGCCGATTCCAACTCCGACAGGCCGACCACGTGCGTCACCAGCGCCTGAAGGTTCAACATGCCGCGGGCGACCAGCTCGATGGTCGCCGGAAAGTCCTCGCTCTTGGCGGCGCGCGCGTTCACGATCGTGAGTTCCTTGAAGTAGAGCTGATAGAAAGGCAACTTGCCTTCCGTCACCGTGATAATGCCGAATGGCAGCAGCATTCCTCCCCTGCGGGCCATGGAAATTCCACTGGCCAGCGACGGCAAGATGCCGGTCGATTCGATGACCACGTCGGCGCCCCGTCCGCCGGTGGCTTCCAACACCAAGCGTTCAGCCTCCGCTCCGCTGGCGACGGTGATATCGGCCCCGAGTTTTTCCGCCAAGCTGCGTTTCCAGGGGCTGCGCGTTACCCCGATCACCGGGTAAGCGCCGCGCGCTTTGGCCAACTGCACGTGGATCTGCCCGCTCACGCCCAGGCCCAGGACCACCACCGACTGCCCCGGAAAGATGTTGAGCATGCGCTGCCCGTGCAAGCAGGTGGTGGCAACCTGAATCGCGGGGGCCTGCCGGCTGTCCACCGCCTGCGGCAGAGCAAAAATCTGGCGGCGCGGCACCGCCAGATACTCGGCAAAGCCGCCATCGCGGTCGCGCCCCAGCAGAACCCCATTGGGGCATATGCTGGTCCGGCCCGCATGGCAGCAGAAACAGGTTCCGCAATAAACGCTGGGATCGATCATGACCCGGTCGCCACGGCGGATCAGGCTGTCCTCGCCTTCGACCACTTCGCCGCACATTTCGTGGCCCATGATGAGCGGATGGCGAACCGGAATGTCGCCTTTGTAGATTTTCAGGTCGGTGCCGCAGATAGCGCTGTGGGTGACTCGAACCCGAACCTGGTCCTCGGCAAGCGGGGCCAGGTCGAGCTCCGCGAATTGCAGTTCCCGCGGAGCCTTCAACACCATTGCTCTCATAGTAGCTTCGTTCCCCGCACTCCCTTTAGACAT
>Ga0224555_1005220_pt1 | contig 11151 bp, 10 predicted proteins | sample 714S23034metaG_FD_180687 | JGI IMG/M metagenome (GOLD analysis project Ga0224555, IMG submission 180687) | Peat soil microbial communities from Stordalen Mire, Sweden - 717 S2 30-34 | ecosystem: Environmental > Terrestrial > Soil > Wetlands > Peat | place: Sweden: Norrbotten County, Stordalen...
CGCATCCTCCAGCAGCGATGCAAGGTCATAGGTGATCGGCCCCACCACCGCGTCCTGGAAGTCCAGCAGCCCCAGCGTCGTCAGGCCCGGGCGCGGCAGCAGAAGCAGATTCTCGACGAAGAAATCGCGATGGACCATCGTGTCGGGCACCGTGCGGGCCGTGGGCAACAGTGCGCGCCAGATCGCCTCGAAGTGCTGCCGCGCGTCCTCGTCGACAGGCGTTCCGCGCACCGCAGGCACATACCACAACAGGAACCGCTCCACCTCTTCCAGCAGGCGCGCATCGTCATAGGCGGGAAGGCCAGCCGGAATTGCCGCCGCGCCGCGCCGGTGCAAATCGATCACCCAGTCGATCGCCAGGCCGAAAATCCGATCCGGATCGTCGCCGGCCTCGAGCCGCTGCGCCAGAGTCGCGTCGCCCAGATCCTCCAAGAGCGCCAGCCCCGTCGCCGGATCGGCGGCGAGAATCTCGGGGGCCGAAGAACCCAGGCCGCGCAGATGGGCGTCGATCGCCAGGAACGGGCGGATGTCGAGCTTGTCGGGCGGCGCGTCCATCAACACCGCGCGCCGCGCGCCGTCTGTCAGGCGCCAGTAGCGGCGGAACGAGGCATCGCCCGCCAAGGCCGTGCGCGCAGCGCTGCCCCAGCCGGCCGTCGTCAGGAATCCCGAGATCGTCCCGTCGCGCTCTGCGCGCCTATCCATGTCGCGCTCAAGGATAGGCGGTTGGACACTCCACGAGGGAGCGTCGGCGTTCACGGTGATTCCGATACAGAATTTTGAAAGCCTCGTATCTCGTCTATTTCGGGACAGCGGGTGAGTGGGTGTAGCTGAACACCAGTGTGCTGAGTTCGTCGATGAATTCGTCGCGGTCGATGGGTGGGCGGTCGAGCAGGTAGCGGATGGTGAGATGTTCGACCGTGCGCACCCCCAGCCAACTGGCCGTCGCGGAGCGACTGAGGGGTTGTGCGCGCAGTCGCATGTGCGCGATGGCGATGTCTCCGACCCGCTGTTCGAAGGCGGCGATCTTGTCGCCGACGCCGAGGCGGGGCGTGTGTTCAAACGTGGCCCTGAGCAGTTCGGGTTGTTCGTCCATCGCGTCGAGCAGGACGGCGATGGTCTGGCGTATCGCGGTGGCCTCATCGGGGGTGCCGATCTGGGTGGTCAGATGGGCGGTGACGCGGGCAGCGATCTGGTCGGCGTAGCGGTCGACCACCTCGGCGAGGATCGCTTCCTTGTCCGGAAAGTACTGATACAGCGAACCGGGGCTGATCCCGGCGGCCTCAGCGATCCGATTCGTCGTTGCGCCGTCAAAGCCACGCTCGATCAGCACCGCGCGACCGGCGGTCACGATGCGCTCCACCATCAAACGCGAACGCTCTTGCTGCGGTGCGCTGCGCCGACGGGGATTACTGCTGCGTGAACCGGCCATCACAACGCGACTTGAATGCGAGCAATTATTCGTGTCAGCATGAAACCCATGGTCACACAGGACTTTCGCAATGTCGATACACCAATCGTCGGCAGCTCAGTGCCAGTCGCGCCCGACGTCGGCCATCCGAACGACTATTACTTCCGCCCCGGCATGCCGCAACGCCCTGCGCCGCCACGCGCGGTCATCACGACCTTGTGGGACACACCACGCCAAGACACCGTCGTCCTCGGACGCCGCTTCCACCAGGTGCCCGTCGAAACCGACGTGACGCGTATGTTCGCCGATCACATGTGGCAGGGCGACGAGCCGATGGATGCCGTGGTGCGGAGCTTCCGGCACATCGGCGCGCAGCAGGGCCGCGAGATGCTGGACCGGGCACTCGACGAGGGCATCGACACCGTCGACGACGCCCCCAACGAACTGAGGGCGCTGTTCGATCAACTCGACAACCCAGCGATCCCCTACGACCCGGCACGCTGGGAACACGGCAGGCAAATATGGATCTCCAGTTCCTATGCCGCCAAGCTCGGCATGATGGTCGGCGACTTCTTCGGAAGCTTCGTCGGCGATGACGTGGCGTCGGCCACCGGAGCGACCGGCCGCTTCGTCAAGGACCCCTACCGCCGGTTCCTAGAAACCAATGCATGGTTTCGCAACGTCACCTACCGGAGTGCGATGGATCGTTGCTCCCCGATGTTCAAGGACACCGTTCGGGTGCGTCTGATGCACGCACAGGTGCGGGCAGGGCTGCGCAGGTCATGGGGCGACGAGCATTTCGCCCACCACGGCAACCCGATCTCCAACGCCATGATGATGGGCGCAGCAGTCACATTCGGGTTGACCCCCTTGGCCATCGACCACACCCACGGACGCCGCCGCTCCAGTGAGGACTTCGACGCAGCGTTGTACTACTGGGCCTACATCGCCTACGTCTTCGGCGTCGCCGAGGAACTGATCCCCCGCAACGCCGTTGATGCCTTCGAAGCCGCCGACTACATGGGAGCCACCGCCGGAGGACCCCCGGCATGGACCGCCGTCATGGCCGACGCCGCCACCACCGCGTTCGCCGACCAGACGACGACCGGGTCCATCAGACGCGCCCTGACCGCCCCGATCCTGGGCCTGATGGCCTGCTACGTCGGCGAACCACTCGTCCGTGCTCTACTGCAGACGACACCACTTACCACTGCACACAGTGCGACTCGGTATCTGGCCCAAGGTGTTCAGCGCCCTGGTCTCACTCAACGTTCACTACTGCGCGGCGCTCGACCAACTCCCCGCAGCGGACTGGCGACGACACAGGAAGGCACGCAACGGCGACCCGTTCTGGCGGCAATACGCCAACCTCGCCCGCATCGCAGCCGCACGACGCGGCATCACCGGCACCCCCTACGACCACCACGACGCAACCCCCAGCACCGCGCCCGGGTGCCCTGTCCGATAACTCGGCGAACCTGCTTATCCGCCCGTCGCCACCGGCACGTTGGCACGCGATGCACTTTTGAGACTCTCGGATGTCGTCTTTTGTGAGACAACGCCCCTGGACAGATAGGGCAGGGCAACCTGACTGACTGAAAGACCATTGTGGGGCGGGCGGGGTTCGAACCCGCGACCAACGGATTAGCAATCCTTAGATCCTGACAGTCCCTGTTATTGCCGGTTTGTCATTGTGCGACAACCGGATTGACTATCTCGAACCCCCGATAGGAACCGGGCAATTCCGGTCGGTTCCCGGTCATTGGCGGTGAATAAACGGTGACCGCCAGCCCGCCTGTAACCATTCCACCAAGACACCGCCGCCGCCGCAGCCGCGCGACCCTGACCCCCAGACTGCCAGGAGCGGGCGTGCCGCGTGACCAGGGGCGATCGGGTAAAAATAGCTCTGTAGCGACGGTTGTTGGGCGAGCAACTGTCGTCATTGTTGTCGTCAAAAATGTCGTCAGATCGAAGGTTGCGTGCGTGAGTTGCTACGGAAGCGGAATCGGCTCGAGCGGGTTGCCCGGGGCGATCGACGAACAGTTCTGCGGCGCGGGCAGGCCCTCGAAGCGCTGCTGGATCCAGGCGATTGAGTTCGGCAGCCAGAGCACGAGGCTCGCGATGTGGCCGAGCAAGTCGTACTGCTCGTAGTGGACCTTCGTGCCCTTCGCACAGTAGCCGCGGGCGAGCGTGCGCACATCGCCGGCGATCATCACGCCGTCGCCGGCGCCGATGCCCGCCTTGTCGCCCGGAGTGCCCTCGAGCACACCGTTGGCGCCCTGGCCGATGAACAACGGGATGGTCGGCGTACCGCCCGTGCCCATGATCAGCTTGTTGGCGTGCGTGACGTATAGCGGCAGACTCTCGGGAGTCGGGTACGCCGGGATGATTAGCTTCTGCCAGGTCAGACCCTTGTAGCGGCCGAGGACGTCGACGATCGACGTGGTCTGCATCTCGTTGAAGACCGTCACGCCGATGGGGGTGAGATATGGCGTGAAATCGACCTCGAACGCGCGGCCGATGCCGATGAGCGCCATCGGCATGACACCGCCCCAGAACCAGGTGCCCTCGATGTAGTGCAGGTTGTGTGCCGGGTCGACGAGCACCCCGCCCATCGCCGCGCCGATCATGCGCGCGTTGACGTCGGGCGCATACGTCGGGGCGAGCTCGGCGGCCCACTCGGTGGCGATCGCACCACCGGAGTATCCGAGCATCGCAACCTTTGCATCGTCCGGGAGCCCCACGGTCGACAACGGTGAAAACACGGCGCGGATCGAGTCGAGCGTGTTCATACCGTACTCGGGGCCGGCGGCGAAGTCGGCCCGCTGGCCCTCGGTGTCGGGGACGATGACCGTGTACCCGTCGGCCAGGAACGGACCGAAGACCGCCAGCTCGACGTTGGGGACGAGTCCGCCCAGCGTGACTCCGCCCGAGATCGCATACGACGGCTCGTCGTTTTGGTTCAGCGAGTCATAAGCGGACTGGTAGGAGATCACCTTCGTCTTGTCGTCCTGGTCAGGCGGCTGAATGACCGAGGTGACGTTGACGGTCGGGTTGCCGGTCTGGCTGGTCGACCGGTAGAGCAGCTGCGTGGCCCTGAGCCATGTCGGCACGCCGAATGCGCGGTAGGCAAAGCTGCGTGTCTTCAGCACCGTTCCCGGCAGGATGCTCTCCAGGCTGTCGGTGTACGAGTAGAACGGATCATCCTTCGGCTGCGGCACGGCCATGCCCGGCTCGCGGGCCGGATCGGGATACCAGCCTGTTGGTTGCAGTGGTTCAGTCATCGCTCCCCCTTAATCGTGGGCACCATGTTGCCCTCCGCGGAGACACACCAACAGCGACTTCGACAGTCAACCCCGCGGGTGGTCGAGACTGCCTCAATTCCGACCCAGTGCCCGACGGTTCCCACTGGTGGCATCCATCCGCCAGCGCCGCCTGGCCGGCCACCATCCGCAATGATGCCTGTACGGGTGCTCCACGAACACCTCGTTCGACGCTACCGAGCCCGGGAATGGATAACGGCCATCTGCTGCGCCAGCTTCCATCGGGCGCTCTGCTAACTCGCCGTCCCCGCCGACAAACTTCGGCCCCTATAGAGGACCAAGAGGCTCTGCACCACCACGATCGACTCAGATTAGATGTCCGAGCTAGATGTCTGAGCTGGGAAGATATCCGGTAGTAGTCCCGGCTGGATTGAACCAGCGACCTCCCGCGTGTGAAGCTGAGGCGAAGTCAGAAGCGAGATCTTTGTGCTGGTCAGGCTGGACGAACTGGACTCAGTTTGAGGGTTCAGAGCACCCGATACGAGCGGCGTGGCGGATGCGGAGCGGATGAAATCGAGCCGTGGTCCGTGAGCAGAGGCGGAGGGCGTGACGGCGCACGAGAGTATTTCAACGTCGTGAATGTCGAGGCGCCGGGGAGCCCGTGAGAGTCGCACTGACGGCACCTCTCCCACCAGGGCCGCAGATTCTGGTATATGACCAGGACACCGCCGTTACCGCCGACGACGGGTTTGCCAGGGGGTGAGAGTCATGAACCTCGATGCCGATCCCCCATGGTCCAAGAACCAGCTCCGCAAGCTCGGCGAAGCACTGCTCGAAAAGTGCGCGCCTCCCGATGGCTGCCCGGACTACGGCGCGGTGATGCTCTGGCACAACGACCTGGCGGGCGAGGTCGCTAGCGTCATCAGTAACACCAGGTGGGTCAACAAACCGGCAGGTCAGTTCGCCGTGACAGCCCGGTCAAAGACCGTGGACACCCTGGTCCAGAAGCTACAGCGATCGACCTTGAAGCTCGACAGGGTGCAGGACCTCGCCGGCGTTCGCATCGACGCTGACCTGAACCTCACCCAGCAGACCAAACTCGCCGAAGAGATCGCCCACCACTTCGGCGACGACCGAGTGACGATCAAAGACATCCGCCAGCAACCCCACTCCGGGTATCGAGCCGTACACCTATGGCTTGTCCTGCCTGCCGGACGTGCGGAAGTGCAGATCAGGACGATCTACCAGAGTCTATGGGCAAACGCCTACGAGGGCATCGCAGACTTGGTTGGCCGAGGAATCCGTTACGACGAGAAGCACGAGGATTCGAGGGTGCAGCAGATCGTGGCGAAGATGCACGAGATGTCAGCCGAAATCGCCCACGACGAAGCAATCGCAGACCAAATCGACACCGTACTGAATCGCCTGGTGGGCGACTGGGTTAACCAGACCATCTCAGGGACAGCGCCCCCAGACCCCGCATTGATTGATCAAGCGCTCCATGCACTGACTGAAAGCGGCGCCGACCTGGACTTTCTCACCAGGCTTAGGCAAACGGCCGACCAACTACGGGAACTTCGTCGTATCTTGGATCAGTAATCAGAAGGGAACTGACATGCTGGGCTTTGTCATTGAGTTCAACCGTCACACGGGTGTGCGCCGTGTCACGGAGTTCGCGACTGCCCGCGAAGCGATGGAGCATCGCCTGAAGCTGGAAGCGGAGCGCACCAACAGCGACGTCGAAATCGTCGCACTCATCAGCGACTCCCTCGACACCTTGCATCAGACTCACTCGAGGTACTTCACAGGCGAGGAACTCGCAGCGATCTGACCTGACCATGCCTTTTGACCAATGACGGATAGTCTGATCGATTCTCGTGGTGGCCAGGGGACGTGTCGAACCGCCGATCTTCCGCTTTTCAGGCTGAGGCGAAGTCAGAGGCGAGACGTTGGTGCTGGTCAAGCTAGACAAGCTGGACGCATCTGAAGGGATCAGAGCAGGCAATACGAGCGGCGTGGCGGATGCGGAGCGGATGAACACGAACCCGTGATCCGTAGGCGCAGGCCCGCTGTCACGACCAGGTGCACGAAAGCCATTGCAGCGCAACGACACTCGCATCAGCAAACTGCCGATATTTAATATATAACATTTCTGGTCGAATGAGGCGGTCGAATACGACCGAATCGAATATGGCGGGTTACCAGTATTTTGGGTGCACCGCGGTGCGGGCGAGCGGATCATGGTGCGCGCCAACCGCTACGCGCTGGCGGCCGCACTCGACGGTGTCGCGCTGGAGCCGCAGGTGCGCGCCCTGCACGGCTGCAATAACCCGGCTTGTGTGCGGGTGAGCCTGGCGGGTGAGACGGGCCTGCCGCATGTGCTGGCGGGATCGCAGCGCGACAACATGGTGATGATGGGCCGCGCCGGTCGCGACGGAGGCCGGCTGGTGGTGCGCCGCGGCGACGCGGGGGTGAAGGCGCGGCGGGCGCGGGCGGTGGCGTTGCGCGACGCGGTGCGCGACGGTTGGGATCCCGAGGCGGTGGCGGCGGCGCTGTTGGGTTCGGGGGAGCCGACGCTGTGGTGAGCAGCCGAGGTCGCGCCACCGGGTGGGTGGTGAGCCACTGCGTCCCGGTGAACGGGCTTAGTCGAGGCCGGAGTCGTGGATGCGGCGGCGGATCTGGGCGAGACTGATCAATCGGTGCACGCCGGTGTCCAGGAGGGTGGCCCAGTCCTGCCAACCGTTCAGCGCCTCCTCGACGTCGGCCTGCGCGACGTTGGGCCGGCTGATCGCGACTTCGGTGAAGTTGTCGGGGCGAGCGCTGTCGGCGACGACCGCGATGAGTTGGCCGGAGCCGTCAAAGATCCGGGGATCTGCCGGGGGTGCCCAGTTGCGCCGGAACCGCAGCTTCAACGGGCGCCCGTCGTCGTCAACGAAGTCCCGGGCGTCGCCGTAGTCGATCTCCATGATTGGTGATCCTTCCGTCTTATGTGCGGGTACGGGCGAGGGGCCGGACCCGCGCGGGCTTGTGGGCAGGTCCGGCCCTGGGCTGGTCGGCTAGGCGGCGACGGGTTCGTGTTCGGCGATGACGTCGATCGCCTCGTAGAGGTGCTCGTAGGCGACGGCTGCCCGGTCTGCGACGGTGAGGACCCAGGCGGGCTCGTCGCCGACTCCGGCGGTGAGGGTGTAAGTGTGCTCGCCGGTGGTGGCTCGGTATGACCAGGTGCCGGGTATGGCGTGGAAGGTCAGGGCACCGGCGCGGACCTTGAGGATCCGGGTTACCGGGTTGGTCTCGAGGTCGGGTGCGGTGGCTTCGACGGCGACCATCTGCCCGTGGTCGTCGCCGGCCAGCAGGACGAGGCGGTGCCCGGCCTCGCGGATGTAGTCGTGGACGGTGGTCAGCAGGATGTCGCCGTGGTTGTGGAACAGGATCCCGGTGATTCCGTACTGCTGGTCTTGGATGCGGCTGGCTGCCTCGTCGAGAAGGTTGAAGGCGAGCTCGAATTCGTGCTTCAGAGCGCCTGAGACGTACCCTAGGTTGGCCGAGGTGCCCAACAGGTAACCGTCGGCCACCAGCATCTCGATGTCAGAATCGGTCGCGCAAGAATCGCGCAACAATCCGGCAAGGCGTGCGCCGCAACCTTTTCCTGATGGCCACCACAGCCGACACAAGCCGAAGTACGAAGGAACACGACCAGACGGTGACACTGATGGACGCAATCAATAATCACCTCAACCGAGGCGGACCCGATATGTGCGCCGCGGTTTCGCACCGGCGGGTGCTGCTTCAGTCCCGGGCCGTCAAGCTGATTGGCCTTCTGTCGGCCGTCGCAGTGGCCGCCTGTGCGCATACAAGAGAGACGTCCAAAACCAGTCCGGCGACCACGGTGCCCACGCCCGGCAGGGGCGCGGTCACGTTCGAGTACTTGCAGCGCGCGCCCGTGCCAGCGCTGTGCGAGCACGATCCAGGCCAACTGAGAAACGGGCAATTGCCGCCACAAGAGAGGCATCCCGGAAACGTCGAGATCGCGTTGAACTACAACACCGGCGCCTACAAGGTGGCGTTTGGCGACCTGACGGGGGGCGGAGGCGACGCCGCTATGGTCATCCACTGCAATGCCGGTGGGGTTGGGTGGGGGGAGATTGTGCAGCTCTATACGGCGGGCCCGCAGCTCGAAACCGCTGGGCCCAGGCGGCTGGGTGGAATCGACCTCAGCGACCTTACCCACAGCCGTGAAGTCGTGACCGATCTGTCCATCTCGGACCGTGTCGCACATGTGACATGGCTGGCCAACGGTCCGAATGATGGAGAATGTTGTCCGACCGTGAAGATGATGGCCGACCTGCGTTGGGACGGTTCCACAGTAGTTGCCCAGAACGTGCGCCGAGTCAACTAACCGTCGGCGAGATCTCGCCGACGGGCACGGCCCAGGCTGAGGGAAGACACCGCACTTGACAAGATCACCCGTATAAGCTCAACAGTCTGCTGTTACCGCTGGACGCGGCAGGCGGTGCTGCACGCAAACGCCTTGCGGCGAGGGGCGTTCGGGGCGGGGCGGCCCTCGGCGGCCAGATCTCGGGTAGGAGTTCGCGGGTCTGACGTCGCGGTGCAGGAGTCGCAATTGTCGTCGATTTCGCGACTCACTCCATCAATTGAGCAGCGACTGTCGCGCCGAGGTTCCGGCACGCCTCAACATCGGCCTTGGTCGGCTTGCCCATCACCACGACGGTCTCGGCCACCTGCACCCAACCGAGCCCGGTCGTGATCGCCGCCAGACCGCGCTCGGCTCCCTCGGTGCCCTCGTTGCCGTGGAGGTATACCCCGAACGGTCGCCCGCGGGTGGTGTCGAGGAGCTGGTAGTAGGCGCAGTCGAACGCGTGCTTCAGCGCACCCGAAATGTACCCCAGGTTGGCCGGAGTACCCAGCAAGTAGCCATCGGCCTGAAGCATGTCAGTTGGCGAAACCGTGAGGGCGGGGCGCCGCACGACCTCGACGCCCTCGATCTCGGGGTCGGTGGCACCGGCAAGAACCGCCTCGAACATCGCCTGCATGAACGGAGACGGAGTGTGGTGGACGATAAGCAGACGTGGCACTACGTCGCCCTGCGTCTAAAAGAGGGGTATTCGACCAAATACTGGTCCATCGTCGCGTTCCGTTCTGTGCAGTGAGTGGTGCGCCGGTCAGCTTTGAGACGACGCCGACGATCAGTAGCCCAAGCGAACGCATGAATTCCGCAAGTGGCCGTCGCTAACATACGGCCCAACAGCAAATGAAAGGACCGACATGAACCGGATGTTGCGATCTACGCGTATTCCCACTGGAAGGGACGGTTGCCGAGATGGAAAATCCCGGACTGTGGGGCCACTCTTGGTGGGGTTAGCAACCGCTGTGCTGGCGTCTGGCGGTTTGGGGTGGGCCGGTTTGGAGCTGGGCGCAGGCACCGCTCACGCCGACGTTTGCAACCCAAGACAGGGCGGTTGCTGGTGCCCAGGAGGTCCGATGCCGCCTTCCCATACTCCAATAACTTGGGACATGAGTCAGTGCCACAAGTGGCACCAGGTTCGCGGCGCAAGCGGACAGTGGGACACCGTCGAAGGGTGGGGTCCGCCGTCGCCCGGCTTCCCTTGGCCATGAAATCGCGTGACGCTCTGTGGTGAAACGGCGATGTGTCGAACGGAGCATGACCTTTCAACTCATCGGTGAATTACAAGCGGGCAGGGGATCATTCGGGATCCGACGGCTGAGGACAAGGTGATGTTGCGCCGCAACCGTTTCGAATGGATTGCGGCCTGTGAAAGGAGTCCTCAGACGTGAAACGCTCACCAGGGCATCTGTCCCGACAGGGCTCGCCCGAGCTGCGTTCGGGGGCGTTCGAGGCGGCCAAGTGTGCGGTCCGGCCTTGCTCTCCGGATTACCGCTATAACCGGGTGCTTGCGGCCAAGCGCGACGGCCGCAACGGGAAGAACCCAACCTTGGCGGTGGGGCGCATGCTGTGCCGTTCCTATCACACGATGTCCGGGCTGGGTGATGCTGCTCTGGCGATGCCGCTCACCGAGACACAGAAAGAGGTGCCACCTGAGATGCGTTGCACGCGTTCCCTGCCCAGGATTCGTCTGATGCCTGCCGCCGGCTCCTGGGATCCTCCTGCCGCCGCCCCGTCGTGGGTGGACGTCCTGAAAAGAATGAGCGGTCGCGGCTGGGCGCTGGCACGTACCACATCGTCTCGTGCACGAACTTCCCAACAGGAGACAGCGCATGACTTTCAACCACAGCGTCTTTTGCCTTTGTTCACCCGGCCAACCAAGTATTCGGCGGATCCTCCTCGGCCTCAAGGTCGTTCGTCCTCGTTTCGCTGCGGGAGCTCCACCCCGACCACTGACTGCGGTCCACCGACCCCCAAGCACGGGCCGGAACGAGGCCAAACGAAGGAAAACGACCAACGGAGCCCGTCTTTGCGGGCGTCACCAACACAGATAAGGA
>Ga0224555_1005221_pt1 | contig 11145 bp, 8 predicted proteins | sample 714S23034metaG_FD_180687 | JGI IMG/M metagenome (GOLD analysis project Ga0224555, IMG submission 180687) | Peat soil microbial communities from Stordalen Mire, Sweden - 717 S2 30-34 | ecosystem: Environmental > Terrestrial > Soil > Wetlands > Peat | place: Sweden: Norrbotten County, Stordalen...
CGGCCCGGCCGGCCACGCGTATGTTTACTTTATCTACGGGCGCTACTTCTGCATGAACATTTCGTGCGAAGCCGAGGGCCGCGCCGGCTGCGTGCTGCTGCGCGCGCTGGAGCCGCTGGCCGGGAAGGAGCAGATGGCCCTGAACCGCAGTCTTGCGCCCGGCGCGGCCGCGCGCCTGCTCACCTCAGGTCCCAGCCGGCTTTGCCAGGCGCTGGGACTGACACGGATGACTCACAATGGCCTTGACCTGCTCGATTCCAAATCGCCGCTCCAGGTGCGCGATGACGGCTTTCAGGTCAGCCGGGTGCTGGTAACGCCGCGAATCGGCATTCGTCACGCCGTGGACCTGTTGCTCAGATTTGCTCTGCCGGGACACGATTGCTTGTCGGGAGCAAAGAGATTGATTGGGAAGTGCATCTTTCTCCGGTAGAATTTCGTCCATCGGAAGAAGCCATCTCAAAACCCGCGAGGAAACCCCGCACGTGAAAAAGACTTCCCTGGTTCCACCCGCCGCCGCAATTGCCCTGCTCGCCGCGGCCGTCTTTGCCGCCGCCACCATTGCCCAGGCACCGCAAGGCCCTCCACCGCCGGGTGGGGGCAGCCGCGCGCCGCGCACATATCCCGCGCCTACCAACCTGAAGGTCTTGCCCAAGGACCTGACCGGAAATCAGGTGCACGAGATCATGGAGGGCTGGGCGGGCGCACTGGGCGTGCATTGCGACACGTGCCACGCCGCAGATCCCAACAACATCGGCCCCAACGGCCGGCCGCGGCTCAACTTTGCCTCCGACGAAAAGGACGAGAAGGCGATGGCGCGGATCATGTACACGATGACCGAAGATGTGAAGAAAAACTACGTGGCCAAGGTTGCGGAGATGGACAAGATGGGTTCGCCCGCGCCGCCGCTGACCTGCGGCACCTGCCATCGCGGCCATCTGGATCCGGAGACATTCACGCCGGAGCCCGAAGGCCCGCGCCCGCCGCAAGGCGCACCCGCGGCCGTGCCGCCGATGCAGCACTGAGGGTTACGAGATCCCAGGTCCCAAAAACGGGACCTGGGGCACCCGGCGTTTGGGCTGGGCTGAGAACGATGAGCTTTGGCGCAGTTGCTTAGATCTCCGGGCGGCGGGAGCGGGCCAGGAAGCGCGCGCCCAGTGCTCCGCCAGCAACGGCAAACACCAGGAGCGCGGTTATCACGCACCAGATGGTGAAAAGCACCAGGCCTGCGCTCCATTCCGGCGAGAGCATAAGCGCCTTGGCCCGCGCAACGGTCTGTGCGTCAACGCCTGCCGAAGTCCACTGCTGGATCAATTGCTGGCTCATCTGCTGGTTCATCGCCGCATTGAAGTCGTCGACGATTTTTCCGGAGTGAAACCAGAAGCGCATCGCGTAAAGGCCCACGCCGGCTGCCGCTGCGGCGGTCCAACTGCCCAGAATCCCGGTGACCAGGCCGATCCGCGTACCGGCGCCGACGGTGATCCACGCCGGCCGCTGGCTGCGTATGTAGAGCGCTACAACCCAGGCGCCGGTCACTGCCATCAAGAGCAACCCAATGAGTCCCGCACCTGCCCGCCAAAGGGCCGCGCATAGGATTCCGGCGGGAATGGCGAGCATGAAAGCAGACCGCAAGGCCGGCTTCCAGTCAATGCTGGCAGCGTCGCGCACCGCGTCGTTCCAGCGCTCGGTCTGGCCCTGGCCAGCAGCACTCTCAGCCGAGTAGACAAACTGCGGCAAACCGCAGGAAGGGCAGTAGCAGTTCTCGTCCTGGACGGTCTGGTGGCAGCGGTTGCAAGTCGTTTCCATGCATCTATGAGCCTATAGCATTTCGCCCCGAGCGTGCGTAGCGGCTAACGGCTTCAGGGGCCGGATTGGACACGGCGCGGTTTCCAGTTTCAGGGCGGTTGCGGCATTTTTCATGTCGGCAGGCCTAAAAGGATCGGCAAGATGGCAACTTGTCTGCGGGGCTGCTGCACCGCTGCAGAGGGCGACGGAATCAGGCGAAAGGGAGAATTACTTTAATTCAGCGGATGTATTCGTGCCCTGGGGTCTGTGCTTATGACGCAATTTCGCCTCCTCCCGGATTTTGAGAAGAGTGGGCAGAGATACGTAGACGCGTTGAAGACATTTGCGGCAGCGCACCGGGAACCGGAACAGCACGAGGTGGCTCAGGTCGAGTCTGCGAACGCGAGATGCGCGAAAGCCCGTTGATCCACACATGCGGCAGCAAAGTGACACGATTTGAATCTCCCAACCTGAATCTAGAAAGTACCCTATTATAGCCCTATTACGATTAGATAAACATTGGTCACCAAGGATGCAGATTACTTTGGCGAAATGGAATAGACGAGTTTTGAGTTATTTTTGAAAAGTCCTGGATATTGGCCCCAAGGAAATCCCATGGAACGGTAATTGTGGGCACGGAGAGCCAAGGGCGCAGACGCCGGCATCAGGGCAACAATTCCGGCCGTTCCAGCTTCGCCGAGACGATCGTCTCAGCCGCCGCCAGAACCTCTTCGAGCGTCATGCCGGTTGAATCCAGCAGCACGGCGTCGGGGGCCGGCTTGAGGGGGGAATCGGCGCGATTGCGGTCCCGTTCGTCGCGCGCGTGCAAATCGCGTATGACCTCTTCGGGTTGTACCGCGGGTTTCCGGCCGCCGCGGCCAAGCTGATCGAAACGCCGTTGCCCCCGTACCTCAGGAGCTGCGTCGAGAAAGATTTTTACGTCGGCATGGGGGAAAACCACGGTGCCGATATCCCGGCCTTCCATGACCACCCCGCCCGCGGCGCCAAGCTGCTGTTGCAGGCGGACCATCCAGGCACGAACAGCGGGAAAAACGCTCACCCGCGAGGCCGCGTCGGTGACCGTTGCATTGCGGATGAGGCCGGTGACGTCTTCGCCATCGAGCAGAACGCGATTTTCTTCGTCTCCGGGTTCGAGGCTGATGGTTGTTTCGGCGGCGAGGGCTTCCAGACTCTGACTTTCGTCCAAAGGCAGTCCCGCACGCAGCGCCTTGAGGGCGAAGGCGCGGTACATGGCTCCGGTTTCAAGGTTGAGCAGACCGAAGTGACCGGCCAGATGGCGCGCGATGGTGCTTTTCCCCGCGCCCGCCGGCCCATCAATGGCAATGATCGTCTTCCGGCAGGGTTCCTGGGAGCGCAAGCAGCTTTCTTCCCCGGTCATCCGCGCTTTTTCGTCCTTTGCTTCGGCGGAGCGGTGAAACCATACTGTTTGTTGTTTCCAGCTTTGGCTCCGGCGGTTAAGGCAGGTTTGCGCTTGCCGCGCGCGGAACGAGCTTCAGTTCGCACGTCCTTGCGCGTAGTGCTGCCGCGGTTTGATCCTATCGCGTTGCCGGCGGGCTTGCCGTTGCCGGAGTGGCCGTTGCGCTGGGCTCTGGCAGCAGCGGATGGCTTCCCGTTGCGGGCGCTGGAGATGCCGCTCGCGGGGCGGGCGGAATGGACCTTGCCATTTCCGTTAGAACGCGCACCGTTGGCCGATGCGGCGCCAGCATGAGCCCCATTGCGCTTGGCGCTGCCATTGCTTGACCCGTTCGCCGTCCAGCGTGTGCCGGAAGCAGGGCGTAAGCCGTTTGCGGCGCGCGTTCCAGCCGGCCGTGCTTCACGATTTGGCCGCCGCGCGGGGCGGCTGCCTGACGACGATTGCGCCGGCTTGCGGTCGCGGGAGTGAGCGGCGGAACGGCTGAAGTGAGGCCGTGCGCCCGCAGACTTGCCGGCCGATACCGGGATGCGCGCGCCTGGAACTCGCGGAGCGTGAGGCTCAGAGGAACTCCGCGCCACTGCGGCAACCGGAGGAGCGACCGGCGCAGCCGGCTTCAGCACCGGTTCCACAGGCTCTTCCTCAAAGTCGCGGGAGTGCATGAAATATGGAGAAGCAGCCATGGATGAACTGGCATAGACGGTGGGAGCAGTGGCAAATTCGGGCAGGGTTCCAGCCACATAATAGAGCGGGGCGTGGCCCAGCGAAATGGTATGCACCTGGCGCGTAGCCACCAGCCCGCGCAGTACTTCCCTTATCTTGCTGCGCGCCGTGAGGGGCGCGAGGAACATCTCGACGTCTTCCATACAGGCCGCGATAACCGCCTGCATATAGATGGAAGCGAGCACCGAGATTGCCGTGACCTGAGAAGTGGATGCTCCTTCGGCAATGGCCTTTTGGAAACGCTGCCGCAGCAGTTGCCACTGAGCAGGCTGGCCTGGAGCCGAGACGATGGGGATGATGCGAAGCTGCTGCCAGAGCTCGGTGATGGCGCGCAGAACCGCGCCCTCCGTCACTTCCCGGCCCAATGCATGTTTGAGCTGCGGGATGGTGGCGTCGCCTGCCTCCAGCTGCTTGTAAGCCTGGATGGCCAGAGGCGAAACCTGGCGTGAGCCGGTCAATTGCGGGCTGCGACGCCAGTCACGGTCGCCCCTCAGGGCATAAACGTAAGGCAAAACCCAGGCTGCGACTACGAAGTCCGGTTGTTCGCCCGGCTGACCCAGCAGGTTCAGGCGGACCGCGATCCCGTCCGTCTCCAGCCGCACCAGCAACTCTTCGGCAACTGCGATCTTGCGGGAATCGGGGGTAGGATTCCACTCCCCTGCAATGGCCTCTACAAATGAAGGCGCTATGGCGGCGGCAAACTGGCGCCGGGGCAGGAAGAGACACAAACCGGTCTCCTCAATCCAGGTACGGGCATCCTCCAAGGTGAGGGCACCGTTTCCGTTCAGGCGCATCCTTTCGGCGCGCGAAGCTTCCAATTGCTCTGCTGTCAAAGAAAAACCTCACTTCCAGGCTGGCGATACGGCATAACCAGAGATATTGCGTCCTGTTTTGCCCCATCAAGGTCGACGCCGACCTGACCTTGGATGGAAAACCGGCTGCGGCCGCCATCCTGATCGTTGCGTCAACTAAGGTACTGCATTCCGGGATATACGGTTCCCCGGTGTTCCTCGTAGCGCCCGGCAACCCTGCTCCTGAGAGCAAGAGTGGCCACCTTCCAGAAGCTCTAAATCCGGTGGAAGGCCCGCTGGATCTCCTTCCAAGAATACAGCAAAGCTATTGGACGTCCATGCGGGCAACTGGTTGGGTGGCTGGTCTTCGCAAGTTCCAACAATAGCCATTCCATACGTGCCGGGTCAAGAGGGGTGTTCACTTTGATGGCCGAATGGCAGGCGATGGAGGCGGCGATCCGCGTCCGCAGCGCCGTAAGCTCCTCATTTTGCTTGGTTTCCTCAGAGTAGTCTCCCGACTGCTCGATAACCTGGCCGAGCATCCGCTCCAGCGCGGCTCCTTCAAGCCCTACGGGAGCTGCCTTTACAGCGAGAATCTGCGGACCGAAGGGCTCAACCTCGAACCCATTCCTCTCCAGCTCCTCGGCAATGCGTGCAAATACAATCATTTGTTCAGGTTTCAGCTCCACCAGCAGCGGCATGAGGAGTCTTTGGCGCTGAACCTGCTCCACATTCCGATCCCGCAAAATTTTTTCAAAAAGAATTCGTTCATGGGCCACATGCTGGTCAATAATCCACAATCCGTCCTCGCCCGTGGCCAGAATGAATGACTCGCGCAACTGCCCGAGGGGCTTGAGCGAGCCCAGGTGGTTTAGATTGGCTGCGGCCTGTTCGGCCTCGACCAGCGCCGTGGCGGCCGCGGCATCGGGCGCGTCGACAGGCTGGAAGAGTGTGGCCGCAGCTTCACCCCACGCCTGCCGGTCAAAACCACCCGGATCGAATCCCCGGCCGTCAAAGGGCAACTCGCCGGGAACGGGCGAGGGCATGCGGGGCGTAAGTTGAAACGGCTCAGGACCGGAGCGCGCAGAAAGGAAGGTCTCGGAGTCGGAGTCCGGCATGGGCATATGCGGCGTGTTACCGGGCGAGCCGGGCAGCGGCGATGCCGCGGGAGGCATGAGCGAGGAACTGGCGGTGGGCTGAGAATCGAGTGCAGCCAGAAATCCGGCGGCCGGCCGGGCCTTGATGAGCGCCATGCGCAGGCTGTCGCGGACAAAGTCGTGAACCAGCGTCTGCTGGCGGAAGCGCACCTCAGTCTTGGCCGGGTGCACGTTCACATCCACCTCTTCGGGAGGCATTTCGAGGAACAGGAGCACGACTGGAAAGCTGGTGGGAGGAATCACATTGCGATACGCCTCCGTGAGGGCGTGCAGAAGCAGCCGGTCGCGAATAAGCCGCTTGTTTACAAAAATATAGATGGAATTGCGATTGAGCTTTTGAAGCTCGGGCTTGGAGTAGAACCCGGTCAGCCGCATCGTGCCGGGAATGCGCACCGGTTGGTTTGGATCCACTTTCCACGGAGGCGGCTCGGGCAGGCCGGCACGTTCGAGCGGAGTTTCGGCGGCAAAGGGCAAAAGCTGCCCCAGTGTCTCCTTCCCAAAAATCTGATAAATCCGTTCGGCAGTCCGCGTAACGGGCGTGGCGGACAGCAGCGTATGGCTGGCCGAAATCAGTTCGAAGTGCTTTTCGGGATGAACCAGGGCATAGTGGGTCACCAGCGCCGTAACATGGGCCAGCTCTGTCGACTCCGCGCGCAGAAATTTTCGCCGGGCGGGCGTATTGAAGAACAGATCGGCGACGGCGAGGGTGGTTCCCTGGGGCAGAGCGGTTTCCTCGACGTGCAGAATCCTGCCGCCCGCGATCTCCATGCGCGTTCCCGGAACGGCCGGAGTTTCATTCGTCGCCGTTTCCAGGGTTACGCGCGCCACCGAGGCAATTGAGGGCAGCGCCTCGCCACGAAACCCCAGCGTGGCGATCGAGAGCAGATCGTCGGCGGTGCGCAGCTTTGAAGTCGCATGGCGTTCGAAGGCCAGCAGCGCATCGTCGCGGTTCATCCCTGCGCCGTCGTCCGAGACACGGATCAGCCGCCGCCCACCGCCCTCAACCTCGATCCGGATGCGGGTTGCGCCGGCGTCGAGCGCATTCTCCAGCAACTCCTTGACCACCGAAGCCGGACGGTCCACGACTTCGCCCGCGGCGATCTGGTTAGCCACCAGGTCAGAGAGTATTCGGATGCGCCCCATAAGGAACTAGGGTAACGCAGAACGGGGAACAGTGTTCAGTGGTCAGTGGTCAGTGGTCAGTGGTCACCTGAAATTATTGCGCTCGTTTAGAGAGTGGTGGCCAGGGACGGGATTGAACCGCCGACGCCGGCCTTTTCAGGGCCGCGCTCTACCACTGAGCTACCTGGCCTCAGTGCAGACTTGGAATTGCAAATTTTTGAGCGAATTGCACGATGCCGGAAGGCAGAAGATTCGTGGAACCGTTCAAATGGGTGGGTGAGTCCACCAACGGCGCGCCGCAACAACCTGAACAGTATATCAAGTTCCAATTGTCGAAACCAAACCGGAGAAGACGATTGGGGACCGTGTTTTCCTGATTCTGAATAAGAAAAATCGCTGCCGGGCCTGGACGCGGGAGAACGGCGGTGCACTACACTGGAAAACAATTATGCATAGCCTTGTGCCGTTGATGGTCCGCCGGTCGCTCGCCTGCCTTGCCGTTGCCGCGATAGCCGGGTGTGGGCATCAGATCGGCACGCAGGGTCCAGGACCCCCGACCAAAGCAGAGACGCGGGCCGCACTCATCTACGAGGCCAACCTGCACCAGGGGCCGGAGGCGTTGAGGGCGTTTCTGGCCGATTTTCCCAAGGGCGCGGATCTGCACGTCCACCTTTCCGGCGCGGTCTATGCGGAGACGTTCATTCGCGACGCGGGGGAGGATGGGCTTTGCGTGGACACGACAACGCTCAGCTTTGCCCCGCCGCCATGCACCGGTAAGCCGGACAAGGACAAGCTGATTGCTGCGAAAGATCTCTCGGGAAATATCACGCCGGCGAACCAGGTGCTGTACGACCGGTTGATCAATTCATTTTCGATGCGCAGCTTTGTGGCCTATGCGGGCTGGAGCGGGCACGACCAGTTCTTTTCCACCTTTGCAAAATTTGGCGGGCTGAACAAGAGCCATACGGGCGAGTGGGTGGACGAAGTGGCCGGCCGGGCAGCCGCGCAGAATGAGCAGTACCTGGAATTGATGGAGACGCCGCCCTTCGGGCACGCGGCGGGGATTGCCCACGCCATCGGCTGGAATGCGCTGCTCGCGCAGGCCGACCCTCAGGCCTTTGCGCGCTTCAGGCAGGAGCTGCTGGATCGCGGGCTGCGCGATGAGGTGAGCGTGGACCGCGCCGACGTACGCGACGCCGAAACGAAGCGCGGGCAATTGGAACAGTGCGGCACGGCACAGGCCGCGGCGGCGTGCGGTGTGGAGATCCGGTACATCTACCAGGTGCTGCGCGGCTTTCCGCCGGAGCAGGTGTTTGCGCAGACGCTGTTGGGGTTTGAGACGGTGCAGGCGAGCATGGACGCGCATGAGAAAAGTGAAGGCGGGGAAGGATTCGTGGGCATCAACTTCGTGATGCCCGAGGACGGGTTCATCTCCATGCGCGATTACACGCTGCAGATGAAGATGGTGGACTATCTGCATTCCGTCTATCCTCGGGTGCACATTACGCTGCACGCGGGTGAGCTGGCCCAGGGCCTGACGCCGCCGGAGGGGCTGCGCTTTCACATTCGCCAGGCCGTGGAGCTGGGACACGCGGAACGCATTGGCCACGGCGTGGATTTGATGCACGAGGACAATGCGCGGGGTCTGCTTACTGAGCTGGCTCAGCGCCACATCATGATTGAGATCAACCTGAGCTCGAACGAGGGAATTCTGGGCGTTGAGGGCGACGCTCATCCGTTTCCGATTTACCGGTCGGCGCATGTGCCGGTGGCGCTCTCGACGGACGATGAGGGAGTAAGCCGCATCGATCTTACCCATGAGTACGTGCGGGCGGCGCTGGACTACGGTCTGAGCTACCGCGATCTGAAGCAACTGGCGCGGACCGGGATTGAACATAGTTTCCTGCCCGGCGCGAGCTTGTGGACTAAGCCTGACGATTACAGGCAGATGGTGGGCGCGTGCCGGGCCGGATTCGCTGGAGAGGTTCCTTCAGCTTGCGCCGATTTTCTCCGCGACAGCCAGAAAGCCGCGGCGCAATGGGAACTGGAGCGAAGGTTCATGGTCTTCGAAGCGAAGTTCGATTACTTACGCAGCTTCGGGGTGAAACCATGAACAACGAACGTATCCGCGAATTTTGCCTTGCGCTGCCGCATGTTACAGAGACGGTGAGTTGGGGGCATCACCTGGTTTACTGGGTGGGCGATCGGGACATTGGCGGCAAGATGTTCTGCTCGACAGATCTGGATGGGAGCGGGGTGGGCGTGCTGGCGTTTCACTGCGGCGCGGAACGTTTTCATGAGCTGCTGGAAATCGAAGGGATTCGGCCGACGCCTTATTCAGCCAAGCACTTTTGGGTCACTTTGGAGCGGTGGGACGCGCTGCGGGCGCGGGAGATCGAAGAACAGTTGCGGCGGGCATACGCGCTGATCCTCGAGAAGCTGCCGCCGCGGACCAGGAAGGTGCTGGCGATGCCGGAAAAGGAACGGGCGAAGCTGATCAAGGAACGGAAAAAAGTGGTGGCAGCACGAGAAAAGGCTTAGCGAGGGTGAAGGCGGCTAAAGAAGCACAGTGGTTCTCCCGACTGACCTAACTAGCAAGAAATGATACGGTTGGGCCATCGTGCCTGGCGGTTACAAGACGCTTTGCGGCGGCTGGGTTGAACAGGTCGTAGCGAAGACCCTCAAAACTGATCAAAACAGCACAGACAAGTTTCCAGGTTCAGGCGATGATGGACAGGACTTGAGTGCAGCAGGCGCTCAAGCGCGGGAAATCCGCACCGAAAATTCGGCCGGTTCCCTGGAAGCGATGCGGGAGTTGCGTTAACGGCCAGGTTGAGCGGAAGTTCCTGCTTTTTGTCTCTGAGTCATTTTCCGGTGATCCTCGATCTGTGCGACACCGTCCGTATGCCGTTTTCAGGCACATCAAAGGAGATTCGATGTTGACGATTATGAACAAGGATCACTCTATATTTGACCCTGCCGCATTTCTTGCGAACGCCGGCCTGGGCCGAAGAATCGTCGAATTGAAGCAGAAGGAGCCCTTCTTTTCCCAGGGAGATCCGGCAGACGCCGTTTTTTATTTGCAGAGGGGGCGGGCCAAGCTCACGGTGGTTTCGCAGGGCGGGAAAGAAGCGACCATCACGATTCTCTCGGAAGGCGATTTTGTCGGGGAGGGCGCGCTCGCGGCGGTGCCGGGGCGGCGATTGTCCACGGCCACGGCCATCAACAACTGCACGGCGCTCAAGATCACGAGGGAAGAGATGGTCCGGGTGATGCATGAAGAGCATGAGTTCTCCGACCTGTTCATGAAGTTTCTGCTGGAACGCAGCATGCGCACCCAGGCCGATCTTGTCGATCAGCTCTTCAACTCCAGCGAGAAGCGGCTGGCCAGGATTCTGCTGTTGATGGCGGATTTTGGCAAGCCGGGCGAACCGGAGACCTTCATTCCTCCGATCACTCAGGAAACCCTGGCGGAGATGATCGGCACAACACGGTCTCGCGTGAGTTTTTTCATGAATCGCTTTCGCAAGCTGGGATTCATCAGTTACAACGGCCGCATCCAGGTGCACAAATCGCTGCTCAACGTGGTTCTGCTCGATCAATTGCCCGAGCACAACGCCGAGAAACCGCCTATTGTTGTCAGCGCGCGGAAGTTTGCCTGATCGGGCGCTACCCGCAGACAACGATCCCCCCAAAATTGCGACGGAGGCTTGTGTCGGGAACGGGATTAGACCCCAGGGGCGAGATAAGACCCGAGGGGCGTCTTATCTCGTCACCGGAATTGAGTCACCGGGCTTAAGTCACCTGGCTTGATTGGATTGGGCCTTAGTGGCGTCCTCCGCCATGGCCACCTCCGCCATGGCCACCACCGCCGCGATATCCGGGAAGGGCGTGTTCACCGCCTCCATCGTGGCTGGCAGTGCCTGCGTGGCCTCTCCCATCCCGCGCCTCATTTGCCTGGAAGTGGTTGAAGCGCTGCGCTCCGCGCGACGGCACCGGTCCATGGTACCCATTGCGCGGATCGAAACGGTTGTCGACGTGGCCGTAAAAGCCGTTAGGACCGTGAAACCAGGGTCCGGCGCCAAAAAATACGCCTCCGACGAACCAATCGGGCCCGTAATAGCCATAGGGAGCGCAG
>Ga0224555_1005223_pt1 | contig 11138 bp, 9 predicted proteins | sample 714S23034metaG_FD_180687 | JGI IMG/M metagenome (GOLD analysis project Ga0224555, IMG submission 180687) | Peat soil microbial communities from Stordalen Mire, Sweden - 717 S2 30-34 | ecosystem: Environmental > Terrestrial > Soil > Wetlands > Peat | place: Sweden: Norrbotten County, Stordalen...
CGTTGCGCGTTCTCCGGGAAAATCAATATCGCCGTCTCATTCTGCTGGGCGATATCTTCGCCGACCTCAATTTCGGACGCCTCAAAAAAGAGCACTGGAAATTTCTCGGCTTCATTCGCAAGCTCTCGAATCCCAAGCGCAACGTCGAAGTGGTCTGGGTCGAAGGCAATCACGACCACGGCTTGGCCCCAATCATGTCTCATCTGGTGGGCGTCCGGGTGTACCACGAATATCAATGGGAATATCAGGGCCTGCGCCACATCGCCGTGCACGGCCACCAGTTCGACGGCTTCGTGGTGAGCAATGTCCGCGTCAGCTATCTGATCGGGACGCTGCTCTATCTGCAGTTGCAGAAGTGGGATTCGAAAAATAAGACTGTGACCCGTTTCCTCGACCGGCTCAACACGCGCTGGCTCCGCTTGTCGCCAAAGGTCGCCGAGGGTGCCCTGGCTCATGCCCGTCACCATAAGGCGGCGCGCATTTTCTGCGGCCACACCCATGCCGCCATGCACAAGCACGAGCACGGAACCGATTATTTCAATTGCGGAGCCTGGATTGACGAGCATCCTACCTATATCACCGTTGGCGAACAGGGAGTCCAGATCCATGAATACACTGACGGCCATCATCCCGGCGAAGTACCAAGCCCGGCTGATTACGAGCCTGCTGAATTCGCCGACGAGGCGGGCCTGCTAGAAGATGGCGAGTACGAGGGTGTCGGTCGCTGACGCTAGCTCCACCGACGGCGCGGTCTTCTGTAGAATTCAACCACTGACGAGGCAAGAGAACTCTTGCGCAAACTGACCATCGTTTTTCACCACGCCGGCGGAGGACATCAAAGTGCCGCGGACGCTCTCAAAGCCACGCTCTCCAGCCAGGAGCATCCCTGGGACGTCAGTCTTCTCGACATTCAGGAATTGCTCGATCCCCTCGACCTGCTTCGTCGGGCCACCGGCCTGCGCATTCAAGACACCTACAACCTGATCCTGCGCAAAGGCTGGACGCGTTTCACACCGCAACTGCTTGTCATTCTGCAGGCGACCATCCGCCTGTACCATTCTCCGATCGTGAAAGCACTCCGCGCTTACTGGGAGCAACATCCAACGGACTTGGTGCTCTCCGTAATTCCGCACTTCGATCGCGAGATCGCCGACAGCCTTCGCAGCGCTGGAACAAGAACTCCTTTTGTCACTCTAATCACGGATCTGGCGGATTACCCGCCACATTTCTGGATCGAGCGCGAATCGGAATACATCATCGTCGGTACGGAACGCGCGCGGCAACAAGCCCTAACCATCGGCCACACCGCCGACCATATCTTCCAGACATCGGGAATGATCCTGAAGCCCAAGTTCTACGAAAAGACGACTGTCGATCGCGTCGCTGAAAGGAAGCGGCTCGGCCTGGAACCCGATTGTCCAACTGGCATTGTCCTGTTCGGAGGCTATGGCTCCAAGGTGATGGTCGACATCACCAGGAAACTCAACGAAGCCGGCAACGGCGTCCAGTTAATTCTGATTTGCGGGCACAACCATAAACTCGCCGCTGAGCTAAAGAATCTGCCGACCAAAAAGCCAAGCCTAGTCGTAGGATTTGCTCAGAACGTTGAATACTACATGGCCTTGGCCGACTTCTTCATCGGGAAACCCGGTCCCGGCTCGATCAGCGAAGCGCTGCAGTTCCACTTGCCCGTCATCGTGGAATGCAATTCCAGAACGCTGCCGCAAGAGCGCTACAACGCGGAATGGGTGACGGAGAAGGGTTACGGGATCGTAGTGCCGAGCTTCAAAGAAATTGCGCCCGCCGTTCAACGCTTACTCGATCATGCAACTTTCGATGAGTTCCGTCGCCAGGTCAACCAATACTCCAACCAAGCGCTGTTCGAAGTGCCCACAATCCTGGAACAATGTGCGCAGCACACGAAGATTCCAATTCAATCGCAGGCGACTGTCTAGCTCCAGTCGCCGCAAGAGTTCTGATCCAAACCCCTAGAAATGAATCGCGACTCCTGTTGAGAAGCGCACGCCATTCTGGCCCTCGCCATAGAAGCGAGTGTTGGTCCAATCGAGCTGTGCGCGGAACGTTACTGGCCCGAACATTCGATAATCCAGCCCTCCGCCGGCCGCATTGACAAAGGAAGTATTCGAGTCCGAAATTCCGTTGCTCCGGCTGATGTGCCCCACGCCCACCAGGAATTCCGCAAACGGACGGAAGCGCTTGACCTGCACCGACACTCTCGGGCCAAATAGAACGTTGTGCGCGCTGACGTCCGCGCTGGTGCCGCTGAAATTGTGATTGCCATAATGCCCGTCGACATCGGCCACCAGGCCAATCCACGGCAGGAACTTCCCTTCCAGCGTCGCCTCCCATCCATTCAGATTTGTGGTGTCGTTCGAGACGATAGAAGTACGGTCATAAGAATAGCCAAAGAACACGTTTCCCTTCGTCGGAATCTGCGCCCAGGCGGCGCTGGCCATCGTTAATAACAAGACAACAGTCCACAGTCTTCGCATTGTTTTGTTCTCCTCATGTGCCATCTGAAGCATGCGATCTGAAACATGCGGTCTGAGCGTGCGATTCGAGACAGGCGGCGCGCACAAAGATATAGATGCCAGTACGGCAGAAAACTTTGCCCGGCGAAGCAGCCCACTTGGGCAGTTCTCTGTAGAGACGCGGCTTGCCGCGTCTTCGGATTGTTAGAGCGTGTTTCAAAAATCGGTTTTGGGTAGGGCACGGCTTCAGCCGTGCCGCCATGGGCCAACAAAAATGAGGGCTTTAGCCCCTGAGGGATGCGCCGTCCGACCTGAAAGGCATTTTTGAAACACTCTCTAGAAAGATGAGCGGGCAGGTCAGTGGAATATCGCGGCAAAAAATCCGCCGAGCTTTCTGAAGAAGCCGCGAGCCGGCGCGTGATTCGCCGATGCCGTTTCAGTGCCGGCCGGTTTCGGCGATTCGTTAGCGGGCGGAGGAAGCGGAGCGGCCAAAACCGGTGCTGCTCGTGGACGCGAATCGAGAGGCAGCGCCCGCACATCCTCAACCGGCGCCGGCGGAGGGCCGGTCGCGTGGAACACGAACGGCGCCTCTACCTGCACGTGAAGTTCATTCGGTGCGACAGAGGCATCGAGCGGAGCAGCCGCCGCTGGTACTCCAGCCGAGGGCGCGCTTTCCGCGTGAGCCGTCTCCGCAACCGGCGCGGCGCTTGCGTTCAAGGGCGGCAATGCTCGGCTTTGTGTGGGCAGATCGTTTGCCGCTCGTGCTGGCGCATCTCGCGGCGGAGGACATCCGCACTCGAGCGGCACCGCCATATCCACACGATCGAGTTGCCCAGAACGAAACACCAGTTGGTCGGTTGCCTTGACCTGATAAGTGCGATCGCCGAGCAGTTCGGTAACAATCGCCGACGCCGTGTTACCAGGCAGCGCGCGCACGCAGGTGTTGCCCTGATTGTCAGCACTGATGGCATAGTGAAATTCCCCCGGCCCTACCAGAAGGATGCGGAAGTCCGGCGTGATCACGGAATCCGAGGAAGCGTCGAGAGCGAAGTGCGCTTCCAGTGCGCCCGTGTTCATGCTGAGCATCACGTTATGCCGGTTCTGCGACGGAGTAACCGCCACGGTCGTTCCCGGACAAACATGCACCTCGCCGCCACTCGACAGGCTGAGAACGGCGGTATCGGGGCCGGCCGTAATCGAAGAACCCCCTCCCGCGCCATTTCCAGCCAGCGCCAGCGGGCCGGCCGTGCGCACCGCAGCCACGGTCGGTTGCGGCGCGGGCGTCAGGCTGGGAACTGTAGGTGGCTCAAACGGCGAACTTCTCGCCGGGTTGGGATTTTTTCCAAGATGCACGACCAGGCGATTCCCCGCAGCGTCCCACGTGTAAGCGCGCGGCGCGAGCAGATCCACCACCACACGCGCTACCGGCGGATTCTGCTGAAACTGGTCGGCGCGTATCGTGCTGATTTGATCGGCTTGTACGCTGATCCGTTTCCGCCGCGTTTCCAGCCGTGCGTTCGGCAGATCGATCACCAGTCGCTCGGGATTGCTGACCGCCTGGATCGAAGGAATCAACGGTTGCGTTGAAAGAATCTCAACTGCCTGGCCATCCTTTTCCTGCACAATCCGGAAGCTCTTGATCACGGCGATTTTGCTCACCGCAGAAGAAGCGGAAGGCTTGGACCCGGGCTTGACCCCAGCCTCAACCGGGGTCTGGGAACGAAGCCACGGTGCTCCGAGTACGAGCATGCCCAGTGCAAGAACCGCGCACAAATCCGCCCGCAAACCGCGGCGAGACCGCGGTTGCCGGAAGGCAAGATTCGGCGGGAAGTCTTTCACAAAAGCACTCGAGTGTTAGAGAAACCATACCACTCGGGGGTTGCACGGAGAAAGACCGCGAAAAACGAGCATGAAGACCGCGGCGCTAGAGCAGTTTTCCAGTTGTTGCAGCGGGAGCCGGGAACGGGTAGGGCACGGCCTCACAGCTTGCGGAAAAACTCGGCCTCGTATCAGGGTATCGCTTTAGCGATACCGTAAGTTCATCGGCATCAGACGCCCCTTTAGGGGCTGGCCTTAGCGAGTCGACTTTTTCCGCAGCCTCCTCAGCCATGCCGTCAGGAGTTACAACGGCTCCCGGCTTCATAGCCGCTGGGGGCGCGCGCCATACACCATCACGAAAACCGCTATAGGTATTAGGAGTCGGCGAGAAATTCATACTCATCAATGACGGCCGCCACCGCCAACTTGTTGGCGGGACCGCCGCCTTCGACTCGTACCACACGGCCTTTGCAGCGCACCCGGATGCTTTCCGTCAGCGTGATCTCGGGTGGCAACGTCAGTGTGAAGTCAAGCGCGGAGCCAGCCTGGATGGCGGAATCGACATAGAAGCAGATTCCGCGCGCGCTGACGTCGCGGGTCTGCGCCGCGTGCTCCTCCCCATTTTCGCCATAACGTACGCTCACGGGCAGACGAAGCGCGAAGCGCCGCGTGGCCCGCTTGTCGTTGTCCTGGTCCTGGTGCGTCTCGGCCATTGAACCGCTCCAAAGCAACGTTTCAAGGTTTCAGAATTTCAAGGTTTCAAAGACTTGTCGAGAATCGCCTGTAAGCATGGCAATTAGCGACACGTCTGTCAAGCAGAGGTAAGAGCCAGGTTTCAAGGTTTCAAGGTTTCAGAGTTTCAAAGACTAGTCACCGTTCGGATCGAGCGCTTTTGCTTTCTCCTTGAAACCTTGAAACCCTGAAACTTTGAAACCTGGCTCTTTGAAACTTTGAAACTCTGAAACCTTGCTTCTTAACAGCTACAATAAACCTGTGGTCTTCGTCCTCGATAACTACGATTCGTTCACCTATAACCTCGTCCAGTACCTTGGCGAACTGGGCGCCCAGGTTGAGGTTCGCCGCAACGACGAAGTGACCGTCGGCGAGATCGAGGCGATGCACCCGGAGCGCATCGTCATTTCCCCCGGACCCTGTACTCCGCAGGAAGCCGGCATCAGCATCGAACTGATCCGCCATTTCGCGGGCAAGAACAAGGACAAGAACAATGTGCCGTTGCTCGGCGTCTGTCTCGGACACCAGGCGATTGGCGCAGCTTTTGGCGGCCAGGTGGTTCGCGCGAAGAACCTGATGCACGGCAAAACCAGCCAGGTTGAGCACGATGGCAAGACCATCTTCCGCGGCCTCGCTTCGCCAATGACCGCGACCCGCTATCATTCGCTGATCGTCGCCGAAGACGGCCTGCCGAGCGATCTCGAAGTCAGCGCGTGGACGAGCGATCAAGATGGCACGCGCGTCATCATGGGCCTGCGACATAAGAAATTCCCAGTCGAAGGTGTGCAGTTTCATCCCGAGAGCGTGCTGACGGACGAGGGGAAGAAACTGGTGGCGAATTTCCTTCGAAGTTAACTCACTCTGAGGGCGGTTCTCAGTTCTCTGTAAAAGCGGAGTTCTTCCGAGGCGACTTGCCTGGTGTTTCTTGTCTGTTCACCCTGAAGTTATTAACCCGTGTTTACATCAAATACCAAGCCAAGGTTCTCCCCGTTCCCGATCTGCCGACCCATTGAGCGTACAAAGCCTCTGCCCAACTCCTCGTCCGAGGATAGTACGCCTGGGTTGTATCGATCAGATTGCATACTTGCGCCTCAAATACGAATCACTCCGGAATCATTCCGATTGTCCCCAGCCAAGTCTCTACCAACTGAGGCCATCCCGTTACCGGAAGCTTCGTGCGCCGCAGCCCAAACGCATGCCCGCCGTGCGCATACAAGTGCATCTCGACGGGAACTCCAGCCTTCTTCAGCGCAATGTAGTAAACCAGCGAGTGGTTTATATTGTCCACGGGGTCATCCTCCGCCTGCAGCAAAAACGTAGGCGGTGTCTGGCGGGTGACGGGAACATTCGGATTCAACTGAAACTTTTGATCGTCAATCCACAGATGCCCCGGATAAAGAGCCACCGCAAAATCCGGGCGACAGCTCTCCTTATCGGCCGCATCGACAGCCGGATACAAACGCCGCTTAAAATTCGTGCTCATCGCTGCTACCAAATGCCCGCCTGCTGAAAACCCCAGCACTCCAATCTTGTGCGGATCGATATGCCATTCCGCGGCGTGAAAGCGCGCCAGCCCCACCGTCCTCTGCGCATCTTCCAGCGCCATCGGTGAATTCGGATATGGACCCGATCTCGGAAACAGTCCCTCACCCGGCACGCGGTACTTCAACAGCACACACGTGATTCCCTTGGACGTCAGCCAGTCACAGACCTCCGTGCCTTCAAGATCGATGGCCAGGGCCCAATAGCCCCCGCCGGGAAACACCACCACCGCAGCGCCGGTATTCTTTCCTTTTGGCGAGTAAACCGTCATCGTAGGCTGGGAGACTTTGCCCACCCCAACCACCGGCCTGCCGGCAACCAGAAAGTCTTTATCCGTCGTAGCGACCTCTGGCCCCGCGGCAGGCCGCGCATCAGGTACCGCCCCCGGCCATATCGGCACTTGCGTATGTCCCGGCGATGGCTGCCAGGCAGGCGTCTGCGCGCTCAGACCGCCAAACGCAAACCCAACCCAGAGAGCAAAGATCAAAGGCTTCATCACAATCCCCATAGCTTAATATTGCTCGCCGTTAGCTGTTCACAACAAGCGATTACTCTGATGACCCATTTGTCGGGGTAAAGGCGATGTTATGTCAAAAATCCAGGAGACTGGTCACGGAGCAGACTGCGCGCGCCTCACAAGTTACCTCTGTATTAGCTGTTGGGCTAGTAACCGCTGCCTCTCGCCATCTCCACGGCCCGCAGCACGGCTCGCGCCTTGTTTTCCGTTTCTTCAAACTCGCGCTGCGGATCGGAATCGGCCACGATTCCTGCGCCCGCTTGCAGGTACGCCTTCTTGCCTTTCATGAGCAGAGTGCGAATCGCGATGCACGAATCCAGATTCCCGGCAAAATCAGCGTAGAGTACCGACCCGCCATACACTCCGCGCCGCGTCGGTTCCAGTTCTTCGATGATCTGCATGGCGCGAACTTTCGGCGCGCCGCTTAGTGTTCCCGCGGGAAAGCACGCAGCGAACGCGTCCATGGCATTCAGTTCAGGGCGCAGACGCCCTTCGAGCGCCGACACCAGGTGCATCACGTGCGAGTAGCGCTCCACGTACATCAGATCGCGAACTTTTACCGATCCATACTCGCTGACGCGGCCGAGGTCATTGCGGCCAAGATCCACCAGCATCACGTGTTCCGCGCGCTCCTTCTCGTCGGCGAGCATTTTCTTTTCGAGCGCCGTGTCTTCCGCTTCGTCGCGTCCGCGCGGATGCGTCCCGGCAATCGGACGGTATTCGAGCTTTCGTCCGCCGACACGCACCAGCATTTCCGGAGACGAGCCGAGCACGTGCATGGCTTCAGAATCTTTACCCCCGGAGTTTTTCCCGCCGCCGAATCGCAAGTAATACATGTACGGCGACGGATTCACCGTGCGCAGCGCGCGGTACAGATCGAGCGGAGCGACTCCGGGCTCAAAATCCCAGCGCTGCGAAAGCACGACCTGGAAAATGTCCCCGGCGGCGATGTACTCCTTGGCCCGGCGGACGCTTTCGAGAAACTTCGGCTTCGCGGTGCGTGCCCGCGGCTTCAGCTTTAGCTTTGACGTTGCCAGCTTGGACTGCATGGCCGGTTTACGCCAGTGCGCCGGCTTCCAGCCCGCGGCGAGTTTTTTCTCGATGCGCGCGATGTCCTTCACGGCGCGCTCATAGGCAACTCTGGGCGCTTCGCGGGTAACATCCGCCGACGCCACAATATGGATCTGGTGCCGCAGGTGATCGAAGGCGAGCACGCGGTCGAAAAACATCAGCACACAGTCGGGGACGTCGAGGTCATCCGCCGCGCGCTCGCCGATGTTCTCGAGGCGCCGCACAATGTCATACGCGCAATAACCGACGGCTCCGGCGGTGAACGGCGGCAAACCTTCCATCGCCGCTGGACGATGCTGCTGCAGCAGCTCCTTGATAACGTCGAAGACATTTCCCGTGCGGCGCTCGACTTTCTTGATGTGGCTGCGTTCGATCTTGATCTCGGAGCCGCGCGACTCCAGCCGCAGAAATGGGCGCACGCCAAGAAACGTATAGCGTCCAATTTTTTCTCCACCTTCAACCGATTCCAGCAGAAAGGCATCCGGCTCTTCGTCAGCCACGGCTAGAAAAGCGGAAACCGGCGTCAGCAGGTCGGCAGAGATCGACTTCGCCACCGGAACCAGCGTGGCGCCGCGTGACAACCGGGAGAACTCTTTGTACTCGGGACGGATCATGGTGTTTTGCAGCAGCGCTTAGGATCGCACGAATCAGTATGCTGAGCGAGAGGAGAAGGAGCAAGCCCCGTTTCTACACCAGATTGGACGCCACCGTAGATTGCTGGCTATCTGGCGTCCTTGCCAATGAATGCCTTCACCGCTTCCGCCACGGTGATCATAAGCGTCATCGGGTCCATCGGGGAAGCAATGAATCCGCAGTCTTCATAAAACTCGCGTGCTCGCTCTGAAATTGCGTGCACCAGGATCGCGCGGATGCCGGCAATATCCGCGGCCTGCAACGTGCGCAATATGGCATCGCGCAGCAGACCCGGCCCAATTTTTCTCCCCTGAAAATCTTTGTGGACACCGAGCCGGCCGATGATCATGACCGGCACTGGATCGGGCATGTTGCGCCGGACGCGACCCGGTGCTTCCGCATGCGCTACGGCGCCAACCGCCAGAGCATAGTAGACGACCACGCGCTGCCCGGCGCAGACTACATACGAACGCGAAGCGCCGCTTTCCTCGTTCTGCAGCGCCCGCCGTTGCAGCCAGTCGTTCAGCGAGGGCTCTCCACAATCGAATTGCGAGAGATCGTGGTCGGCGCGCAGCTTCTCCGGCGCGCTTAGCGGGTGGTCGCTCCGGGGCATTCTTATTGCTCCCAGGGCGCTTTCGTCTTGAGCAGCCGCCGCAGTCTCGCGTTGCTTGCCGGAGGCTTGTCGAGCATGGATGTGAAGCGCTTGAATTCCTCGCTCGACAGCGCGAAATACCGGCGGTCGAGCAGGACTGCCTCCGCTTCCCGGCACGCGGTTTCGAGCATGAAATCGGACCGGTTGCGGCCCAGCGCATCCGCCGCCCGGTCAATCAGCGATTTCTGGCGCTGACTGGCGCGCAGGTTGATGGTTTCATCGCGGGTTCTCCTGGTCCTCGTTCCTGTCGCCGGCATCAACGTCCTCCATGTATACACAACGACTATACACTAACGTACACACGTTGTAAATACATGAGTCCCCTTGGCCCTCCCCTTCGCTTGCCTAGCCTGCTGGCCGGCAATATACTTTGCGAGTCTTGCCCAATGACTTGGGCGGCAATCGCATTCGCCATTATTCGGAGATTTTTATGACCACAATGGACCTCGAGCAGGAAACTAATCCCTGGCAGGCGCAAGCCGCCCGCTTCGACCTGGCCGCGCATAAGCTGAATCTTGATCAAGGACTGTGGCGGGTTCTGCGAAGTCCGAGCCGCGAAATTATTGTTCATATCCCGGTGCAGATGGATGACGGGCGTCTGGAAGTCTTTACCGGATACCGCGTGCAGCACTCCATTGCGCGGGGCCCGGCTAAAGGCGGCCTGCGCTATGGGCCCGACGTGAACCTCGACGAGGTCCGCGCGCTGGCCAGTTGGATGACGTGGAAGTGCGCGGTGGTGAACATTCCATTCGGCGGCGCCAAGGGCGGCATTATTTGCGATCCGCACAAGATGTCGCAGGGCGAGTTGGAGCGCATGACCCGGCGCTACACCGCCGAGCTGTTTGATTTCATCGGGCCCGAGAAAGACGTCCCGGCCCCTGACGTGAACACCAACGAACAGACCATGGCCTGGATCATGGACACCTATTCGATGCATGCGCGCCAGACCGTCACGGCGGTCGTCACCGGCAAGCCGATCAACATCGGCGGATCGCGCGGGCGCCGCGAGGCGACTGGGCGCGGAGTTCTCATGGTCTGCGAAAAGGCGATCCAGAAACTGCGCCTCAATCGCGATACCACCCGCGTCATCGTGCAAGGCTTCGGCAACGTCGGTTCGAACGCGGCCCGCCTGATGGCGGAGGCCGGATACAAAGTCATCGGCATCGTCGAGGTTGACGGTGGCTTGTACAAGAAAGACGGCATCGACCTTGCGGCGCTGTGGGAATTCCGCCAGCGCAATGGCACCATTCAAGGCTTCACGGGCGCCGAGAAGTACGATCCAGCCGAACTGCTGCTGGTCGATTGCGACATTCTGATCCCGGCGGCGACGGAAAACCAGATCACCAGCCAGAATGCGGACCGGGTGAAATGCAAAATTCTGGCCGAAGGCGCGAATGGTCCCACGACCGCGGCGGCCGACGACATTCTCTCCGAGAAAAAGGTCTTCGTGATTCCCGACATCCTGGCGAACGCCGGTGGCGTCACCACTTCTTACTTCGAGTGGGTGCAGGATCGCCAGGGCTACTTCTGGAAGGAATCGGTGGTCAACGAGCATCTGGAAGAGATCATGGATGCGGCGTTTGATGATGTTGTCCGCTACGCTGACACTCACGGCGTGAACAACCGGATCGCCGCCTACATGCTGGCGATCGACCGCGTGGCGTACACTATCCGCCAGCGC
>Ga0224555_1005224_pt1 | contig 11138 bp, 9 predicted proteins | sample 714S23034metaG_FD_180687 | JGI IMG/M metagenome (GOLD analysis project Ga0224555, IMG submission 180687) | Peat soil microbial communities from Stordalen Mire, Sweden - 717 S2 30-34 | ecosystem: Environmental > Terrestrial > Soil > Wetlands > Peat | place: Sweden: Norrbotten County, Stordalen...
GAAGGCACGCAAGATTGTAGACGCAGGGCTAAAGCCCGATTTTCAAAAGGGGCGCTATCGGCGCGGCTTGAAGCCGCGCCCTTTCAAAGCATCGCCACTTAATCAACGAACTTTAGACTCATGACACTGATGACTCGTCTCCTAGCTCATGGGCTTGTAGGTTTTGGGAGGGGCTGTCTTATATTCCTCGGACTTGCCGCGGGGGATGCTTAAAGTCTTCCACTCGCCGGAGCGGATGTGTTTGGCTAAGAATACAATCTGGCCGGTGTGCAGGGCGTAGTGGGCAATCTGGCGATTGATGGCCTGCAAGACGGTGTGCGGCTCGCCGCGGATGGTGACGGTGCGCATCAGGTCCTCGGGCTGCAACTCTTCGAGGGTGGCGAAGACGCGGGCCCAACCTTCCTCCCACCACTTCATCACCTCAGGGCGCGTGGTTTGCGAGACGATCTCGAACTCGCGGTCGCGATAACGATCGGGCTTTTCGCCATCGGTAGTGAGAAGGTCAGTGAAGCGGGAGCGCATATTTCCCGCCAGATGCTTGACGATCGCGGCCACACAATTGGCCTCCGGATCGATGGCAAGGAAAAGTTCGTGATCTTTAAGCTGCGCCATGGCGTTTTCGGCGAGACGCTTGCTGCCGCGAAACTGCCGGCGGGCTTCATCGAGGTAGTGGGAGGCAAGATCGCCAGTCATGATTTGCAATTTGAGTGCTCCAGTTTGAGTGCCGCGAATGAGCTAGTGTGGTGTCCCGGAAATTAACAGAATAGTCCCATGCCTTTTCCGGGGGATGCGTCGTTTACCTCAGGGGCTGAAGCCCGAGTTTCTTGGTTGTCGTTACGGCGCGGCTAAAAGCCGCGCCCTTTCAAAGCATTTCTAATTATGGCGCGAAATTGTGGGACACTACACTAGCACCGCTCGAAAAAATCCTGGCTCCAGAGGATACAGGGACCTAAGAGGATGGTTGCGAGCCAGGATAGCCCACGCTCCACGTTTACTCCGTCTGCGAAAAATGAGCAACTTGATGCCCAGCCCTCAAGAATTGTTGGTTCTTGTGCAAAATTGTGTTGACACTTTGTTCACACTGCCGCAATATCTTGTGATAAGAACGTTGCTCGTACTATGACTTGGGTAGCGTTTGCATTCGGGCCCCGTAGTTCAAGGGAAAATCGTTCACGGAGGATCCTTCAATGGCAACGAAGAAGAAGGCAAAAAAGAAAAAGCACTAACCATGATGTGAAGCCGAGGCTTCGCACTAGGGCCGAGAATTTAAACCAGCCTCTCAGGAGAAGCACCTTCTGAGAGGCGTTTCCGTTTGGGGCGCAATTTCGATTGGCGACCTAAAGCAAGAGCAAAGCGGTTCTGGAGGGCGAACGGAGAATCCGCAAAATTCACCCGAGCGATGCCTGGGTGTGTCACAATTAGCAAATCGGGCTCTCGAGAAGATGACTGGTAAAAAAAAGTCCGCGGCCAAGAGTAAGGCGGACGAAGTATTCATCCCGGACAAACTTTACTTTCGCATCGGCGAAGTGGCCACGCTTTGCCGCTTGCCCGCCTACGTGCTGCGCTTCTGGGAGAGCGAGTTTCCGCAGCTCAAGCCGGTCAAAAGCAGCACGGGACAGCGCATGTACCGGCGGCGCGACGTGGAAAGCGTTCTGCGCATCAAGCAACTTCTCTACGAGCAGGGATTCACCATCGTGGGAGCGCGCCAGCAACTGCGGGCAGAGGCCAAACCCGACAAGGGGCAAGCCGCGATTCCGTTTCCCACGCAGTCGCCCGTCGAAATCCAGAGCATACGGCAGGGGCTGCGCGAGATTCTCAACCTGCTTTCGGCGCGCCGCACGGGATAGTTGAACTCCGGTGGCGGGACACGCGCGCAGCCGCGGTCGAACGACAGGTAGTGGTGCAGTTTGAAAATTGGCATCCCTCAGCGGCTAAAGCCGCAATGACGATGTAACGCTTACGGCACGGCTGAAGCCGTGCCCTTTCAAAGCCGATTCAAATCAAAGCCTATTCAAACTAGACCACTACCAGACGACATACTTGCTGGACAGCAACTCTCGACCAGCAGAAAATAGGAAGATGCGAACGAGGGCTATAGTGCTGGCGACGGCGGTTCTGCTCTGCGTCCTACCACTGTGCGCGCAAAACTCGCCGCCGGAGGATACGAATAGCTCCAGCAGCGACACGACCTCTCCGCGAAGCAGCAATATTAATCCGACGCGGATCGTCACAACCCATAGCCAAAGCGGCGGGCGCAGCTTCGAAACGCAATCGATTCAGCGGCGCAACGCCGCCGGGGATTTCGAGCCTTACCAGGATGTTGAAACAGAAACCGTCAAAGTCAATTCGACGACGACCAGAACCATCTCGCGCACTTTCGGACGCGATGCCGATGGCGCAAAAACGCTGGTGCAGGTAACGGAAGAAGAGACGCGGAGGTCTGGGGATGGCAGTTCGAGCGCGGTGCGATCGATATCGAATCCTGACGCGAACGGGAATCTTCAGGTGGTACAGCGGCAGATTGAAGAGACAAAGAAGATTGGGAAAGATGTAGAAGAGACGAAGACGACGACAATGGTGCAGGGCGGCAGCGGAGAACTTGCGCCCGCGATGCAGACGCAAGAGCGACGCCAGACAGAGGCGAATGGGACGGTCCAGTCGCAGAAGACCACGCTGCTGCCCGATGGGAACGGAAACTGGCAGGTGGGCGAGGTGCAGCACAGCACGACGCAGAAGCAAGGCAACACGAGCACTACGGAGCAGACCACGTCGCGATCGGACTTTGACGGCAATCTCGATCAGGTTTCGCGAACTGTTGCCACGGAAACGAAGGGCGCTGGTGGGGAAAGCCAGAAGACGGTGGAAACTGATTCGGTGGATGTTCCGGGAACGCCGCGCGATGGTGGGCTGCATCCGGTGGAGCGGAAGACGACGGTGCAGCACACGACATCAACCGGCAAGCAAGTGACTGAACAAAGAGTGGAGAAGCCGGAGCCGGGCGATCCGGGCGCGGGTTTGCAAACCACCACCATTACTATCGATACGGCGAGCGCGGGCGCTTCCGGGACGCGGGGGACGCGAACGATTGATGCGCGCGATGCCGATGGAAAGATGGGAGTCGTGTCGGTGGATACGACGGATGCGAAGAGCAGTGCGGCGGTGCAGGTGCAGATTGCGCCGGCGGAGAAGGCGAAGTAATCCGCGACGGGTGCGCGGTTCGAAGAGTTTCGGAGGAGAGTGCTCGCGGCAGGCAAGCGGGCAGAGTGCCCGCTCCACACAGGCTAAGACGCTTGCTCCACACGCAAGGTTTTGAGGCGAATGGTCGGGACGGGCAGATTTGAACTGCCGACCCCTCGCACCCCAAGCGAGTGCTCTACCAGGCTGAGCCACGTCCCGACGAGGAAGGAATCTGCTGCTTCGCAGCGGATGGGGTTGACTCAAGGATTTTACCACGCGGGAGGGTGCAAACTGTCGAGCTTCGCTCGACTGGACAGCCGAGGGCGGCTGTCCCCACAGGTTTGCTTTTATTTCTTTTTGCGTTTCGACTTTCGCGATGAGGGCCTGGGCGGTGGTGTTTCTTCCAAAACTGCGAACTGGATTTTCCTTTCTACAGGATCGATGCGATCGATCAGGACGCGAATTCTTTGTCCCATGCTGAAGGCTTTGCGCGAACGCTGGCCGATGATTTGGCGCGTGTTCTCGTGATAGGTGAAGAAATCGTCGGCTAGCGAATTCAGCGGAACTAATCCCTCAACAAACAAATCCGTGAGTTCGACGAAAAATCCGAATTTCGTGACGCTGGTGATCAGTCCGTCGAAGTCATCGCCGACGCGGTCCTGCATGAACTTGACCTTTTTCCATTCCATGAGTTCGCGCTCGGCGTCGTCGGCGCGGCGCTCGGACTGGCTGGATTCTTCGGCGATTTCGTGCAGCTCTTCGGTTGAGATGGGGCCGTTCAGCGGCTGAAGATAGTCTTTGTGTGCGCCGGGTTCGCGGCGCTTGGACCAAGGAGAGGGAGCGTCCATGGCTGGGTGGCGCGGGTTGGCTGGAAGCGAGGACGAAGGGAGAGCCGTGCCCTCAGGGGCTAAAGCCCCTTCGTCCGCAGCGGCGGACGCGGCGCTGAAGCGCCGCTCTACCATGGCGACGGAAGAGGAGGGAAATTTTCCGATCGGAATCGCGCATTCGTGGAACTCCGCCGAATCGCGCAGCACGTCTTTCAGAATGCGGTGGACGATTAAATCCGGATAGCGGCGGATGGGCGACGAGAAGTGGGTGTAGCTGGGCGCGGCCAGCGCGAAGTGGCCGAGATTTTCCTCGGAATAGCGCGCCTGCTTGAGGGAGCGCAGCATCAGGTAACTGAGGATGCGCTCCTCGGGTTTGCCGGCAATTTTCGCCGCCAACTTTTGATACATGCGCGGCGTGATGTGAACATCTTGCGGAACTTCAATGGTGCGGGCCGGGATGGTGCGGGCCAGCCTGCCGGTGCCAAGCGCGGCGCGGCGGTCGCTTTTGAATTGCACGCGATAAATGGGCAGCGGGCCTACGCCCAGGGAATATCCAAACGTTGCCGCGATCACTTCGAAATCGTAGACGCGCTTGGCGTCGGGCTTTTCGTGGACGCGATAGAGCGAGGCGATATGTTTCGACTCCAGATAGTGGGCCACGCACTCGTTGGCCGAGAGCATGAACTCTTCGATCAGGCGATGCGCGATGTTGCGCTCGGAGCGAGTGATGCTTTTCATCAGGCCGAATTCGTCGAACTCGATGACCGGCTCGGGCAGGTCGAAGTCGATGGATCCGCGGCGCTGGCGTTTGCGATTCAGAATCAAAGCCAGATCGCGCATAAGTTCGAAAGTGGGCACGAGCGGCGCGTAACGCTGGCGCAGAGCGGCGTCGCCTTCCAGCACGGCGTTGACGGCGGTGTAGGTCATACGCTCGGCGGAGCGAATCACGCCCTGGCTCAACTCGTAGCCGACAATTTCACCGTGCGGATCGATCTCCATCACGCAGGAGAGCACGAGGCGATCGAGATGGGGACGCAGGCTGCAAATGTCGGTGGACAATTCGAGGGGCAGCATGGGCACGGCGCGGTCAGGAAAATAAACGCTGGTGCCGCGCAGGCGCGCTTCCTGGTCGAGCGCAGAGTTGGGGGTGACGTATTGGGCCACGTCGGCGATATGGACCTGCAATGCAAAATTGCCGTTGGGGAGATGGCTGACGGTGACGGCATCGTCGAAGTCGCGGGCGGTTTCGCCGTCGATGGTAACGATGGGCAGGTTGCGGAAGTCGCGCCGGTGGCGGAGTTCGCGCTCCGGAATGACGGCGGGAATGTTTTGCGCTTCTTCCAGCGTGGCCGCGGGGAAACGATGAGGGAGATGAAATTTGCGGATGGTGATCTCGACATCGACGCCGAAGTCGTCTTCGCGGCCGAGAATTTCGACGACGCGGCCGCGCGGATTTTGCGTAGGCGTCGGCCAGTCGGTGATCTCGACGTCAACCACGACGCCTTCGAGATCGTCCCACTCGGTGGGGCGGGCGGCCTCTTCGCCGAGTACGCGGTCGACGCTTTGGCGGCGTGTTCCTTCTTGCTTTTGGGGGAGAGGGCGAGAGGCCCTCTCGACAGCCGACGAGGGCGGCGGCGCTATGCTGGCGCTCGGACGCTCCATTCCCGCCGGAATGACCACGTCCATCGTAATTTTGCTGTCGAAGGGCTTCACGGTGTTGTGGCGGCTGCCGTAATGGAAAATTCCAACGACCGTGGGATGCGCCCGCACCACCGGGCGCACAATGCGGCCCTCGGTGCGGCCGTCGGGACGAGTGGCGACAATATCGACGAGCACGCGATCGCCGTGCATGGCATTGCCGATGGCGTGCGGAGGAATAAAAATATCGCCGGTAATTCGCGCTTTGAGGGAGGGACTCAGCGAACTGGCATCGGGGATGACGAAGCCGAAGCCGTCGCGATGCATGGTGAGGCGACCAACGACGAGATTTTTGTCATGCTGGTTGGCGGCGGGTTGCGGTAGAGCGTAGCGGTCGGAGTTGAGTTGAACCAGTTCGCCGGCGGCGACCAGCTTTTCAAGTTGGGATTCGAGCTCGGCGCGGGCATCGCCATGCAGTCCCATTTCGCGCACCAGTTGCTTGAAGCCGGCGGCCCGCTTAGGCTGGCGGGCGATGTGTTTGAGGATGGTGGCGTCGGAGAGCATAGAAACGGTCATTAGTCATTAGTCGCTGGTCGTTTGTCGTTGGTGGTTGGGCAAACAGTTTGCTGAAAAACTCAAATTTGGCACCTCGGGGGCTAAAGCCCTGCCAGAAAAGAAAGGTCTTATCGCAGCGTTAAAACGCTGCGCCACCTGAAAATCAGGGTTTTTCCGCAGACTGCAAAGCCGCCAGCAGGGTCATGCTTAATCCTAACGTATGGGCGAGGTTTATCCTTCCATTGCGTTTTTAATCTTGGTAAATTGCACGGGGGAGGGAGTCTGCGATGAGCCAGGTTCGGGTGCTGGTGGGCACGCGCAAGGGAGCGTTCATACTGACGTCCGATGGAAAGCGCGAAAAATGGGAGGTGGATGGGCCGCATTTTGCGGGCTGGGAAATTTATCATCTGAAGGGATCTCCGGTTGATCCGAATCGCATTTATGCAGCGCAGAGCAATTCGTGGTTTGGACAATTGGTGCAGCGTTCGGACGATGGCGGGAAGACCTGGGAAGCTGTGGGCAATAAGTTTGCGTACGACGGCGTTCCGGGGACGCACCAGTGGTATGACGGGACGCCGCATCCGTGGGAGTTCAAGCGGGTGTGGCATCTGGAGCCTTCGCTTGGCGATGCGGATACGGTGTATGCCGGGATCGAAGATGCGGCGCTGTTTCAATCGAGGGATGGCGGGAAGAACTGGCGGGAGTTGTCGGGGCTGCGCGGACATGGGTCCGGGCCGCACTGGCAGCCGGGAGCGGGCGGCATGTGTTTGCACACAATTATTCTTGATCCTTCGGATGCGGGACGAATGTTTATTGCGATCTCGGCCGCGGGGGCCTTTCGCACGGATGACGGCGGAAAGAGCTGGCAACCGATTAATCGCGGGCTGCGGTCGCAGCACATTCCCGATCCGGCGGCGGAAGTGGGGCATTGCGTGCACCATATTGCGATGCATCCGTCGCGTCCGCACGTGCTCTTTATGCAAAAACATTGGGACGTGATGCGGAGCGACAATGCGGGGGATTCGTGGCAGGAGGTGAGCGGGAATTTGCCCACCGATTTCGGATTCGTGATCGATGTGCATGCGCACGAGCCGGAGACGATTTATGTGGTTCCGATCAAAAGCGATGCGGAACATTTTGTGCCCGATGGCAAGCTGCGCGTCTTCCGCAGCCGCAGCGGGGGGAACGAATGGGAAGCGTTGACGAAAGGGCTGCCGCAGGAAAATTGTTATGTGAACGTGCTGCGCGACGCGATGGCGGTGGATGCAATGGATGAGTGCGGCATTTATTTTGGCACCAGCGGCGGGCAGGTTTACGCTTCCGCGGATGCGGGCGACAGTTGGCGGGCGATTGTGCGGGATTTGCCGGCCGTGCTTTCGGTTGAGGTACAGACGCTGGCGTAGCGAGAGTTTGGTTGGCAATGAATGGACGTATGATTCGCGTCGTGTTGCCGCAGCATCTTCGGACGCTGGCGCGCGTGGGCGGTGAAGTTGCGGTGAGAGTGGAGGGGGCGGTTACGCAACGGTCGGTGCTGGACGCGCTGGAGGCTTGCTATCCGATGTTGAGCGGGACGATTCGTGATTATGGGACGCGGCAGCGGCGGCCGTTTTTGCGATTCTTTGCTTGCCAGGAAGATCTATCGTTTGAATCTGCGGACGCGGCGCTGCCGGAGGCCGTGGCTTCGGGAGCGGAGCCGCTGATTATTCTGGGGGCGGTGGCGGGAGGGTGAGCGCTGGGCGGGCGTCTAAGAAATCGAGCGCTTCGAGGCGTCTTGAACTTTCCGCTACTCCCGCGCCGACGTTTACGGCGGCATACAATTCTTTCGCTTCGCGCCAAAAGGCGCGGGCTTGGGCATCCTCTCCAGTTTCTTCTTTCAGAATGGCAAATCCGCGCAGGGCGTTCGCTAAATCCAGTTTGGAGGTTTCGTGGTGCCCGCGGTACAAGGTCAGCGCCTCATGATAGCCGGCCGCGGCTAAGTCGTAACGGCGCTCGCGGCGATGGATGTCGGCGACGTGGCGGATCGTGTGAGCTAGCTTAAGGGGATTGTTGGCGCCGCGATAAATTGCAATGGCTTCTTCGTAATGCGCGAGCGCGGCCTGGTTGTTATCGAAGTCACGCTCGATCTGGGCCAGGCCGGTGAGCGCAATGGCTAATTCTGATTGAGAGCCTTCGCGGCGGCATAATTCGAGGGCTGCAGTCCGATCACGTTTCGCGTCTTGCGGGCGATTTTCTTGGCGCGCTTGCAGGGCTCGCTGCATCAGGGTTTCGAGTTCGGCATTCATTGCGGGGCTCCTGGGTTGGAGTACGGGCTGCGGCTTACGCGCTGCGGCAGTTGGGCGGGAGATCCTTCGCTCCGCTCAGGATGACAAACGCCGCTCAGGATGACAGTCGCCGCTCAGGATGACAGTCGCTTTGCTCAGGATGACAGTCCTAATGCTTTCTGAATCTCACCGGCGATGGCTGCGGTGATGGTTTGCATTTTTTCTTCGGACTCGGCTTCGACCATGACGCGGGCGAGCGACTCGGTGCCGGAATAGCGTACAACCACGCGTCCGTTACCATCCAGGTCGAGCTCGGCGGCTGCGATGGCGCGCCGAACTGCGGGAACCTGGGCGAAGGGAATTTTTTCGCGGACACGCACATTCTGAATTTTCTGGGGAAAGACTTTCAGATCGCTGACTAAGTCGGCCAGCGATTTTCCGCTGCGCACGATGACATCCATTACGCGCAGGGCGGTGAGCAGGCCGTCCCCGGTAGTGGCTTCGCCATCGCGAAAGATGATGTGTCCGGATTGCTCGCCGCCCAGGGTTGCGCCGGTCTTGAGCATTTCTTCGAGGACGTATTTATCGCCGACGTTGGCGCGCAACATGCGAATGCCTGATTTTTTCAGGGCGATCTCGACACCCATGTTCGACATGGTGGTCGCGATTACGGTGGCGGCGGCGAGATTGCCCCGCGCCTTCAAATCACGCGCGGTTAGTAGCAGCACGCCGTCGCCGTTGACCACGCGCCCCTTAGCGTCACAGAGGAGGGCGCGGTCGGCATCGCCGTCGAAGGTTACGCCGAGATCGAACTTGCCGGCTGATTCGGCCACGGTCTTTCCCAGAGTTTCGGGATGCAGGGCGCCACAGCCTTCATTAATATTTTTGCCGTCGGGGGTGACGTGGGTGAAGGTGGCCTGCACGCGAAGCTCGCGAAATAATTCGGGCGCCTCGGCGGTGGCGGCGCCATTGGCGCAATCTACCAGGACGCGCAGTGGGCTTAAGTCAGAGGAGACAGCGCTGGCCAGGGATTCGATATAGGCCTTGCGCAGGGCCGGCTCGCCGGGGAGGCAGAGCTTGGCGACTTTCATGGCGGTATCGTCCATGGCGCCGGGCTTGGCCAGGAGGGCGAAGATTTCTTTTTCGATGGTGAGTTCGCGTTCGTCGGTGAGCTTGAATCCGTCGCCGGAAAAAACTTTGATGCCGTTGTCGGTCCAGGGATTGTGGGAGGCGGAAATCACGACGCCGGCGTCGAAGCCGCGGGTGCGGGCCAGGTAAGCGACACCGGGGGTGGTGATCACGCCTGCGCTGTGGACTTCTACGCCGACCGCGGCGAGGCCGGAGGCGACGCGATCGGCAATCCACGCGCTGGATTCGCGGGTGTCCTGGCCGATGACGGCTTGCGCCTTCCACGATCCGCGGAGCAAGTCATGACCGAGCGCGCGGCCGATCAGGTAGGTGCTGTCTTCGGTGAGGGGAAATTCGCCGGCGACGCCGCGGATTCCGTCAGTGCCAAACAATTGCCGCTGAGTGTTCATAGAGAGCCTGGATGCCGAATGTAATGCGCAACTGAGGATGATAAATGGTAGTGATGCGTTTTGGCTTACGCAACCGGCTGGTTGAGTGGGAGGTCCTTTGCCGGGATGACGCCTTGCATTCCAGCTTAATGTCCGCTGGCGTGCGGGGAATTCTTTTCGACGATCAGGGTTACGCGCACGGGCTTGGGGTTCACCACTTGCACCAGGGCGTCGGCGATGTACACGTTGGTCACAAATGTAGCCAGGGAAGTTGTTGCGCTGGCGTCGATGGGATCGGTGGTCGCGGCCTGGACATTTTCTACGTGATGCTGCGGCCCGGTAATGGTGATCTTGTCGGGATCGACTAAAATTTTTGCGATGTGTTCGTCGGGGGGAAGATCTCCCACGATGCGAGGATGAACTTCGACGTCGCGGGTGAGGCGCATTTCGAAAGTGAGGTGGACCTGGCCGGGAACCACTTGCACCACACGCAACTCGCGTGGCAGGTGGACTTGCTGGGAGGTCAGATCGAAGGTGCGCTCGCCGGGCTTGGCGTCCGCGAGCTCCAACGCGGCGTGGACATCGGTGGAGCGGAGTTGGCGAATCAGGCGTTCGGGACCTTTGACCCGGATCTGGGCGTCGGGGATGGTGGCGGAACTGATCTCGAGGTGGGGAGGAATGTTCTGGAATTCGATGGGGACGCGGACGGCGACTTCGGCGGGCTCCTGGTCGGGAGAAATGGCGAGCCACAATCCGGTAGCGAGGAGCAGGGATAAAACTTTGAGCCAGAAATTGTGGAAGACCCAGCGGCGCAGGAAAGTTTTCATAGCGGGCGCTCCGGATTGTCGGTTGAATCGTCGTCGTCGCCCATGAGGCCGGCGCGCAACGGGGATTGCAGCGCGCCATCGGACTCATCGTTTTGCGCCACCACGGTGGGCAAGGTGACGGGAGACATATAACGGCGCAGCTCGGTGCTGAGGCGATCGCGCAGTTGAGCGACGGTGAGATCGCGCTCAATCTTGCCACCGATGGCGATGCTGATGGCGCCGGTTTCTTCGGAGACGATGACTGCGATGGCGTCGGTCTCTTCGGTGATGCCAATACCGGCGCGGTGTCGGGTTCCCATTTGGGTGGAGAGGATGGGATTCATGGACAGCGGAAGG
>Ga0224555_1005226_pt1 | contig 11131 bp, 8 predicted proteins | sample 714S23034metaG_FD_180687 | JGI IMG/M metagenome (GOLD analysis project Ga0224555, IMG submission 180687) | Peat soil microbial communities from Stordalen Mire, Sweden - 717 S2 30-34 | ecosystem: Environmental > Terrestrial > Soil > Wetlands > Peat | place: Sweden: Norrbotten County, Stordalen...
TACTCATAAGCTCACAGCCAGCTCGAGCCCGTCATAGGCCAGCGCCATGCCGGCCGGCAGCGAGCGGTTGGTCGCCTCATGGCCCAGTTCATGCGCAATGTGCGTGAAAAAGGTCTGCCGCGCGCCGATCCGCCGCGCCCAACCCACCGCCTGGTCCACCGTGGCGTGGCTGGGATGCGGCTTGTGGCGCAGCGCTGAAACCACCAGCACCTCCAACCCCTCCAACAGTGCAAAGCTCTCATCCGGAATCGAGCTCACGTCCGTCAGGTAAGCCGCATTGCCAAAGCGGAATCCCGCAATCTCCATCTCTCCATGCATCACTGGAACCCGAATAAACTCCACCCCATGCACCTCTGTCCGCGGGGCCAGCGGTTCCAGTTGCACCCGCGCCCGCATGGGATAGGTAGCCTCCGGAGAAAATGTGTATTCGTAAATATGCTCCAGCACCGCCGTTGTTTCCGGCGAAGCATAGAGCGGAATCGGGCCGCCCTCGCGCGCCGCCACAAAGCTGAGCGGCCGCAGATCGTCGAGCCCAAAGATGTGGTCGGCATGAGAGTGCGTATAGAACACCGCGTCCACCCGCTTCAGCCTGTTCCGTAGCGCCTGCTCGCGAAAATCCGGCCCGGTGTCAATGACCACCACCCGCTCCATCACCGGATGCCCGACATGAGCCCCGAACCCCATCCATTCCGCTTCCTCCCGCGGAAAGGGTGGGTCGGAAAGAGGCTTCAGGGTTGGATCGTTCCAGCGCACCAGCACCGAAGGCCGCAGCCGCCGGTCCCTGGGGTCCGTCGAGGTGCACACCGCGCAGCCGCACCCCACCGTGGGAACCCCCATCGACGTTCCCGTCCCCAGAAATGTCAGCCGCCCGTCCATAGCCTCTCGCAGAACCGGGTCTTTGTGCCTTAGTCCCTGGTCCCTTAGTCCCTGTCTTTATCTTTTCCCCGGCGGCGGCCCCTGCGGCGGCTGCATGGCCTGGACGCTGATCATGCTGGTCAGTTCCAGGAAAGCCATCCGCACCTCGAACAGCACCGAGTCCAGCGTGCGCGTCTCGGCCTCCGTCAGGTTGCCGCGCGTCTTTTCGGCCAACACGCCCAGCAGGTCGATGGTGGTGCGGGCGCCCACAATATCCACCCGCGGCCGCTGACCATCCTGCGCTCCCGCGCCCATCTGGATCATGGCGGAGACGTAGAACTGCTGCACCAGGTGCTCAAACGTGATCGCCGGCTGCGGTCCCATGCCCGGATTTTGCGCGCGCAGCAAATCCTCAAGCCGTTGTGCGGAGGCCTCGTACGCGTTCTTCTGTTCGTGGCTCTCCTCGGCGGTCGGCGCGGGCGGAATGCCACCCGCATCCCCCTCGTCCAACGCGCTCTCGTGAACAGCCGCGGCGGCCTCCTGCTTGCTTTCGTTGACCACCAGCTGCGGGCCGCCGCTCGACACTTCCGGCGCCGTCGAAGGCTCCGCCGGCCGCTGCGCGCTCTCGTGCTCTTCCTCTTCCGCCTTGAACTTCCGGCGGTCAATCACTTCAAACTTGGGTGCATCGCTCATTTTTCCACGTATCCATTTCCTAAAACCAATTGAGTCACTCAATAACTCGCAGCATTGCTAAACCCGCTAACAACACGAACCTCGCTAACTCCGCTCTTTCAAAATCCTCGCCGTTCCCTTCTCCGCCCCAGCGCCGTACTGAAAGTTCTGCGACTTCACTTCGGCTTCACCGCGCATCATCCCCAGCGCAAACACCCGATTTCCCTCGGGCAGCGGCAGCGCCGCCGCGCTGCGAATCTCGCCGGCAACCGCCCCGTCCAACGTCAACTCGGTCCCGCTCGACGGCACTGGCCCATCGATCTCAAGCTGCCGCAGATGCCTGTGCACATTTCCCCGCGAGCGGATCCGCTCCACAATCTCCTGCCCCAGGTAGCACCCCTTGTTGAAGTTGAGCGCCCGCATCTGCCCGGTCTCCTGCGGCAAATCCCGCTCCACCATATCCACGCCGTACACCGGAATCCCTTCCGCAATCCGAAACGCATCCAGCGACCTGGATCCCACCGCGACCGCTCCCGCCGTACGCAGGTACTTCCACAGCTTGCCGAGCCCGGCTGCCTGCACCCAAAGCGCATAGTGTGCCCCCAGCACGCCGTATCCGCGGGTAATGCGCAGGTCCATTCCGTTCCACTCCACGCGAGTACTGGTCAGCGGTTTCGCCAGCACCGGCAATCCCGCCCGGCCCAGCACCGCATCCGCATTGGGCCCTGTCACTCCGATAGCAGCCAGGCCCGCCGCGGTTTCGCCCGTCAGCGGCGCCAGCTCCACATCGTCCATGATGATGAAGTGGTCCAGGTGAGCGACCAGCTTTTCGTACTGATCGGCCGCAATCTCCAGTTCAATTTCATCGCCCTCGCGCCAGACCATCAGGTCGCCCTGAATCCGCCCCTGCGCATTCAGCACCAGGTTCCAGGCGCCCTCGTTGGGTCCCAGGTCGTTGACCATATTGGTAACCATGCCGCTTAGCCACCGGAAGCGGTCTTCGCCGCGTACCGCGATCCGCCGCAGCCAGCCCAGATCGTGAACCGCCGCGCCCTCGGCCAGCGCCGCCGTTTCCTGCGCAGGCGCGTCCAACTCTCGTGGGGTCAGCACGCCGCGATAGACGGTCAAAGGGTAGGCGGCAAAAGGATGGGCGCCTCGTTGATACGCTGGATTTTTAGAAGCTTTCGCCGCGGATGCCAACAGCGCAGCCAATGGAGTCACTGGAGTCGATGCGTCGGATACGGTTTCGATCATAGGGGAACTTTTCTCCGGCCCGGCGCGCAGATTTCCCGTGGAAACCTGGCTCCAGACCGCATCCTGATTATAGCCTTGGAAGAAGATGCTGGTTTTCAGGCCTTCGCGGCATGAATCCGGTCCACGCACCAATTGGAGAGTGAATGAGGAAGCATCAAGTTGTGCTGGAGGCAGGCTGCCATCCATCGACATCGACCAGAGGTAAGCGCGCGGAAGGTCGCCAGGCCGTCCTGCTGGCTGCGATCCTCTGCCTCGCGTCAGCTTTCGCCGCTGCTCAGACTCAGCAACCCGCCACCGTCACTCCTCCCTCCGCATCCACTTCCAAGGGCGAATCCCACATCACTCCGGAGCAGGCCAAGGAGCTATTCTCCCTGGTCGACGAGCTGCTCAAATTCTCCTCCCAGGAGACCGGCCTGCCCATCAAGAGCGACGTCAAGCGCCAGATCACCAACCGCGCCGCCGTCGAAGCCTACATGAAAGAAAAGTTCAACGACGACAAGGACGCCAAGCGCCTCCAGCGCAGCGAGATCGTCATGAAGAAGTTCGGCCTGCTTGACCACGACTTCGACCTCAAGCCGTTTCTGCTCGCGCTTCTCACCGAGCAAATCGAGGCCTACTACGACGCCAAAACCAAAACCGTCAACATGATGGACTGGATCGACGTCGAGGAGCAAAAGCCCGTCCTGGCCCACGAACTCACGCACGCCCTCCAGGACCAGCACTCCGATCTCGAAAAATGGAACGACCAGACCCCCGACGATGTATCGACCGACGCAGCCGGCGACTCCGACCACATCGCCAGAGACGAAATGGATGACGCTCGCGATGCCGTCGCCGAGGGCCAGGCCACCGCCGTCATGATGGACTACATCCTCAAGCCCATGGGCAAGAGCCTCGTCAAAAATCCAGAGGTCATGGACTTCGTCGAAAAACAGATGGCCACTTCGGACAGCTCTCCAGTCCTCGCCCGCGCCCCCATCCTGCTTTCGGAGTCGCTGCTCTTTCCCTATCGCGAGGGCCTCAGCTTCGAGCAGGACATCTGGATGGACAAGGGTCAGGCCGCTGCCTTTGCCGGCGCACTCGACCGCCCGCCCACCTCCTCGTGGGAGATCATCAACCCCATCGAATACGAGAAGAAGCACGTTCCCGCCGTGCCTCTCATCCCCGACATTCATCTCCTCGTCGACAAGCTCTACAGGCCCTACGACATCGGCCAGGTCGGCCAGCTCGATCTCCACATCCTCGCCGAAATCTTCGGCGGCGACGAAGCGGCCCGCGACCTCACTCCCGCCTGGGACGGCGGCATCTACTGGGCCGGCCAGCGCCTCAACGCAACCCCCGCGGAGCAAGCCACCACCAAATCCCTCGCCATCTTCTATCTCTCCGCATGGAGAAACGCAGCCTCCGCCCAGGCCTTCGCCAAGCTCTATGCCGACGACCTCGGCCGCAAATACTCAGGGTTGAAGCCCGTCGACGCACAGCCTGCCGACAAGCACTCCGTCCCCGAGGGCCAGCAGGAACAGGCCTTTTCCACCAATGAAGGCCCCGTTGTCATCACCACCCGCGGCAAGCTCGTCTTTGTCTCGGAGAGCTTCGACCTCGACCTGGCCCGCAAACTGACACAACTGCTGTTGGACGCCCAGGGTACCGGCGACCTCCGCATGGCCAAATCTCAACCATCGGATACACTGGGTGCCCCATCCTTGGGCGAGCTTTTGGACCCGCGCGTGGGAACGACGAATACCGCCGCCGAAACCGGCGAACCACTGACCTCAAGCCTGGTCCGTTTCCTCTCCAACTGCGGCGTTATGAAAGCCGCCGTACAAGCCGAAATCAAGACCGCAGCCGCTCAAAGATAGCTTCAAAACCTCCGTAAACGCCTCATGATCCGCCGGTCGAATGCAATTTTTGGAAGGACAGAGCGGAAAAGCAGCCTTCCCGCCGGCTGGCTGAATCGCTGGCGCGCTGACTAGCTAACCGCAGGCTCTTTCCGCACCAAATACTCATCCAGCAGCACCGCCACCAGCACCGCCGTCGGCACGGAAACCATCGCGCCCACCACCCCGGCCAGCGCCGAACCCATCAGCAAAGCCACTAGAATCGCCAACCCCGGCAGATCCACGCTTTTCTTCATAATGCGCGGAGTGAGATAGGAGTTCTCCACCTGCAGGTAAACAAGATAGAAGACCGCAATCCCCAGCACTCTGCCCCACGAATCGATCGCCGCCACCAGCAGCGCCAGCGCAATGCAGATGGCCGCGCCCAGCACTGGAATAATGTTCATCAATCCCGTCAGCACGCCCAGCGCGTACGCATACCTGACATCGAGCGCCAGGTAAACCGTGGTGCTGAAAAGCCCCAGAATCAGCATCAGGCTGCCCTGCGCAAACAGCCATTTGCCCATCCGAATCTCCGCCCGCCGCAGCGTCTTGTCCAGCCGGTCGCGGCTTTCCGGCGGAAAGAACGAGAGAAACCAACGGTAAGCATGCTCGCCTTCCAGCATGAAATAAATCGTCAGGATCAACCCCATCGCAATATCCAATAAGTTGCCTGCCCAATCCCGAATCGACAGGATCAGATAGGTCGCCGCCTGGCTCGCAAAATCCTGCACCTTCGCGGTAATCTCGTCGGTGTTCAAATGATCGGCAAGAGGAATCGCCTTCAGCTTGCTTAGCAGCGCGGGCACACGCGTCGGCATCTCGCCGGCAAACTGCTGCAGGTCCCTCAGCACCGGCGGAATCGCCAGAAAGCCGAACGCCGTCAGCGCACCGAACGTCGCCACCAGCATCACCAGGATCGCAATCTTCTTGAATGGCTGCCAGCGCCGAATCTGCAGGTTGGCGATCTTGCCCACCACTGGCGTAAGCACCACCGCAAACAGCGCGCTGACATACAGCAGCATCAGCACATTGCGCACCAGCCACGCCAGCGCGCACGCCAGCGCAAGTCCAAATCCAAAAACAATGTCGCTGCGCAAGCTGCGCGTTTTTCCGGAAACGCCCGCCATTCGTTCTCACCTGGCACAAACAGAATATCGGTTGCTCTAAGTCTAGTCCCCTGAGATCTCAGAATCGATTCGACGCACCCGACCGGGTGCCCCATGCCTCGATTTTGCGACCTGGGAATGAATGCAGCAAAACACCGAACCAGCAAGCCGCACACTGCTTCACTGTACGCTGTCCCCTGCTTTTCTAATCCCTATTCCCTGTTCCCAGTTCCCTGTTCCCTGCTTCACTGGTCCCCGCTAAGAATCGAACCCACAATCCCGCCCAGCAGTCCGCCGCCCACCGCCGGCCCCACCGCGCGCCTCTCGCCGTGCGGCAGATACTCGCCGATCTGGTGCGCCAGCCGCGAAATCGGCAGCGTCTGCAACCACACCGTCCCCGGCCCTTGCAGCACAGCCAAAAACAGCCCATCCCCACCGAAGATCGCGTTCTTCAGTCCCGGAACCATCGTGATCTGGAACGCCACCGTCGTGTGAAACGCACCCACATGTCCCGGATGCACGCGCAGCACCTCGCCCGGCGCAAGTTGCTTCATAATCAATTCGCCGCTCAGTTCCAGCCACGCCGTGCCCTGCCCGCTCAGCTTCTGCAGCAGGAATCCGTCACCGCCGAAAATCCCCGCGCCCAGCGACTGTTGGAAGCCCACCCCGATGGTCACGCCATCGGTAGCGCACAGGAAACCGTGCCGGTGCACCATGTAATCCACGCCATGTCCCACCTGCACCGGAACAATGTGTCCCGGCACCTTGGTGGCAAAGCTCACCTCGCCGGGGTACTGGTACGCCCGGTACTCGGTCATGAACAAGCTGCCGCCGCCGGCCACCCGCTTCAGCACGCCAAACAGCCCGCCGCCTCCGCCCATCTGCGTATGCGTCGTCATTTGAATAGAGGACGTCATCCATGAGAGCTCGCCGCTCTCTGAGAACACACTCTCGTTCGGGTCGAGCTGCACATCCAGCACGGGCATAGTCGTGCCCTGTATCCGCGTTTGCATGGGGCTATCCCTCCTGTGTCACGCCAGTGTACCTGCACACACACCATAAAAGTCGAGTTAGAATCGTTTTCTCGATGAAAATAGTTGGCATTTCGCGCCCAACGTTGCCCGTCCTCGTCGCTGTCGCGTTGCTTCTCATCGGCTGCCATCCCGCTCCGCAGCCCCAGCCCGACCATCCCCGCCAATCTCCCGGCGTCAAAATGCAGGACGTCACGTTTCACTCCGCCGCTCTCCATCGCGACATGCCCTACCGCGTCTATCTCCCCGCCAAACTCTCCCCCGGCCAGAAACTCCCCGTGGTCTATCTGCTCCACGGCAATGGCGGCGCCTTCCAGAATTGGTCAAACTATTCCGATGTTGCCCGTTACGCCGCTCAGGGGCTCATCCTCGTCATGCCCGAAGGTGGCTCTTCCTACTTCGTCAACGCCGCCCTCAAGCCCCAAGACCGCTACGAAGATTACTTCGTCAACGACCTCATCGCCGACGTCGAATCCCGTTTTCCTGCCGCAAGGGACCGCGAAAACCGCGCCATCATCGGCGTGTCCATGGGCGGATTCGCCGCCGTCAAGTTAGCCCTCGCCCGGCCCGACCTCTTCGTCTTCGCTGGCGCCATCAGCCCCGCCATCGATGTCCCCAGCCGCCGCTTCACTCTGAGGCGTTGGGGCCAAAGCATGCGCTTCCGTACCCTCTTCGGCCCCGCCGGCAGTCCAACCCGCCTCGCCAGCGACCCATTCCATCTGGTCCAATCCGCCAACCCCGATGTCACTCCATACATCTTCATTTCCGCCGGCGAGCAGGAACCGCTCCTCGAACCCATCCGCCGCTTCGCCTCCCGCCTCCAGGCCCGACCTTTCGCTTACGAGTTCCACACCAGGCCAGGCGCCCACGATTGGGGCGAATGGGACGCGCAGATCCCCGCCTGCTTCGACAGGCTCCTGCACCATCTCCCGCAGCAACAATAACCGCGCAGGCCATGGCGCAACCGCACTCTTAAGGTAGCCCCGCAGCAGCACTCAATCCCGCAGCAGCCGCGCTTTTCTGATCCCTGACCCCTGATCCCTGATCCCTGCTTTTATTCCACCACCAGCGCCGTCTCCGCCTTCGCCAGCGAGCTGCCCCCTACCCATATCCTGTAGGTCGTCGGCTCCACAGTCCGCTCCATCTCCACGTTATAGAAACTCAGCTCCTTGAACCCCAGCGGAAACTCCACGTGCTTCGTCTCGCCGGGCGCAAGAGTTACGCGTCGAAACCCCTTCAGCTCCCTTACCGGCTGCTCCACGCTCGCGTCCGTGTTCCGTATATAGAGCTGCACCACCTCCGTGCCCGCCACGCTGCCCGTGTTCGTCACATCCACGCCCACAGTCGCCACCGGCCCGTTTCGCGTCGCCAGAACCTGTTTCACCGGTACCACCGCGCCGGTAATCGTCGGTTGCGCATAGCTGAACCGCGTATAGCTCAGTCCCCACCCAAACGGAAACAGCGCCGAATTGTCCTCGTCGACATAGCGCGACATGAACTTCTCCAGCGAGTTTTCCGGCATGTGGCTCAAGTCTCCATGCGCCGGCCGTCCCGTGGGAAGTTGAGCGTAATAAAGCGGCTCCTGCCCCACGGCACGCGGAAAACTCGATGGCAGCTTGCCCGACGGGTTCACGTCGCCAAACAGCACATTTGCCAGTGCGTGTCCCGCCTCAACCCCCGGGCTCCACGCCTCCAGGATCGCGGGAACATGTCCCGCGGCCCACTTCAGCACCAGCGGCCTGCCCGCCAGCACCACCAGAATCACAGGCTTGCCGGTAGCCACAACCGCCTCCAGCAGCTTCTCCTGCGAGCCGGTAAATCCCAGATGCACCCGGCTTGACGCCTCGCCCTCCATCCAGTCCGCGCTCTCGCCCAGCGCCAGAATGGCCACATCGGCCTGCTTCGCAGTTTCCACTGCCTCGGCGATGGTCCTGGCGTCGTCCGGAACAGGCGCGCGATCGTCAGCCACCGCAGGCCCGCTGAAACTCACCAGCTTCAGCACGTTGGCATCCTCGCCGCTCAGCAGCCCGCAGCCCTCGGCATAGAGCAACTGCCCGCCTTCGATCTTGCTCAGCCGCTCCTGAAGCGCCGTCCGCAGCGTGACCACGTACTTCGGATCGCCCGTCACCGCCCATGCGCCCAGCATCTCGCGCTGGTTATCCGCCAGCGGACCGATCAGGGCCACCTTTTTCACCTTCGCCCTCAGCGGCAGCAGCGTCCCCACACCCTCCACCGGCTCGTTTTTCAGCAGAACAAACGTCTCTTCCGCTACCTTGCGCGCCGCTGCCCGCCGTTCCGGCGTGGCGTCATAAACCGGACCCTCCGCGGTATACGGATGATCGAACAGTCCGAGCGCAAACTTGACCCGCAACACCCGCCGCGCCGCCTCATCCACCACGGTCTCGGGAATTTTGCCCGCCCGCACCTGCGCCGCGATGGTGGTGCCATAGAGGTTGCCCTCCATGTCCATATCCACGCCCGCTTCCAGCGCCTTCCGAGCCACCGTTGGCCCATCCCCGATGGAATGGTTGATCAGTTCCGACACCGCGCCCCAGTCTGACACAACGAACCCGTCAAACCCCCACTCCTTGCGCAGAATCTGCGTCAGCGTAAAAGGATCGGCCGTCGCGGGAATCCCGTTGATGGAGTTGAACGAGCTCATGAGCGTGGCCGCTCCCGCCTCAACCGCGGCGTGGTAAGGCGGCAGGTACACCTGGCGCAGCGTGATCTCGCTCATGTCCGTCGCGTTGTAATCGCGCCCCGCTATGGCCGCGCCGTACGCGGCAAAGTGCTTCACGCTGGTCGCAACGGAGTCCGGCTTGGAAAGATCGTCCTGCTGGTAGCCCCTCACCCACGCCCGTGCCAACGCTGAACTCAGGTATGGATCCTCGCCATTCGACTCGATAATGCGTCCCCAGCGCGGATCGCGCGCAATGTCCACCATCGGCGAAAAGACCCATGGAATGCCGTCGGCGCGCGCTTCCACCGCTCCATAACGCGCCACTGTTTCGGCGGCGGCGGGGTCCCAGCTTGCCGCCACGGCTAGAGGAACCGGAAAGGTGGTCCGGTGGCCGTGAATCACGTCTTCCCCAAACAGAATGGGAATATGCAGCCGCGACTTCTCCAGAGCGATGTGCTGATAGTGATTGGTCGCCTGTGCGCCTACCACGTTCAGCATGGAACCGATTTCGCCCTTGGCTACCAGTTCGTCGTAACTGAGGTTGGAAGCGTTCGGTCCGGTGGCCGAACCAACGGAAAACTGAACCAACTGCCCGACCTTCTCGTCGAGCGTCATCTTCTTCAAGAGCGCGTCAACCCGCGCATTCAATTCCTTTGAAGCCAGTTGGGCATTGGGAACAGGCTTGCCCTGGGCACTTGCCGTCCAGCCAATCGCCATCATCCAGCCAAAGCCCATCGCCAACAGCAGACAGATCGCATTCCGGGATGCCCGGTTTGAAGAGGTTCTCATCGCCCGGCCATCATAAACCGTCAGTCCCTGGACCGTCAGAGCCGTCCGGCACACCACCTTCCCGGCTCTGGCCGTTCCTTGCGCCGCCGATTACCCACGCCCTCCGCCGATCGGAAAAGTCATCTCGCCCAAAGCCCCTGAAATGCTCTACTCTTGGCTTTGAAGCGCATGAAAAACTTCTTCATCTCCCTCCGGGACGCGATCGGCCAGGCTCTCGACCACGACGTGCTCAACACGGCCAAAGCCGCCGCCTACTCCGGGATGTTGATGCTGTTTCCCGCCCTCCTTGTGCTCACCACGCTGCTCGCCCAGATGCCCGAGGGAACCACGCTGGTAGGTGAAATCCGTGGCATCTCCGAGCAGTTTCTCCCCGCCGACACCATGAATCTGCTCCAGTCCTACGTTGTCTCCAGCCGCATCCACTCCGGGCAGGTCATCTGGTCGGCCGCCAGCCTCACCCTCTTTGCCGGGCTGGGCATGATGCTCTCCTTTATGGAGGGCTTTCGCCGCGCCTACCGCCTGCGGCGCGATGCGTGGAGCTTCTGGGGCCGGCGCTTCCGGGCCCTCCTGCTGGTTGCCATTGCCCTGGTTCCTCTCTCGCTGGCCACGCTCCTGGTCGTCTTCGGCCATCAGATTGAAGCCTGGATGATTGACAACTCCGACCATGAATTGCGCCACGTCGTGCTGGTCTTCTGGCGGATCGTGCGCTGGTCCCTCGCGATGGTTACCAGCGCCGCGGTCCTCGCCGTTCTTTACCACTTCGGTACCAGGCGCAAGGAGCATTGGCAATTGGTGCTTCCCGGCGCTATCACCGCGACTCTGATCTGGTTCCCGGCCACGCTGGCCTTCGGCTGGTATGTCACG
>Ga0224555_1005228_pt1 | contig 11128 bp, 8 predicted proteins | sample 714S23034metaG_FD_180687 | JGI IMG/M metagenome (GOLD analysis project Ga0224555, IMG submission 180687) | Peat soil microbial communities from Stordalen Mire, Sweden - 717 S2 30-34 | ecosystem: Environmental > Terrestrial > Soil > Wetlands > Peat | place: Sweden: Norrbotten County, Stordalen...
TCCTGAAACACCACTGGCCCCGTCTTGACGAAACCGCCCGCTGTGATCACACGATGCTGCGTGTCGTATACGGCCTGGTGCTGCGTCCCGCTCGCCATCCCGGTGTTCGGTGTTCCGCTCTGTGCTCCGCCCTGCGCCTGCTGCGCCGGAACCGTTCGCGACCCAGCGAACAGAACCGCCACCAGCCCAATGCCGAAACACATCCCTACCGTGAACCTGCTCCTCCAACCGGAGCGCCCGTTGATCCCCACTCGATGTTTTCCCTTCCTGGAATTTCAGCAACCATTGTCGCCGGTCGCCATCGCTTTGCGAAAGCCCCAGTCTCATCTCGCTGCGGCGCGCCGCGATACTATGAACCGATGCCCGTCCGTCGGCTTGCCCTTCTGTTTACTCTCCTCTTCTCCTGCTCCGCCCCCGCACCGCTCCTCGCCGCGCAGAAGCCGGCTCCGATCCACGTCCCGACCGCCGTTCTCGACAGCTATGTTGGCCAGTATCGCGAGCAGGATGAGCCCGACATCGTCCTCTCCGTCTTCCGCGACGGCAGCCGCCTCTACATCGAGAGCCCGCGAACTGCCCGCCTCGATCTCACCGCGAAATCCAACACCCTCTTCGAGCCCGACTTCAACGCCACCTACACCTTCGTCACCGATGCCAGCGGTGCCGTCACCGCGATGAGGTTTTCCGTCGCCGGGTCGCCTGAAAGCACTCTCACCCGCATCTCCTCCACACCCGTACCCAACCACTTCCGCCCTTACTCGCGCGAAGAGGTCATGATCCCAATGCGCGACGGCGTCAAACTCCACGCCGTGATTCTCCGCCCCACCGATACCAAAGAATCGCTGCCTTTCCTCATGCAGCGCACGCCCTACGGCGTCGATGGCTACGACTCCGACGCGATCAATTCCCGCTACACGGAGCTCGCCCAGAGCGGCTACATCTTCGTCATGGAAGATATCCGCGGCCGTTACAAATCCGAGGGCAAATTCGTCATGATGCGCCCTCTCGCCGACCACAGCGACCCGAAGGCCATCGACGAAAGCACCGACAGCTACGACACAGTGGCGTGGCTCCTCCGCCACGTTTCTCACAACAACGGCCGCGTCGGCGTCATGGGCATTTCGTATCCCGGCTTCCTCGCAGTAGAAGCCGGGATCGATCCGAATCCCGCGGTGCGTGCTATCTCGCCGCAGGCTCCCATGACCGACGTTTGGATCGGCGATGACTTCTTCCACAACGGCGCCTTCCGCCAGACTTACGGCTACGACTACGCCCTCGGCATGGAGTCCACGAAAGAAAACACCTTCGGCAAACTGGACGAGGACGCTTACACCTTCTTCCTGAACGCCGGCTCCTTCGCCGCCGCAGGCAAGCTCTCCAACACCACCGACCTGCCCACCTGGCAGGCATTTCTCGACCATCCGGCGTATGACGAATTCTGGCAGTCGCGCGCGGTCCAGCCTCACCTCATCAGCATTGTGGTCCCGACCCTCGAAGTCGGCGGCTTCTGGGACCAGGAAGATCTGTGGGGACCCCAGGAAGAATACGCCGTGCTTGAACCGCACAACGAACCCGGCGACCCGGCGCATCGCGTTTACATGGTCCTCGGGCCCTGGCGTCACGGCGGCTGGTCACAAACTACGCGCCGTCTGGGAGACGTGAACTTCGGCGAGCCCGTCGGCGACGAGTTCCGTCGCCAGATTGAGGCCCCTTTCTTTGCTTACTACCTCAAAGACCAGCCAGGCTTCGACCTTGCGAACGCCGCAACATACCAGACCGGCTCCGAGCGCTGGATGCACTACAACCAGTGGCCTCCCAAAAATGTAACCACACGCGATCTTTATCTCGACGCGGATGGCGCCCTCAGCTTTGCGAAGCCCGCCGACACCAGCGCTTTTAGGGCCTACACGTCGGATCTTGCCAATCCTGTCCCCTATCGCCGCCGCCCCATCGAGACCACCTACGCCCCCAGCGGCTCCGGCTGGTACACCTGGCTCGTGCAGGATCAAAGCTTCCTGGGGGCTGGCAATCCGGAAGGGCGCAAAGACGTAGCCACCTGGGCGACGCCGCCGCTCGACCACGACGTCACGGTCACCGGCAACGTGGTTGCTGATCTCATTGCGTCAACCTCCGGCACCGACAGCGACTGGGTCGTCAAGCTCATCGATGTCTTTCCCGACGGCCCCGCGCCATCCGCCTGTCATCAGCCGTGTCTATCGATTGATCCCGGCCCCGGCGTCAAGCCCGCCGGTTTTGAGCTGATGATCACTGACGAAATCTTCCGCGGTCGTTACCGCACCAGCTTCTCGCGTCCCGAACCGATTCCGGCCAACACGCCGGAGGAATACAAGTTCTCGCTCCACGCCGCCGACCACGTCTTCCTCAAAGGCCACCGGATCATGGTCCAGGTCCAGAGCACGTGGTTCCCGCTCTACGACCGCAACCCCCAGACCTTTGTGCCGAACATCATGACCGCTCAGCCCGCGGACTACAAAACCGCCGAGCAACACATCTACGCCGGCTCGCACATCGAACTGCCCGAGCCGTCGGCTGGTTTTGCTATCACCAAAAAATCCCCAAAGGGTCAAGGTCCCGGTTCCCGGCAATTAGCCGGCATGGCTCGAAGATGAAATCAATCCTGAATCAGTGGACCCGGCGAAAGTTCCTCGCTCACGCGGGCTCCGCAGCCGCCCTGGGCCTTGCTTCGCCCCGGGCGAATCGGCTCGCCTTGCCCTCCGCCGTATCGCCTTTCCGCGGACGCTTCCTCACCCACATCTCTGTCGTGCGCGTGAATCAGATTGAGGTCACCCCCAACCGCTCCATCGGACAGGACGAGTCCGCCGCCAACAGCCCCGCGGCAATCCTTGCGCGCCGTGAGGCCTTCGCCCGCGGTTGCCCTGAAGGCCGCATGACCTGGGCCATCAGCTGGCTCGCCCTCCACGACACCCGCCAGGAATATCAGGACGCGCGCCGCCTCCTCGCTTCGTTCCATGATCGCTATGCGGACGAAATCACCTTTATTCCTGGCGGCTATTTCGCGCCGATGTACAACACCCGCGAACAAATCCGCGTAACGATTCACGAAGCTCTCAACCGGATCACGAAGATGGCCGGCAACGGCTATCGCCCGCAATGTCTGATCGCCGGGTTCATGGACGCGGAGAATCAGCGTCTGCTGGCCACCGACGAATCCATCCACGTCTGCCAGGGCCAGATCTGGAGCCAGCACAGCATCGACAACGGCGATGGCGACGGCGGCATCTGCTATCCCTATTACCCGAGCCGCCAACACTACCTGAAACCGGCCCAGGGTCCCGAAGACTTCATCGACTGCGTCTGCCTCGACGGCTGGACCTGCGATTTCCTTTCTGCCCGCCGCAACGGTTTCGACGGAGGATTCAACAGCCGCATGGGCGTGGGTCCGATCGAAACGGTTCAGGATCTGGGCCAGCAGGTCGGCCGTAAGGAAATGATCGACACCACTGCCATGCATTTCGATCAGGGTCACGCCCTGAACGATTTCGGTTGGGTGACGGGCATCTGGGAAGTCTCAATCGGCCACGATCAGGACCTCACCTGGTGGCTCCAGACCGTCCGTGAGCGCTGGCCGGATACGCGCGTGATCACCGAAGGCGAGTTTGGTCTTGAGTGGCGTGGCCATTTTCCCAACAACGACGCGCTCAACTACCGCTTCGACGCGAAAGGAACCGGCACACCCGGATCGGAGAAGAACCTCGAACTCCGCTGGTACATGAACCAGGAATTTCGCCTCGCTCTCCTGCAGGACTGGACTACTGCGAGTCCGCGCATGGTCATCGACTTTACGCGCTACGACGTCCCGGCCCGCGAGCCCCAGGCGCTTCAGCGCGAGTGGAGTCTGATGAATGTCCTCAACCAGAAGGGCACGCGCCCTCAGGACAAGCCCATTCGCCTCGGCGAGCTGCCCCCGGAGGATCGGCGCCTCATCTATTCCCGCTATCCCGAGCTGAAAACCTGGGCATGACCGGGCTTTCCGCCGAGCACATCCCTCGTCTTCATGCTGCCCGAGCCGCAATAGAAAGAGCGCCGTCTCCGACGCTCTCGAATTTCTAAACTCTAACCCCTAATCCCTAAACTCTGCTTCATTCTTCCTGCTCCCTCAGCTTCGCGATCACCGAGAAATCTTCCAGCGTCGTAACGTCGCCCTTGATCTCTCCGTGTGTCGCCATTTCGCGCAACAGCCGTCGCATAATCTTTCCCGACCGCGTCTTCGGCAGCGCATCGGTAAAGCGAATATCGTCCGGCCGCGCCAGCGCTCCAATCTCCTTCGCTACCCACGCCCGCAGCTCGTTCTTCAACTCCGGCGTCGGGGTGTAGCCGCCTTCGAGCGTCACAAAAGCCGAGATCGCCTGCCCTTTCAGCTCGTCTGGACGCCCAACCACCGCGGCCTCCGCAACCTTTGGGTGCGCCACCAGCGCCGACTCCACCTCCATCGTGCCCAGCCGATGCCCGCTCACGTTGATCACGTCGTCCACGCGCCCCATCAGCCAGAAATAGCCGTCCTCGTCCATGCGCGCGCCGTCGCCGGTGAAATAGCACCCCGGCACATCCGACCAGTACTGCTTCATGTAACGGTCCGCATCGCCCCAGATCGTTCGCGCCATCGACGGCCATGGCTTGCGGATTACCAGCAGCCCGCCCTGTCCCGCCGGAACCGGCTGGCCTTCTTTTGTAACAACCTCGGGCACAATTCCAAAGAAGGGCCGCGTCGCCGACCCCGGCTTTGCGGCCACCGCTCCGGGCATCGGCGCAATCATGATCCCGCCCGTCTCCGTCTGCCACCATGTGTCGACGATCGGGCACCGCCCCTTGCCGATGACTTCGCGATACCAGATCCACGCTTCGGGATTGATGGGCTCGCCCACCGTGCCCAGCAGGCGAAGGGTGTCCATCCGGTGCTTCGCCGGATACTCATCTCCCCACTTGATGAATGCGCGGATCGCTGTCGGCGCCGTGTAGAACACCGTTACCTTGTGGTCGTCGATGATCTTCCAGAACCGGTCCGGCTGCGGATGATTCGGTGCGCCCTCGTACATGAGGGTCGTCGTGCCGTTCTGCAGGATGCCGTACACCACATACGAATGTCCCGTGACCCAGCCGATATCCGCGGTGCACCAGTAAACGTCGTCCTCCCGCAAATCGAAGATGTACTTGCTGGTCAGGTACGTCTGGACCGAGTAGCCGCCGGTCGTATGCACCAGTCCCTTCGGCTTGCCCGTCGTGCCGGACGTATACAGGATGTACAGCGGATCCTCGGAATCCAGTTCCTCCGCGGGACACTCCTTTTCCGCCGCCTTCATCAGCTCGTGCCACCAGTGGTCGCGCCCGGCCTGCATCTCCACCGGCGACCCGGTGCGCTTGTAGACCACCACATTCTTCACCGTGGGGCATTGCCCAACAGCCTCGTCGACCGTCGCCTTCAACTTTACTTCGTTGCCGCGGCGATAGGACGTGTCCTGGGTGAGGATCGCCACGCACTGTGCGTCGTTCACGCGATCGACGATCGCGTTTGCCGCAAACCCGCCAAAGATCACCGAGTGCACCGCGCCGATCCGCGCACAAGCCAGGATGGCAATGGCCAACTCCGGCGTCATACCCATATACACCGCCACGCGGTCACCCTTTTTGATCCCCAGCCCCTTCAGAACGTTTGCAAATTTCTGCACCTCGGCGTGCAGTTCCCCAAAGGTCAGCTTCCGCACTTCGCCTGGCTCGCCCTCCCACAGGATGGCCGTCTTGTCGGCGCGCCCGTTCGCCACATGCCGGTCGACGCAGTTGTAGCAGAGGTTGATTTTGCCCCCGACGAACCACTTCGCCCACGGCAGATTCCACTCCAGAACCTTCGTCCACGGAGCGAACCAGTGCAGTTCGCTCGCCGCCTCGGCCCAAAACCCCTCCGGATCCCGCACCGACCGCTGATACATGCGCTGGTACTCTGCCAGGCTCTTGATATGGGCTTGTTTGGCGAACTCCTCGGGCGGGGGAAAGACCCGGTGTTCGCGCAGAATCGTTTCGAGGTTGGGGTTGATTGCGGTCTGGGATGCCATGCTTTCTCCGTCAGACCAAACTACCGTCCCAGCCCGTCAGGGCGCAACCGCCTGAATGGGGCACGGGCTCCAGCGGTTCTGTGAACGGGCGATGCAACGATCTCGAGAGCCGGCGCGGCGGCATCCGCCCACGATGCCCGCTCTTTAACTCAGTTTCGCATCCAGGGAAAGCTGCTTCGCCACGTCCCGCAGCTTCTTGTCCCGCGTCCACAGCCTCGCTCCCGAAGTCAACAGCACAGACGCCAACAGATGCGCGTCGCCATAACCGATCCAGCAGCCGTAGAGCTTCCAGTCCTCGACCAGTTGCAGCACTTCCTCGTGCCCCGCCACCTCAGCCTGCGGCAGCTTGCGCAGGATCCTGAGCGTGCCCGGGCGGTCAACCAGTCGACCCAGCGCTACCTCTCCAATCACCACCGGGTGCGTCAGGATACGATCCGAGTGAAACAGTCGATACAGCACCGGGTCCGCCCGGTGCAGATGGTCAACCCAGATCGAAGTGTCAGCGAGGATCACGCGACCTTCGATCTCCTCCGGCGAGGCTCAACCCAGGGCCTTTTGCGAGGCGCCGCTTTGAATCCTGGCATCGTGCCGCCCAGGGCGGCGGCTCGGCGCGCCGCTTCCCGCTCCACCAGCGCCTTCAGCGCCGCGTTCACCAGCAGGCTCTTTTCCTTGATACCCGTAAACTCCACGGCGTCCTTCAGCAGTTCATCATCCAGCGTCACCGTCGTTCGCATCGCTCCCTCCGCGCATCAATTCTAGCATCAAATGATGCGCATTTTGATGCGCTGCGTAAACGCCGCTACACTATCCCTCGGAGGATTCCCCTTCTTGCCCTCGAACCTCGGCCACGTCCTTGCCGTTATCCCCGCCCGTCTCGGCTCCACGCGCCTGCCCCGCAAGGTCCTGCGCGAAATCGCCGGCGAGCCCATGATCGCCTGGGTCTATCGCGCCGCCCGCGCCTGTCCGCTGCTCGACCAGATCCTCATCGCCACCGACTCCGACGAGGTTCTCAACTTCGCCCAGCAGCACATGCTCCCCGCCGTCTTCACGCCCGAAGACTGCGCCAGCGGCACCGACCGCGTGTGGGCTGTCGCGCAATCCATCCCCGCCGACATCTACGTCAACATCCAGGGCGACGAGCCGCTCCTCACCCCCGAACACTTCACGCCGCTCCTCCAGCTCTTCGAACGGCCCGAAGTCCAGGTTTCCACCCTCGCGGTCCGCTGCCCACCGCACGACGTCAATAATCCCAGCGCCGTCAAAGTTGTCACCGCCGCCGATGGCCGTGCGCTCTACTTCTCCCGGGCCACCATCCCCTGCGATCGCGACAACTCCGGTTTCGCCGGCTATCGCAAGCACCTCGGCGTCTACGCCTACCGCAAAGCCGCGCTCCAAAAATTCGCAACGCTCTCGCCCTCCTGGCTCGAACAGGTCGAGCGCCTCGAACAGCTCCGCCTCCTCGACAACGGCATCGACATCCACGTCGCCCCAGCCCCCAGCGACACGATTGGCGTCGACACGGAAGAAGATCTCCGCGCCGCAGAAGCAATTCTGTCAGCACGCCTGGCGCAGAGGCGTTAGGCGAAGTTGTTCTTTAGTTCCGTCCCCTTCGACTCGCGCCCGAACGCCGCCACCAGCGCCAGATAGCACGCCACGATCGCCACCGTTGCCGCCAGCACCACGCGCAAGCCGCCGAACCGCTCGGCGGCTTTGGTCTGGATCACGACGTTCCACGAGGCCAGCAAATTCCCCAGCTGATACGCGAGGCCCGGAAACGTCGCCCGCACCGGCCCAGGCGATAGCTCGCTGAGCCACGCGGGCACGACGCCCCAAGCCCCCTGCACCATGAACTGCATGACAAATGCGCCGCCGGCCAGCGCCACCACCGAATGCGACAGCGCATACAACGGAATCACCGGCAGCGACAGCAATGCCGCCAGGATGATCGCCTTCTTCCGTCCAATCTTCTCGGAAAAGCTCCCAAAAAACATCCCGCCGGCAAGCGCGCCAATGTTGTAAAGAATCGCGATCCCGCCCGTCAGCTGCGCCGAGAAGCCGTGGTCCTTTTGTAAGAATGTCGGATACAAATCCTGCGTGCCGTGCGAGAACGCGTTGAACCCGGTCATCAGCAGGACCAGGAACACGAACGTCCCCGCATACTGCAGCAGCCCCTTGCGCAGTCCCATCGTCGGAATCGTTCGCTCTTCGAGCTCGCCGCGCGCCTTCCACGTCGGCGATTCTTCGACCTTGCCGCCGATGTAGAACACCAGCAGAGCCGGAGCCGCCCCCAACAGGAACATCCCCCGCCATCCAAACGCGTGCCCGTGCCAGGTGAAGTGCGAGAACCAAGGGAACAGCAGAGCATAGGCCGCCGCAGCCACCAGATACCCGATGGCATATCCCTCCTGCAGCAGCCCGGAGAAGAATCCGCGATTCTCTTTCGGCAGCGTCTCGAACACAAGCGCCGCACCCACGCCCCACTCGCCGCCCATGGCGATCCCGAACAGCGCACGCAAAATGAACAGCGTGTGCATCGATCCGGTAAAGGCACATGCCAGCTCCAGCAGCGAATAGCAGGCGATGTTGAACATCAGCGTTGGACGCCGCCCGAACCGGTCCGCCATCATGCCGAAGAGGAACGCGCCAACCGGGCGGAACATCAGCGTGATCGAGAGTGCTGCCGCCACCTCGGTTCGCGCGACATGAAAGTCCGCCGCGACGGCCGAAACGCAGAACACCAGAATGAAATAGTCGAATGCGTCGAGCGACCATCCCAGAAAACACGCTGCGAACGCGTGGCGCTGCCGCGAACTCAGGCTCCGGAAGGGGCTCGGCATTGCGCCAGCTTATCAGAGGCATTACGTCCTTCGATTTGGGGTTTCGAACTGGCTCTTGCAAGCAGTACAGTGGTGACCGGACTCGACGCGGGCACGCAAATGCACGGGTTCAGGGACCGCCCATGGAAAAACCAAAAGGCCTGCGCTTCTCGCCGTTGACTCTGAAAGCCGAAATCCTCTCCACAATTCTGCTGTTTGGTGTCGCGGGAGTCACTCTTGCCGTGCCGAATGTCGCTGGCTGCAGCGGCAGTTCAGCCGGCAGCGGAACAGGACTTCCTCCCGAACAAAGCGCGGCTACGCCGACCATCGCCACCACCGCCGCCCAGAATGGCGCCGTCATCGTCACGCTCACCGACACCACCTCCGGTGCGACCCTCTACTACACGATCGATGGCTCGGCACCCACCCCCTCGTCGCCGAAGTACTACGCGCCGTTCCTTGTTGCCTCGAATCTCAACATCAAGGCCATCGCCGCTGCACCGCCCTTGCTCAACAGCTCGGTCGCCACCCAGACCTTCTCGCCCAACATCGCTTCCGGCTCCTTGGTCTGGAGCGATGAGTTTGCCAACTCGGGATCCGCGAATGCTGAGCCCAATGCCACCATGTGGACCTGGGACACCGGCACCAACTGTTGCGGCAATAATGAGCTCGAGACCTACTGTGTGTGGGGATCCACCACCGGTCCCTGCACCCCAACGAACCCCAACGCCTACGTCGGCACGGATGGCTATCTGCACGTCGTCGCGCTCAATCCGTCGGCGAACGTCTACACGTCCGCGCGTCTCAAATCCCAGGGGCTGTTCAGCTTTCAGTACGGCCGCATCGAGGCCAAAATAATGCTCCCCGAATCCCAGGGGATGTGGCCCGCCTTCTGGCTTTTGGGCAACAACATTACCACCGTCTCCTGGCCGGCGTGCGGCGAAGCCGACATCATGGAGCACATCGACGGCGCTGTACCGCCTTCGCCAAACCTGGGAGTCGACTGGATCGCAGGCTCCGTCCACGGGGGTACCAGCACCAATCACGCCGATGGCACCCAGCAATACCATCCCGCGGGCTTCTCCGCCGAAGCCTGGCACACCTACGGCATGATCTGGTCCAAAGGGCAGGTTCAGTTCTATGTCGACGATCCTGCGAACATCTACGCCACCTTCAACAGCAGCAACTTCAACGGCCCGTGGCCCTTCGATCAGGGACCGATGTTCATCATCCTCAACCTCGCCGTCGGCGGCGACTGGCCGGGCAGCCCCAACGCAACCACCGTCTTCCCGTCGTCGATGCTGGTCGACTACGTGCGCATCTACACGAATTGAGCCGTCATCCCGACCGAAGCGCGGAACGGAGGGACCCGCTGTCAACCTGGCCCGGTGCCCGGAACCCGTTCAACTCCGCTCCATCATCCAGCGGTCCAGGATCGTGTGCAGGCACCGCGCTCCGCACAGGTGCTGAATCTCGGCCGAATGTGCCAGAAAATTGTTCCACGGCGTCAACTTCATCGCGGTCTGCTCTGTCTCTCTCTCCGCGGCCGAAAACTTCTCCGTCCAAGCCAACCACCAGTCCGTCGATCCCTCTATTTTCTCCTTGCTGCAAACATCGCAGTGGAAAGTCTCCGTCCAGGCCATCACATCGCTCCCCATCCAGTCTCCCAGGAAGGTAAGATAAAGTCCATCACCCGCCCGGCTCAGCGTCCGGGTTCGGTCTGTTCGATCTCCAGCGAACAGGAGCACCCGATGATCTTCTCGCCGCAGCGAACCCGGCAACGCCGTCCGGCCGGCATCGTGCTCTCCCTGGCAACCCACGCGGCCCTGTTTCTCATTGCGTTTTTGCTCACGCTGCACTGGGGAAGGATCCGCCCGGTCTATCGCGACAGCCGCTGCTGCACCGCGCAGCTCTACTGGACAGGAAACACCGGCGTCAGCGATTCCAGCCCCGACGTACCCACTCGGCACGCCATCCCGTCGCCTGTCCCCGTTCCCAAAACATCCCTGATCCAGAGCCCGGTGCGCCTGCGCCAACCGCGCGCGCCCCAGCACCACGCGCCCGTCGCGCAGAACCGTCTGGCTCGCTCCGGCACACCATCGCAACAACAACAGCAAACCATTGGCACTGGCAACGGCACGGACGACGCTGAGCCGGCTTTCCCGACGTATTTTCCGCGGCCCGCTGTGGCCGACCGCTCTGTGCTGCCCGCGATCGAGCAGAAGATCA
>Ga0224555_1005231_pt1 | contig 11122 bp, 15 predicted proteins | sample 714S23034metaG_FD_180687 | JGI IMG/M metagenome (GOLD analysis project Ga0224555, IMG submission 180687) | Peat soil microbial communities from Stordalen Mire, Sweden - 717 S2 30-34 | ecosystem: Environmental > Terrestrial > Soil > Wetlands > Peat | place: Sweden: Norrbotten County, Stordalen...
GCACCTCAATGGCGGGCTGGTCAATAATAGAACTGGTTTTTATATCAAAGCCGGTAGCAAAAGCCCTGGATACAAAGCAAAGGCAGAAAAAAAGGGGAAGAAAAAAAATTTTCAAAACAGCCGCATTTTTAGAAAAACCAAAAGTAGGACTACAAAAATTTATCTATGGTATTAAAGAGAGAATATTCTCCAAAGAGGAACTTTAGTGTTAAGTTATTTGGACACACGGGGGTATAAAGTAGATTCAAAATGAATCATTTGTGTTAGGGTGTTTATTTAACATTCGGAAAAGAAACAATTATCTTCGGCAAAAATTAACAAGCAGTAACCACATTCTGCTTGATATGACTCTTTTAAAATATAGATTAGAACATTAAAAATTATGCTATCAGAAGAAGAATTGGCTAAGCTATTGGGAAATATGGAATCGGATAGGGTTGAAAGAACAATTTCTACAACTAATACCGATAAGTTTTGCGAAGCGATTTGTGCTTTTTCGAATGATTTTCCTAACCATAAAAAGCCAGGCTATTTAATTATTGGAGTAGATGATAAGACCGGCACCCCAACAGGAATAAGCGTAACAGATGAAATATTGAAGAACCTGGCCGGCATAAGGGATGACGGCAATGTGCTACCCAAGCCAGCGCTGACTGTACAAAAATATCATGTTAATGGCGCTCAAATTGCCGTGATAGAGGTATTTCCAAATTTGTTTCCTCCTGTTAGATATAGGGGACGCATATGGATTAGAAATGGCCCAAGAAAAGCTATTGCTACCGAAGCCGAAGAAAAACTTCTATCAGAAAAAAGAACTGCCAGCGCAAAGTCATTTGATGCATTACCTTGTGTAGGATCAACATTAGAGGATATAAATACTGAGTTATTTCGCCTTTCCTATTTGCCAGGCGCTATTGATGCCGAAACCCTGGCGAATAACCATCGCGAGTTAAAGAGTCAGTTGGCTTCTTTAAGATTGTATGACCCTGTCTTTGATTGTCCGACAAATGCAGGTATAATTCTTCTCTGCGATAACGTAAGATATTTTATTTCTGGTGCATATATCCAATATGTAAAATTTTCAGGAACCGGACTGGACTCAGAAGTTTTAAACCAAAAAGAGTTTAGCGGAGATTTGATAACATTAATGGCGCAAGTAGATGATTTTGTGAAGAACAATATTGAAACAAAGCCGGTTTTTAAGTCTAATTTAAAAGAAGAGCTTATACGAGAGTATCCTTTTAAAGCCATCAGAGAATTGCTTAACAATGCAGTAATGCATCGGAATTATGAGTCTAATGCGCCGGTCAGAATTTATGAATTTTCAGACCGAATTGAAATTGCAAATGCCGGCGGATTATACGGGGCAGCAACACCGGACAATTTTCCGAATCAAAATGATTATCGAAATCCTATAATTGCAGAAGCTCTAAAAGTTCTAGGGTATGTAAATAAGTTTAACAGAGGTGTAGAGACGGCGAAAAGTGAGTTAAAGGCTAATGGAAATCCGGAACCAGAATTCATTTTTAACTTACCGCTGCACTTTAGTGTTACAATTTTTAAAAAACAATAATGAAAACAATAGCCTTTTTTAATAACAAGGGTGGCGTTGGCAAAACCACAACAGTTTATCATGTAGCTTGGATGATGTCAGAGCTCGGGTATAAAGTTTTAGCGATAGACTTAGATCCTCAGTCTAATTTATCTTCTATGTTTTTATCAAACGAAAGAATGGAGGAAATTGTTCTGGAGGAATCACAGAATCAAACTATTTTGGAGGCTATTTCTCCTGTTAGTGAAGGAGAGCCGTATTCGCCTGTCCATATCGAAAAAATAAATGATAAAATATCTTTACTGATAGGAAATTTAGCATTGTCTTCTTTTGAAGATAAATTGAGCGATGCCTGGTCTAAATGTCTTTCCGGAGACCCTTTTGCATTTAAAGTTATATCGGTTTTTAAGACTTTATTTAACGACTCTGCCCTTCGAACTGCAGCCGATTTTGTTTTGATTGATGTGGGACCAAATTTGGGAGCAATGAACCGTTCTGTAATTATTAGTATCGACAACATCGTTATTCCCGTGGCTCCTGATCTGTTTTCATTACAAGGAATGAAGAACCTGGGTAATACATTAAAGGAATGGAGAATTCAATGGGCAAAGAGAGCTCAGGAATATCCTAAACAAGACAAAACTTCAATTCCAAACGGGGCGATGAAGCCTTTGGGTTACCTGGTAATGCAATACTCTGCCAAAGATAGTCGTCCTGTGAAATCATATTTAAAGTGGGCAGATAGAATCCCCTCGATTTATTACCAGTATGTCTTGGACGGAAATTTTTCCAAAGGGCAAATCAATACAGATATTGAAGGCAACAGATTAGCTCTTTTAAAACATTACCATTCTTTGGCGCCCATGGCGATGGAAGCCCATAAACCCATATTTCTCCTGAAGCCGGCGGATGGCGCAATTGGTGCCCATTTGCAATCAGTTTATAAGTGCTACGATGATTTCAAGGCACTTACCCAGAAGATTATTTCAAGATGTCAATAGCCATTACTTCTTATACCACCCCGATTCATCAATATACTTCCAAACCGGTTCAGGTAAAAAGTACTGCATCGAAATACCTTTGCGGATACTGTCGCGGATAAAAGTGGCTGAAATATCGAGGAAAGGAAAATCCAGCAACTGAATGTTCTTCCGCCCGGGGTAAGGGTTTTCATCAAATCCCCGGCGCTTGTACACATAAATGGGGTAGGTAAGCAGCTTTTCAAAGTTCTTCCATTTATGCAGGGTTACCAGGTTATCGCTACCCATAATTAACGAAAACCGGTGCTGCGGGTATTTTTCGTGCAGGTAAACAAGGGTATCAATAGTATAAGAGGGTTTTGGCAATTTAAATTCAATGCCTGATGACTTCAGGTGCTTGCTTTCTTCAATAGCCAGGTTAATCAGGTGCAGGCGGTCGTGGTCGCGCAATAATGTTTCTTTGGGTTTTAATGGGTTTTGAGGGGACACCACCATCCATACCTTGTCCAAATCAGTGGTTTGACTGATGTAGCTGGCTATAATCAGGTGCCCGTTGTGCACCGGGTTAAACGAACCGAAAAAAAGGCCGATTTTCAAACAGAATTAATTTTATATGAAAAAGTAACAATCCACAGGCACCGTCATTGCGAGGAGGCTCCGCGACGAAGCAATCCCCCAACTACTTGCGACAATCCGTAACTCAACGCACAGCCCTGAACCGCTTTGGGATTGCTTCGCAGCGCCTCGCAACGAAAGTAGGAATATCTTGAAGAATAATTTGTTACTTGCTTGAAATGGAATTAAAAGAATAACCGGATAAGGTGCCCGAACAAAACTATAGTATTGGGGGCAGCCAGTTTGCCAGTGGCACTTTCCGTTATTCGCTTTATATAGATGGCAAACTGTATGATACCAAATCAATAGTAATAACTAAGGAATAACTAATCTTTTTTGGGGTATGAAGAATCGCTATGGTATAATTAACCGGGCTTTTCTTTATACCTCTTTTATATTAATTATTTGTTGCATTGGCGTGAGGTCAACAAATGAATGTGAGGTTTCAGGATTAATGTGCCTATTGGGAATATATCATAGATTTGTATTGGTTCAACAGGTGAATTTATTTCTACAAAAAAATATTTCTTTTAATGCTGAAAACCGCTCTTCTTTTTATTGTGCTGATAGTTGTTGGGATAATTGATTACCGGGCACTTGCTGATTATAATACGTCATTTGTTTCGGCCTGCCTGATTTTACTTTTCCCTTTATTGCTTTTTAGCCTGGTTGTAAGTATCATTCAACTAACCCGGATGGTTAAAAAGGAGGCCCTTGTTAATGTACAGGCAGTAGTAACATCTGTTTTTATAGCGTTAATCATTTTTGAAGGAATATTAAGGGTATCAAAAACAGAGGCTACCTATAGAGAGAAAATCGGAGAATCAAAATATCGGTCATCTTACTGGCACGATAAGGAAGATGCCTTCTGGCATCTATATCAACCAAACGATACTTTGCAAAATTTTAGGGGAGATTATACCTACAGAAGAATAACGAACAGCTTAGGGGTTTCTGAGCGGGAAATAAACCTTAAAGACACAACCACAAAAAAAATTCTTTGCCTGGGCGATTCTTTTACAGAAGGCCTGGGCACCGGTGAGGACTCTACGTGGCCGCGGATACTTGAAAAGGCCATTAATTTATGCACCCAAGACGCCTATCTTGTCTACAACGCAGGCATAGCCGGTTGCGACCCCATTTATAATTATCATTTACTGCACGGTAAGCTTTGGGACATAAAATGGGATGAAGTAATTTTTTGCATTAACGCAACCGACATTCCCGAAGTTGCTATCCGTGGAGGAATGGAAAGGTTTAAAGCCAATAATACCGTTTCTTTTACCTCGCCTCCCGTATGGGAGCCGCTTTACGCCTCACTTCATTTGGTTCGTTTTTTTATGCAGGACGTATTGGGCTATAGCGGGGTATTACGCTCAAAATCAGAGGACAGGAAATTAAACGCAGAAGCAAGCCTGAAAATAAAGAACGTGCTTTTAAATGCGCATGAGGAACTGGCCAAAAGAGGGATTAAAATGATGGTGGTTATTCATCCAATGACCTATGATATTTTTAGAAGAGGATACGGTAAAGAAGGAACCGGTGGCTTGATAAAGGAAATAGCAACACTGAAACCCCTGAATTTGCTGCCGTATTTTTTAGATAGTGTGGGGCTTAACAAAAAAAATTATTCGTTTTACTATTGGCCCAACGACGGACATTTTAATACTTTAGGGTATAATATTATGGGTCACAAAATTGCTGATGAATTAATCAGCAGAAAGGATGTAGTTTGCCAATCTAAGGGGAGCAATTACTAAGGGCCAACCCTAATAACATTCATCTTCAAATCCACCGGCTTGTATTTTTCAATCACCTTGTAAAACTCGGGGAAGGTTTCAACAAAACTTTCAAGCCGGTACCGGTCGTGGCGGTCAGTGCGTTTAAAAAATTCGCCAAAATCGCGGTCATCCTGTCCGTTCAGATAAGTTATAAGATTTTCAATAGTGCGCGTACGGCTTTCCTCCATTTTATACGTGGTGTGCACAAACTTTTTTAACCGGTCGGCTATCAGGGTTTTAATATCCTGTGGCAGCAGTTGTATCGAAAACTCATAAGGGTTAAAAACCAGGTTCCAGAAAACCGGCAGGCCCGGAAAGTGCTCATTCATAAACTCAAAATACTCGGGGAAATAGTAAATATTCATGCTGGTAACCGAGCAGCATATTTTTATCTGCAACTGGTCATTGCCGGTAAAGCCGCCGTGGGGGATATACTTTTTCATATTCTCCACCACCTCATCCCAGTTGGCCCCGCTGCGCTGGTATTCAAAACGAGCGCCAATATCATCAATACTAAAATTAAGGTATACGCTTTTAAACTGCTTAAAAAGGGTAACCAGCTCATCGCTGTAAACGGTGGCGTTGGTGTTTATCAGCAACGAAATATGTTTGCTATGCCCGGTTTGCACGCAGTAACGCATCAGCTCAATATTCTCATCGCTCTTTAACGGTTCGCCACCAAAAAAACCAATCTGGCTAAAGTGGGGCACCCACTTGCGAATAATAGCCTGGTTTTCGGGCGTCATATTGTAATGCACCTCGCCATCAGCGCCATATAGTTCTTTAGCTTCTTTTATCCAACGGGTGCTGGCATTGCTCCAACATATACGGCAGCGCAGGTTACAAACGTTGCTGGCGTTAATTTCAACCCGCATAGGGGTTGCGGGGTTTTCAACCTGGCTTTCGGGTATATTATATCCGTACGAATCGTACCGCATGGGTTTTAATCCCAAAGCCTGCTCCTTCCAGCAATGGCTACAGCCTTTATTGCGTACTCCATCATGAAAGTTCTGCCGCAGGGTTTGCATGTAATCCGAATTCCATGCCTGCTCAATCGAAAATTTATCTACTGAAATCTGTTTTCCCCCCTGCGTAATATAACCATCATGATGGCTGCAGGGCATATACTTTCCATCCGCCGAAACCAGCACCTGGAAAAACGGGTAGTAGCAGAAATCCGTTTCATCGGGGTTTCTTTTCTTAATGGCCGGGGCCTTCTTTTTAAATAAATTTCCGAGCATAAAATCAAAATGGTCTGTGTTAACAAACTTAATGAATTTTCGGGTTATGGGTTATGTTAGGGAGCATATCAAATACCAATAAGGCCAAAAGGTTGCTACTGGCAGGTGTTTTGGGACATTTGCGACCGGTGGGACTTTGTAAGTCGCTGGTGTCCCACAAGTCCCCGGAAAAATTATATTTTGGGAGATTGGTTTTGCTGCCAATAGAAACTTCTGGCATCGGCTGCTAATTTGATAGCACCTCTATTTACAATCTGTTATCTTAGCACAACTGAACATGGAACCCATTAAAGAAAATGAAGGAGTGGGTTTTACTTATACTGTTACCATGGAACAGATGGAAAAACACGCCGCGTTATCACCCGAAGAAGTGTTGGATTGGATACAGCAAATGGCCACCTTGATTTATGAACTGCAAACCTCCGAAGAGCGGTTGCGCAAATATGATTTTAAGCCCAATAAAAGGATTCATCCTGATTTGTTGAGGAAAGATATTTGATAAATGCGTCTTAAAAAATGCTCAAAAATGAGTACCTTAGTACAAAATAGGGTGTTATGTTAATACTGGAATTAAAAGAAAAGATTACCAGGCTTATAAATAACATGGATGACGAGGAGTTATTACATGAAATTTATCAAATGGTATCAGAAGACAACACTTTATATTAAGTTGACCGAATTTCAGGAAAAGCGAATAACCCAATCGAATAATGAAATTAGAAATGGTCAGTTTTCCGGCCATGAAGAAGTAAAAAAGAGAACTTCGGAATGGTTAAGCAAATAATCTGGAGCCCCACGGCCGAAGAGGAGAAAAAGGATATACTACGGTTTTGGATTATTCATAATCAATCCCCCGCTTACAGCATCCAGCCTGAAGACAAAATAAATGAGGCATTAGAATTATTACCTTACTATCCTTTTATTGGAAAAAAGACTGATTTTGAAAGGGCAACGGCAATTATTGCAGACAATTGCCTGGTTTTTTATTAAGTAACGAGTGCAATTAGAATCCAAACTTTATCAAAGTGTTTTATTTTCCTTTTTGGTCTCAATTTCTTCCACAAGTTTAAAAGCGTCAATAGGAGTCATATTCTGAAATGCAAGGCCAGTTAAAGCAGGTAAAGAATCATCCATGCTCATAATATTTTGAATTATAATATTTTTTACAAACTGCGTGGTGGGCTCCAGGGATTCATAGAATATACTCGTCTTATATCTTATTTCCCCATCTTCAAAATCCATTTCAAAATTTCCAAAAGCCTCTTCATAATTTAGTCGGGTGATCAATTCGGCCATTTCTTGCTTTTTGCTTTCGGGAGTATTAAAGCCACAAATGGAGTAGAAACTGAAAAACTTTTCTTCATCGAAAATATCAGCCAGGCATTGAAATTTTCCGTTTTCGCCATTAATGCCAAAAAGAAAAACATTCTTGTCTTCAACTTGTGAAAACAACCAACCCTCGGTTTTAAAGTAATCTTTAACTAATTCTACTATAGTCATTTTTATATATTTTTTGAATCTGTTCAGATTTACTAATGGTATTTATGCCCCTGTTATGAATATAACTATTGTGCAGTTCTTCTTTGATCCGCTTGTGTTTTCTCGCCAGACTCATTAATACCCCATGACGCGCCTTTTTTCGCAAATGTTGATAAGTTAGGCCAATGGCTTGTGATTTGTATTTAACATTCAATCTATTTAGACTGTTTGAACTTACGATGTATTCGTTCTCTTGTTTTTGATTTTTTAAACGTTCTATTACGAAAAACGTAATTTTTTCATAATACGTACAATTTGTCCGGTCAAAATAGTCATCTTCATTGGGAAAATATTTTGGTGGTAATTTAATAATCTCGCATAAATCGTAATGTCCATTCCCAAAATTATGGCCTATATCTGTGAAGTAATATCGTTTATCAACACTGCTTTTAAACAAATCAAGATATGATAACTTACCTTGCAAATAAGGCAGCAAATCTTTTGCTATGACCCGGTATACCAGCCAGCGATTAAATCGTTGATCCCTGTCCACCCAGTCAAAAACATAGAGATGTCTTGTTCTTACGTCCTCAAAAAGAGAAAGAATTGGTCCCTCAAAATTGATAAGATCACCAATCCGGTTAAGGTTCGTTCCAAGACTAATTTCTTTATATGGCTTTGTTAAGAGTTTTTCCATCTGATTCAAAAATACTGGTTCTCTGTTCAATTTTATGGTTTAAATCGGTTGCATGGTACTCGTGAAAAGTAAAATGACCATAATTATTGTAGTTAGGTTCATCGGCGATGCCGTCATCATTTTTAATCGTGATTGTGGCAATTATTGTTCCTTTGTCTTCTCTAAATTGCTCTCGTTGATGTTCTCTCTTCCTCGAATAAAGGGATTTGTATTTTTCAAATGCATTTGAAAAGCTATCAAAAAACGATAAACCGTAACCCATACACATTTTGTCGCTTTCATCCAACATTTTTGGTGGTGGTGCCGAAATTAGGTTTATCGGTATAAAATTATTTACATGTTTTTCGCCAATAATCCATCGGAAAGACGGTCTTGATACTTCTTGGTAATGTAGCGCGGGGCAATTAGGGAACTTATTTAGTAACTCATCGTATTTCATTTTTTTATTGATCATAATTAATGCCAAACATGAATGCTTACGTTTAAACGAAGTTAAGGAAAAATTAACGGGTAAGCCGTAAATCGGGCCATAACTGATTTCCGGGGCGGAAAAAACAATTTGAGATGAACCCGTATTTTTCCGGTTCATCAGTAGTAAAGCAGATAATGATGGAAACAATTAAGGGTTGTTGAAAAAGCTAAATGCCTCAATCAAACCACGGCGTTTTATTATTTCGGCCCATTAGTGGTTTGAATTTATTTCAAGTTATTGCAAAGGGAAATAGGAATAAATAATACATTTGCTAATCTGGATAAATGCGTTATTCAGCCGAACCGGATAAAAGATGAATCTAAAAATAGAAAACACTTTTATTGGGGTATATAAGCCCTTGCGTAACTACAGGTTTGGAACTGCCGATGTGCCGACTACACCAAATTATCCCCGGCGGTGGCATCAACAAAAATTCCAGAATATTAAAACATAATGAAGAAATAGAAAATGACGACTTAAAGCAAAATATTAAAGCTCAGGTTAATGAGATGCTGACTTTTCTTATAGTTCAGGACAAAAAACCATAATTAGCTATATATGAGTGCAATTCCCACTTTCACCGCCCTCGATTTCGAAACCGCCCACGGCAAGCGCTGGAGCGTTTGCCAGATAGGCTTAGTGCGCGTTGTAAACGGCAAAATTACCGACAAGCTGGATATGCTCATTCAGCCGCCGGGCAATGAGTATTCACAATTTAATATTGGGGTACACGGTATTGGCCCCCGCCATACAGCTAAGGCGCCAACTTTTAATAATGTATGGCACCAGATAGAGCCATTTATAAAAAACCAGGATTTGGTAGCACATAACATGGCTTTTGATAATAGCTGCCTGCAGCAGGCCTTAGATTATTATAGCCTGGCAAAGCCATCGTATCAAAAGCATTGTACCTATCAGTTATTTGGCAGTAACCTGGCATCACTTTGCCATGAGTATGGTATTGCGTTAAACCATCACAATGCCCTTTCAGATGCATTGGCTTGTGCCGAATTGTTTATGATACATCAAAAAAGAACGCGCACGGCAAATGGCTAAGCGTGATTATCTTTCGCGGCATATTGCCATTATCAACCGCTTGCGTAAGTCACCGGCTACTTTAGAAGAAATTACTGTCTGTGTAATACGTGATGCTGAAGAAAACGGGAATCAGCAAAAATTTTCTCCAAGAACATTTCAAAGAGATATAGCTGATATTCTGGCTATTCACAAATTGAATATCCAATTCGATTTCTCTGCCAAAGTTTATAAAATTGAAGATGATGGGCAGCAGGAATTAAGCATTCGTACATTGGAGGCCCTGCAAATGTTCAACGCTTTAAAAGTAAGCGATAGCTTATCGCAATATATTCATTTCGAAAACCGCAAACCCCAGGGTACAGCGTACTTTCAGCCTTTACTACAGGCCGTTAAAAAACGATTGCTTATTCAACTTATCTATCAAAAATTTTGGGAAAGCAAACCCGTTGAACGCACTTTAGAACCCTACGCCTTAAAGGAATGTAAAAGCCGCTGGTATTTAGTTGCCCGCGACCCACACGACGGCTATATAAAAACATATGGCCTTGACCGGATTTTATCCATCGAAACAACCAGGGTAAAATTTGAAATGAAAAAGACCATAGATATCGAAGCGCTGTTTAAACACTGTTTTGGTGTTATCAATCCAGCAAACGGTAATCCGCAAAATGTCGTATTGTCTTTTTCGCCGGAGCAAGGGAAATATATCAAATCGCTTCCTTTACATACCTCGCAAAATATATTGGCCGACAATGAGGATGAATTGCGCATTGAACTAAATATGCATCCCACCCTTGATTTTGTTATGGAGATTCTTTCTCATGGAGAGGATGTTGAGGTTATTTCGCCGTCCGCATTGAGGGAAGAGATTTGTAAAAAATATGCAGTAGCGCTAACACAATATTAAAGGCCAACTAATTCAAATATTTATTCCGTTATTGATTCGCTGTATTTATATAAATCCTCAGGATCTAAGTCCGCCTCATTGTTCCACTCAACGGTATCAAAGCTTAAATGCACAGTATTAAATTGCACCTCGTCTTTTAATTCTTTGAAAATACCCGTTTCAAGGTAAGGCCGCATATCAAACTTTCTTTTTTCGCCATTTTCAAACGTCAAAATAAGCTGATAGTCTTTAACAGGCACCACATCTTTAACTGCCAAATACATAAGTTTTATTTTAAAGGTTCAATAGTAAAGGGCTTTTCGCCGTTTTGGCACAGTTGCCAATCAGCCATCAATTCATCGCGATGCAACTCTATCCATG
>Ga0224555_1005234_pt1 | contig 11117 bp, 10 predicted proteins | sample 714S23034metaG_FD_180687 | JGI IMG/M metagenome (GOLD analysis project Ga0224555, IMG submission 180687) | Peat soil microbial communities from Stordalen Mire, Sweden - 717 S2 30-34 | ecosystem: Environmental > Terrestrial > Soil > Wetlands > Peat | place: Sweden: Norrbotten County, Stordalen...
GCCTGCTGTGCGCGCATAAGTTGCGCGTCTTTCTCTGCGAGAGCCTGTTCCTGCGTCGTCACCTTCTCTTTCAACTGCGCGAGGATCGCGGTCGCAACCGGGTCAAGCGCAACGGGCAGAGACGATTCGAAAGCAGGATTCATCCTGCTTCTATTATCTCAAATAAATATGTTGAGATGTCATCGGATCGCCTGTATTCATGCGGTCTGTCGCGATATGTCAGCAGTTTCTGCGACCGGTCTGCGATACCACTTTCGCTTCGTCGTCGCGGTCAGATCGATGCCTCCAATCAACAGCGCAAACTCTTCGCGCGTCAACTGTACGCGACCCTCTTCCGATGTCGGCCAATGCAATCGCCCTTGTTCCATGCGGCGCGCGCAAACCCACAGGCTGTTGCTATCGAAGAAGAGAATCTTCATGCGATCACGTCTGGAATTTGCAAACAAAAACAGATGGCCGCTCTGCGGATTCTGCTGCAACCTGCCGACGACAAGCGCATAGAGACCGTTGAAGCCGAGCCGCATATCGGTTGCGCCAGTTGCCACATAGATGCGCGTGGCCGCGCCCAGACCCAGCATCGCGCTACGCCTGTTCGAGAACGGCGATCAGCCGTGTCAGCGAGGCCGCGTCGAAACCGGAAGATACAGAAATGCGCCGCCCGCCTGCCAACTCGACCTGTAATGCGGCGTGCTGCACTGTGTGCGTTGCAGACTTCTCGACAAACTCGACCCGCGCCAGCGGCAACTCCACAGCGTTGTGAGGCAGGGGCGTGGACGCAAGAGCATCTCGATGGCGTGCCCGCTGGTAATACTTGTTGAGAGTAGGCAACGACAGGCCATGCTGACGGCAGAACTCCGACCGACTCAAACCACTTTGCGCGTAAGATGCCACGATCCGCGCCACCTCCGCGCGGCTGCGACGAGGACGACGATCAACGACTGGAACGGGATATTCACTCATGCATTCAGTCAATCATCTTCAAAACCCTACGGAAAGAATGGCCTTGCCCGGAGGGATACGATCAGCCGTGTCAGCGAGGCCGCGTCGAAACCGGAAGATACAGAAATGCGCCGCCCACCAACCAACTCGACCTGTAATGCGGCGTGCTGCACTGTGTGCGTTGCAGACTTCTCGACAAACTCGACCCGCGCCAGCGGCAACTCCACAGCGTTGTGAGGCAGGGGCGTGGACGCAAGAGCATCTCGATGGCCTGCCCGCTGGTAATACTTGTTGAGAGTAGGCAACGACAGGCCATGCTGACGGCAGAACTCCGGCCGACTCAAACCACTTTGCGCGTAAGATGCCACGATCCGCGCCACCTCCGCGCGGCTGCGACGAGGACGACGATCAACGACTGGAACGGGATATTCACTCATGCCTTCAGTGAATCATCTTCAAAACCCCACGGAAAGAATGGTCTTGCCCGGAGGGATGCAGACTTTGCGCATTCTCAATACGTGTGCGCACGAGTGTGTGCCGGGATTCCTCTCCAGTGCAGATCAGTAAATGCACGTTCCAGGATTAGGAGATGGACTGGGTTGGCTTGCGGGGAGAGAGATCAGCTTACGCGGACGAAGGACTGAAAGGTGGCGTCGATGGTTTCTTGAAGCTGGAAGGCTCCTTTGACGCGCTCCAGACCGGCATTTCCCATTTGAGTCCGCAAATCGCTGTCTTGGAGAAGAATGAGGAGAGCATCTGCAAATGCCTTTGGATCATTTGCATCGACGAGAAGACCCGTCTCTCCATCGGCAACGACCTCGGGGATGCCACCGACCTTGCAGGCGACGATGGGCAAACCGAACGACATAGCCTCGGCAAAGACCAGACCGAAGGACTCTGACTCCGATGCGCTGACTAGAATGTTGCTGCGCTTTAGGAGCTCGAATGGATACTGGACCATGAGCCCGGTAAAGTGGACGACATCGTCGAGTTGCAGCTCGGTTGCGAGCTTTTTCGAGGGACTCTCCAACGAGCCACCTCCCACTACAACCAGGCGAGCAGTTGGGCATTTGCCTCTTACGATGGCAAATGCCCGCAGCAGGATATCGACTCGCTTGCGATCGATGATGGACCCAATGTAGAGGCAGTTCACCGTCTCACTGTCCTTCTTGGCGGACGCAACCTGCTCCATCTCGGCAGAACGTTGCAGAAAGCCAGCTACATCAATGCCGTTGTAGACGACGTCGATAGGAGTTGCAATATGTAACGCTTGCAGGAATAGCTTATTGGCTTTAGAAACCGCGATGACCCTGTTCCAGAATAGAGAGAGCAGACGTAGTTCCGAGAGATGCGTGTTTCGCCAGCGCAGGGTGTGAAGCGGCCGAATCTCGCCGTGGTAGTGGTAGACCACTGAGATCCCAGAGGCCCGGCAAAACAGGAATATAGGCAGAAAACTGAGCGAGCCACAGAAATGAAAGTTAACGATATTAGGCTTGAACTCACAGATAAGGCGAATGAGTTCTAAGATGCCCCGTCTTGAGCTCCAAGGTGCATTTGTCAAAAGGATACTGGCCTGTTCTTTCTCGATTCGAGAGAGAACATCGACTGCACCCACGCCGGGGAAGACGAATCCGAGGGCCCAGCCTTGCTCTTGTGCCTTACGGGCGAAGGAGACGATGTAGTCTTCGAAGCTGCCCTGCTTCTTGATCCCGGTGTTCATGATGGCCAGCATTCTCAACTGCTTTGTCATGCCGAAAGGATACTACTGAAGCCTCTCCGTGTTCATGGGAGTTTTGCATCCTTTGAGTTCCCTACTGGGGAATTTACCGCTTAGTACTACTGCGTTATAACCTGAACGCATGATGTGATAGTGCTCCGTCTTGCCGTTGCGTCGCTTGCGCGTCAGCCTTTGCTGGCAGCTCAGCTTTTGCAGGGGAACAATACTCCGTCCCATTGAGCGCCACCAGCGTCCGCCCAGACAGCCGCTGAAACGCCTTCAGCCCGTCCGGCCATCGCAGTTGCTCCAGCACCTGGCCCAAGCAGGGCTGCAATGCGTCGGGCGACACCTCGTCCAGCATGGGCGGATGTGATTGTCGGTCGGAATCTTCACGATCCCAAACAGAGTTCGGCAATTCGGGTCGCCATGCCCTTGCTTCAGATGCCGCTGATGAGACAAAACGACTCGCTCTGCATGGGACAACAAGGAAAACGCCGAAAGCCCGACATCAGCCGTCGTGCACGTCGCGGAGCTGAGCTTGTCCGCAAAGCCGCTGTAGGCCGTCCGCAACCCGCGAACAGTTCGTCTAACCTCTCCATGCCTCAAGGATCACACCTAAAGATCCGCGCAAAGAATCTACCTTGATCCACCCATTCAGAACTGCTCGCAGTTCCAGGCAATACAGATGAGAATGAGCGAAACGAGGGCAATCGATAGCAAGACAACACGCTTGCGTGCGGAGAAAGGAGCGACTGCGTTTGGGACTGCGGCGCCCCCTGCAAGAGAAGGTGGTGCAGCGCTGTCGCTTTTGGAATATTCATAAGCTCCGATTGCGGGAAGCTTCGGCCGGAGCGTCCCGTCAAAGTCCCTCGTTAGGCCGCCGAAGATAATACCGGCTCCAATCGCAGGGCTTCCGCTCTGCAGGTGGTAATCCGTGGCCGAAACGAACCGCGGATTCGCAATGGTCCCGTATTTGGTCACTGGTGCCGTGCTCCGCGGAGCGCGCTCACTATACCAGAGGTTGTTCGATCCGGAAAGCGTGCCAATCGATCCGCCGCCGCAGATATAAACGTTCTGTCTTGCCGTGCCAGCATAGGCCGGCTGGTAGATGATGTTATTCACAAGATGCGTCGTTACATTGAGCTGATTTGCAAAAACCAGAATTGCACATGACGCATTGCTTGACGGATTGAGGTTGAGGTAGGAGTTACAGTCGTACATCGTATTGTTGTAGATCTCGACCGTGCCGGCGGCGGTCGCTCTCCCATATCCCTTGACCGATATGCAGGAATGAGGATCATCCCCGCCACCGTCGCCCGCGCTGTTCAACCCAACATGGTGAATGATATTGTTGAACACCTTAATGTAGCCAGAGGATGGATCAATGGTTGACAGGTTGATACCGCTTCCGTTCACGTCGGCGATATTGTTGTCGTGATAGGACTGATTGTAATATCCAGAGTCCCCATCGTGGTGGACTTGTATGCCGTTGTATGCCTTCGTGTTGTATATCCTGTTCCATGCAATCTCTATGTTGTTTCCGCCCACATAGATGGCATGATAGGTTTTGTTCGATCCCCCTGGGTCTAGCGTGGAGATATTATCGACGTCGTTCCCGTACATGAGGAATCCGTCCCCCCCCATGACCGCTCCCGCCGGTCCCGAGCAGTCAGGACATGTCATGGTGTTGCCAACTACTCGATCGTATTGCGAAAAATCTTCTCCTCCGTTCGGGCCGCTTCCAGTGAGCATAAGACCTGAGTAGACGTTATGGCCAGTTGAGATGCTGCGTACTGCTGACATTGCCCATCCCGTACCTCCCAGCTGCACCGTCGCCCCCGGCCTGGCCATCATGGTCATAAAGAGACTGGATGTGGTGCCGCCATTATCTGGAGTCAAGGAGGCGTGCCATCCTCGACCGTCGAAATATGGATAATTGACCCCATTCAGGAATACAAGCGTGTCCCCCGGCGACATGCAGTTGTAGTAGGTGTACGGAGTCCGCATCTTCGAAGGGTTATAGTTGCTCTCCGTAGTGCTCGCATAATTCGTCAGGCCCCACGGAGTCGAATACGAATTGCGAGAGATCATGGCAGGACAGCTTCCGGGAGCAGAATTATCGACCGAGGAACCGATGTAGTAGATGTGGCCAGACCGGACCGTAAACGTCTTGTCGGAGTTACTGACGAAGCCTTCTGCGGAGACCACAATTGGTCCAGACGAGACATGGCCGACTTGGACGCCGATCTTGGTATCGGACCACAGGATGTATTGCGCCACGGCTCGACCGTTGATGGTTACCGTCGATGTTCCCTGAGTTGCGCCGAAATGAGTTCCAAAGATCGTAAGATAGGTTCCATTGTTGCGCTCGCCTCCCGAGTTCGGCCCTGAGGTAACGTCAGTGTAAAGAATGAGAGGGCCGGAGGAGGCCGACGTCACCCCATTCGACTTGGAATTGGACACCGAGCTCGAGGCGGCGTTCTGTGCAGTCACGGCGAAGGTATCACTCGTCCTTTTGGTAAGGGTGGAAGCCATCATCGGACTGCCGGTCCCGGTCGCAACCACAGACCCCGAATTTGACATGACGGTGTAGCCCGTAATCAGCGATTGGTTCGAGGAATGGGCCGTGAAAGCGGTGCTCGTGAGGCTGTTTCCCGGGGTGCCAATCATGCCTGCAGGAACACCGGACAAATTCTCATTGGCGGGCATAAAGCTCGCATGAGCTTTACGCCCGATGCCAAGCAGCCCAAAGCAGATCGCGACAAAGAGGAGGCACTTGAAACGGCCCATGGATGAAGTTCTCATGGTGTGAGGTCCTAAGGTTTGTAAAGGGTGAAAGGCGCGCTCGTTGAAGCACATAGTGTACTGTATCTGCGCGAGGTCGGCAAGGACGCAGCACAGAGCACACCGTTCAGATGCACAAAAGTAGCGGGCCGGGAATCCATCTCATGCGAGTTAGCCCAGTTCGTGGCAGTTTCATAACCGATGCTCTTGCTCGGGCATTACGATCGACCTGGTGGCTATTGGTTCAACGTCTCCAGCTTGCTCAACAGGTTGCTGAGACAGCACCCCCGGCATCTAGACTTGCACCGGTTGAATCGGAAGCTGAAGTTCTCGAGACATCGATCCACATGTTCTGGGCCAGGGCGTATCGTGGCCCAGAACTGGGAACAGACTTACTCGGCGGCGAGCGTGACCTGCGCTGTTTGCGACACCGACGTCGACGCCGACGCCGAAGTCACCGTGAAGGTGTAAGTCTGCGCATTCGCACCCGGGCTGGAGACATCGGCGCCGCAGCCAGTAAGCCCCGCTAACGACGCTGCTCCGGCCAGCAAGAGCACGATGCAAGAGAGCCGCATCATGCGTTTGCCGAAGCGTCTGCTGCCGCGCCCGAAGGGCAGCAGCAAGAGGCCGAGCGCCACTATGGGCAGTCCTCCACCCAATTCCCTGTTCCGTTCAAGCCGTGCCGACTGTGCCGCCGGAGTTTGAATGCTCATCGTGACGTTTGTCGTACCGCCGCCTGCAGCGATCTCCTGCGGAGAAAAGGTTGCCGTGGCGCCTGCCGGAAGGCCAGAGGCCGCGAAGGTTATCGCGGGGAGTGTAGTTCCCACTGTTGGAGTCACAACGAGCGAGTAAACTGCCGTCTCACCCGGCAACACACTCGACGGGGTGCTTCCGCTTACGGTCATGCTGAAAGATGGGACGATCGGCGCGGTTGCAGCGTTGACCGTCACCGAAGCCGCAGCCGATGTGCTGGCGGGGAAGCTTGCGGTGCCCGTGTACTGGGCAGCCAGGCTATATGTTCCGACAGCCAGAGACGTGGTGGACAGCGTTGCCACGCCAGAGGAATTCAGGGTGGCCGTTCCCAGCACCGTGGAACCGTTCATGAAGCTGACCGTACCGGTCGGCGAGGTTGTCCCGCTCACGGTTGCGGTCAGGTCCAGCGCCTGACCCGCGGTGACTGGATTCGGAGACGCAACCAGAGTCGTTGCAGTGGCGGAGAGCACTTGCAGAGAAACGACGCTCGATTCACCCGCCGGGTAGTGCGAGTCGCCTGAATAGGAGCCAACCACCGCATAGGAACCAGCAGACAGTGATGAAAGCACGAGGGTCGCCGTGCCTTCACTATTCAGTGAAGCCTGCCCCAGAGAAACACTTCCATTCAAGAAATTAATGCTGCCGGTCGGAACCGAGCTGGCAGTTTGCCCGACAGTAGCCGTCAAGGTAACCGGTTGTCCCAGAATCGCAGGGTTCGGCGTGGCACTGACGGTAATCTGCTCTACCGATGACGTGCTGCCATACTCCAGCGCTCCAATCGATGGAGGGTTCGGCCTTGTAGCCTGCGCGAAGTCCCACGTCAGGTACGTGTTACTTACACCTGACGACTCTATCGGCCCGACCCTCAGTCCCTCTCCAACTGCGGGGCTGCCGCTCTGGAGTTCGTAATTCGTCCATGCTCCATCGATAGAGTTCACATAGAGAGGGTTTTCAATCGTCCCAACGGCTGTAGCATAGGCCGTGCTCCCCGGAGTGCTCGCGCTATACCAGATATTGTTCGAGCCAGAGATCGTGCCCGCAGTACCATCACCGCAAATATAGACATTGTAATTTCCGGAGTAGGTATATGCGGGCTGGTAAACGACGTTATTGACTAGGTTCGTGGTGACGTTGAGTTGATTGGCTGGGATGAATATAGTGCACGATTCACCCTGCCCCGAAACAGCGAGGCTGTTATTCAGAAATGAACTACAGTCGTACATCGTATTGTTCCAGATGTAGGCGGTTCCCGCTTCGGTTGCGCCCCCGTATCCTTTGACAGCGATACAGCTATGAGGGTCATCGCTTCCGCCATCACTGCCCAAAGCTAAGCCTGTGTGATGGATGATGTTGTTGTAGGTCTGGACATAACCGGAAGAAGGGTCGATAACTGAAAGATTGATGCCGCTTCCGTTCACGTCGGAAATGTCGTTATCGTGAATGGAAAAATTAAAGTACCCCGACCCTCCATCATGGTGAACCTGCACGCCATTGTAGGCATATCCAGCTCCGCCGCTATTCGAGATTCTGTTCCACGCAAACTCGAAGTTACTGCCGCTGATATAGACATTATGAAACGTCTTGCCTGTGCCTGCGCCGCTGTTGGCAGTCGTGCCGACATTCGTAACCCAGTTGCCTAAAATCTCCGCATAAGCGTTCGTGTAATTGCCTGAATCTAAGGCTCCATCCGATCCGTCACAAGTGGGACACTGTACCTCATTCCCAATAAATCTGCTCCAAAGGGTGCTAGACCCCCCAGTACTGGCGCTATTGCCACCGCCAGTAGCTCCGGTCACGCCTAAACCTGCAATGACCGAGTTGCCACATAGATCAACAAGCCCTTTGTAGCTGAGTCCAGTTAATGCTCCTGTTGTATTCGTTAGGCTTCCAAACAGGGTCGTCGCTCCCGGACGAGCCATAACAGTGTAAAAGCTACTGGCAGAGCATGTTTCATTGTTGGGGATAGTCAAAGATGCGTGCCAACCCCGACTGTCATAATAAGGCCAAGTCGTTCCATTCAGGAACACCAAAACATCACCCGGAGGAAGGCAATTCAAGTAGGTATATGGCGTTCGGTAAGTTGAATAGACCGGAGTTCCATCTGTTACGTTCGGGCCATCCGTCGTATCCAGTCCCCACGGAGTCGAATAGGAATTCGCCGCCTCCATCGTCGCACAGCTTGCAGGTGTGGAAGTATCAACCGCTGGCCCGATAAACCAGATATGCCCGCTGCGAACGGTGAAGGTCAGGTTCGAGCAGGAGCCTCCAGGCGTTGTCACGACGATGTTGCCTGTGCCAGTCGTGCCGCTGGCGATCTGAACGCCGATTTGCTGCCGGTCTCCTGTAGGGTCTGCACCCCAGTAGATATATTGTGCTACTGGAGTCCCATTGACTGTGACTGTAGAGCTTCCCTGGCTAGTACCGAAGTTCAACCCATAGATATCGAGATAGATTCCGTTGCCACCTTGACCGCCTGTTGCTGGACCTGATTGCACGTCTTGGTACATACAGACTGGTGTAGCGGCAAACGCTGGCAGCGCAAAGAGAGCCATGAAAACAAGAACAAAGAACGCCTTCATGCGAATGGTCGCGTTCGCGGTGAAGTTCGTTCCGGTAACCTTCTTGGCCACTGCGCTGAAGCCGGCGGCGATCGTCTGCGGAAGAACTGCGCTGATGCTTGGAGCTCCCAATGGCTCTACGACTGGGCCGCTACAGCGTAAGCTCGCACCAGTTGCCTTCGATATTTTCAATACGCACCTCTGAACCGTGCCAAAACTCTGTCCATCGCAACATCCAGGGAAACTGCTCAAGAAAGTTCCCATGTTACGAACTGGCACTTTTAGTAACCAAACTAATGGTTACCCACGAACTATACCATGGCGATCCAGAAGTAGTGGCTCATCACATGCCGGGAGACCCCCTGTTGACAAGTAACCAATTCATAACTTTTGGTTAATCGACAGTGGTATCCAGAGGTTCAGAACTGCTTTGGCCCAGACGACAAGCTTTCTGTGAATCATGGTGCGAGACTTTGGGTCAAGCAACTGTCAGCAGACTTCAGCATGAATCGGATGGATATGATGGAAAGTCTAAACCGGCAGCTCGCCGGATGGGCGGCTTTCTATCAATACACCGACTACACAGCAACCGTGTTCAGAAAGGTGGACCGTACGGTCTTCTGGAAGCTCGGCTATTGGCTCGCGCGCAGGTATCGGCGTGGCTTCAGGTCGCTGATGCGCGACCATGTCCGGTCTCCAGGGGCGGGACGCGCCAAGACATGGGTGCTGAAAGGACAGAACAGTCGGGGGTTCTATAGAGAGCTAGCGCTTGGGCGACTCGTTACCAGCCGCAAGGGGCGTTTCACCTGGCGCACGCCATCAGAGAACCCGTACATCCTGCGCGATGAAGTACGTAAAACCATCAAATAGCGCTACGCTGATGTCGCTTTTGCTATGAGCAACACTTGAACAGAGAGCCGGATGCGCTGAGAGGTACATGTCCGGTTCGGGGAGGAGAGACGGGGAGATAGTTCGACTACGCCCTGTCTCTTACTCCACTCCCCATGGCGCGTGGCTTCGTCTATCTGGCAGCGGTGGTGGACTGGTTCAGCCGTCGGGTTCTGGCCTGGAAGCTATCGATCACGATGGAAACTTCCTTCTGCATCGAGGCCCTGGAAGAAGCCCTTTCCAGGAATGGAAAACCGAAGATCTTCAACACCGATCAGGGCAGCCAGTTCACCAGCGAGGCCTTCACCGGGCGGCTCAAAGAAGAAGGGATCAAGATCAGCATGGACGGCAAGGGCCGCTGGCGCGATAACGTCTTCGTCGAGCGCCTCTGGAAGTCCATCAAGTATGAAGATGTCTACCTGCACGCCTACGCCTCGGTCCAGGAGGCCAGAACTTCCATCGGCCGCTACCTGGAGTTCTACAACTCCATCCGCCCCCACTCCAGCCGGAAAGCGCTCACGCCCGATCAGGTATACTTCAACCGCCTGCCTGAACCCATGGCAGCCTAAAAGCAAAAACAAGAACTTCCACCTAAGAAACAACAAAAACTGTCCGAACTACCGGGACCACCTCAACCATTGCGTGGTGGACGCGTACACGCGCGAGTGCCTGGCGCTGGAAGCCGACACCAGCCTGGGGAGTGGTCGCGTGACGCGAGTGCTGGAGCGCCTGATCGGGGGAGCGTGGTAGGCCCGAGAACGTGCGCTCGGACAACGGGCCGGAGTTCACCTCACGGCGGATGCTCGGCTGGGCCGAGGACCGGAAGGTCGGTCCACATCCAGCCGGGTCGTCCGATGCAGAACGGACACGTCGAGAGCTTCCACGGAAGGCTCCGCGACGAGTGCCTGAACGCGAGTTGGTTCAGAACGCTGAACGATGTTCCGTGTACTCTGGCTGCCTGGCGTGAAGAATACAACTGCGAGCGACCGCATAGCTCGCTGGACTACCGTAAGCGTAGATCGCTGGCCGTCTTGACTAACTCATGAAGAGTGGTTGTGTCCACGTCGATTGAAGTGGACACAACCAGTGTGGAAACAAGGGTGGGTTACTTTTTTATGGAACGTTGACCTCGTCTGTGAAGATGTCGTCGACGACCGCTTTTGCGATGGCGAGGTCGAGTCGGATCATCAACTGGCTGAAGGTCTCCTGGTCGCGGCGCACAAGCATGGCCAGGCAGTTGGATCCGTCCGTTGCGGTGGCGACGCAGCCGACTGGCTCGATGACGCCGACGGTGATCTCACCGTAGTCGATCAGATCTGCGATGTGGGGCAGGGACGAGGGATCGAAGGCAACTTTTTCACTTGAGACGTTCTTGCCTATGCTGCGAGTTCGTTTTTCAGTTCGAGACTTCGGGCGAAGTTCCAAGGCAAGAGTTCCTCGATGCGGGTGATGGGGTGATCGGCGATCGTCGTCAGGAC
>Ga0224555_1005237_pt1 | contig 11103 bp, 11 predicted proteins | sample 714S23034metaG_FD_180687 | JGI IMG/M metagenome (GOLD analysis project Ga0224555, IMG submission 180687) | Peat soil microbial communities from Stordalen Mire, Sweden - 717 S2 30-34 | ecosystem: Environmental > Terrestrial > Soil > Wetlands > Peat | place: Sweden: Norrbotten County, Stordalen...
GGACCAGCCGGACCGCCGTCTGCACCACGCGATCCCGCACTCGGGGGATGCCGAGCGGACGCCGCTCGGCCGGTCGCCCCGGCTTGGGTATGTGAACCCGCCGCACCGGCTGGGGACGGTAGCGCCCTTCCACCAGCAGGTCGCGAAGTTCCGCCAGCATCTGCTCCTCACCGATGGCGACGATCGCCTCGATGGTCTCGCCGTCGATGCCAGCGGCGCCCCTGTTGCGTCTGACCCGTTGCCAGGCCTCGCGCAGGATGTGGGGTTGAGCTATCCGGTCGTAGAGAGCATGGAACCTCCGTGTGTGCGACTGCTTCGCGGCCACGTAAAGCGCATGCTGGAGTGCGTGGGCTTTGTCGGTGGGGTTGTTGGCCTTGGCCATGCCCTCACCCGCCTCTCGCAGGATGCGCGTCACCGAAGTGCGGGCCCTTCCCTACGCCGGGTTCTGTTGTCCCGGCGATCGTCGGTACTATGGCCCGCTCCGACTCCCTCCGCACTGTCCCGGACTTCGGTGTGGCCTTATACCGGGACGAGCTTCCGCGGCGATCGACACGCCGCCGGGTACGGGAGGGTCTCCCCAGTTGACCGATCAGCCTTCCCTGCATGCCGTCGCCTCTACGCCGGAGCGGTTCCGAGGTGCTCCAGAGACCAAGCCTCGGACTGCTGCCTTCACCCGAAGCATCCAGGTTCGGCCCGCTCATTCCCTTACGGGAAACATTTGCGACGCGGCAGCGTTCACGTGATGTTGCAGCCTGCAGGTTTGCTTCTCCTCGCTTCGACGCCCACCTCTCGATGAACGTCGGAGGTTGACTATCCGGCTCCTCTGGCGGGTTGCCGGGGCGGGACTTCCACCCGCTGGTTGATCGGCCCTTTGCTGGGCACACATGCTTCTATGGTTTGTCAAGCGCCATGACCAGATGGGGCCGGACGACAGTTTGGTGCCCCTTCACACCAGTCGGCGCTGGTGCACGTCAACACTCTCTTCCTCCAGACGGTCCTCGCCGAGCAGGAGTGGGCAGAGCGGCTCACCGAGGATGCCCGGCGGGCGCTCTCACCGCTGTTCTGGACCCACGTCAACCCCTACGGCCACTTCAGCCTGGACATGGACAGCCGCCTGGACCTCACCCGCGGGGCGGTAATCGAACTCACCGGACGGCTGATGACCGCCGCCGTGGAGGAGGGGGCGCCATGACAGCGCCGACGCCGGGAAGGACGCCTCCCAAGCGCAAGGCCCGCGAGCTTGCCCGTCATCTCCGCGGGGAGCGTCCCGACTACGCCTACCTCAAGGCCGTCTTCCGCCATCTGCGCGGTGAGCTTGGCATCGAGATCCAGCGCGCCCCTGCCAGACTGCCGCACGTCCCCAGCGAGGAGGAGGTCCGCCGCTACTACGAGACGGTGTGGAGCCAGCGTCGGGGCTCCGACATCGTGCTCATCAAGACCCTCCTCTACACCGGCGTCCGAGTTGCCGAGCTGGTGCGCATCCGGATCGACGAGGTCGATCTCGATGCCTGCCGCATCCGGGTCACTCAGGGGAAGGGTGCCAAAGATCGGGTCGTCCCCTTCCCCGACTCCTTCAAGGAGACCCTCGCCCTGCACATCGACAGCCAGCGGGCCAAGGGCGCGACCTTCCTCTTCGAGTCGTCCTGGAAGAAGCCCTATTCGACCAGGGGCGTCCGGGCCATGCTGGCCCGCTATGCGGCCAGGGCCGGCCTCCAGCACAACATGCCCCCACACTGGCTCCGACACTTCCTCTTCACCTGGCTGAAGACCCAGGGCGTGAACGACGCCCTTATCCAGCCCTACAGCGGCCATGCCTCCCGGACCAGCCTGGAGGTCTATTCGCGGCTGGCCCAGGCCCAGCAGACCTACGAGCGGGCGATCGTCGACTTTCCAGTGTGCTCGCGAGCGCCTAGCTTACTTTGCGGCTGGTGACACGGACCCGAGCACTGGGCCCAGTACCAGCAGGCCCCATCCGGGCTCACGACCGTGGTGCCGAGCCGCTGCCGCCGGGAGTTGTGTATCTGCTCATGCAGAACTACTGTACGCTCGTCACGGACGCCGCGCAAGCCTCGCGGCCGGGCACGAAGATCCCTTGACAACCGCCTCTCGGTCCGTCATCATACGCAACCGGTTGCGCAAACGGTTGCGCAACCGGTTGTACGAGGAGCGCGATGGCGAGCCTAGGCAGGGCGACGATCCGAAATGTAGCTCAGGCGGTCGGGGTCGACCCCTCGACCGTATCCCGAATCCTCCGCAACCCTGGGGGACGGAAGACGCTGACGAGGGAGCGAGTGCTCGCCGCGGTGCAGGAGCTCGGATATCGACCCAACATGCTGGCCCAGAGTCTGACCACGAGCTTGGCACCGATCATCCCGCTCCTGGTTCCGGATGTGAGCAACTGGTTCTTCGCCGAGATCGCCCGTGGCGCTGAGGAAGCAGCGTGGTCCGCTGGATACTCTCTCATCCTCTGCAACACAGGGCGCAGTGCGAACCGGGAAGGCGTGTATCTGGAGACGCTGGCGGCCCTCCAGGTGCCGGCGGTGATCGTCGCCCCCAACTCCGAGAGCTCCGCCCTGGCCATACAGCGATTCATTGCCGTGATGCCGGTCGTCACCATCGACCGCCTAGTCGCCGGGCTCGATCTTCCGCGGGGAACGGTCGACAACTACCTTGGCGGCCGGCTGGCAGCTCAGCACCTGGTCGAGTTCGGGCACCGGCAGATTGCGTGCATCGCCGGTCCAGCCGATGCCTCGACGGCTCAGGAGCGAGTCCAAGGTTATGTGGATGTGCTCAAAGAGGCTGGTCTCGTACCCGCGGTGATCACCGGCGGGTTCACTACGAAGGACGGGGTGAGGGCTGCCCGTGCCTTCCTCAAGCGTGCTCCCCGCCCCAGCGCCGTCGTCTGCGCCAACGACCTGTGCGCCGTCGCATTCATCCACGAGTTGGAAACCAACGGGGTGCACGTCCCGGAGGACGTCTCGGTGATCGGCTACGACGACTTGCCGCTTGCCGCCCTGGTGCGGCCGACCCTGACGTCGATTTATCAACCAGCACGTCGGCTCGGAGCCTTGGGTGTGGAGCTGGCACTGGGGCGTACCAAGCTTCGATCTCCGGTCCGCCTTCGTCCGCATCTGGTGGCGCGGGACTCCACAGCGAGGGCCACATGAGAGTTATTGTGTTTGGCAGCCTCAACGTCGACACGACCGTTGATGTTCCGCATCAGCCGCTGTTGGGTGAGACCATCCTCGCATCCGGAGTGTCGGTAGCGCCCGGTGGAAAGGGAGCCAATCAAGCGGTCGCTTCCCGGCGGCTGGGTGTTCCGGCCGTGATGGTCGGTCGCATCGGCGCCGACGACAACGGCGCCTATCTGCGTCGTGTGCTCCGTGACGCCGATGTTAACGACTCGGTGAGCGTCGATTCCACGCTCCCGACAGGGCGCGCCTTCATTTTCCGCGACGACCAGGCTCAGAACTCGATCGTTGTTGTTCCAGGTGCCAACTCGAGGGCATCCGCGGAGAGTCTCGTCGAAATCCCGGAAGTTCATGGGCCCACGGCCCTGGTGCTCCAACTGGAGGTGTCGCTCTCCGAGGTGGTGAAGGCCGCAAGGCTAGGCCACGCGCGGGGCTGGCTGGTCGTCCTCAACCCATCACCGGTGGTGACGCTCGACACTGAGCTGCTCGGGCTGGTGGACACGCTGGTCGCCAATGAGTATGAGGCGGCGCAGCTGGCGGGAGTGCTCGTTGAGGACGTAGCCTCAGCTCGGGCAGCCGCCGAGCGGCTGAGGGTGGGTGGGCCCACAACCGTCGTGGTCACACTCGGAGCAGCCGGAGCGGTGCTTCTGAGTGGGGAGGGTGCCTGGCACGCCGAAGCGCCAGCCGTCGATGCCGTCGATACGACCGCCGCCGGTGATGCCTTCGTCGGTGGTTTCATCGCAGCTCTCCTCGAATGCAGGGCCGCGGTTGTCGCGCTGTCCTGGGGGGTAGCGGCTGGCGCGCTCTCGGTAACGCAGTGTGGGGCGCAGCCCTCCTTACCGAGCCGTGCGCAAACCGAGGCGCTTGCCGGCCATGTGGTCTGCCATCGACTGGACTCGCAGAGATCCGTTGCTGACGGGGAGAACGAGGCCACGGCTGACGAACCTGCCCCGGACTTAAGTGAAGAGAAGAGATATGGGACCGATCATCAGTAAGGGCGAAACGTGGAAGCCAGCAGCCACCCGGGGTTTCCAAGGCGGCGGAGGCCGCTCTTGAGATGAGGTGGTATGAACCGCTTAGGAGGGTTGGACGATGTCTCATAAGGTGATGAGTGGTTTGCGGATCGTTGCACTGTGCGCGACAGCAGTGATCGGAGTCAGCGCGTGCGGCGCGTCTGCCGGTGGGAGTCCCGGAAACTCGGCAAGCGGGGGGAAAGCTGGCGGGGTTAAGATCGGGCTCGTACTGGCCTCGACGCCTGTCTCTCGGTGGAAGTTCGACGAACAAGGTTTCAAGGACGAAGCCATCAAGCTCGGTGACACGCCGGTCATCGTCGACTCTGCTAGCACCGCCGACGCGCAGACCACCGCGGTGGATGGGATGATCACGCAGATGGTCAAGGCGCTGGTGATCGCCCCCGCCGACGTCACCACCGCGGCCTCTCTGTTCAATCTAGCCAAGGGAGCGGGAATTCCAACCGTGGATTACAACTTCCTAGTCCCCAACTACGCGCCCAACTATATCGTTGAGCGTGACGCGGTCCAGTTCGGCGAGATCACCGCCCAGCAGGCTCTAAAGGTACAGCCAACCGGAAACTACGTCCTCGTGGGAGGAGACCCGGCGAATAGTGTTGCCACGGACACAACCCAGGGGTACCTCGACGTCCTGCAACCTCAGGTGAAGGCGGGCAAGATCACGATTGTCTCGCAGGATTACAACTCGGGCTGGTCGGCGGAATTGGCACAAGCCCAGGTCGAGGAGGCTCTGGTAAAGACAAACAACAACGTTGCTGCGGTCCTCAGCAACAATGACGGTATGGCCGTCGGAGTGGAAGCTGCCCTGAAAAACGCCGGAGCGCTGGGCAAGACATTCGTTTCGGGCGTCGACGCGGACCTTCCAAATCTCCAAGCGATCGCTGAGGGGCAGCAGGCGATGACCATCTGGACCGACTTTACGGAGATGGGCAACTGGGCGGCCCAGCTCGCCGATGCAGCGGCACGGCACCAGACACCCAAGGTCCCTACCCTATCCTCCAGGTTGAATGGGTCGGTCAAGGTGCCCACCGTGGTGATGCCTACGATCGTGGTGGACCAGTCGAATCTGCTGTCCTGGCTGAAGCAGTACCACTGGGCGACGTGCGCCCAGGTCTACATGTACGTGGCCAATCCTCCGACCTGCTAGAAGCGCAGACGAAAAGATGGATGACGCTGAGGAGCCTGGCCCCGAGAGGGGCCAGGCTTCAAGGCAGAGATAGGGAAGGATGAGCGTGGCTCTATCGGAAAGCGTGGCAACGTCGACGCCCCGTCCGACTGCGGATGGCGCGTTGATGCTGTGCGACATTCGGATGTCGTTTGGGGGTGCCGAAGCGTTGTGTGGGGTTTCGCTCACGATACGTCCCGGCGAAATTCTGGCGGTGGTCGGGGAGAACGGCGCCGGTAAGTCGACCCTAATGAAGATCGCAGCGGGGGTTCACACGGCGGGATCGTTCCGCGGATCGATGGTGGTGGGGGGGCGACATGTGGCCTTTCACAGTGTGCGCGACGCGGAGCGAGCCGGGATCCTTCACATTCCGCAAGAGCTTCAGGTCGTTCCAGACCTGAGCGTCGCTGAGAACGTGTTTCTGGGGCATGAGCCGGGGTTCGTAGTGCGATGGGATCAGATGGTGCAGCGCACGTCCGAGGTGCTTCGCTCGTTCGGGCTCGACCTCGATCCCCGAATTCCGATCAGGCGCCTCGGGGTGGGAGAGCAGCAGACTGTCTTGCTTACGCGGGCCCTCATCCAGGAGTCGAGTTTCGTGCTGTTCGATGAGCCGACGGCCTCCTTGACTGGCGTAGAGGTAGATCACCTCTTCGAGGCTATGCGCCAGCTCAGGAGAGATGGCGTCGGATGCGTGTTCGTCTCCCACCGGCTCGACGAAGTGCTTGAGATCGCCGATCGGATCGCCGTGATGCGCAATGGGGAACTGATTGCAATCCTCCCTCGGAGTGAGACGGACTCGCGGCAGCTTGTCGCGCTGATGCTCGGTCGTGCCCTGGGTGAGCTCCACGAGCGAGAACGCCCCGCCTTCGGCCGGGTCCTTCTTGAGGGTCGGGGCCTCTGGGCCGCGAACCCGACGGATCCGTCGAGGCGGGTGGTTGACGCCGTGAGCCTCACGGTGCGTGCGGGTGAGATCCTAGGGTTGTACGGCCTCGTGGGTGCGGGCCGCAGCGAGCTTGCTCTCTCCATGTTCGGAGCGTGGCCCGGTCGATCGGGAGGTGACCTTATTCTGGATGGGCGGCGAGCCCAGATCCGGCGTCCTCAAGACGCCATCCGGCAGGGGCTCTGCCTGCTGACCGAGGATCGACGGCGTCGTGGACTATTCCTACTCCTGAGTGTTGCGGAGAACATCAACATCGGTAGCCTCTGGGGCGTGTCTCGGTGGTCGGTCATCAGTCCGGCAAGGGCCGCACGGCGTGCGGACGAGTATCGATCCCTCCTGAATGTGCAGGCGACGAGCCTGGCTCTGCCAGTCTCAAGTCTGAGCGGGGGTAATCAGCAGAAGGTTCTCATCGGACGGCTGCTTGCCATGAAACCGAAAGTTCTGATCCTCGACGAGCCCACCCGAGGGATCGACGTCGGCGCCAAGGCAGAAGTGTTTCACCTCATCAACCAGCTGACCGCCGAGGGCCTGGGAGTCCTTCTCATAAGTTCGGAGGTCGATGAGGTGCTGGCCATGGCAGACCGGATGGTCGTTCTTTACAAGGGACGGGTTTCTGGAGAGTTCGACGCTGCTCTGGCAACCCGGGAGGCGGTCCTCGCGGCGGCTACCGGTGGGGCCCAGGGATCGCTGAGCGAGATCAGAGAATGAGCACGACCGACCAGGCACCATCGCCCGCGAGGTGGACCGCGCTGCGCGGGCTCGATCGCGTGAACTGGAGCTCCTACGGGATCCTGGTTGGTATCATCGTCATCGGGATCGCTTTCAACGCGATGACCGGTGGGCTGTTTCTGTCACCACGCAACGTGACCCTGCTGGCCGTGCAGGCCGTCATCCTGGGGATGGCCGCCTGCGGGATGGTCCTGATCATGGTGTCAGGCCACATCGACCTCTCAGTCGGCTCAGCAGTCGGGCTCACCACGACCATCACCGTATACACCCAGGTCACGTTCCACTGGTCGGCACCGGCAGCGATCGTGGCTGCCCTGGTGGTGGGGCTCCTGATCGGCATTTGGCAGGGCACCTGGATTGCGGTCACAGGCATCCCTGCGTTCGTTGTGACCCTCGCCGGCATGACCCTACTTCGGGGCGTCACCTACCTGGTGACGAACGGGCAGACTTTCGCTCCCGTCTCGCCGGGGATGGCGCAGATCGCTAACGGATTCATCGATCCCCACTTCTCCCTCATCCTGATCGTGGTGGCAGCCGCCATCTACATCGGGGCTCGCTTGGCGCAGTTTGTCCGGCGTTCCGGGGCTTCGCGAGTGGAAGAGCGGCCCTCTCTGGCGAGGGAGCTGGGACGGGCCATCCCTCTAGTTGTCGTTTTCGGGATTGTCCTGTACATTGCCCTTTCCTACCAGGGGATCCCCTACGCCGTCCTAGTCCTCGCAGCCGTAGCCCTCGGTCTGTCGTTCATCGCCATGCGTACGCGGTTCGGACGACATCTGTACGCGATGGGTGGCGGGAAGGAGGCGGCACTGCTTGCCGGTATCAACGTGGCGCGCAACACGTTTGCCGTCTTCGTCGGCATGGGCCTAATCTACGGACTCGCCGGGGTGGTGCTCGCGTCGCGATTGAACGGTGCACCTCCGGATCCTGCACTGGGGCTGGAGCTGCAGGCCATTACGGCTGTGATCATCGGCGGCACCAGCCTCATGGGCGGTGTCGGCACGATCCAGGGGGCGATCCTGGGGGCGGTACTGCTCACCAGCATCAACAACGGGATGGACCTGATGGGTCTGTCCTCATACCTTCAGTTCGTCGTTGAGGGCTTGATCTTGCTACTGGCTGTGCTGCTCGATCGTCTGCTCAAGCGCCGTCGCGGGGCCGCGTGAGTTCGAAAGGAGGAAAATCGGACCATGGATATTCAGCTGCCTGCGGAACACCCGCTGATATCACGTTGTCGGCAGGCTGAGCCGGCGGAGATTGGGGCTGCGATCACCCTCCAGACTAGCAAGGTACTAGAGGCCGTGCGCCTGGTCGAGCGAGGTCGCATCTACGATCTCACGATCGATCGCTATCCCGGAATGCCAATGCCCCCCATGCATCCGGCGTTCGAGGTACTTAGGTACCGGTCTCCTGCCGGTTTGGAGAGCGATCCCGGCGAAGGCTGGCTCAAGGGTGATTCCAACAGCGAGCGGATGTTCTTCAACAGCGAGCTTGTCATCGCCTGTATGCATACGGGCACTCATGTCGACACGCTCTCCCATGTCACCATCGGGGCCGAGCATCGCTGGTATGGCGGCTTCACGGCAGCTCATGATCTAGGGGACTTCGGACCGCGGCATGCCGATGCATCCACGCTGCTCCCCGTGTTTACCCGCGGAATCCTGCTTGATGTTGCCGGTGCCCTTGGTGTCACGGCGCTGCCCAAGGCGAGCCGCATCGGCCCTGCCGAGCTGGAGGCGGCTGCCGCCAATGGCGGGGTGTCCATAGAGCCCGGTGATGTTGCCCTGATCCGCACCGGCTACCTCGGCGGGTGGCCAGATCGTGCGGAGCTCGTTAAGCATCGAGACGCCGGGATTGACTTGGAGGCTGCTCATTGGCTCGCTGAGCGGGGCGTCATCGCTGTCGGGGCCGACACCGAAGGTGTCGAACAGCTGCCTACCTGTCACCCGACGAATCCACAGCCGGTGCACTCGTACCTCCTGGTCGAGAGAGGGATACTCCTGCTCGAATTGGTGTACCTGGAGGGTTTGGCGGCGGATCGCGTGAGCTCATTCCTCTTCATCGCCCTGCCAACCAAGATCAAGGGCGCAACCGGCGCCTTTATCGATCCCATAGCGGTTGTTTGATGAGGCCGGTCGGGTGGCCGCGGCGATCCGGCAAGGCCAGGAGGTAAAGGAATGCAGTCGATAGACACAGGATCCGTGGGGTTCATTGGGCTTGGGGCCATGGGGAAGCCCATGGCTCGCCGGCTCGTAGCCGCGGGGTTCGCCCTCCAGGTGTTCGACGTACGGTCGGACGCCATGGCGCTGTTGGTGGGTCTCGGCGCACGGCCCGCGAAGCGGGCGTGTGACGCCGCCGCGGGTACCTCGGTGGTCATCACGATGCTACCCGACACTTCCGACGTGGAGACAGTCTTCACCGGCCCTGGCGGCTTGATCGACGGACTCGCGCGGGACCAAGTGGTGATTGACATGAGCACGATCTCACCCTCTGCCTCGCGACGCTTTGCGGCCCTGGTCGAGGCTAAGGGAGCCTCGGCGCTGGACGCTCCGGTTAGCGGAGGGGTGTCGGGCGCCGAGAGTGGAAGACTGTCGATCATGGTCGGGGGCGCTCCAGAAGTGCTGGAGAAGGTGCGTCGGGTCCTCGAGGTGCTCGGGACCACGATCACTTACGTGGGCGGCCCTGGCGCTGGCCAGGCAGCGAAACTGTGCAATCAGGTCGTGGTGGCGCTGAATCTCCAGGCTGTGTGCGAGGGTTTCTCACTGGGACGCGGCTTGGGCCTCGACCTGGAGACGCTGCGCCAGATTCTTGCTGGGGGCTCTGCGGGATCGTGGATGCTGGACAACTTGGCCCCCAAGATGATCCTCGACGACACCGCTGCCGGATTCCGGATCGATCTCCAGATCAAGGATCTTCGCCTGGCGCTGGAGGCCAGCATGGAGGCGGCCATCCCACTCCCGGGAATGTCACTGGCCACATCGCTCTTTGTCGAGACCAAGGCGCATGGGGAGGGCCGATTCGGCAACCAGGCGCTGTATCGAGCCTACGAGCGACTGAGCAACCGACCGTGGAGGGATGGGCCAGCCTCGCCGTCGCCAGCCACGATCTCGAATGGGGAGGATGCAGCGTGAACCTTGTCGTCGGCGCGGACCACGCCGGCTTCCCGGCCAAGGCCCTGGTGAGCGAGACCCTTCGGAGTTGGGGTCACGAGGTTATCGACGTTGGGACCCAGAACGAGGAACCTGTCGACTTTCCGGACATCGCGCTGGCGCTGGCCGAGGAAGTCCTGTCCGGCAGGGCGGAGCGAGGTATTCTCGTCTGCGGCACCGGTATCGGGGCGAGCATCGCCGCCAACAAGATCCGTGGCATCCGCGCCGCACTGGCACACGACATCTATTCCGCTCATCAGTGTGTCGAGCATGACAATGCCAATGTCCTCTGCCTCGGCGCCCAGGTGGTGGGGCCAAAGGTCCTTGTTGATCTCCTGAGTGCCTACGTCGCTGCCACGTGGCTTCCCGATGAGGAGTACCACCGCCGGGTCGAGAAGCTTGACGGGTTGGAGGCAGCCCAATCGATGCTGGGGCACCAGTGAACTGCCTGGCTGTGAACGTGTGAAGGGGCACGAAACTGTCAAGATCAGCGGCCACGAAAACTGTCATGGAAAACGGCCACCAAAGTCAGTAGAAACGACCTCACCGCGCACCGACAGCCCGCTGTTGCCCATAGAGGGCAGCGCGGACATCCGCCATCAGCACCTCAGTCTCCTCGTCCGGGCCCTCACCGCTGCCATCGGGCATGTCCCAAGCGAGCTGCGAGCTGAGCTCGGCGTAGGTGGCCAGCGCCGCGCGGTTTCGCCCGAATCGGTGCTCGATCCGGATCCGGGTGCGATAGAGCTCTTCGCAGGGGCCGTCGGCCACGCTCACTGCCTGCTCCACCGCCCCGACGGCAGAAGCGAGGTCGCCGGCGTCGGCATGCAGCTCCGCCAAGAGGTTCAGAGCCTGCATCGCCAACTGCTGGATACGGGGCTGCTCCTCTACGAGCCACTCATAG
>Ga0224555_1005238_pt1 | contig 11091 bp, 8 predicted proteins | sample 714S23034metaG_FD_180687 | JGI IMG/M metagenome (GOLD analysis project Ga0224555, IMG submission 180687) | Peat soil microbial communities from Stordalen Mire, Sweden - 717 S2 30-34 | ecosystem: Environmental > Terrestrial > Soil > Wetlands > Peat | place: Sweden: Norrbotten County, Stordalen...
TAACCGCAAAGAACCAGACCGACCGGTAAGCAGACAAAAGCAACACCGCAACCGGAAAAACTCAACTCGAATACCGCCAAGCAACGGGGCAAACGGCGTTCTCACGCAAACACTTTAGCCCCGACCTACCGCTATGGTCCGCAAAATGTGTGTGGGCTTTAGCCCCTGAGAGAATCTTCAACCTAATCTAGGACACCACCCGGATTCGGAAAAATTGTTTACGTGTCCCGCCGCCGCCGCTGGTGGGTCGAGGGAATATTCAAATCCTCGCGATACTTGGCCACCGTGCGCCGCGTAAGCTGGATGCCCTGGGACTGAAGCACTGCCGCCAGCTGATCGTCGGTCAGCGGATGCTTTACATCCTCATCCTCGATCAGCTTCTTGACTTTGCGCTTCAGCAAAACCAGCGGCGTGTCGGCGCCTTCCGGCCCGTTCGCGCTCTCCGTGAAGAAAAATCGCAGTTCCAGCACCCCCTGCGGCGTCAGCGCGTATTTGTTGGCCACTGCGCGGCTCACCGTCGAAGGATGAACCCCGATCTCCTCGGCCACTTCCTTGATCATCATCGGCCGCAGGGCCTCCATTCCCTTGTCCAGAAAGTCCTGCTGGCGGCGCACAATCACTTCGCAGGTGCGCAAAATCGTGCTCTTTCTCTGCGCGATATTCCGCATCAGTTGCAGCGCGGAGCGGAATCGCTCCTTGACGTAGTCCTTCACTTCCTTGTCGGTGTTCTCCGCCACCAGCATGCGACGGTAACGCTGGCTGAGCCGCAGGCTGGGCAAATCTTCCTCGTTCATGGTCACGATCCACTCGCCGCCGCGCTTGACAAACACCACATCCGGCTCGATCAGCCGCGTCTGCTCGCGGTTGTACATGCGCCCCGGCCGCGGATCGAGGGTGCGGATGAATTCCACCCCGGCATGCGCTTCCTCCACCGTTACCTGGATCGCGCGCGCCAGGTCCTTCGCATCGCGCTTCTGCAGCAGTTGCAGGTGACGGTCCACAATCAGCCCCGCCACTTCCATGCTGCGGCGTCGCTCTTCAACCCGCGCTTCGGCCTCCGCCTGGAAACTGCCGTGCGAGTTCTCGCCCTGATCTAAGCTGCGCTTGGCGTACAAATGGTCGAATTCGTGCTGCTGGGCCCCGATCTGCAGCAGCAGGCACTCGCGCAGATCCCGGGCCGCCACTCCCGCGGGGTCAAGTCTCTGCACCAGTTCAATGGCCCTGCGAATCAGTTCCAGAGCCGCCGTATGCTCCGGCGAGCTCCCATTGAGAGCCGCCCCCTGGTGGCCGTTTTGCGCCGCCCCGCCGCCGGCATACTGCGCGTAGGCCGCGGCCAGCTCTTCATCGCTTGCCGTCAGGTACCCATCTTCGTCCAGGTTGCCGATCACCAGCTCCGCCGTTTCGTGCATCCGGGCGTCGACGCTCAGAGCCCCCAGTTGCCACGCCAGGTGATCGGACAGAGTCGTAGGCTGAGAGAGAAAATTCTCAAACGAGGGCTTCTCGCTCTCCTCGTACTCGGGCTGCGTCCGATAGCCGGGATCAAGATAGTCCGAGAAGTACGATCCAAAGTCAATCTCGCTGAATACATCCTTGGGCGGGGCCGCCGCTTCCTCAACACCCCGCTCCAGCCGTTCCTCCCGGCCCGCAACCGCATCCAGCATCGGAACCGTTTCGTCAATCTCTTCCAGGACGGGATTTTCCACCATCTCGGCATCGATCATCTCCTTCAGTTCGAGCTTGTTCAGCGCAAGAACACTCACCATCTGCATCAGGCCCGGTGTCAGCACCTGGCGTTGCGCGACTCTTAACGTCAATCTCGGTTGCAGCAGCGCCATTTGCAGTTCACCAGTTCCTCGAGCACTAAATCATTCATAAAGTTGCATTTGTCCTGTGGCCTTTTCCCTCACCCGAACCCGCCGGCTGGTATGCGTCGAAGGAATGGGCGAAAAAACCAGGTTGCGAGATGCTGCCAACCCACTCAATCAGGCAGGAAAACCTCCGATCGATCGGATCGGTTCCCCTCAGGAACTAACTGAATTCTATTCTCGTGTGAATGGGCTAAGGGTGCCACATGTCACACTTTGAGCCATTCGTCCCAGATGGGGCAACGGTCAATTTGGGAATCTCTTCTGGAATTCGGACTATCCGCGCCGCCCTTTTGGGGGATTGACAGACTCCGCATTCCCCATCCCTGCGCATCCAACCAGCCTCGAACATCCTCTCATCCCAGTGAGAAACCCTCGCCAAGATAAACCCGCCGCACCTCCATGTCGTTGCCCAGCTCATGGGGCGTTCCGGCGCGGAATATCTTGCCTTCAGCAATAATGTACGCCCTGTCGGTCACGCTGAGGGTCTCGCGAACATTATGGTCGGTCACCAGCACCCCGATCCCCGCCGCCTTCATCTCGAAGATGATCTTCTGCAACTCCAGCACGGCAATGGGATCGATGCCGCTGAACGGCTCGTCGAGCAGGATGAAGTTGGGCTGGATGCACAGCGCCCGCGCAATCTCCACCCGCCGCCGTTCGCCTCCTGAAAGCGCGTATCCGCGCGTGGTGCGAATATGGCCCAGGTTGAGCTGGTTGATCAGCCGGTCGGCCCTGGTGCGGCGCTCGCGATTGTCCAGAGGCTGGGCCTCCAGCACTGCCAATATATTCTCCTCCACCGTCAGCTTGCGAAACACCGATGGTTCCTGGGGCAGGTAGCTGATCCCGAAATTGCGCGCGCGCAAATACATGGGAAGCCGCGTGATATCGGTCGAGTCCACCATCACCCGGCCGGTCTCCGGCGCAACCAGGCCCACAATCATGTAGAAGCTGGTTGTCTTGCCGGCGCCGTTCGGGCCCAGCAGGCCCACCACCTCGCCGCGCGAGATTCTCAGGTTCACCCCGCGGACCACTTGCCGTCCCTTGTAACTCTTGCCTATTCCCTCGGCAATCAGTGTCTCCATCAAGTCCAGGCTCGCTTCTGCCGCTACTTCGGCGCGGTCGTCTCGGTTGTAGTCTCGTGTCCGCCGCCTTCGATACTGACGCTATCATCGCGGCTATGGAAAATCAAAGCCTCGCCGCTCACGGTTCCCCGCTGCGGGTCGACCATTTTGGGCGGCGTCGCGGCTGTTCCGGTCAGCACGTAATTGCCGGTCGCGCCTGTGTAAACCAGTTGCTCGCCGGTGCCGCGGCGTCCCTGGGAGCTGACCGTTACGCGGCCGGTAGCCGTCATCCGCTCCACCTGGCCCTGCCCGCTCGCGTGGCTCGCGGCCGGCGTAAGTTTCAGCTCCACCACGTTTGATACCGACGTTGCCGTACCGGTTTCAGCCGTCACCGTGCCCAGAACGCCGCCCCGCATCACCGCCCGGCGCTCCACGTCGAAGTACGACAGATCGCCTCCGCGCACCCGGATCACGGAAGGCGTCGCTGGCTTCGCAGCCGCATCGCCGCTCGCGGCCTCCGGCTTGCCCCCGTTCAGTGAGCCCTCGCTCAATAGCACCGCCTTCACCGGGTCCGCGGAGTCGGTGCTGCGCGCCACCAGCGTCTGCTTCCGGCGATCCAGAACGATCACCGGCCCAGTCACCGAGTTGGCCTGCTGCCACAGCCGGGCATTGCCGCGGAAGGTAGCCTCGTCCGTGGCCTGATGCAATTCGGCCTCGGCGGCAATCACGTGTGCCGGACCCTCCCCGCCCAAACCCACGCTGCCCCGGCCCGCCGCGCTGTCCCGGGCCACCGCGCTGTATTGACCCGCCAGGTCCTTCTGGTTGGGTGGATGCGCGCCGGTCCCGCTTCCAGCGCCGTTCGTCCACGTGCCCTTGATGTTGCCATGCGCAAACGCGTCGCCGGACCCCTGGCTTACATCGATCTTGTCCGCCGTGAGTTCGATGCCTCCGTCTTCCACGCGCGGGCTCTCGGTCAGGTGCAGCCACTCGCCCGCGCCCTCATAAACGGCATGACCGGCCGTGGCATGCATCTCCGGCTGCGGCTGCGCGCCGGCCTTGGTCCCCGGCCGCTCGACCAGCACAACATGGCCGTCGAGCACAGCTGACTCAATCTGCGTGGCGCCGCCCGGTGCCTCTTCGCCGCGGCGGACACCGCTCTTGGCCGCGCCGCCGGCGGGCGCAAAATGAGCCTCCAGACGGTCACCGCTCGCCGCCTGCCTGGTTCCCGTGGCCGTAGTCTGCTCCATGCTGGCATGGCCCGTGCCGCTCATCGCCCTCAGCATCGAATACGGACCGAACTCTCCGCTCACCTCATCGGCGGACAGCATCGAGGGCGACGGCGTCCCGTTTCCGCGCTGGCTCACGCCGTCGACAACCACCCCGCCAAACCCGTGCATGCTGGCCGGCTCTACTTGTCCTTTGCCCACGTTGCGAAACTCCACGTCGGCCACCGGCGAACGCCAGCTCCTGCTCACCTTCGCCGCAACCGTCTGTCCATTGGTCGCCGTCCGGTTCGTTTCCTCGCTGTGCATCTCCACGCCGCGTTCCAGGTGCGCGTGGCGCAATTGCCCCTGCGTCGTGAACTCGAGTTCCGCTGTGGGCGACGTTCCGTGCACCGTTCGCACGCCGCTCGCTGAATCCATGCTGACGCCGCCCGCCAGATGCCCGTGGCGCGGCTGGTTGTGCTCATCGAATTCCATCGATCCGGTCGGCGCGGCCACGCGGCCTCCCGTCGCCGTCGCCAGCGTAAAGCCTCCTGTTGCGTCCAGCCGCACCGCCGTTCCATCGTTGCGAAACAGGATCTTCGCCTCCGCCGCCGTGGCATGGCCGCCGCGATAATCGGCCGTCGCCGCTTGCAAATTGCAAACGTCCGTGTCGCGCTCGAACTGCGCGTGTGCGGCGTGAATCTCCACCGGATTGGCTCCGCGCTGCGTGGTCAGCTCTACCGCCCGATCGAGCACCAGGAACCCCTGCTGCGAATCGTAGCTGGCCCCCATCGAGCTGCCGCTGCCCTCAGACATTGAAAAATCCACGCGCTGCGCAGTCGTCGCCACCTCGCTCTTCTGGTCAAACGTCAGCCCGCTGGTCTTCACGTGTATCTCGCTATTCGCCGCCGCTTGCGCGGCCGCGGCCAGCGGGTGGCCCTTCGACTTGTCCCTGGCTGCCTGCTGCTGCGTGGCTTTGGGCGCAATCGCCGGCGCCTCGCCGGGCCGCATCAGCGTGATCTCCACCGGGCCGGCGGCCGTCGCCGTGCCCTCTTTCTGGTCGTACTCAAACTCGTTGCCCTCGATGCGGTCCACCCGGTTCCCGTCCGCACCGTAAAGCTCGATCTGCACGTCGTGCAGCACCGCATGGTCGTTCTTCAGTTGAACCACTTTCGAGGCGTGAATCTTGAACAGCGTGTGCCCCTGGCTCGACTGCGTGTAGGTCACCCCGTTGGCCTCCTGCTCGATGTCAATGCCCAGCCGCTTGGGAATGTCCCGCCGAATCAATGGGCCCTTGAACCTGCTGATGGCCAGAAAAACGCCCAGCGCCACCACCAGCAGCACCGCTGCCCCCAGCACCAGCGTCCGCATTCGCTCGATCGTCAGCCACACGGGTTAATTCCCCATTCCCAGCCGCGCCGCCAGCCGCTGGGCAAGGCTTTCCCCCAGCTCGCTCCACAACAGGCGCGCCGTTGCGCCCGAGTCCTTCTCCGCCGCTCCGGTCAGCGTCACCAGTTGGCGCACGTTCTCCTCTACGTGCCGCGCTCCCACCTGCTCAAGCTCGGCGTCTTCTTCCAGAAACGGCGTGTCGGTGCCAAAGTCAATCCGAATGTGCCCGTCCTGCTCATACGCGCCCTCGTCAAACACCGGTCCAAAGCCCGTTACCCGCACCAGCCGCGGCTCGCGCACCCACCGCGCCGTAACGCCGGCCTCCCGGCCGGCTGTAGCGCGGGCGTCCTCGCCCGCGCTCTCTATCTCCCAAAGACTCCATCCAATCTGGAACTCGTAAGCATAATCGTCGTGCAGCAGTTCGAGCGCCTCTTCGACAGCTACGCGAGGCTCAGCGCCCCGCTCCCCGCGCCCATAAACCCGCTGAAACACCGGCGATTCGCTCCAACTCACCGGCCACACCGTGACCGCATACACCCGCGCCTCGCCGCCGTGCGCGGCAAACGCACCCAGCACCGCCGTCAGCTTGTCGGGGAGCGCCGCCAGGCGCAGATTCGGATACCAAAGACTCAAATAAAGCGTGTCGGACATCTCTATTGATTTTAGACGGGCCAGGTCCCGGCCTGGATTCGCGGAACCGGGCGCGGACCTCGGAGGGAGCAGGGGCCTTCACAGCCTGGGGAAAAACGATGCTTTGTAACAAGGGCACGGCTTCAGCCGGGCAATAAGCAGCCACAATAAAATGAAAGGCCGGGTGCCCCATCCATGGCGTAGCTTTATCACGCCATGGGTGGGATACCACGGACCCAAACAATGCTTTGTAACAAGGGCACGACTTCAGCCGGGCCGAAAACGATGCAGAATGAACCTGGGCTTCAGCCCCTGCGGGACGCCTTCCCGGCATCTCATTCAAATTTCGGCCTTTTTCCGCACCTTCTTCAGGCCCCTGAATCTCCGCGCAAATCAAAACCAGGCCTTCAGGCCCGGTCGAACGCCAGCCACTATCCCGTCACAATCTCGCTGAAATCCTCAATGTCGCTGGAATGCCCCGTCAGGGGCAAAGGAAGTTAGCCCCGGATGGAGTCCGCCGCAGCGCACGCAATCCGGGGAACCGATCCATCAAAGAATTCCCAGCCCCGTAGGGGCGTAAGAGCCTTGTCTCAGTTTTCGAAGAAAGCAGGGCTGCGGAGGGAGCACGGTTTCGGAGGGAGCAGTGGCCTTCAGGCCCCTGAATCTCGGCGCAAATCAAAAACAGGCCTTTAGGCCCGGCCGAACGCCGGCCACTATCCCGTCACAATCTCGCTGAAATCCGCAATCCCCGAGAATCCGCGCTGCACCTCGTTGATCAGCCCCAAATGCGCCCCGCGCACTAACGGATCAGGATCGAGCACCATCACCTTATCGAAGAAAGCGTCGACATCCGGGCGAAGCGTAGCGATCAAGGCCAGCGCCTCGCCGTACGTCCGCTGCTCGCGGAGCGCGGCCACCTTTGGCGCCAGAGTCGCCGCGGCATCGGCCAACTGCTGCGCCTCTTGAGCCAGCGTCACGCTCTTCGGCGACCCAATCTCAAATCCCTTTTCCTCCGCCTGCCGCAGAATATTCTTGATCCGCTTGAAAGCCGCAGAGATCGCCGCAAAATCCGCCGACTCGCGCGCCGCCGTCAACGCCTCGGCCCGCGCAATCGCGTCACGCACGTCGTCCGCGCCCGCAGCCAGCACCGCATTCACCACGTCGTAAGCAAACCCGCGCACATCCTTGAGATAAAAATGCAGCCGTTCGAGGAGGAAGGCAGACACGGCCTCGGCATTCGCCTTGTTTGCTTCCTCGCTTGTGGTCTGCTCGGTACTCGCCGCTAGCAACTCGGAAAGGGTAAGAGGCAGCGAGGACTCAGCGAGGACCTTCACTATGGCATTGGCTGCGCGGCGCAAGGCAAATGGGTCTTTCGAACCCGTCGGGGCGGCGCCAATCCGAAACATCGCGGTAACTGTCTGAATGCGGTCAACAAGTCCAAGCAGCTTCCCCTCTATCGTCGAGGGGATCGCATCCTCAGTTGAGGCAGGCTTGTATTGGTCATAAATCGCCTGCGCTACCTTGCCATCGTAGCCCTGAGTCTTAGCGTATAGGCCGCCGATGATGCCCTGAAGCTCCGTGAATTCTTTAACGAGTTCGCAAGTCAGGTCGGTCTTGGCTAAAGTGAGCGCAATTCCCAATGCCGAATAATCAAGTGTGCCAAAAGATTTAAACTCAAGTATCTTTTGCAGCCTCTGTGCAACCCAAGTATTCTGAACGTACTTATCGAAATAGCTCCCCAGCTCCTTCTGGAACGTAACGTTCTTCAGGCTCTCAACCCGCTCCGCCAGCGGCGTCTTCTGATCGAAATCCCAGAAGAACCGCGCGTCCTTGAATCGTGCCCGCAACACCCGCGCATTTCCGTGCCGGATAATCTCCGCGCCCTCGCCGTCCACCTGCGTGTTCAGCACCGCCAGAAAGTGCGGCGCGAGTTTCCCGTCCGCGCCCTCAACCGCAAAATATTTCTGGTGATCCCGCATCACCGTCACCAGCACCTCTTCCGGCAGCGCCAGGTACTCTGCCTCGAAGTTGCCGAGAATCACGCTCGGCCACTCGGTCAGGTGCACAACCGTCTCCACCAGCGCCTCGTCCTCCCGCCAGCGCGCCCCGGGAACCGTGCGCGTAGCCGCATCCAGCGCCTTGCGTATGATCTGTCTCCGCTCCGCCACATCCACCACCACGCTCGCGGCCCGCAGCATCTCCTTGTAGCTCGCCGCGGAAGTTAAGAGCACGGAGTGCCCGTGCAGCACGCGATGCCCGCGGCTCAAGTTTCCTGCCGTGATGCCAGCAATGGTAAGTGAAACGACGGAGTCGTCGAGCAGCGCCACCACCCAGCGCACCGGCCTTACAAAACGCTCCGGCTTCCCCGCCCGCCAGTACATGTTCTTCGCCCAGTAAAGGCCCAGCACTTCCTTCGGCAATTCGGCAACCAGAATCTCAGCCGCAGTCCGGCCGCGGCGCTCCATCGTCGCGCCAACGTACTCGCCCTTGGGCGTAGTAATTTTTTCAAGATCCGCGACCGTCACGCCCGCCTTCTTCGCAAAGGCCTCGACCGCCGCAGTCGGCGCGCCGTCTTTGAAGGCCACTTTCCACGGCGGCCCCGTCAGCTTTTCCTCAGTGTCGGCCTGGCTCGCGAGCACGCCCTCCGCCAGCACCGCCAGCCGCCGCGGCGTGGAGTAGGTAATCACTTTGGCGCCCTCGGCCAACAGCCGCTCGCGCGTCAGCAGGTCGCTCACCCGCCGCCCCAACTCGGCCTCAGCCTCGGCAATCATCCGGGCCGGAACCTCTTCCAACCCGATCTCCAGTAAAAAATCCGCCATAAATCAAATGTCTTTCCGCTGACTCGCTAACTTGCTAACTACCTGACCCGCCAACTTGCCAACTCGCCAAAACCGCGAAGCGGTGCCAACCCGCCAAATCAATCCAACCCGCTAACTCGCTGACTAGCTGACCTGCTGCACCGCGTACGCCTTCGCCACACCCACCGCCAGCGCCCGAATCCGCCCGATCACGCCCACCCGCTCCGTCACGCTGATCGCCCCGCGCGCATCCAGCAGGTTGAAAAGATTCGAGCACTTCAGCGCCAACTCATAAGTCGCCAGCAGCGGAAACCTGCGCTTCTCCGCCGCGCTCGCCTTATCGTCATGCAAGAGCGCGTTGGCTTTCTCCAGCAGCGCCTGCGCCTCAGCCTCATACAAATTGAAATGCGTCCACAGCTTGTCGACCTCGGCAAACTCGAAGTTGTAAACCGAGAATTGCACCTCCTCGGCCAGCCGCACATCGCCGTAAGTCACCGCCGCGCCAGTCTCCGGGTCGCGCGCCCAGACGATGTCGTAAATCGAGTCGACATCCTGCAGAAAGGCCGCGATGCGCTCCATGCCGTAGGTCAGTTCGGCGCAGATGGGATCGAGATCCATTCCACCGCACTGCTGGAAGTAGGTGAACTGCGTAATCTCCAGCCCGTCCAGCATCACCTGCCAGCCCACGCCCCACGCGCCGCCCGCCGGCCACTCCCAGTTGTCTTCTTCGAACTTCAGGTCGTGGTGCTTCAGGTCGATGCCCATGGCCTCGAGCGATTCGAGATAAAGTTCCTGCACGTTCACCGGAGGCGGCTTCAGCACCAGTTGGAACTGCGTGTGCTTAAACAGCCGGTTAGGATTCTCGCCATAGCGCCCGTCAGCCGGCCGCCGCGAGGGTTGCGCGTAGCCCACCCTGTAGGGCTTAGGCCCCAGCACGCGCAAGAACGTCTCCGGACACATCGTTCCCGCGCCCACTTCCACGTCGTAGGGCTGCTGGATCACGCATCCGCGCTCCGCCCAGAACGCCTGCAGGCGGAACAGCAAATCCTGAAAGGTGAGCGAGGTTGGCTTTACACGCGGTGCGGCTTGGGCAGCGGACACTGGCAATTCTCTCTTATCGGAACTAAGAACCGATTTTATCAGCCGAATGTGAGTGTTAGCCTTTGGCGGACGGTTTGAGCGGGGTACTTTGGTGCTCTTGTGTCAGCTTCTCGATGAGCCAAATTAGCGCAAATACTGCGACCAAGTCGAGGCACCAAAACCCCGCGATGGTCATTGCAGGCACCCATTTTGTGCCCCAAGGCCATCCCGCGAAATAGAAGAAAACCGCGTGCGACGCCACGACAAATGCAATTGTCAGCCAGAACCACAGCCGCCTTACTAATTCGGGATGGCCCCAAACTGCAAATGCGGCCACAGCGATCGTCGTGACAATTGGCCAGTACAGTTGTTCAATTCCAAAATGATAGAGAATCGCAATTAACAACAACGACAACACCATATCTAGTAATAGCCAAACGCCACGGATTCTCTTACCTCTTAATTTCTCGATGCCAATTGTTTCAGAGAATCGACCCAATCTCGTGCGGCGCCACTGTTTGTCGATGCTGTGCGGCCGTAGTTTACGTAGTTGCGATGGGTCGACGTTGCGTTTTTGAATTTCAAGGTCAAGCGCCTTGGCAGCTTCCGGCACCAAATCGCGTTTGTCGCGGAGCACTTTGGCCAATTCCCCGTCAGACATTTGTGCGTAAGTTACTTCGAAGGACTGTTTCGTCACAATGCTCCTGATGGGGCCGGTTCGCCCCCGTTTAAGCACGACGCTATTCAGATTCGAAAAGAGATTTAGCGAGCCCCGATTGCCGAATGATGCTTTGGAGGGTGCCGCGCTTGAGGGGATCGCGGAGCGGCACAGGAACGGTCACGGTGGTCCCTTCGGCCTTGAGTTGCATGATGCAATGGCTTCCGCGCTGGCGGACTGCGACAAATCCATGCTTTTCGAGAATCCGGCAAACTTCCGAGCCTGAGAGGACTCGCAGTCTACCCAACTGGCACCTCGACCTGCGTCACAAAAACCTCGCCGTGCAGCCGGCGTGCGACCTCGGAAGGGGAAGCGGTTTCGAAGAAAAGTGTGAGAGCCTCG
>Ga0224555_1005239_pt1 | contig 11083 bp, 9 predicted proteins | sample 714S23034metaG_FD_180687 | JGI IMG/M metagenome (GOLD analysis project Ga0224555, IMG submission 180687) | Peat soil microbial communities from Stordalen Mire, Sweden - 717 S2 30-34 | ecosystem: Environmental > Terrestrial > Soil > Wetlands > Peat | place: Sweden: Norrbotten County, Stordalen...
CTGCCGTGAAGAACACTGCGTCTATTCTGCACTATCAACACACGCCAACACGCGCCACGAAAAAGTGCCCGTTGTGGCGCACTCACCGATGGAAAGGTCCCGAGATTTCAGTCGCAATGCCGACTTGAACGAAGCCGCTGCGGCGGCGGACGCTTGCGCGTGTACCCGAGCTGACATGGGTGGCTAACGACATAGTTTTGGTCACAGAGAAGGAGGATCTCTGTGAACCAACTACGTCAGCTCATGCTTGAGGAGTTGCATCGCCGCAACTTCGCCGATACAACGATCCGCACCTACCTGCACGGCGTGACGCACTTCAGCCGGTACTTCCGGCGCTCGCCCGATCAACTCGGTCCTGAGGACATTCGCAAGTATCAGGCGATGCTGTTCACCAGGTTGAAGTACAGCCCGAACACCGTTATCCTGCGGCTGGCGTCGCTGCGTTTCTTCTATATTCATGTTTTGAAGCGCAACTGGAGCATCGCCGAGACGCCCTATCCGAAGAAGCTGCGTCACCTGCCAGGGGTGCTCAGTCAGGAAGAAGTTGCGCGACTGATCGACGCGGCCGATACTCCTTTTCATCGCATCCTGCTGATGACGATGTATGCCACCGGAGCACGCCGCGCAGAAGCGGCCCACCTGAAGGTCAGCGATATCGACAGCCGGCGGATGGTGGTTCATATCCGCGAGGGCAAGGGCGGCAAGGACCGCGATGTCATGCTGAGCCCGAGGCTGCTCGAAGAACTGCGCGCCTACTGGCGCGGACTCCGGCGCAAGCCGAAGGAGTGGTTGTTTCCCGGCAACCGCTGGCACACATCCAGCCAGCCTGTGACCACCAAGGTCCTATGGTCTGCCTGCCAGATCGCCGCCGAACGCGCTGGTCTCGACAACAGGCGCATTCATCCCCACACTTTGCGCCACTGTTTCGCGACCCACCTTCTTGAAGCCGGCGCCGATCTGCGCACCATCCAGATCCTGCTCGGCCACCGCGACCTCGAAGTCACTACCGTCTACCTGCATCTGTCCCAACGGCATCTCAGCGCGACCGCCAGCCCGCTCGATGCGCTCACGCTCTCTTCTCAAGGAGAACAGAAGCACAGTTGAACAACCGGCCTCTCGTGGAGATGGCCGACATTGTTCGCTGTGCTGGACAAGCCTTCGTGGAACACAGCCGCAGGTGGATCACCTGGCAACACCGCAAGGTGCTGCTGGCCATCGTGCGCTGCCGCACCGCCGCGCTGGGCGGACATCGCGACCACTGCACGGGCTGCGGACATACGACCAGGATCTCCTACAACTCGTGTCGAAACAGGCATTGCCCAAGATGCCAGGGCAACGCGCGCCGGCGCTGGCTCCAGGCGCGCGAGCGGGAACTTCTGCCCACACGCTACGTCCATGCCGTCTTCACCCTGCCGCGCGAACTGGCTCCGCTCGCGCTGCAGAACAAACGCCTCATCTACAACCTGCTCTTTCACTCAAGCGCTGAGACCTTGCTCGAAGTCGCTCGCGATCCTCGGCATCTTGGTGCCGAGATCGGTTTCTTCAGCGTGCTGCACAGCTGGAATCAGCGCCTTCAGTTTCATCCTCATATCCACTGCGTCATTGCGGCCGGCGGTCTCGCTCCGGATCGCGCAAGATGGATCCCCGCCCGGCGTTCCTTCTTCCTGCCCATCGGCGTGCTCAGCCGCGTCTTCCGCGGCAAGTTCGTCGCCGGACTGCGCAACGCCTTCCATCGCGGTGAGCTCCAGTTCCACGGCAGCCTGCTGCATCTTGCCCAGCCACGCGCTTTCGCCGCATGGCTGCGCCTGCTGTTCCGTCATGACTGGGTCGTCTACTCCAAGCCGCCCTTCGGCGGCCCGGATCATGTGCTGCGCTATCTCGGCGCCTACACCCATCGCGTCGCCATCTCCAACTCCAGGCTGGTCGCTCTCTCCGATGGCAACGTCACCTTTCGCTGGCGCGATTCCGCGCATGGCAACAAGAAACGGCTCATGACTCTGGATGTCGACGAGTTCCTGCGCCGCTTCCTGCTCCATCTGCTGCCGCCGGGCTTCGTGCGCATCCGCAACTTCGGATTCCTCGCCAACCGCAAAGTGCCGTCACCCCGCCGTCTCACGGGGCAGCAGCAAAGAGGTCAATGACGATAGACAGCGCTTGAAGGAAGCTGCGCGGGGCAGGGTGGGTCACGCCCGGCACGGGGGAATTCGGGAATTCAAAATGAGAGGGAGAAACTCGGCAAGACGTTATTAGGACGCAACTTGAGCGGGAGGAGAGGGGGAGGGTTTAACATAAACAGTCACGGAAACACATTGAAACCTGCACCGGCTGCGGTCCAGCGCAGGTGTAACGAGCGGGAGGAATCCTGACCAAGATCTCTAGGGATATGCCTCTTCTCGCGCAGGTTGTGAGGCACAAAAAGACGTTCTATTCTGCCGCCTGAGCTCACTGCGAATTGGCGCATTTCGGAGGCTTCCGGCTCGTGCTATCGGAGTAGCGCTTGACGGAATTGGAAAGGGATTACCGGAACATGGCAATGAAACGCACGAAAAGCGACAAGCGACCAATCGAACAGTACAGCCATGCCGACAAGAAACGGGCGAACAACCCGCCTGTGGGGCTCGTGACGCCGGATACCGACGAAACAGAAACAAAACGGACCTATGCCTACGATCCTCATCTGGATCCGTCATTGCAGTGGGCTGGGAAGGCGGAGCGAACCAGCTTCGATGTGCCGACTGTTTCCCCACTATGGCCCAGCCATAGCAGACATTTCGAACAGTATCCAGGGCGTGTATAGGTGCCCAGCGGAGACATCGTCTCATGGCAGTAAGGGCAGACTTCTTCCAAAGAACAGCCATGACACAGGCAGACCGTAGCCGATTTGATAGTCCATAAAAGTGGCTCATAGACTATGGTTCCGGCGCATCTCCAGTCCTCATAACAGGCCGGGCACCAGGAGCGAATGGGCCTAAAGAGACCACCGCGAGAAAAGACGTCTTCAAACGGCAATAGCGTTAGAAACCGAAGGTTGGTCTGATGAGTTGCTCTTTCCAACGCTCCGACCCATCTGCGAGCCCGCTCTCCCCAGCCGTTGGCCGAACATGCGCGCCCGCGAAAACCGTGAGACTTCGTTGTTCCGTCTCGCGGCACGAACGGTCCGAACGGGAGCCGAGGTTTCGAGCTGACGAGTAAAAGTTCGCGACCTACCAAGTTGCCCACTGAAACTGCGTGAGCATCAGCCAAGCGGCTTACATAGCCTGTGAGACTTTCCACAAACATCGAGCCAATTCCAATCGGCGGCAACGAATAGAGACGGCTGCGTGGCGGCAGAGCCACTGGTTCGCAGTCCCAACACTCAAACTGCGGGGCTAGTCCCATACGTCCCTAATGGGCAAGCAATGGCGTCGCGCATTGGTCTGCGCAGCCCTGGATTCCTGCGCTGCCTGCGCGGCAGTGGAACTTCAGCTTCGCGCACGCCGTGGTGGACGCTCGCATCGTCATGCCTCGCTGCCGGTACAGTCAGGCCGAGACGAGTCCGCAGACGTGCGCGTTCCCCGGAACTTTCGAGCAGTCTCGTCTCTCCTTCCAGCGCTTCTGCAAGCATTTTGTCGCACTGGGCAACGTTCAGTGCGTGTGATTCCAGATCTCTAAGCGTTAGAACATTGGCATCTTTCCTGAGCGCGGCAGTGAGAGCCCGCACCAGCCACTCTTTGAGCACCCCCACGCACCCAATGCTCCGCTCATACAGATACTCCCACTCGCTCACCAAGTCGGGTGGCTCGGACAGTGGAAGATGCAGCTCGAACGAATGTAGGACGGTCCTGAACGCCTTCAGATCCTCAGGGTCATCGCTTCGATACCGCGGGAAATGGATATCGACGCTTCGACGGCTCAATTGGGCGCTCAAATTCCGGAATGCCAATAGGCTGTACGTGCCCAACAACACGTGGGCAGTTCCTGTGCAGTTGGCAATGGATTTAATTACATCCAGCTGATCCGAAAGTCTGCGCCCGGAACCCACCGATGCCAGATGCTGTGCTTCGTCCAGCAATACCGCCGATGGGCGGCGGAAACGAAGCGCTTGTTCCAGTGCGTGGCGGTACTCTAATCCGGCCGCTTTGGCGTTCGGCATAAGCTTGAGCGCTCGTTGTCCAATCTGCACTGGCGTCCCCGGATCCAATTTGTAAGCCATTAGAGGCTCTTCCATTTGCCTCAACATCCTATAAAACTGATCCCGCCAACTGAAGGTCCCGGATTCGGGAGCGATACACTCCACACTCACAACCGGGAGGCGCCCCGGATCAGAATGAAGGTCCGCCAGCATTTCGGATACCAGCAACTGCTCAATCTTCCTGCATAATGTGGTCTTACCCACTCCACTTGGTCCCAAAACCAAAATCAACGAATTTGGCTCTCTGTCCTGAATGGCAGCAAGCAGAGCATCCCGAACAGCGATCAAGCACGGATGGGCCATAGTGTAGCCCCTGAAATATTCGAGCCTTGATGTCCAGGCCTGGGCCAGAAGTTCACGCGGAAATCCTGGAGATCGCGTATCCATCAGAAAGCTCCGTATACTTCGTCGACCACAAGATCATCGACTATGCGATGGTTCCTTTGCTCGTGCGCAGCCTCAGAGTAAAGAACAGGCGCGCCGCATGGGATACGGTCTGCTTCGTTCGTAAGCGCTCGTCGAATCTCTCTGCCCTCACGATCACTCAGTCTTTGAGTCAGCAGAGTCTCTTCAGCTTCAACCGATTGCAAGAACTCGGCAAGCTGGCGCGCAGTGACAGCAAACGCAGCGGAATGCTGGTGGCTACGTCGGCGGATCTCCTGCGTGGCCAGCATAAGTTCCTTTTCTGATCGGCCTCTAAACACGGCGTAGTACTCGGAATGACACTGAACCCACTGCCTGTGCACAAAAGCGTAGGCAATCCCGACGTCAAATGGATCGAAACGCACCGCAACCTGCAGTCCCTGAACCTCCGGATCGCGAAAGAGCTCGCTCCAGTAGTACACATGATGAATCTTTACACCGTTGCCGGGCACAACTTTCGCCGTTCCCCTGATGGTCGTGGGCATGGTGATAATCAAAAACTCGTCATCGTAAGGAATCATGCGATGTTGCCGCTCGCCTGTTTCTGCCAGCCGCGCGAGAAAAGCCTCTCTCGGATTCTGTCCGAGTGCGGGGTGGTTCACTGAATCATAGATTTCATACAGGTATTCGCAGAGTCGCGCATGAAGTTCCGCCAGAGACCATACTGCGAGCCCTTTGGGATTCACGGATTTGGTGACCTGCCGGACGTTCCGCATAATCTGAGTGTTCCCGCGCAAGTTATGTACAAACTGGGTGTTGCTCACCCCGAAAAAGCGTTCACACAGAGACCCAAAACGCGGCTTACTGGCCGGTCTCTTCTTCTTGGTGCATTGATGAGTGGCGAGGAGCGCCTCGAAATATGTACTTTCAAATTCCTTCCCGCCGTCGACCACCACGGTTTGCGGCAGCCGGTTATAGCGGCGGACGCACTCGCGCAGAACCATCATGCAGGAGCGATAGCTCGGCGGATCGAACGTGAGATATGCGGCCAGTACCCGGCGACTGTAGGCGTCAATCAGGACCGTCAGCCAAGGTCGGCCCAACCCGCGCCCAGTCCGCGAGCAGATGAGTTCAACATCCAATTCAGTATGGTCGATGTGGGCAATCTCAAACGGCCGATCTCCATGCCGGGGTGTCTTCAGCTCAAGTTCCAGATAGAACGGTTCCAAGCCGTAAGCGCTGCGCCGCCCCTGACGCTTCAGCTTCTGTCGATAGGGATCACGCCGGCGCGAAGCGACCGTAAAGGCCTTATAGCTCGGCGCCACCACTCCGCGTTCTTCGCAGGAAAGCTTTAGCTTGATCCAGGAAGCGTATAGGGTCTTCTGTTTCTTCGTCTCGAAATCCTGCTCCAATGCTTCTGTCATTGCCCGTAGCGAAGCCTCGGGCAACTTCGATGTCCGGTTGCCTTTCGCTTTGTGCTGTGGCAGTAGGCCAAGATATCCGCTTTGATAGTTTGCTTCCGCCCGCCGATATTCGGCTACCCAGCGGTAAAAGGTGCGATAAGTTACGTCCAGAGTCGCGGGAAGCGAGTGGTCGTGGATATAGCTTCTAACCAACTCAGAGCGGGAATTGGCAGTTCGCAGATCATCTTCACTGGCCAGGCTCAATCGCTCAAGGACCTTCGCTCTGGATATCTTCATGAGTTCATCCGGTGCTAGCGCAATTTTCTTTCGATAGGCCAAGTCTTCAAGCGCCTTCCTCGGTAACTCAACCAAATTCCCATCTTCCGATACGAGACCTACAGACGCATCGCCGACGTTGATCACCTTCCATATTCGAGAATCCCAGATCAACGCGTTCCCATTGCGAAACGTAATGGGAGACGAGATGTTTGGGCTATCGGAAGTGCACAGTTTCGCTACCGACGCCGCTTCCGGAGCGGAATAGACCAAGACGCGAGACGGTTCGGCGAGAGGAGCAGCATATAGATCCACGTAGAGGACATTTGCCGCGATCATGCTGAAAATCGTGTCCGCCGATATGCGTTCTCTGGTGAGCTGTAACAATTCATCCAGATGGATGCCGGATATGGCTCCCGTAGTCGCCTGCGCTATTTCACAGCTTCGTGCAGGAATCGTTAGTTGGTCTGCTCTGAGGTAGTCGTCGAGGAACTGAATGTTTCGCTGGAACGTCCAATCGATTTCTGCCGAAGATCGAACGCGGTAATAGAGCCCGAGAGGTTCTGCATGAGCTCTGCCCGGTGGGCAGTCCCAGCTAGCCGAACCGTTGGGAGCATAGCGATTCGGACATTTGGACGTCAGGCGCCGAAGCTCTTCCTCGGTTTTCCATTCTTCCCATCCAGCTTCACCGTCGCGTAGGACAAAGAAATCTGGAGTATGCCATACCCCGAGTTCTCTGCCGATCGTGGTCTTATAAGCCAGTTTGATTGGCGCAGGCTGATCGTAGTACTCGCGAACCGAGGAGTCGTATTCCATTTCATAGATGCCAGCCAATTCAACGCGGTGACTCTCGAATTGAATGGTCGCTCCCATTTTCTTACTGGGATAGCGGCCACAGACGTTGGAGGAACCTCCTCCAACCCTGCGCGAAGGGGGTGATGTGCGAATTGCATTGATCACAGTTCGGGTTGTCTCCGGAATCTGGTTCCGTTCCAACCAGGCCTGCAGGCCTTCAGAGTTAAACATGCGTCCTCCGATAGTCGGGCTTCGCCAAAAACTCTTCACCGTTTCTCTTGCCTTGCGCGCTTACGCTCCTTTATGTATCGTAGGCCGGCCTCCTTCATCAACTCCTGCAATTGCCGCCCGTTTTCGATCGCCTTCTCAACTTCCGGTGCCAACTCATCGGGCACATAGACTGAAAATCTTCGCTTACCTTGGTAGCCGGACAGCGCGTAACTGAGGTGACCGTGGCCGGATGCGCAGGCTGAACACTGCTTTCGAATACAGGGGCTCTTTCGCAAAGACAATGAGCCTAGCGCAATCGGCCACAACTCTTCAGCGCCATCGAGGAACCATCGTTTGAGTTCATCGAGCAGTTTTGGTTTCGATCTATGCACATGCGCACTATAGCACATATACACGATCGAACCGCAAGTACTTTCTTGGAGAAATGTGGCCGGGCTGTTACCTCGATAGATTCCGGGGCGCCCTTCGGCCAGGTAGGGCGCTCCGCTCTTACTGACACTTTATGGCCACATTTCGGACTTACTGACAACTTATGGTTCACAACGGTCTTGCAGGGTGCCAAGGGTGCAGCGGTTTCAAAGAGTTTAGTGGAGAGGTACTGTCATCATATGCTTCAAAACGCTGCCATCTTATGCGTCAAGTCACATCGTGTGTCATTACAGGCATAAATTGGCCGGGCCTCCAATCATGAGTTGGCCGCGAGTGCTGGCGCACAATGCGTGTTGCGAATCGAGAAGTCTTTGGGGATGCGACTAGATCCGCCGTATGCTTATGTTGAACGCCTATGTACAAAGCGGATTGGAAAACATGGGTTCAATGGCACGAGGTGACCGGAGGGCAGCGCGGAACCATTGAAGAATTCAGGGAACTTCTCAAGAAATACAGCCGAAGTTCTCTGCTGATAATGTGCGCCCAAGTGAGCGTTGCATTCGCCTACGGCCCTGAGGCGGAAACAACGGCCAGCGACGAGTTGACGAAACTGTGGACCCGTATTCTGTTCACGCCCGATGTGGTCCCGAAGATTGAACAGTTCTACAAGAATGGGCGTTTGATCTTCTTTCAGGGGCAACTGCGGTTCATAGCCGCCGAAATACTCCGGCTTGGCCCCGAGACGGACGCAAGCCTTCCTCCAATCGAAAATCATGCGCTGGGCGAGGTTTTGCTGCGCGCTTCGGAACTGATGTATTTCAGGCACGACGATCAGAAGGACCACTTCGATCAGTTGGCGAATAGAGTTTCGCAGTTCCTTCCGATCTATGAGGTCGATTCGCCCACCGATACTCTCCTCTTACTCTTGCGGTGCTACATATTCATCACGATCAACATCCCTCGTTTGCCGCCGGAGCGACAGTTGTTCAACGTGGACCAAATGTTTCTGGAACGATTCGCAATTGAGCTCAGAACGTTCGCGTTGCTTTTGAAAGCGTTCGAATATCACGCGCTCATGATGCGGTGGGATACGCAGCCGTGGAGAGGATCAGCCGACTGCGGTCTACGCAAATCCAATCTGAAGAATTCGACGGTTCCAGATGACCTTCTCGAGCGCATGTTCAAAGAAGTCTCATTCTCCTGGGACACGCTCAAGCAAGCGAAGGAAGCCGTTGGATATGCGGATTTCGACTTCTTGAAGGATCAGCCCTACTTTAGCCATAACGGTGCGCTTTATTGCCTGGATTATGAGTTCGCAATGGGGAAGCTGGAGAGCGCGGCGATATGGCGGATCGTGAGAACCCTCAAGGGAAAGAAGGGAGATGAATATCTTGGCTTCTGGGGCTACGTCTTTGAGGACTACGTTGCGTGGCTCTTTCAGATCTATGCCAATCCGAAGTTCGACACTGTAATCCTCTCGCCACGATATGCTGATGACCCTTCGAAGGAGATCTGCGATACGGTCGTTATTAACGGATCGACTGCGATTCTGATCGAGAGTAAGCTCGCGACCTGTAGATCGTCGATTCGATATTCTGGCAAATTCGAGCTGATGAAGGAATTTCTCGAGGAGAGGCTTGTGAAAGATGTTGGGGTGAACCAGCTGAGGAATGCAATTGATCTTTTGACGGGCTCATCCGTCTCGGTTCCTGCCTGGGCGAAGCGCATTACGAAGTTCATTCCGGTGATCGTCACGCGGGATGACATCGGATCGTGCTGGTTCGTGAATGCCTACCTTAATGATCGATTCGAGGAAAATCTGCAGCGTAAGAAGTACCGGCCCCACATAATCACGAAGCTTGTGAGTATGAACATCGGGTCGCTCGAGAAGTGTATGAAGGAGTTGAAGCGCCGATCATTCAGCGAGGTTCTCGAAAGCAGAATTCGCGCCAACAAGGACATGATCTGGACGTTCGACAAGGCCTGCAAATATGTCGGCCGCGGCCCGGCCCGTGGACTGCCGGAACATGTTGTTGCTCTTGGGCGCTTCAGCGAGGAAATGATCGCCGGCCTCGGAATTCACGATTGACATCCAATCAGATCAAATGTAGAAAAGCCGCTCGGACCACACGTGACCTGACGCGGTGATGGCTGAATCAGAATTCAAAGACGGCCGGAATTACAACCATAGGCTGGCCGTTCTGGCCAATTTATGGTTGTGGTGACATCGTGTCTCATGCCGCCGCGGGCGCCTCCATGTACGCCGACATATGATCGAAGATGTTCTGGACAGAGGCGAGCTTCTCTTCGGCCTGCTCGGCCTCACGATTGCGGATCGCCTCATCCATGCGAGAGACGATCCCCGCTGCCTCGGTCGCCGTGACCACGCGCAGCAATTCATGCTTCTTGAGATCGTGCGCCGTGTAGGTGCAGAGCTTCTGGCGGGCCTCTTCGGCGAATCGATTCAACTCCGGGTCGTCCGTGACGTTGAGGCGAGGCAACAGTTCCACCAGATCGAAGATGTTCGTCACCAGCGTCGCGTGAAAGCGCGATTCCGGCTCATTCAGCCGGTCCACCATGTGCGAGACCACATCGCGCAGCCGGCTCCAAAGATCCTCGGTCCCGCGCACCAGCGACTGCCGAACATTCGAGTCGATCTCGCGGGCGACGCGCGCCTGTTCCTCGGCCGACATCTGCACGCGAAAGTCGTTGCCGGTGGGAATGGGCAGGACTTCGAGCTTGACGCCGAACTTGCGGCGCAGTTTCTCGGCCTTCGGGTAGTCCTCCTCGCGGAAGAGCCCATTCAGTTCGGGCCGCACCTGCTCGATGTACTGCGGATAGATCGCCAGGAACGCCTCGACGCCCTGTTCGAACTGGGCCTCGAACTCCCGCATCCGAGCGGTCAGATCGAAGTAGAGATTGGCCGGCAACAGGCGGTATCCCTCGTCGGTCCAGGGCAGCGTGATCTTGTAGAAGTACTGGCGGACCTGACCGGCGAGCGTGCGCAATTCGTCGAGTTTGTCGGCCCCGCGCAGTAGTTGCTTGTTGTAGCGGCCGGCGCTCATCGGAGCGCCGTTCCTTTCGGCCACGTCGCGGCTGACACCGCGATCGTGTTTGACGGCCGTCCAGATGCTGATGTGGACGGCGGCGAGCATGGCGCGTTCTTGAATCATTGGACAACTCCCTGGTGCTCGATGCCGAAGCGGATGAAATCCGGCGTGTGCGTGATGGCGCGATCTCGGGCCGCCGCGTCGCGCATCGCCATCACGCGCATCTCGGCGGGCATCCGGTCGAGATACTTGAGGCCGCGCGCGATGGAGCTATCGCTCATCACCCGGCCCAGCGCCGTCGAGATGGCGATCTGTGCCGATGGCTCTGTCGGCAGCGGCGCCGACTCGGGATTGAGCAGGATCTCGTCGATCGACGGCAACTGGCGGAAGAGGCGCAGAAAGGCCAGCAGTTCCGCAGATGCGGC
>Ga0224555_1005241_pt1 | contig 11073 bp, 2 predicted proteins | sample 714S23034metaG_FD_180687 | JGI IMG/M metagenome (GOLD analysis project Ga0224555, IMG submission 180687) | Peat soil microbial communities from Stordalen Mire, Sweden - 717 S2 30-34 | ecosystem: Environmental > Terrestrial > Soil > Wetlands > Peat | place: Sweden: Norrbotten County, Stordalen...
GCCGCGAAAGAGAGGCTGCTGAGCGATTCGGAATTGTCGCACGTGCCGATCACGATCTTGGGCAGCGGGCATGCCGTCGTGGGACAGGCGCTCAGCGTCGACCTGGCGCGCGAGGAAGTCCTGCAGATTCTGACGGAGGGGTTCCTGCCAATCACGGCGCCGGATGAGATGCCGGCGTATAGCCGGCCAACCGGGTTGCGCGAACTCGGCCTGCCCTACGCCAGCGATCCCGCCATCACCAGGCACTTGGCCGCATTTCTGAGGCAAGCGGCGGTCACCATGAACAGTTCGACGGCAACCCACGCTTCTGCAAATCAGAGCTCTGCAAAACAGAGCTCTGCAAATCACCGATTGGCTCGACCCGATGCGGTGCTCTTCAATGGCGGCTTCTGTGCTCCAGCAGTGACTCGCGAGAGGATTGTCGAAGCAATTTCTTCCTGGTTCGGAGGAACTCAAAGCGGCTGGCGGCCCAAGCTCCTCAACCACGACGCGGCAGATAACGCGATTGATAGTTCGATGGAAAGTGCGGTGGCTCGCGGTGCTGCTTACTACGGCCGCGTACGGTGCGGCGCCGGTTTGCGCATCAGGGCCGGCAGCGCGCGCACATTCTACATCGGGTTGCGCTCGGACGATCGTCTGCAGGACCACGGTCTGCAGGGCATCTGTGTTTTGCCTGCCGGGGTCGAAGAGGGCACCACACTTCCGCTACTCAACCGCGAATTCTCGGTGCTGGCTAACCGCCCGGTGTCGTTCACGCTGTACAGTTCGCGCACACGGCACGATGGGCACGGCGAAGTCGCTCGCTTGAACGAAGACGAAGACGAAGCGGACGAAGCGAATCTGCATCGTCATGCACCGCTCGTGACCTTGTTGCGCTACGGCAAGAGAATGCGCGACGTGTACTTGACTGTCGGTCTCAGGGCCAGTTTCACGGAGGTCGGCACGCTCGAACTCTGGTGTGAATCGCGGGACACGCCGCATCGCTGGCGGCTGCAATTCGAACTGCGCGGCGAAGAGGCGCAAGCGCAGCAACTCGGCACGGCAGAACCACAACCCGTGGCGACACGTTCATCGGCCGTTCCCACTTCCGATGCCGCGGTCGAATCGGCAGCGCAACTGATCCGCTGTGTTTTTGGCGGCTCCGCTGATGGCGACACGCTGGCGCCCGATACTTTGGTCAGCCAAATGGAAGCGGTGCTCGGCGCGAAGAGAGACTCGTGGCCCGTCTCGGCCATTCGCCGGTTCGGCGATGTGCTTATCGAGGTTGCCGCCGGACGCAAAAAGTCTCCGCGCCATGAGGTACGTTGGCTCAATCTATCCGGCTTCTGTTTGCGGCTGGGATTCGGTGCACCGGGTGATACTGCGCGCGTGAACGACCTGCGAACCATCGCGTCGAACGAACTCGTCTTTGCGGACGATCTGCAATGCCAGGTCGAAGTGCTGGTGCTGTTGCGCCGGATTGCCGGGGGCATCAATGCCAGCGAGCAGCAGGCGCTCTATCGCAAGCGTACTCGTCGTGCCGGCCGCAACAAGAAGGGCCGCGTGAACCGGCAACTCGAATACGAGGAGTGGCGCCTGTTTTCGAGCCTCGAGCACCTGCTCGCCAGCACCCGTGCTGCGCTTGGCCATGAACTGCTGGCGAAGATCAGAGAAGAACCTGGAGAGGCGATTTGGCTGTGGTCGCTTGGCCGGCTGGGCGCCCGCATTCCGCTGTACGGGCCGCGGCACTCTGTAGTGGCGGCTGAGATTGCCGGCGAGTGGGTGAAAGCCCTGCTGGACTTATCTCCGTTTACGGCGGCAACGGGGTCCGCCATCGTACAGATCGCGCGGCGCACGGACGATCGTTCGCGTGGCCATCGTTCGCGTGACATCGATGATGGCATTCGCGAGCTGGCAATCTCCCGCTTGATGGCGGTTGGGGTCGCCGAAGAGACCATCCAGCTTCTGTCCAAGTACGTTCCGCCGGAACGGGCGGACGCGGTTCGCAGCTTTGGGGAATCGCTGCCGCCCGGGTTGCAGGTTGTCAGTTCTTCGAACTGCCTGTTGTCGGTACCGGCGCTGCATAGCTCAGGTCCGGCTTTTTCGAAACCATAACAATCGCGGTTGGGTTCGGTGACAGGGCTTACCCTTCGCAAGCCAGTCTCTGTGCGCGTACGAACCGGCCTCTGTGCGCAGGATCACAGCATTCCTCTTGTCCAGATCGCAATATGAGGCAATTCGAAAGGAGTGCGAAGCATATGAAACATGTGTTGTTTTGCAGCCTTACGATGTTGATCTTCTGTCTGCCTGCATTGCCGCAGCAAACTGATGTTCCCCGTTATACCTTGTTCACTGGCTTCGATTACATGATCAGCCCAGCCCGCAATCTCACTGAGCGCGGCTTCGAAGCCGATTTCGGCGTCACCCTGAAACGCTGGCTGGCGCTGGGCGGAGATTTCAGCGCTATTGGTGACCAAGTCCTGAGCGGTGCGGGGACCATTAAGGGGAGCGAGACGGTGTTCGCGCCGGTGCTGATCGCGAACGGCATCCCCCCGAGTGCGGTTAAAGTGCCGTTCCAATCGATGAGTTACACCTTTGCGGTCGGCCCGCAGTTTTACGTGCGAAAGTGGGAAAAGGTCACATTTTTTGCCCGTCCCGGCTTCGGGGGGATCCACGAGGCGGCAGACATCAATTTGACGCAAGTGACGCCAGTATTAGAGGAACTGGGAATTCCAGTCCCTAGCGCTCACCAGACTGATACCCAGCTGTTCCTTGGCTTGGGCGGCGGTTTCGACCTTAACGTTTCTCGGCGGATAGGGCTGCGGTTCGCAACCGACTGGGTGAACACTCACCTGTTCAACAACTTGCTCACGAACCGGCAAAACTATGTCCGGTTCTCCGCTGGCCCGACTTTTCGCTGGGGTAATTTGAAGTAGCGAGATGACCATTGGAGCTAAGGCGCGCTAACAGGCTCCAAACCAGGTTCGGGCACAGCATCTTTTGAATTTTCTATCGCACGGTCAAGGCAGCTGCGCAAGAGTGCGGCAAGTTGCCCAACATAGGGCTCTACGAGGCTGCCGCGGGGACTGATGGGAAGCGAGAAGAGCCGAACGCCCCCTTGGGCCACCTCTCCCCAGCCACCCAAATGAGCGTGATAACCCGCCAGATGACGCTCCGCCAGGAAGAGAGTCAATTCCCCGGGATAGGGCTTGACGTCGTATTGAGCAAGGGCTTCTTCGTAGATATCCGCAAGCTTGGCGTGAGGCGTGGCCGCAGCGGCATCCGGCAAAAGGCGATGCCGAAGATGGGCCCAACCAAGACGAGCGGATGCTTTGATTCGGGTAATCTCGACGCGCAGTTTTTCCATGAAAAAGGTGAGTTTGCCTGCGCCCTCCGCTGCGAAGAGATTCTGGAGGTGAAAATAGGGGTTGAGGATAAAACGATTGGTAAACCTCTGGTGCAACGGAAGCGGCCAGCGCATGGCGCGGAGATTGTAAATCTCAATGAGGGCCACGAGGCCCACGGTCTCGCCCGATGCGATGAGTTGCCGTGCCATTTCCAGAGCCAGAGTGCCACCCATGCAGTAGCCGCCAAGCATGTAGGGACCATGCGGTTGTACCTGGCGGATCTCGTCGACATAGCGGCGGGCCACATGTTCGAAACGGCCATCGACCGGAGAACGCCCATCGAGACCGGCGGATTGCAAACCGAAGACGGGCTGATCGGCGCCGAGATGGGCAGCCAGCGAACGATAGAGCAAGACGTTGCCTTCGGCGGCGTGCACGAGAAAGAGCGGCGGCCGATCTTCGGATCGCAGATCTCTGGATCGCCGATCTGCGGAACGATTGATCGCCACCAGCGATTGCCAATCTTCTTCTTTGCTGCCGCGGCTCAGAACCCTGGCCAGCGTTCGCGGGGTAGAGGCATCGTAGAGGATCGCGAGCGGCGCGGTGCAGCCCAACTCGCGCTGAATCAGGGCAAACAACTGCGCCGCAGCGATGGAGTGTCCACCCAAGGCAAAGAAATCATCGTCTGGCCTAATCTTGCGGATATCCAAGACGCGTTGCCAAAGCGGGAGCAGCGCCTGGAGCAATGCGGGCTCCGCCGTTGTTGTAAATCGCGTGGAACTTGCCGGTGAATCTGAGAGTTGCCGTGGCAGTTCTGGCGCCGCATTCGAAACGCCCGAAGGAAATTCGTGAGCAGCTTCCCGGTTTGGGGTCTGAGTGTAGACAATTTCGGTTGCAGGAGAGGCATCGGCACGTTTAATCGTGGCGAGATCCAGCACTTCCCGCGAGGGGTCTGCCGCAAGGTCCTTAAAGATGGAACCAAGCGTTTCGAGCCATGCTCGTATGGTGAGATCCTCAAAAAGCTTGATGTCGTAGTGGCAGTGCAGCTCGAGGTTCTCTTCCATCTCGACCGCATTCAAATACAACTCGAACGATTCGAAGCCTTTGGGGTTGGCATCGTAGTCGACGGTAAATCCGGATTGCGGCAATTCGTTGGGCTTGAACTTCTTGATGTTAGTGAGGCCGGTCGAGATTGGGGAAATGCCGAGCGCAGGCGCGACGGGACGCAGATCCTCCAGCAGACTGACCATGGTGAAGATGGCGTGGTCCTGGGCAGCAAGCAGCTCACCCTGCACTCTCTGGAGAAAAGCGCCGACTGCTTCGCCTTCGCGTAACTCCACCGCAAAGGGGAGAAGATTTACACAGTGTCCGACGAGACCGGGCTGGCCGATGACGGGTTGTTCCGCAGTTGGCAGAGCGATCACAAAGCGACGCTGCTTTGAAATGCGGGCGAGGAGAATGGCCAAGGAGCTGAGCAGGACAGCGAAGAAGCTGCAGCCCTGTTTTGCTCCGAGCGCTCTGAGGTTTGCGACCACCGCGGCCGGAATGGGGTGATCGAGACGGCGCGCGCTGAATTCACGGCGCGCGCTGCGGGGGCGATCGGTCGGCAGCACGAGCACGGGAAAACCATCTTTGAATTTCGCATGCCAATAGCTGCCCGCTTCCTTGAATTCGTCGGAGCGTTGGCGCTCGGTTACGCTCTGTACGTAATCGGCGTAACTCCTCGCGGGCTCCAGAGCTGCGGGTACGCCCGAAATTTCTTCTGAATAGAAAGCGCAAAGATCGTGAATCAGGACATCCAACGCCCAACCATCGCAGATGATGTGGTGCGCCGTGAAGATAACCGCCGCGCGCTCGGGGCCGAGCAAAACCATTTGGCAGCGGAACAACGGACCCGCGGGCAGGGGGAACGGTAAGGAGGTCTCATCGGCAATCAGCTTGCGGAGACGCTCTTCTTGCCCGGTTGGCGGGTTGATAGAAGAAAGATCGGTCACCGGCATCGCGATTTTCTGCGCCGGGGCGATCTTCATCACCAGACCGGCTTCATCGAAGCGGGCGCGAAGAGCGTCATGCCGCTCCACCAGGCGTTCCATGGCGCGCGTCATTTTCGCGATCGAGATGTTGCCGGTAAAACGCACCGTCATGGATTCGTTGTAGGAGGCCGACAATCGTTCGGAAAGACGCGAGGAGGCAAAGATGCCACGCTGCGGAACCGTAGCTTCAACTTCACGCGGTCCGGAGGCCGGCGGGGCGGTTTCTTGCCTTGTAGGGACGGGGCTCGCCCCGTCTCCGTCCGCGGCATCGGCCGGAGCGGCCACGCTTGGATGATTCGCGGCTGGAGCGTTCATTCCGGACTTTTCGAGCAGGGTAACCAGGCGGGCGATGGTGCGTGCTTGATCGGCAACAACTTCCTCGAGCACGCTGTTCGTTATTCGTACATCCGGCCTTGCATCCACAGTAGAAGGCGCAGCGGGTAGTGGAGAAACTGGCAGAGGGGCTGGGATGACCGGAGCTTCCGCAAGAATGTCAACAGGCAGGGTGGCGTCAAGATGCGCCGCAAGCAGGTCGACATTGGGCCACTGATTCATGAGCTGACTGAAGCTGACCTTGGCGGAAAACTCCTTGCGGATGGCAAAGGCGACCTGCGTCAACGATAACGAGTCGAATCCCTGCTCCATGAACGTGGCGGAGGTGCTGATCTCGGAGCGTTCGCGTCCAGAGACCGGCACGAGCAGGTCAAGCACCCGCGAAGCGATGCGTTCTTTCCGCGAAGTTAGGCGCGATGCTGGCGAACTTCCCGAGGCGAGGCTCTCGATCGAAGGAGCGGAAGCCAATGGATCAAGTAATGGCTCAACTCGGGGACGAGTGGCGGAAGCGGAACTCGCGGCATGGAGGCTTTGCGCAGCGGGCGCCACTGCGGCAGGGTCGACCCAGAACCGCTGCCGCTCAAAAGGATAAGTTGGCAAAGGTATGCGCCGGCGATATTCATGGGCGTAGAAGGCATCCCAATCAATGGACACGCCGTTCTGCCAGAGAGACCCGAGGGCGAAAAGCAGGGTCGCCCACTCGGTGTTGTTCTCATGGCTATCGGCAAACGTAGGAATGGCGGTGCAGGGATGGCCGGGCGTGAACTGCTGGCGAGCCAACGAACACAGGGTGGAACGCGGTCCACATTCCAGGAAGAAGTCGTATCCCTGGTCTTTAAGATACTGAATTGCTTTCGCAAACTCCACGGTTGCCCGGGCATGACTGGCCCAATAAGCGGGATCGGTGGCTTCCGCAGCGGTGATGGGGCGTCCCGTGACCGTCGAGACAAAAGGCTTCACCGGAGCGCGCAACGGGATTTTGGCGACGGCCTCGCGCAACGGCTCAACCATGGGATCCATCATCGCGGAGTGGAAGGCATGCGAGGTGTGCAAATGGCGGCAGACGACGTTTTCCGCTTCGAGTTGCTTTTGGAATTCGACGACATCGGCTTCCGGCCCCGACACAACACATAGAGCCGGAGCATTGTTGGAAGCGAGCTGAAGCGCAGGAGGAAGAATTTGCGCGATCGACTCCGCGCTGCCGCTCACCGCCATCATCGAACCCCGCGGGAGGTTCTGCATCAAGCGGCCCCGCAGAGCGATGATGCCAAGAGCGTCCTCAAGTTGCCACACGCCAGCGAGCGTGGCGGCGACAAATTCTCCGATGCTGTGTCCTGCCATCATGGCAGGCTCGATGCCCAGACTCTGCCAGAAACGCGCCAGCGCGTATTCGATTACGAAAATCGATGGCTGGGTGAAAAACGTGTCCTGCAGCGAGATCTGGGCCGTCTTTTCATCTCCACTCTGGGGATAAAGAAGTTCACGCAAATCCCGGCCGAGATGAGGCTTGAGGTGTTCGCAGCAATCGTCCACGACGGCGCGGAAAAGAGGCTCGTCCTGATAAAGGTTCAGGCCCATGTTGACGTACTGGGTGCCCTGACCACCGAAAAGGAAGACGACCGGAGGATCGCGGCGTTCGCAGCGTTTACTGCCGCAGCGCAAAGGATTCGGTTGCAGAAGAAGTCTGGCGGCTTCGCTGGAATCGGCGGCGACCACGAAACGCCGGTAAGCCATCTGCTTGCGCCCGGTTTGAAAAGTGTAGGCCACATCTGCAAGAGCTTCCGGCGCGGCACTCGCCAGATGCTCTGCCAATGCCCGGCTGTAGGTATCGAGAGCTGCGGGACTCTTGGCGGAGAGCGGCAACAACTGCATCGGACGCGAAGCGCTTATGCGCTTTGGATCGGGCGCGGGCGCCTCTTCCAGGATGACGTGGACGTTGGTCCCGCCAAAGCCAAAAGAGCTGGCGGCGGTGCGGCGCACTTCCTCTCCCCGAGCGAAGGGGATGAGCTTGTCAGCCATAATGAACGGGCTGCCGGCAAACTCGATCTTGGGATTGGCCTTCTTGAAATGGAGGGTCGGAGGAATTTGTTCGTGATGAAGAACGAGAGCCGCTTTGATCAGGCCCGCAACTCCGGCGGCATTAGTCGGATGCCCAATGTTTCCCTTGATGGAGCCGATATAGCAGAACTGTTTCTTCGCCGTCTTGCTCTCAAAAACTTTCCGCAGCGCTTCGAATTCGATGGGGTCACCAACCGGAGTGCCCGTGCCGTGCGCCTCGATGTAGCGAATGGTTTCGACCGGAACATTCGCATTCGACTGCGCCAGAGCAATGGCCTCAGCCTGGCCTTCCACGCTCGGGGCCAGGAAAGAAGCGGGGCGCGCGCCGTTGTTGTTCTTGCCAGTGCCGCGAATAAGGGCATAAATGGTATCGCCGTCGGCCAGAGCATCGGCCAGCCGCTTGAGGATGACCACGCCGGCGCCGTCACAAAACATGGTTCCGGTAGCGTCCGCATCAAAAGGACGGCAGTGGCCATCCTTGGCAAACGTGCCTCCCTCTTGATAGAGGAAACCGCTCTTTTGCGGGACCGTGATGTCGATGCCGCCGGAGAGAGCGATGTCACACTCATAGTCGAGAAGCGAGCGGTAGGCCTGGTCCACCGCCAGGAGAGTGGTGGAACAGGCGGTATTGAGGCTGATCGCGGGCCCGCGGAGATCGAGGAGATAGGCGGTCCGCAGAGCGATGTAGTCCTTCTGGTTACCGTACTCAACGGCAAGCTTGCCGGCCATAGCCAGCAGATCGGGTTGGGTCAAGAGGTTAGTGGTGTAGTAGTGGTTGTCGCCGATGCCCGCAAACACGCCGATGCGCCCCTTGTAGCGCTCGGGGTCGTAGCCTGCGTTCTCGAGCGCCTGCTGCGCGAGTTCGAGAAAGACGCGCTGTTGCGGATCCATGACCCGGGCTTCGAGCGGATTGATGCCAAAGAAGGCCGCATCGAAAAGATCCGCTCCCTCGATCAAACCGCGAGCGCGAATGTAGTCCGGATCGTGGCGAAGATTTTCGTCAATGCCGGGGCCGAGCTCCTCGGGTGTAAAAAAAGAAATCGATTCGACGGAATTGCAAAGGTTGCGCCAGAGTTGATCGAGATTGGCCGCGCCCGGAAAGCGACCGGTCATGCCGATCACCGCAACGGCATCGCCCGCAATGTTGTTCCCGACTTGCGAATTGCGCTGCGAATTGCGGTGATGACGCGCCCGGTTGTCGGCTTCGGCAAGGAAATCGGACTTGGTCTCGCTCTCTTCTTGCAGGAATTCTGAGAGCTTTGCGATCGTGGTGTATTGAAAGACCTTGACCGGGGGAATCTCACGCCCGAAGCGGGTGTGATATTGACTGACCATGCGAACCGCTGCCAGCGAATTGCCGCCTAGATCAAAGAAGCTGTCGTCGATGCCAACTTCTTCCAGTTGCAGCAAGTCGCACCAGAGATTTGCCAATTGCTTTTCGGTTGCTGTCCGCGGGGCGATAAAATCCTGGGCGAGAAGTGGCCGTTTGCCCTCGGGCCGGGGCAGGGCCTTGCGATCGAGTTTGGCGTTCGGGGTGAGGGGAAATTTCTCCAAACGCAGGAAGACCGAGGGAATCATATAGTCCGGCAGCGTGGTTTTGAGGGCCTGATGTAAAGAGGTAGAACTCAAGCCGGCACGGCCCGTGTAGTAAGCGACCAGGCGTTTATCGCCGGGACGATCCTCGCGAAGGATGACGACCGCCTGTCCGATTCCCTCGATTTTCGAAAGCACGCTCTCGATCTCGCCCAACTCGATGCGAAAACCGTGGAGCTTCACCTGCTGGTCGAGACGCCCCAGAAATTCAAGCGTGCCATCGGGACGATAACGAACCTCGTCTCCAGTGCGGTAGAGACGTGCATCCGGCCCCTCACGCGTGGGATCGATGCGAGTGAGATCGGTAACGAACCTCTCGGCCGTCAACTCAGGACGCTTGAGATACCCGCGAGCCAAACCCGTGCCGCCAATCCAGAGTTCGCCGGGCATGCCCTCAGCAACCGGCTTGTGGTTCTCATCGAGAACATGGAATTGCGTATTGGCAATGGGCGGACCGAGGGAGATGTGGTCGGCAGAGGTGAGGCGTTCGGTGGAGGACCAGATGGTGGTTTCGGTCGGCCCATACATGTTCCAAAGTTCGCGGCAACGAGGGAGCAATTGCCGAGCGAGGTCTGCGGTCAGGGCCTCGCCTCCGCAAAGAATTCGCAGATCACTCTTGCCTTCCCAGCCGTTTTCGAGCAGCATGCGCCAGTTGGTTGGCGTGGCCTGCATCACCGTGACCGCGTGTTCCCGCAGCAAACGTTCAAGCTCGCGGGCATCCGCAGACTGTTCCGCCGTGGCCATGACGATCTGGGCGCCGCACACCAGGGGGAGAAGAAATTCCAGGATCGAGATGTCAAAAGAAGCGGTAGTGACCGCCAAGTGGGTATCGGACGCAGCCATCCCCGGCGTTTCCGCCATGGACAAGAGGAAATTGACCAGCGCCCGCCGCGGGATCATGACTCCCTTGGGCTTTCCCGTGGAGCCCGAAGTGTAAATGAGGTAGGCGAGATGTTCAGGATCGCCGCTTAAGGCGAGGTTGGTTGCTGGTCCCTTGGAAAGTGACTCGTTTTCTCGATCGAGCAAAACAATTCGGGCGGTTGTTTCACCCAGACTTTCGCGCAGGGAAGAATGTGTCAGCAGGAGTGAGACTTCGGAGTCCGCCAACATGAAAGCCAGACGGTCTTTCGGAAACTTCGGATCCAGTGGCAGGTAGGTCCCACCGGCCTTGAGGATTGCGAGGAAGCTCACAACCGAATCCAACGAACGATCGAGACACACACCAACCAGACTCTCGGGACCGACTCCTTGGTCACGAAGGAAATGTGCCAGGCGATTCGAGCGGGCATTCAGCTCCCGATAAGAAATCTGCTCCGAGCCCAGGGTAAGGGCGGGAGCATCAGGCGTGCGCTCGACTTGGTCCTCAATGAACTCGTGCGGGCCTCGGCTGAGCGGGTAGTCCCGCCGGCCATTGTAGTGAGGGCTGATCGCTCCTGTTTTCATCTTAAGACCCATTTCACGAGCAATTCACGCGCCAACTGCGGGCATCATTCTGGGGGTTAGTTGCAGTGTAACTCTTTTGTTCCTAATAGGCTATGAGAGAAGCCAGTACGTCGGTGACTTCGGTTACCGTTCCGATTGGCGCTGTTATGACGTCCTTTAGACTAGGAGTCTGTCGGGAATAGGCAAGCACACGCTGGAGGTTTCCCTGGGGGAGGCATGGAGCAGCGCCGGATTCCGCAGGGCAGAAACCAGATCGGCTGCGCGGTGCGCTTTCCTCACCCGGAATG
>Ga0224555_1005242_pt1 | contig 11073 bp, 13 predicted proteins | sample 714S23034metaG_FD_180687 | JGI IMG/M metagenome (GOLD analysis project Ga0224555, IMG submission 180687) | Peat soil microbial communities from Stordalen Mire, Sweden - 717 S2 30-34 | ecosystem: Environmental > Terrestrial > Soil > Wetlands > Peat | place: Sweden: Norrbotten County, Stordalen...
CGAGACGGTTGCCAACTGGAGGAATGCGAATGGACCGTGAACGGTATTGAGCCCGACGGTAAACTCACGAATTTTTTGCGCGATGCGATGGCCCAGGTTCTCGGCCAGATGGGAAAAACGGCCTTCCACCCATTGCGCGATCCCCTTTCCCCGATAGGCCATCAGCACGGCTGCGCAAAGGAGCCCGGTGACGAGCGCGATCAGAGCGTATCCCGTGAGATGAATCCAGTGCCTGACTTCCGGCGGGGCAGCTTCGGTAAACGCGCGCAACTTCGTGGGCAGAAAGATGGCCGCCACCAACAGGACGGTAAAACCGCCAACGTCAAAAATTCGCTCCACCGCCCAGACCGCAACTTGCGAGGCGAACGGCAGGTTCTCATGGCGCGCGATCAAATAGGGGCGAATCAATTCACCGGGACGACCAAGCAAGGCGAGTGCCGTGAATCCGATCAAGGTGGGCGGGACTAATCCCATGATGGACGCTTGCTTGCGCACCGGTCGAAGAAAGATTTTCCACCGCACCGCCCGCAGGAAATAGGCGACATAGATGAGCGCGACCCCGGCGAGAATGTGGCGCCAATTCAGTCCGTACTGAAAGAGCCGAGCCCAGTCGAAGTTCCGCCATGTCCGGAATTGGAGGTAAACCAGCGCGGCCAGCACGGCGAAAACAACCGCGTACGCTACGTATTTTTTGTTGTTTCTTTTATTGTTCATGCGGTGCGAAAGTCGCAGAGAGGCACAGCCTTGACGAGCTCGGCCCTACTCGAAGGTAAATGAGGAAGCAGGAAGGGTCAACGCGGAGATGCGGCGGCGATGGCGGTGGCTGCGGGCTTCGGAGCGCGGTGGGCTGGGCTCTGGGCTGGGTTCTGGGCTGGGCTCCGGGCTTTGCTCGGAGCTTTCCTCGGCGTTTGGGCGGCGACCTGCTTTTGTTTCGCTTCTTTTTCCTGTGCGATCTTCTTGGTGTTGTACTCGTGCACGATGCGGGCTACATACGCGCGCGTTTCGCGAAAGGGCGGCACTCCCTGATATTGCTCGACGCGCTCGGGGCCCGCGTTGTACGCGGCCAGCGCCTTGACGAGATCGAAATTGTAGCGCTCCAGAAGTTCGCGCAGATAGCGGCTTCCGCCCTCGACGTTGGTTTGCGGATCGAAGGCATCGTTCACGCCCAGTTGGCTGGCGGTAGCGGGCATCAGCTGCATGAGTCCGCGGGCGCCTTTGGGAGAAACCGCGCGCGCGTTGAATCCGCTTTCGGCATGAATGACGCTGTTCACCAGGTCGGGATCGAGATGATACGCAGCGCTGGCGGAGTTCACCACTTCATTCAGAGCAGGCTCAGATCTAACAGACTCAAACTTCGCAGTCTCTGACCGGGCGGCCATGGCGGCATGCGTCTCCGCAGGCGTCGGCAAAGGTAACAACATATCTTTTTCGTAGCCGGTGATTTCCGCGGTGGGCACGTCGGTGAAGCTGGAATCGTCGGCAGCAAGATAGAGGCGAGTCGTCGTCCCCATTGCCAGGCGATGCTCGTGGCGGATGGAGAAGCCGTTGCGGAGGATCGCCAACTCGGCAGCAGTTGCAGAACGAGCGAGCAGCACTACGATTACAGCAAAGAAAAGCGCGGTGGCTTTCACCGCAATTCTCGCAGCCCGCACCGTCGCGAATGGTTCGCTTCGAGTCATCTTCCTCGCATCATTACAAGCTGCTCACAATCGCTGGCCCCAGAATCTCGCCAGCCACTACCGGATCAAGCGCGGTTCCGTTGAGCATGTGGTCGATGGCTGCCGCGACGCCGCTTTCAGCATTCGAGCGCGTAAGCTTCCAGCCTCGGCCGCGCAATTCTTCCGATGCATTTCCCATGATAAATGGGTGGCCGGCGAAGGCCAGCATCTCAATGTCATTATAGTTGTCACCAATGGCCATGACCTGCTCGCGGGTAATGCGCCGGTAATTGGCCCAGCGCTCCAGGGCGTGTCCCTTGGAACAGCCGGCGTTGAGCACATCGATAATCGAAAGATCGCGGCCCGGATACTCGGTGCGCAAAACTGTGATGGGCAGGCCGCAGCTTGTGAGGACTTGCAATACCCGCTGCATGTCGGCGACCGGGCCGCAGAACATAGCTTGCACGGGATCGGTGGTGAGCGCGTTCTCGATGGGGACCACGAACTGGATGTATTGCATGTTTTTTTCCAGCCAGCGCCGGATGCTGCCTTCCAGCTTGTCCAGGCGCTCAATCACGATGGTGCCTGAACCATCGCTGCGAAGATCGTTGGAATGAAGATCGCCGGGGTGAAGATCATTGCTGTCAAACGTTAGAACGGTCTGACCGCGAAATTCTTGCATCACGTGGACGAGCTCGCGGCAGGTCGGCTCAGGGAGCAGGTCGCGGTGGAAGGTTTCTCCGGCAAGGGAGCGAGTAATGGCGCCGTTGGAACTGATCAGCCAGAGATCGAATCCCAGTTGTTGAGCGATGGGCAGGGCAAAGGTGTGGCGGCGTCCGGTGACCAGGATAATCTCGATGCCCTGGGCGTGCGCGCGCCGGAGGGTTGCCAGATCGGTTTCGGAAATCTTGAATTCCGGGTTGAGCAGGGTGCCGTCAATATCGATGGCAATGAGACGGAGAGAATCGGCGGGCACAGTCAATTCTAGCATTCGTGCAGGTTGGTGGAGCGCCGGGCGTCCCCGCCCGGCCGCCATGCTGCTGGGACGGGCGAGGACGCCCGTCGCTCCACTTTCTTTGGAACCTTATCTTTCTCCTGTGCGACAATCATTCCCCACGGAGGCTATCGATGAAATTAAGATTCCTGTTTTTGTTCTTGACGCTGCTCCCCGTATCTCTGCCTGCCCAATCGGCGCCAGAAACCGGCAAGCCCTTCGTGGTCGAATACTATTACAAGGCGAAGTGGGGTCACGCCGACGAGTTTCTACAGCTCTTCAAGAAGAACCATTACCCGCTGCTGAAGAAGGAGGTGGAAATGGGCCGCATGCTCAAGGTCTGGATGGACCAGCCGCGCTACCACACCACCGAAGACGGGCGCTGGGATTATCGCGTGACCATCGTGTTCAAGAATTCGACGGTTGCGAATGAGCCGTTCGACGAAGACGCGCTGAAGAAACAGCTTTGGCCCGACCAGGCCACGTATGTGAGGGAAGAGCAGCGGCGTTTTGAAATCCTCGACGGACATTGGGACTTGCCGATCAAGACCGTGGATCTGGACGGGAAGTAAATGCCGCGGCGCCCGGCTCGATGTTCATGGTAACAGGGCCGATATTTGTAAGAGGATCTGCGCCGCGCAATTGGTTTTCGTTTGGCGGTTGTGGACAACGGAGGACCGACTGAAATCCGCGCTGCTAATAATCGATGTTCAGGTCGGGCTGGTGAGGCTTATGCCGCCCGAACTGCAGGATCGTGTTTTGTCGAATATCACGGTTCTGCTCAGCAAAGCGCGCTCCTCTGGAGTACCTGTCTTCTTCATCCAGCACGACGGCCCCAAGGGACATCCCATCGAAGCCGAGACCGCGGCGTGGGCGATCCATCCGTCGATTCTTCCAATGAGTGGAGAGCCCGTCATCAGAAAGAAGGCATCCGACTCTTTCTTCGAGACGCGCCTCGCAGAGGAACTAGAGCTATTAGAGCTAAAGGCCGGCGAAATCAGCCATCTCATCATTGTCGGTGCCATGACCGAATACTGTGTCGATACCACTTGCCGCCGTGCGGTTACGCTTGGTTACGATGTGACGCTGGTAGCCGACGCGCATCTCACACGAGATACTCCGGTTCTAACGGCCGCGCAGATCATTGCGCACCACAACCTTCTCCTCGATGGCTTTGAGGCGGGAGTTCATTCCATCAAGGTCACAGCGGCGAGCGCGATTTCGTTCTGAAGCTCATCGGCACCCTTCCGCAAACACCGCCCAATGCGCGATCCATGCCATTGAAGTGCCTTTCCTGCGGATTCAGGCACGTGCGTTTGCAAAAGGCTCGGCGAATGCGAGAACATACTTGGTTTGCATACATCCCACAGTTCTTATAAGGAAAGCAGCCAAAATATGGCGAAGGTAAAAAAGTCCCCCACAACAGTGAAGACAGCAGTGAAGCAGGTAGCGAGCGTAGAGGTTAAGTCGCCCGAATTGAAGTCTCCCAACCAAACCCACGGCGCCGCCGGCCACGTGATTGAGCCGGCCAAAGGCAAGCTGGGCGTAATGATTCCCGGCATGGGCGCGGTCGCGACGACGTTTGTCGCCGGCGTCGAAGCCGTGCGCAAGGGAATCGCGCACCCCATCGGCTCGCTCACCCAGATGGGAACCGTCCGTCTGGGGAAGCGCACTGATGGCCGGTCTCCCAAAATCAAGGAGTTCGTGCCTCTCGCCGGCCTCAACGATCTGGTCTTCACCGGCTGGGATATTTTCGAAGACAACATGTACGCGGCCGCCCGCAAAGCTGGTGTGCTCGAACGCGACCTCCTCGACAAAGTGAAAGGGCGGCTCAGCGCCATCACGCCGATGAAGGCTGTATTCGATCACAACTACGTCAAGAAGATCGACGGGCCGAACGTGAAGACGGGGAAGAACAAGCTGGACCTGGCCGAGCAGCTTCGTCAGGACATCCGCGACTTTAAGAAGTCGAGCCGCGCCGCTCGCCTGATCACCATCTGGTGCGCTTCGACCGAGACTTTCATCAAGCCCACGGCCATTCACCAGAGCGTTAAGTCGCTCGAAAAGGCGATGCAACAGAACGACAAAAACATTGCGCCCTCAATGGTGTACGCCTACGCCTCGCTCATGGAGGGCGTGCCCTTCGCCAACGGTGCGCCGAACCTGACGGTTGACATACCGGCGATGCTCGAACTCTCGCGTGAGCGCGAAGTTCCCATCTGCGGCAAGGACTTCAAGACGGGCCAGACGTTGATGAAGACGGTGCTCGCTCCCGCCTTCAAGGCGCGCCTGCTCGGCCTGCGCGGATGGTATTCGACCAACATCCTCGGCAACCGCGACGGCGAAGTGCTCGACGATCCCGGATCGTTCAAGACCAAGGAAGAATCGAAGCTCGGAGCGCTGGAGCACATTCTGCAGCCGGCTCTGTATCCGGAACTCTACGGCAATATTTTCCACAAAGTTCGCATCAACTATTACCCGCCCCGTGGCGACAATAAAGAAGGTTGGGACAACATTGATATCTTCGGATGGCTCGGCTATCCGATGCAAATCAAAGTGGACTTCCTGTGCCGCGACTCGATTCTAGCCGCGCCGATCGTGCTCGATCTGGTGCTCTTCCTCGACCTCGCGCAGCGCACGCGGGAGCTACGCCGCCTGGGAATTCAGGAATGGCTGAGCTTCTACTTCAAGTCGCCGATGACGGCGCCGGGACTGTATCCGGAGCACGATCTGTTCATCCAGCTCATGAAGCTGAAGAACACTCTGCGCTACCTGAAGGGCGAAGAGCTGATTACGCATCTGGGGCTGGAATACTACGACTAGATTGTGTAGCGCGGGCACTCTTGCCCGCGTTCTTTGGAACATCAGAGAATTCGAGGCGGCCAATGGTCTGATAGTCGAGCACATCGGCCGCCTCGGGGTTTAGCCGCTCAGCCGCCTGATTGATACGCTTCAAGTCAAGCGCATCCAAACGCTCCCTCTTCATGGATTGATCATAGCAAGCATAGCGGTCCCGAGATACGTATCAATTGCATCTGCATGCGTCTCAGCGGACCGGCGGGGCGCCCGCTCCGCTGGCTACTCATCCATCTCGTACGCCCTCTTCAACCACCGCTTCAGCTCCTCGTCGATATCGGCCTTTGACCTGACCTCAATCCTCCGAGTGATCCGGTCCTTCTTCTCATACCCGCCGGTATCAATTAGGCGCTTGGGCGTCTTCATGTTGCCCAGCGCGAATCCGAGATCGATTCGCGTATTCGTCGACGGCTTGATCTGCGCGAACACGTGATTGCGATAGAACGGCACCATCGTCTTGCACGGGCAAGCCTTCACATCCGTGCCCAGGGAAAAGCCGAGCTTCAACAACTCCTCGTATAGCGGACGCAGCGCGGCGCGTGGACCAGAGTACTGCGCCTCCACCCATGCAGCGGCGATCTTCAGATAAGCCTCCGGCGAGTCTTCCTCCATGCCTTTGCCTTCGAGGCGCTCCGCTATCCACGCCGCGGAATATGACCCCAGCTTGTGCTCCTTCTTCAGCCACTCACGGCGTTCTTTTTCCGTCGGCGGACCCGACTTCCGAGTGAGAGCGATCCACTCTTCGAGCGACCGCCCGGTTTTCTCCGGCAGTTCCTTGATCCACTTCTGAACCATGGCCACGCCCGGATGAACGGAATAGGGACCGTCTGTTTTGTTGGCGAGAGACACTCGGGCGAGAGACATTGTGACCTCCTGCGCACTCCATAATCCGCACGACATGATACCCGATGCCAGCTCGCGATAGAATCTTTCGATGGCTGCGAAGAAGCACGAAGCTGGACACGACACACGTTACGTACAACTGCAGAAGAACTACTGCTTCGTCTGTGGCAAGGACAACCCCGACAGCATGCGGCTGCGCTTCACCTACGACGAGGAGCGCGACTGTTTCGTCTGCCGCTTCCGGCTGGGCAAGCGCTACACTGGACCGCCCGGACACTGCCACGGCGGCATCATCGCCACCATCCTCGATGAAGCGATGGGCAAGGTGAATAAACTCCGCCATGTGGTCGCACTGACTTCCGAAATTACCGTGAACTACCTGAAGCCGGTGCCGCTGAGGCAACCGCTGCGCGTGGAATCGCGCGAGGTGAAGGTGCAGGGACGGAAGCACATCAATATGGCCGAGATCCTGAACGAAAAGGGAGAAGTGCTGGCGCGCAGTCAAGGCCTGTTCATCGCCATCGATCCCCACCGCATGTTCGCGCGCTTTGTGGAGCGCTAGCGCGGGGTCACGTAGGGACAGCTGCCCTCGGCTGTCCGCGAGGCTGGCGACTGGGTTTCGTATCAGGGCATCGCTTCAGCGATGCCGACGGTTCTTCGAAATCATAAGCCCCTTTAGGGGCTGGGGCGTTCCCGCAACGCCGCTGCGAGCAAGCGATCAGGGGTACCGCGAATCGCCAACGGGCTGTAAAATTAGAATGAAGTGCAGGAAGAGAGTAGACCCATGTCGCAAAACAACGGACACAGCACCAACCTTCGCCTGAAGACCGGCCTCGCCGAGATGCTCAAGGGCGGCGTGATCATGGACGTAACCACCGCCAAACAGGCGGAGATCGCCGAGCGATCCGGAGCGGTCGCGGTAATGGCTCTGGAGCGCGTCCCGGCGCAGATTCGCGCCGAGGGCGGAGTGGCGCGCATGGCCTCGCCGAAGATCATTCGCGAAATCATGGCCGCGGTGGATATTCCCGTCATGGCGAAGTGCCGCATCGGCCACTTCGCGGAGGCGCAGATCCTGCAGGAGCTGGGCGTCGACTACATTGACGAGTCCGAAGTGCTCACCCCCGCCGACGAAGCGCATCACGTCGACAAGCACGCGTTCACGGTTCCATTCGTCTGCGGCGCGCGCAACCTGGGCGAGGCTCTAAGGCGCATCGCCGAAGGCGCAGCTATGATTCGCACCAAGGGTGAGGCTGGCACTGGAGACGTAGTCCACGCCGTCCGCCACATTCGCCAGATTGTCATGGAGATGAAGATTCTCACTGTCCTCGGCGAAGAAGAACTCTACGCCAAAGCCAAAGAGCACGGAGCGCCCTACGAACTGGTAAGGATGGTAGCGCGAGACGGCAAGCTGCCCGTGCCCAATTTCTCCGCCGGAGGAATTGCGACTCCAGCCGACGCGTCGCTAGTGATGCAACTGGGAGCCGAAGCAGTATTCGTAGGCTCAGGCATCTTCATGAAGAACTCGACCGAATTCGCCGATCCCGCCGAAGCCGAGAAGCGCGCGAAAGCGATTGTGCAGGCAGCAACGCACTTCAAAGACCCTAAAGTATTACTTGAAGTCAGCGAGGATCTGGCGGGAGCGATGAAGGGGCTGGCCGTCTCCACGCTCGATGAAGCCCACCTGCTGCAGACGCGGGGCTGGTAAGAGTAATAGCGCGCGGTATTGTGACTTTCCGGAGGGAGTTACAAGTGTGCCTTTGGCGATTACGCAGGCCAAATCTCCAGAGAATGGGCGGCATCCTACTCTTGTTGCTACAGCCCTTGATTTGCGCTGGTTCGCAGAGCCGAGGTGTGTTAGACGCTCCTCGCAACGTCACTGGCCATCCATCGAGCGCCCGCCTCTTGTCGATCACATTCCAAAACTCAACCCTTCCGGCCGGATCGTCCCAGGCTCCCGCCACTGCTCTTCCCGCGCCTACCCAGCCAGAAGACCCTGTAATGAAAGGCGTTGCCGAAGGCGGACTCGCCATCGTCTCTCTCGGGTTCGCGGCCTTCACGTTCCTTTATGGAGCTCTGATTGGTCTGAGCGGGACTGGTGATCGAGTGAAGACTCTTAAGACGAAACTGCGGCGCGCTCTTTACGCTACCGTGTTTGCGGTGGTTTCAGCGGCGGTTCTCTCGGTTCTGGCGTATATCTCCATCGAATGGAAACTGCGCTGGGTGGGCGACGTCGCAGTTGCCCTGGCTCTGATTGTGTTGCTCGTGCTTTCCGGCGTCGCCGTCTACATGGCAGTGGACGTGTACCGCGAAAGGGCACAGTAATGTGTCCTCGTTCGGAGCATGATCCGCCATTCAACGTTCCCAAGGGCCTCGACGTGATCAGCAAGCGAAGGCTGGGAGGAACATTGCTCCTCAAGTTCTATGAACTGAACCGGGAAGACTTTCTTGCCGTCATGACGATCCGGTATTTCGAAGTTCTGGCCGATCCCGATCCAGGAGCTCTCAAAGACACGAATAAAGGTTTCAACTCGTTTTGCGATTTGATGACCGAATACTTTCTGGCCGCGCCCAGCGAGACCATGGTGTCCGCGAAAGATGAAAAGGGGCAGTATGTTAATTTTTTTGGCGAAGCGATTGTCGATCACCTGGAGTATCCGGCGAATCCAACCTCGCAGCAACTTTATGCCTATGACGGTTCACAGAAGCGCTCTCAGGCGTGGAAATTGGTCAATGCTTTTGTTCGGTACGTGGCGATCGACTGCTTCAATCGCGCTCTTTCCTGGCAGCAGGAGATCGACATCTTAAAAGCAAGGGCGCGCATCAAAGAATTGCAGGAACGAAGGCGGAAACTGGAGTGTGTTCCTAAACCAGGAGGTAGTATATTTAATTAAGTGTTTATTATTCAATTGTTTAGATGATGTACTGGGATTTGATTCCGGTTGCAGACCCTTTTCCAGGATGGCACTTCGGTGCTAACAGGCACTTTCGAATTCTCTTGCAGTTGGCGTCGGAAGCATTGGATACTTAGACAGCGAAGGTGACACCCATGGTGGACGACAGCGCGAAGTCGAGGCACAAACGAGCCGAGCAGTTCGCTGATCGCATGGAAGCTCAGATGCGTGAACTGGGTGCAACCGGTGATTTCTTTTGCCAAGCGCAACGGGAGCGGTGGCGGCAGCATTCGATTCGCGCTTATCTAGGCCTGTCTCCCGATCTTGAAGGCGATGACTCAGGGACGACCGAGGCCTGATCGGAGTTTCCTCAGACCAGCCTTCGAATAGACAGGGGGCTGGCTCACCCTTTCACTCGTCTCAACTCCCGAGTGCGCCCCGTTCTTGTCGCGTTTTTTGCGACAGGGCGGGGATTTTGACTTCCTATCCCCACCACGACTCCCATCTGCTCTCGAGATTTCTGCAGGGAGAATTGAAGCATGACCGGAATCCAGTTCGTAACCGATGAGAAAGGCCGCAGGACGGCGGTGCTAATCGACCTCAAGAAGCACCGCGCCATTTGGGAGGACTTCTGGGATGGCCTGGTTTCCGAATCTCGCCGCAAGGAAAAAGGCATTCCCTACGAGCAATACCGGGCCAAGCGTTTGAAGGGCCATCGTCAGCGTGGCTGAATACTCCATCATACGGCCAGCTCGCGAGCCTCGTCCTTAATCATCACAATCAACCATGCGAAAATTTTTAAGAACGTCGCACCGAGAAATGTCTCCGTCTCCAGAGACGGCGAGGGCGAATCCTGCAAAAGTCGCATAGTTACTCTTTGATAACTTATTGTCGATGAGGGCGAGGTGCCAGAATCCAGCCCAAATCGGGACGAAACCGAGGATTTTGGACTTAACTCCTTATTCCGGAATATTTTCCATATAACTCCCTTGCCCTCTAGATTTTGAAAATTTTCCACAGGCTAACCCACTGATTCTAAGGACTAGGGGGGAGGGGGGTAGTAGCAAACACGGGTTAATAACCTAACAGTAACTGAAGGCCTTCCGATTCCAAGGTTGAATCCCTCCAACGCCGAACCGGTCGATCACGCGATTCTTTGCATCCAAGGATCGCCACGAGCCGTCGTATAAAATCAGCTCACATCGTTTTTTGGCCAACGACGAACGATGAACGACCAACGACGAGAGATGATCGACCAACGACAACCATGAAAATTGGAGTCCTAGCCCTCCAAGGCGATTTCGACGCGCACCGCCGCCGACTCGAGGAACTCGGCGCGGAAGTTGTGCTGGTGAAAAAGCCTGAGCAACTGAATGAGATCGACGGCTTGGTGATTCCCGGCGGCGAGTCGGGAACATTTCTTAAGCTGCTCGGCAAAGACGGATTCGCGAAGCTGAAAGATTTCGTGCGCGCGAAGCCGACCTTTGGCACGTGCGCGGGATGCATCCTGCTGGCGACAGAAGTAGAGAACCCGAAGCAGGCCGGTTTGGGCGCGCTCGACATCACCGTGCGCCGCAATGCTTACGGCCGCCAGATCGACAGCTCCATCCGCGAAGGTCGATTCCTCAGCGAACCGATAGAAATGGTATTCATTCGCGCGCCCAAGATCGAACGCGTGGGCGATGGCGTCGAAGTGATTGCGACCGAAGGCCGGGACAACGTTCCGGTGCTGGTGCGCAAGGGCAACACGCTGGCGGCGACCTTCCATCCTGAATTGAGCGACGACCCTCGCATTCACCAATATTTTCTGGAACTGGTGGCGCACGGAAAG